>Ga0137431_1000128_pt1 | contig 36893 bp, 42 predicted proteins | sample EasRivERMZT800_2_FD_104646 | JGI IMG/M metagenome (GOLD analysis project Ga0137431, IMG submission 104646) | Soil microbial communities from meander-bound floodplain in the East River, Colorado, USA - East River MetaG ERMZT800_2 | ecosystem: Environmental > Terrestrial > Soil > Floodplain ... | reverse complement strand
GCGGACGGAGATCGATCGCACCATCACCGGCACCGAGAGTCTTTGCGTATTTGACGCGGGAAGCGCTAATCCTTGCGCAGACCGCGACATCTGCGCCGAAGGTCTTACCGGTGGCCCCGGCTCCTTTACGAACGGACTCGTCGACACAGACGGAGATAACGACCCTGATTGTTCCGACCCCGACGACGACAACGACGGCGATCTCGACGGGGCAGACAATTGCCCTCTTGTTTCCAATCCCGGTCAGGAAAACAGTGACACCGATCTGCACGGGGATGTCTGCGATAACTGCGACTTTGTGGACAACAACGATCAGGCGGACGCCGACAACGACGGCGTGGGCGACGCCTGCGACAACGATGCCGACAACGACGGCATTGACAACGGTCTCGACAATTGTCCCACGGTGTACAACCCCGATCAGGCGGACTTCGACAACGACGGGATTGGCGACGCTTGCGACCTGGCGGCCGTGTGTGTGATATGGCTGGGTGACGAGACGCGGTATCACAGCACGCTCAGCGGCCCGCCCAACTCCACTCAAAGTTCGGCGCAGCCGGTCCCCGATTCCATTACGTTTGAAATGATGAACGCCCAGTGCGGCCTGGGCGGCACCTGGAACTTCTACCTGAACGGCACGCTATTGGGTTCCCAGACGGCCGACCCGGGTAACAATTGCAGTTGCTACCCGCCGCTCCAGGCCTTCGCCGTTTCAGACCCCGGGGTTTTGAGCGCGGCCTGGAACACCGGGGGTCCCAACCTGCTTCGGGCCACTCGCGGGTCCAGCGGGGCCCACGTGGCCTGGGTGCGGGCAAAGATCGTCACCGACGATGAAACCAGAATGGTCTCCATCTTCGATTTCTCCGGCGGCGGCTCCAACGATATGGTCCTTTGTTCGGCCGGCTTCACAAGGGACGCGGTTGACGCCACGGTACCCACGACGCAGTCGGCGGTGATCGATTTCACGCAGGCCCAGCTCAAGGGCGTCATCAAGGCCCCGAGTACCGCGACGGTCTATTACCAGTGGGATTTCGACGACGCCACGTTTTCACCGATCATCCCGCTCAGCGGTGCGTACCGGTACAACGTCGCGATCGATCACGTCTATTCCGGACCGCCGGTGGTGTCGCAGTACACGGCCCAGTTGTGCGTTTCCACGGCCCCCGACATGTCCAGCCCGGAATGTGATGATTATCTCGTTCAGATCGCCCCGGACACGCTGGACGCTCGGATTAACATCGTCATCGACCGCGGGCTGTGGTGCCTGTTCACGAATCCTGCGCACGACGGCTACGGCAACATTGACCCGAACGTTGCGAGCATGAACGGCAAGCCGGTGTGGGCGTGGGAATCGTTCAGCCATTTATCGAGTCCCACGGGAACGACGATCCAATCTTTTCACATCACGAACCACAAGGAATCCGTCAATCCCAACATCGACCCATATTCCGAGGCCGTCGCGGGCGGGCTCAACTGGCTGATGAACGGAACGTATGCGGGGACCCCCGTGCTCAATTCAATCGCCATCGGCCTCCAGACCTACGGCAATCCGGATACGAACGGCAATAACCAGGGAATCGAAGTCCTGTTTGAGAATTTGCCGGCCTACCAAGGCGGAATGGTCATGGACGGGATCATCTCCTCCGAAACCCCGGGGGCAAGCACGGGGCGCGATTTCGACGGCGACCTGATCCCCGAAACTTACGGCAAGCTCATTCAGGAAATGGTCGACGCCTATGCCTGGGGTCAGAGCGATGGCGCGGCCGGAGTGAATAGCGGATGGGATTATAACTGGAACAGCGGCGCGACGGACAATTCAACCAATCAGTGGTCGGCGATTGGCCTGATTCCGGCCGAACTCAATTTCGGCGCCATTATTCCGCAGTTTGTGAAGGACCGTGACAACGTGTCGTTGGGTGACGCCCCGGATGGTACGTGGCACTTGGGCGGGGCCTTCCCCCTCGATCGCTCCTGGGATTATCGCGGGTTCGGTGGCTATGTGAACAACACGGCCGCGGTGACCCGACCCTCGGGTATGGTCCAGATGATCCTTTCGGTGCCCGGTTACCTGCTCGATCCGCGCTGGATCGCAGCCGAGGATTGGTACGCGGATAACTTTGACTTCGCGATTTCGGTGCCTCAACGGAGCTATTACGGTTGGCTATCGTTTGTCAAGGCGATGCGGTTGTCCAACACCCAGTTCCTTAACAACGGGCGTGACTGGTACCGCGGCGATGATGATCCCAGTACCATCGACAGCATCGCCGATCGGCTCGTCGACGAACACGAGATCGACGGCTGCTGGCCGAACAGTCCGCAGATCACCCATCCGGGCCAATATGGCGAGACGTTCATGACCGCCTGGGCGATCCAGATGCTCCGGCCGGTGCTGTTTGAGTCCACGCTCTCCTGCTGCGACCACGCTCAACCAGGCGGCGTCTGCACGGACGACGTCCTGGTAGACGATTGCATCGGCCCGCAACTGGAGTTCTTCACCCTGGATTGCGCCGCGGTCGAAGCGGCCGGCCTGTGCGAGGAGCACACCGGAGCCTGCTGCGACGGGACCACGGGCGTTTGCATCGACGGCGTGGCGCAGTCCCTGTGCCCGGTCGATCCGAGCGATCCGGACAATCAATATCGCTGGGAGAAGGGCACCCTCTGCATCGATCTGAATCCGGCCTGCACCGAGCACACCGGGGCCTGCTGCGACCGGCGATTCGCCGATCCGGCCCTGCGCTGCCGGGACAACGTGCCCGAATCGCTGTGCGTGATCGACGATCCGAGCCAGGTCTCCTGGACCAAAGATACTCTGTGCGTCGCCCTGGATCCGCCGTGCACGGAGCACACCGGTGCCTGCTGCAATCGGGCGGCCCCCGGCGGTACGTGCACGGACAACGTTCCGGATTCGCAGTGCCCGCAGGAAACCGATACGCAGTTCAGCTGGTTCAAGGATGAGACCTGCGCGACCATCGAGGCTCGCGGCGATTGTCCGGAGCATACCGGGGCCTGCTGCGACGCCGACGCCCCAGGCGGCGACTGCGAAGACGGCGTGCCGGAGTCGCAGTGCAATACGGCTGATCCGCAGATCACCTGGACCAAGGGGGCGTTGTGCGCCAGCTTGAGCCCGGCGTGCGCCGAGCACACCGGGGCCTGCTGCGACGCCAGCCAGCCGGGCGGCTCCTGCGCGAACAACGTTCCGGAGTCCCTGTGCAACACGGCCAATCCGCAGATCACCTGGACGAAGGGTACGTTGTGCGCCAACTTGAGTCCGCCGTGTTCGGAGCACACGGGCGCCTGCTGTGTGTCGGGAACCTGCGTTGACGGTGTTCCCGAATCGTCGTGTCTGCCCGGCGAGTGGACCAAGGACACCTTGTGCGCGGACCTCGATCCGCCCTGCTCCGGCGGAGTGATTCCGACGGTGTCGGAATGGGGCCTGGTGGTCCTGGCGCTGTTGCTGCTGGTCGGGGCCAAGGTCCACTTCTCCCGTCGGGAGGCGGTGGCCTAAGCGGTTTTTGAAGCGAGCGAGCACAGGGACGCGGCAGCGGCCGCGTCCCTGTTGTTCGAATCGGAACACTCCTCATCTATCAGCCTGCGCGGTTTCGCAGGCGTCAATTTCGAGTTGGTTGCGAATGAGCGGTGAATAAACCGGGCGGCCCGCTTCGGGATTGCAAACCTCCCCGAACGTAAGCCCGGCAGCAACTCTCGTCTGATTCTTCGGATGTCCTGGCCCGCCCTACTACCCTCGGTGGAGTCGCTTGTAACGCGGATTTGGACCAGTGTTGGATGTACTTAGCCAGAAGGCCGGCGTGGGCATTCAACACGAGGGCCCATCGTGTGCTTGGGCTCCCTGCGAGTTATGATGGCGCTTATGCACGGCGTCGATACGACTCGCAGGGGCTTTATTGTGACCGCCGTGGGCACGGTCGCGGGGGCGGCAGCCATTCTCCGCGATGACGCGATCGAACGGGTCGAGGCGGCGGTGGCGGCATCGGGTGACGCTCCCGCCGGCGAGCTCGCATCCAACGAAGACTTCTGGTTCGAAGTTCAACAGGCATACGACGTTGATCGATCCCTGCTGAACCTCAACAACGGCGGCGTGGCCCCCTCGCCGCGGGTTGTCCTGGATGCCATGCACCGGCACGACGATTTCACCAATCGCCTCCCGGCGCGGCACCTGTGGGACGTACTCGACCCACAGGTCGAACCAGTCCGCGAGCGTCTTGCCGCTCATTTCGGCTGCGACGCGGAGGAACTGGCCATCACCCGCAACGCCAGCGAATCATTGGAAACGTGCCTGCTGGGCATCGACCTACAGCGCGGCGATGAGATCCTCTGCACGTCGCAAGACTACCCGCGCATGCTCCAGACGCTGCGGCAGCGCGAAAAACGCGAGGGGGTGGTGCTGAAAACGTTCCCCGTTCCCACGCCACCCCAAGAACTTTCCGATATCACTCGGCTTTATGAGAGGAACATCGCTGACAAGACCAAAATGATTCTCGTCTGCCACGTGATCAACATCACCGGCCAGATCGTGCCGGTGAATGAGATTGTCAAATTGGGACGTTCGCGAAACATCCCCGTCATTGTCGACGGGGCCCATTCTTTCGGGCACTTTCCTTTCAAGCTCGCCGACTTGGATTGCGACTACTTCGGCACCAGCCTCCATAAATGGCTCAGTGCCCCTATCGGAACGGGCTTTCTGTATGTTCGAAAATCCAAAATCGCGGGCCTCTGGCCGCTCATGCCACCTCCCGAGACACTGGCCGCAGACAACATCCGCAAGTTTGAGGAGATCGGCACGCATCCCACGGCCCCTCGGCTCGCGATTGCCGAAGCCTTGATGTTCTACGAAGGCCTCGGCGCCGAGCGCAAAGCCGCCCGCCTTCGATACCTCCGCGATCGTTGGGCCAAGCGTCTCGTTGGCAAGGCAAAAGTGGTCTTGTACACCAGTCTCGACGCGGGTCAGTCGTGCGGCATTGCTACCGTGGGTGTCGAAGGCATCAAGGCCTCCGACCTCACCAAGTATCTCTTCGACAAGCATCGCATCCTTACCACGCCCATCGAGCACGAACACATCAACGGCATCCGCGTCACCCCCAACACCTACACGACCGTAGCGGAAGTCGACCGCTTCGCCGGTGTGATGGAGAAAATCACCGAAAAGGGTCTAATTACTTAGACGGCGGGCCCAGCCAGCTCTGTCGGCGCCGTCACGCGGTCGTCGTGGGTTCGGCAAGGGTAGACCGTAATGCACAATCGTTGTTCATTTGTGCACTCGGGTTGTCCAATCACCCGGCGATCCTGCGTGGTCCACAACCGCGCAATAATTTATGGGACAAATGGTTAAGATAAATAGACCGCGACTCCGCAAGAGGAACAGGACTTGCTAACAGCTTTGCAATCGTAATAAGGCGGCATACCGAAGCGCTCGTTCGCGCGCGGTCGGCGGTGTGCGGCGTTAGGTTCAGATCTATTTTTTTGAGGAGCTTAGAAGCCATGAAGAAGCGGTCTCTCGTTAGGAAACAATCTGCCCGATCGGCGTTTACCCTCCTTGAGCTCGTGCCGGTCCTCGCCATCATCGCGGCGCTCGCGGGGCTGGTGATCCCACAAATCGCCATGGTGGGGCGCTCTTCGGGCATGGCCGCTTCTGCCCGATCTCAGTCGGACGTCGCGAACAACATTCAGACGTTTTTCGCCCTGCAAAGAAGATACCCCCAGGGGTTGGATTCGCTCCTGGTGAGCACGGCCGCGGAGACCGCGCCGACGGGCGTGTTGGTGCCGCAGTTTGACGCCGTAACCATGAACAAATCGGTGGATTACCGAACAGCAACCCGCTCCTACACGCGGATTTGGACTTGGGCTCGTTGACGGCCAACCAGCGGCGATCTTTCGCACGCGGCGGTTTTGATTGGGTGTACGATCATGACGTGACGTTGATCAACGCAAGCAATTCCGGCGTGTTCCGCCGAACGCTGCCCACCACGGGCACCATGCCGGCGGCGGTCGTCAGGTCGGCATCGAACCTGGCGACGGCGCTCTTGCCCGCCATGGACGGAGTGCCACCATCGGGCACCCAATTGGTCGCCGTCGGAGTTGGCCCCAAGAACACGGCGGTTCCCAAGACCATGCTTCAGGCCCCAGTCTTTCCGGGCTGTGATGGGAAGTACTACGGTCGCTTTGTGGCCGTTTTTCAAGTTTACGAGTCGGCCGAGCGGGCGACATTGGTCGGCGTCGTGGATTCCTATGGCCGTTGGCCCGACTACACCATTCAGCAATACAACGAATCGCTCCCCGACGGTGGACGTCAGGGGTAGTACGCACGGGCTCCTCCAAAGAACGTTGCGGCGCGAGGCCGTTCTATGAACGGCGCTCGCGCCGCACGCGTTGCCGGACCCGGCGTATGACGCGGCGGTAAAAGGCGTGCTAAAAGTTGGATTCGAGAAGCATTTGCCATAAGAATGTGGGTTTCGTGTTCCGTCGAGAGCTGAGCCATCGCCATGCAAAGATCCGGATTCAAACTCGGGAGCTTCACGCTGCTGGAATTAGTGGTGGTCCTCGGGATTCTCGTGGTGCTGGCCGGCATGGTGACGCCCATCCTGGATCGAGGGCTGTATGACGCGGCTGAGGGGGTGACGCGCACCAACCTTGGCGCGGTGCGCGACGCCATCACCGGTCGATTCAGCTATCAAGCCGACGTCGGTCTTCGGCCCAGCACGATCAGAGATTTGTTAGTCAGACCTACTGATGGAACGGCCCCTCCTTTTAATCCGCAGACGGGCATAGGCTGGAGAGGCCCGTATCTCATGGATCAAGGCTTTACCTACGTGGTTCAGGTGGAGGCTGGATTCACCGGCGCTTACGGCGTGGAGGGCGATCCCGCCGTTCCCGACGGTTGGAGAAAACCCATCGTGCTGCAAACTCCGCTCGGCGACGCCCATCGGGCGCGGATTGTGTCCGCAGGGCCGGACGGCATCCTGCAAACGCCGGCGGACGTTGCCTATCCGCTTCCTGCTTCGCCCGGCGATGATCTTCTCGTTTTCCTTTACATGGCCGATGCAGAATGAGATCGCCCCACCGCGTTGATCCTTGTTGGAAAGTTCCGGGGCGCGAGCGCGCGGACCGAGCGCGGGGACTGACGCTTTTGGAGCTGGTCATCGTCCTGGCCGGAAGCCGACGCTCAACTCAGAGTCGGCATCACCCGCGCCGGCGGAACGGAGTTGAAAACAGGGCGCGTGATCTGGCTGGAACTGGACGGCGATCAGTGCGATATCGGCTTGGAGTTTCATGCGACATGCGCGAAACCGAGCGTGCTCAACCTGGATCAGATTGTGGTGGATCCTGCGTGGGCATTGCGCATTCCGGCCAAGCTAGCCGCTCGCCGGCTTGTGCTGCCCTTTGCCCAGCACGGCGGCTTTGTTCACGTCGCCTGCGCCGATCCAGGGGACGCATCCGCCATCCAGTCCGTGCAGAGGTTCCTCCGGCAACCGTTGCGGGCGGAGCGTGCCGACCCTGAATCGCTGCAACGGGCCATCGGGCGGATGTTCGGCGGGGACTCGCGCCAGGGGGGGCCGCTGGTCATCCAGCGAGGAGACCAAACGGCTACCGCCTTGGACCTCGACGCGGAAGATGCGGTGTCAGCGTGTGACACGATTCTCCGCGCGGCGATTCTCCGTGGCGCTTCCGATATTCATTTCGATCCGATGGCCGACGACATCCGGCTTCGGTTCCGCATCGACGGCCTGCTGGAAGATGTTCGCCGCATCTCCACCACCCTGTTCGCCGGGGTCGCCGGCCGACTGAAAGTGATGGCCGGCATGGATATCGCGGAAAAACGTTCACCGCAGGACGGCCGATTCCGGCATCGCTACACGTCGGAAGGGCTGACGATTGATATTCGCGCGGCCACTCTGCCGACCAAACACGGAGAGCGCATCACCCTTCGACTTCTCGGACTACAAGTCGATACGCTGACGCTCAACAAGTTGGGCATGAGACCCAGCCACCTTCGAACCATGGTCTCGGCGCTCGACCAGCCGCATGGCCTCGTTTTGCTCACCGGCCCGACCGGTTGCGGCAAAACCACGACGCTATACGCGGCGATTCGGCACCTCATCCATCGCGAGCGGCTCAACGTCGTGACGATTGAAGACCCCGTGGAATACGACATGCCGGGCGTGGCCCAAGTGGAGGTGGATTCCGCCGACAAGGTGAGCTTCACCAAGGCTCTGCGGAGTCTGATCCGGCACGATCCCGACGTCGTCATGATCGGCGAAATCCGTGACTATGAGACAGCGGAAGTGGCATTGCGGGCCGCGCTCACCGGACACCTCGTGTTCAGCACGCTGCACACCAACTCAGCGGCGGGCGCCATTACCCGGCTGGTCGATCTTGGCGTGGAAGAGCGCTACCTGATCTCGGCCACGTTGCGGTTGGTCGTTGCCCAGCGCCTGGTGCGTCGTTTGTGTTCGCATTTGCCGCCGGCCGTACACCCTGACCGCGGTCGATGCGCAGTCCCTTGGACGTCCGGAGGCCGCGGGGCGATGTGTGTTCGCGCCGGGAGGTTGCTTGTATTGCGCGGGCCGCGGCTACATCGGCCGTGTCGGCGTGTTTGAAATGCTGCCCATCGACGATTCGTGGATGGCCCTGATCTCCCAACAACGAAGTCAGCCGCATCTTCGATGGCCGCACGGTCCCCATCGTCACCGGTTTCAGCGCACCCGAAGTCGTCGCCGGAGAGGCCCCGCTCGTCATCCCCGGGACGCCGGTCACCGACGAACAGGACGTGGGAAACTCGCTGCTCATCATGCCTAACATCAATGCCGACCGAACCGTCACCTTACGCTTGCTGCTGGAAGCTTCCGAGGTGCTTCCGCAGTCGGCTAATATTCCCGTCCCCACCGGGATCGGCGGGGTGGTCAATCAGACGATCGATACCGTCCGCCGCCGGACGATTACCGCCACCCTGGTCGCCAAAGACAGCCTCACCGTGGCGGTCGGGGGACTCATTGAAGAGCGTATTCACGACACCCGGTCCCAAGTTCCTCTTCTCGGAGACATCCCTCTGCGGGGACTCCTGGCACGACGGCAGCTAACGGGAAAATCTCGAAGCGAACTCATCGTGCTGATCCGGCCCTATGTCTTCAATACGCCCGCCGAGTCGGAAGCCGTCAGTCGCGAAGGAATGACCCGTCTGAGCATTCACCCCGAAGCCCCCATCCCCGAGAGAGATCTGAAGACGTTTGACCCGGAACAAGTGCCCGGCGCCGGAGAGGGCGACGACCGATTGCGTGAGATCCTGCGTTTCCACTCTTTGGGGGGCTAAAAGGTGTTCAATTGGCACGCAATCCGTCGACCGGCAAGGAGAGTTTCGAAGTGCCCGCTGCGCTTCTTCCTCGGCAGCTCCGGGGTCATGGTTTTCTTGGGTTGCGCCACGACTTCTGAAGTTCATCCGTGCCCCGCTGCCGAGATGGCGACGCTGCGCCAGATGGAATCCGGCGAAGAAAACCAAGCGATCGGCCAGCGCCGCGCGACTTGGACGGCGGAACGATTTGTCAACCAGGTCCAATTGTATTTGTCGGAGAATCGGCGCTTCAGCGCCGCCCGGTTAATCCGTACCTTTCCCGATCTCGCCTTGGACTCACTTCGTGCGGTTCCCCCTGCTGGTGTTTCAAGGGCCACCCTCTTGTTCATCGCCGAGTTGCATGACCGTTCCACCGGCGGCACAAACCAAACCGTCGGTTGGACCGAGTTGGTCAGGCAGCGATTGGATTCAAACACGGAATGTACCCAGCACGATCGCGCCCGGCGCTCCATGGCCGAGGCGCTCAACCAAGGAAACATTCAAGGCGGCCTTGCCGTAAGAATCCCATCAACCAAAGCCGGTTCACCCGCCGCAATTCTCGAGGCCGATTTACAACGCATTCGGGGAATGGCCCACCTGGCGGACAACGATCCCAAGAAGGCCACAGCCGCGTTTGAAAAAGCATTTGAGTTGTCAGCGGCTCCCGCCCCCTATCTCGCATCTCTGATCCTCCTGCTTCGTGGCAGAGCGTTTTCCGTGCTGCAACAAAACGAAAGAGCCTGCGCGGTGTGGACTCAGAGCGCTGAACTTGCCGCGCATCGTCTCGCCGATCCCAATTCATGCGATCCTCTTTTTTGGGAAGCGGCCGCCGACGACAAGCCCGAAGGCTGCGCCTGGCCGGCCGCCGTGGCCCGTGCGCTTGGCAATGAGTTCGGTTCCTCTCCACCTCAGAAAGTGACACTGAATTGCTTCTATGGGAACGCATCGGCAATGACCACCTGCGCAGGGACGATCCGCAATTGGCTTTGCTTTGCTTTTCCCGTGCCTACGAGCGGGCGTCGGATGAGGAATCCCAGGATCGTATTCAAGGCAAGAAAGCGATGGCATTGGCTGGAATCGGTCAAGACGGACCGGCTTTGGCCCTTTTAGCGCCCCTCGCGGATAGTCCATTACCTTCCATTGCCGGCGCCTCTCTTGCTAAAATGGGTGTGATCGAGACGCGGCGCCGGCGAATGGCAAAAGGAATGTTCCTCCTCCAAAAGGCCGTTGAGACGGCGAGTCCCTCCGATGGGCCCGGCGTTGCAGAAGTCCAAGCTGATCTCGGCTTGACGATGCTCATTCAAGGGCAGCGGGAGGAGGGGTTGCAATGGCTGCAATCGGCCCGGCAGGGGTTTGCCGACACGGGGGATCGCCATGGGCTACTGCAATGCCTGGCCAACGAAATGAAGTACCATGAACGCTTCGGAGATCGCAAACGGCTCAAGCCTTACACGAAGAGATACAGCAATTAGAACTGTCATATGAATGAGGGACAATGGATCTCGCAAGCCAGTGTCTTGAGTGACCGGCCGGTTCTTGATCCAGTTACGCGGAATAACAACGTGTCAATGCTGTTTCGAACCATCCTGGTGCTCAACTTGTTCGTGGTCGGTTTGGCGTTGGTCATGGGCTACGTCGCTCGCGAAGCCGCCGGTAAAGTCGTCGAACGGCGGCTCACGTCGGACCTCGCCATCGGGGTCTCCACTTTTTTGAAGAACAAAGGGCTTCCACCTAGCGATACGATCATGGCTTACCTCAGCGAACTCTTTGGCGCCCATTGGGTCGCCATTCACCGCGATACGGGCGAGTTCCTGGGATCGAGTCTGCCCGAACCGCTCAGCAGCGAATTCCGCGGCCTCCTGCCCAACCTGAAGGCCGGCAGACTCACACTTCATGCAGGCCCATTTCACGTAGCCTATCACGACGTGGGGAGCTCCGACCCCTCGACAAACGGCCACGACACCTTCCGTTTGTACACGCTTGTCCCCAGCGAGCAATTTGAAGAAGCCAGAAGCCGGGCCGGCGCCGATATGCTGAGTGTCTTCCTCTACTCGACCAGCATCGCCACGGTCGTCGCCGTCGTGTTTTCCATTACGATCACTCGTCCTATTCGACGGCTCGCTCGCGAAATGGACTCGATCGCCAGCCGCGCCGGGTCAGAAAATCCGTGGCCCGATTCCCAACCAGGTCAAATGGCGCCCGTTCCTTCATCCCGCCTCGAAAGCTTTGTCCACGGCCCCCATGAAATCGTAAGTTTGGCGTCATCATTTCAGAATCTGCTCAAGAGATTGAGCGAGGCTCGCCAGGACCAGGCCCGCAACGAACGCCTCGCCACGTTAGGCAAAGTCTGTTTAAGCGTGGCTCATGAACTGCGCAATCCCTTGAGCGGCATCAAGATGAACGTTCGCGTCCTAAAAGACGAACGTCCCGGCGGACCCGGCAGCGCTTCACTCGAACTCATCCTGCGCGAAATTGAACGCATGGACCTCTACCTTCAGGAGCTCCTGACCCTGTCCACCGAGCCGTCGAGTGGGTTTCCCAACAATCGCCCCCTGGCCACGGTCCCCGCCAAGCTTTCCGATTTGGCGGAAAGCGTCCTCGGCATTTTGTCCGGCCGCTGCCGCCACTCACGTATTCATGTGGAGCGCAGTTATCCCGCCGATGAACCTTTGGTCCACGTCTCCCCTGATCCGATCCGCCAGGGAATCATGAATATTCTGATCAACGCCATTGAGGCCATGCCTGATGGGGGTTCGCTGCGAGTTGCCGTCCGGCGTCAGGACGACGCCGTTCGCCTCACGGTGGTGGACACCGGCCGCGGCGTGCAAAACGACTCCGGCCGCCGGGATATTTTCGAGGCGTTTGTCACGAACAAGCCCAACGGCGTCGGACTCGGGCTTTATCTTACTAAACAAACGATCAGGCGCCACCGCGGTCGAATCGGTTTTGACTCTTCTGAACAGGGCGCAACGTTCTGGGTAGAGCTGCCCTACGCCGGCTTGGACTTGGCCGATGGACGTCAGCTGCTCCCTGAGTCAAACTAGCATCACACACGAGCGGATACTGGAATGACCACGCCTCGATCTATTCTGGTGATTGATGACGAAGAGGCAATCTGTCGGGCTTTCCAATGCTTTTTTGCGGAGCGTCGCTGGACGGTCCATGTGGCCGCGTCCGCTCAGGAAGGCTTGGAATCCTGCCGCACGCATCGCCCTTCAGTCGTTTTCCTCGATGTTCGACTACCCGACCGAAGCGGTCTGGATCTGCTGGAGACTCTCGCCACGCCGGAGGGCCCCGCCGTGATCGTCATCACCGCGTTCAGCCGTCTGGAAACCGCTGTCCGTGCCATGCAAGGAAGGGCCTTCGATTACCTCGTGAAACCCCTCGACCTCGACCGGGCTCTGGAACTTGCCGAACGCGTGGTGATGACCCGCCGTGTACAGCGCTCGCCTGACCTTCAGCCTTCCGACGCAGACAGCTACTCGCCGGTGGAGATCATTGGAAACTCCCCGTCAATGCAGGAGGTCTACAAGTCCATCGCTCGTGCCGCCGACTCGACATCTTCCGTTCTCATCACGGGCGCCACCGGAACCGGCAAGGAATTGGTGGCCCGGGCTATACACTCATTTGGACCGCGTGCCCAAGGCCCGTTTGTCGCCGTCAATTGCGGCGCACTGCCTCAAGCCCTCGTGGAGAGCGAATTATTCGGTCACGTCCGCGGCTCCTTTACCGGCGCCGACAGCGATCGCGCGGGAAGGTCCGAACTGGCTACGGGAGGAACCCTTTTCCTGGACGAAGTTGGCGAACTACCACCGAGCACCCAAGTCAAGCTACTTCGGGTTCTTGATTCTCAGGTCGTGGAACGCATCGGCTCGGCCCACCCATTGAAGGTCGATACTCGCGTACTAGCCGCCACCAACCACGATCTCGAACGCGACGTTTCTTCCGAACGCTTCCGCGCCGACCTCTACTACCGCCTGGCCGTCTTCAGCATCCGACTTCCCGATCTACGTGACCGGAGGGACGACATTATTCCGCTGGCCATGCATCTGCTTCGCCGCCGGACCCCATCCGATCGGGAAAAAAACCTCGAGCCCCATTTGAGCCGCGCCGCCGAGGATTTGCTTCTGAAATACGATTGGCCGGGAAACGTACGAGAACTCAAGAACGCGTTGGACCACGCCGCGTCCATTGCTCCCGACCGGGTTATCCTGCCGGGAGACCTTCCCGAATCAATACGCACGCAGCGCAGCGACCCCGACGATCACGGCGAGCGCCTCCGCCGGGTAGTCCTCGACTTCGTGGCCAACGAGGCCTTGGGCGACACGCCCTGCTATCCGCGCGTCATGGAACGCGTGGAATATGCCCTGATCCGTTACGCGCTGGAACGCTTCAAGGGAAACCAATCGGAGGCGGCGGCGTTTCTCGGGCTCCACCGCAATACCCTGCGAAACAAGATACGAGACTTGAAACTAACGGGCTGGTCTGCTTCATGAATGGCCTGATCCAACCCGAGTCCAGTTGCCCGAGCCCTGCGCTGGCGGGGCACCGAGATCATCACCGCCAACGGCACCAAGGTGGTGGCCCAAGGCGTGCATCAGAACATCGTGGTCGCCGACGCGTCGAGAGCCGGCCGGACCTGATCATCGTCGACGACGCCGAGGCCGTGAAAGCACCCACCAACCGCGGGGCAAGCCAGACGATTGGTTCAACAAGTCGGTCCTGAAAGCCGGCGCAAAGCAAACCGCGATGTTGGTGGTGGGCACGATCCAGCACCCTTGGAAGTCACAGTTATCCAAGTGATACAAGCGAACGGTTGAAGGTATCGTCTAACGAATGGATTCATGATGAGCTCCAGGCATTATGAATTCCCTTCTTCGATCCTTTCGCGTGGCGTCAGTCCGTGATCGTAACGGCCCGACTGGCCGTATCCACCGTCGCGCCGCTGGCGTTTCTGAGCGTGAACGTCAGCGTGGCGTTTGCCTCGCGATCCGCGCGGATCAGCCACTGAACGCTCTGGCTTCCACCGGGAGCGACCGTCGGCAGCGATTGACTCGAATTCTGCGGACTCTCTAACTAGGTTGGCCCCGTCAGAGGCCCGAAGCTTGGTGACGTTGTCGCTGAAGAGGTTTGCCACCCAAATGTTGGTGCCGTCAAAGGCTACGCTGCTGGGTCCGTTCCCGCGGGAAAAATGCCCAGATTTCCCCCGTCTGCAGCTCGAAGCTTCGTTACGTTGTCGTCATCAAAGTTCGTCGCCCAGATGTTCGTGCCGTCGAAAGCTAGACTCCCAGGTCCGTTCCCGGCGAGAAAGGTTCCCAGGTTGACCCCATCCGAGGCTCGAAGTTTGCTAACGCTGTCGCCAATAAAATTTGCCACCCAGATGTTCGCTCCGTCGAAAGTGACGGTTGTAGGTCCGACCCCCACCGGAAACGTTCCCAGATTAGCCCCATCCGAGGCCCGCAGTTTCGTGACGTTATTAGCGCTGTAGTTCGACACCCAGATGTGGGCACCGTCGAACGCCACGCCTCCCGCGCCGGTCCCGGTGGCAAACGTCCCCACGATATAGTCGCCTTGCTGCAAATCCCATCGCAGCGTGGCAATCTGCGCAAGCGGCAGCTGCGAGGACCATCCCCGATGGATTCATGCCGCGAGAGCGTTCGAATCCATCCCCAATGCCGAAGGGCCGTGAATTCACGGCCCTTCGGTCCCGGGATTTGGGTCTAGTACCGACGAGCGCCGCCGCCATTCGATCCGGCATGAGCGCCGACCGGACTGCGGCTCTCCTTCGGCTTGGCTTCATTGACCTTGAGCGGCCGACCGTCATGGTCCTTGCCGTCGAGCGCCGCGATCGCCGCGTCAGCCTCGGCGCTCGAGCTCATCTCAATGAACCCGAACCCCTTGCTCTGGCCACTGTCGCGATCGGTGATCACCTGCGCCGATTCGACGGTGCCGTGCGGTGAGAACATCTCTTGCAGGTTCTCTCCGGTGACACCGTAACCCAGATTTCCGACATACAACTTCTTGCCCATGAGTTTTCTCCTGTTCAAAGGCGTTTCGACCCGGTGTTTACTTTCAGGGTCTGCATGAAAGAGGCCGAACATCCGGCCCAGAGGTGGGAGCAGAGGTAGGCAAGAAGGTGCAGGACTTCGAGAAGTCACGACCTAGAAGCCGGTCGTCATATCCAACCAGTGATTATTGTAAGGCCACCGAGATGGAACGCAACCGGTATTTGTTGATTAATGTGACAATTTTCGCCGAGGGCTCAAGAACACTGTTTTCGCACGGTATAGGCCAACCGCGGGACCTTTCCTTGGGTTTCGGAATCGATTGTTCGATGTGAGTTGGGACTAACGGCTACGATTCAGTAGCCGGGACTCCAGACAATGGCCAACGAACCCGACAACACCAAGCGGATCGCCGAGGAGTCCCTCGCCCTCTCGGATGCAACCAACGGCGAGCGGGCGTTGTGGCTCACGCCACACCGTTGGAAGCCCGGCCAGAGCGGTAACCCTTCAGGCCGTCCTCGTGATCACTGGCCGCTGCCCTGCGCTGCGTGGGTGTCAAACCCGCCAAGAATCGCACCGAGTTCACCAAGCTCTTGCTACGCGGCCCATCGACCGGTATCATGCCGGTCGGTCTTGGGGTTCCGGGCACTGGCGAAGGTAGGCAAGCAGGTCGGATAGTTGGGCAGTGGCTAAGGCCACGCACGTGTCGGCGCCTCCGTAGTAGAGACGAATCACTCCGGCCGCCTTATCCAGAATCCAGCCACAGGGGAAAACCACGTCGCCTACATCTCCCTGACGCTCATAAGGCGCCTGCGGCGCGAAGATCCATTCATCGCTACGGCGAAGGACCCGGCAGGGGTCCTCCAAGTCCAACAGGGCCAGCCCCAAGCGATACAGACATCCGCCGGCAGTGTGTCGCACGCCGTGGTAGAGAATCAACCAGCCTTCGGGAGTTTCCAAAGGAGGCGGGCTCAACCCGATCTTATTGGCATCCCACCAAGCACCACGCCGTGCCTGAAATAGAATATGATGGTCGCCCCAATGAATCAGGTCCGTCGAGAACGAAAGCCACATGTGGGCGCCGGAACTACCCGTGGAAACCGGTCGATGAATCATCGCGTACCGGTCTCCGAAGCGGCGAGGAAAGATGGCGGCATCTTTATCCTCCGGTGACATGACCGGGCCGAGTCGGGAGAAAGACGTGAAGTTATTCGTCCGTGCCAAGGATACCAATGGTCCGCTGGGGGAGTAGGCAGTGTAAGCGATGATCCATTCGTTGCGGTCTTCGACCCAGGTCAACCGCGGGTCTTCCACACCCCACTCTTCTTCCGAATAGTTCTCGGGATCGGGGGCGAAACTCGGTTTGGAGTCGATTTGCCAGTTCGACACGCCATCATTACTTCGGCAAACGGTCAAGTGTGAATGGCCTCGGCGATCCTCAACACGCACAAGCAAAATCGTTTCATCACCGATCTGACATGCACCTGCGTTGAACACCGTGTGCGCCGGGTAAGGCCAGTCGCTCGCGGTGAGGATCGGGTTAGCGGCATGGCGATGAAACAGCTCTGTGTAAAGATTGGGTGTTTTCGATTCTCGAAGCATTATGATTTCCTTGGGGTGATCGATTTCTACGCGATGTCTCGTGCAATGTTACTCCCCGTGGCAAGGTGCCGTTCGGGAAGCGAGTTCTGGACTTCAGAGTGGTGCACTTCTGTCCACAGATAGGCGAGCGTCGATTCCGCGCCTTGGTTCCGATTCACTCCGGACCGTTGCAAGCCGTCGCAGCAGCCCCCCGAGCGGACATCGACGAGCGGCCGGCCCAGGCTATTCTGTCCATGAAACCAGTCCCTCGCCCGACGGAAAGCAGCCAAGTATTCCTCTTCGCCGAGCAGATGGAACGCAGCGAGCGCGGCCTCGGCCATCGTGACCGCTTCTACCGGTTGTTGATCGTAAGGGGCCTTTTCTTCTCCATGCGAATACCAACCGCTGTTCCCCACGGGCCAAAAGATATTCTCAGCGCTCGTTTCCCGGTCGAGGAAGGCGAACGACGCCTTTGCTACTTCGAGAAAGTTCTCCATCGGCCAGCATTGTGTCGCGGTGAACAGGGCGTGCGGCAACACCGCGTTTGCATAGGTCATGCGTGACTCAAACCAAGGCCAGTTCGGTCGTTGGGAACGGTAATAGCACTCGACTAGTCGCCGTGCGGCGGACCAGGCCACGCTTTCGAGCGACGCGAGAAAGGATTCTCGCGCGAGCGAATTTACGAGCAAGTTTTTCAGCCCTGCCGTCCGGAGATGCCCCCACGCCAGAATCACGTACGCCTGCGCACGCAGGCTGCGCAGATCGGCGAGACTGGGCAGAACCGCTTCTATCAACTCCCGGGCCAGCACGCGATAGTCGGCCGGCAGACTGCTTCCGAGCACTTCGGCCAGGGCGCGAACCGCCTGGCCCTGGCAATCGCCGTCGCTGTCCGTATCCAGCCAGTAGCGCTGATAACTTAGCAGATTGTGGAATCCACCGCCGGGACGACGGCCGTGCTCCAATAAGCTCAGATACCCCGTCACCCGGCTCAACATCCGATCCTCCGGGCGTTGGCACCACAGACGAGTGCAGAGTCGCAAAGCCCGGGCGTTGTCGTCGGTCGTATAACCGCTCTCGCGCCGCGGGACGGTGTAGATGGCGTGCTGGATCAATCCGGTCGAGTCCGTCATGCGGTCCAGGTGATCCAGCGCGATCCGGTGGGAAGCATCCATCAGACGCCCCTATGCAGTAGAGCGCCGGGCAAACCCTTGCCCTTCGGGGTTGCGGACGCCGCGTGGTTGGGTCGATCCAGTCTCGCCTTACCGACGGACACGATCTCGTCGAAGAACTTCAGGTAGGCTCGGCCCACATTCGGCCAACGCATCGGCCTGGCGTATTCATACGCCCGGCGGCGCATCTCGACCCGCAACGCGTCGTCACTCAGAAGTCGCAACGTCGCATCGGCCAAGGCGGCGCTTTGGGCAAAGGGCACGAGCAGACCCCGTCCATCGGCCAAGACTTCTTCGGCGTAGAGGTACTGGGTGCTCACGACCGGTCGGCCCGCGGCCATGGCATACGCCAACGTCCCGCTGGCAATCTGGTCCTTTCCGGCATAGGGGGTGACGTACACGTCGCAGGCTTGCAGGTACTCGAGGAGGTCGGGCAGGCTGAGATATCTGTTTACGAAGCGCACATGCGCGCCCACACCCAGCGTTTCAGCCATCGCGGCCAGAGATTCACGGTAGACCTCTCCCTCTTGTTGTTTGACCTGTGGGTGGGTGACACCGACGATCAGGTATAGGGCCTCGGGATACGTCGACACGATCCGAGGCATGGCCTCGATCATGTATTCCAGCCCCTTGCCTCGATTGATGAGGCCAAACGTGCACATGACTCGCCGGCCCGCGAGTTCCAGTCGAGCCTTGCAATCGTCATCGCACTGAGGACCGACTTCCGGCACGCCATGAGGAATCACACGCACGCCAGCGCTCGGCACTCCGTGGACGCTGGTCAGTAGCCGCGCGGCAATCTTCGTCATGACGACGATACCCCGGCTGAGGGCGCCAAGGTTCTGGACGATGCGCCGGGGCAGCGGGTCCGGATGGGTCATCAGCGTATGGAGCGTGGTGACAATCGGTTTCCGACAGGCGAGCACAAAGTCCAATACGCCGGCGCCCCACTCACCGGGATAGAGGCCGAATTCGTGTTGCAGGCTGACCACGTCGTACGGGCCGTCGTTTGCCACTTCCGCGGCCAGGCGGTAAGCGTTGTGGCGGCCGTTGTCGATGACGTGGACCACGCGCGGATCCTCGTAACAAAGCCGGCGTGTTTTCTGGATCACGGCCAGTGAAGATACTGGCCGCCGCGCCGCCATGTCCACGGCATCGGCTGAGTCCTTGGTGAATGTGGCGAGGCCGCATTCCTCCGGCGGATACGTCGATACAAAGAGCGGTCGAACCGATTGCATTCGTTACCTCCTAGCTGTCAGGGCGCGGCGGGCGCTCTCGTCCCGGCCTCTCTAGAATCCTGTTCACTCTCGATTTCCCGCATTTCGGAGCGGATGCATTCGACGCCCCTTTGGACGCCGTCCAAGAAGCGAGCGATTTGGCCATCCGCCTCAAGAGGAGGAAGGGTCCACTCCGCCAGCAGGTCCGCCAGTTCGAGAACCACGCCCGAGAACCACTCCGTGTCGTAAGCCCGAACCCGCTGGATCGTCCGAAGATACGCAGCTTCGGCGTGACGAAACTCGTCACTGGTGTCGGGAACCGTACGAGCCACTCGATGGAACGCATGAACGGCCGCGGCAAGCTTCTTGATCTCAGCGGCGATGGCCCGTTCTCGTTTCAGTAACTTTCGGGTCGTCGCCTGGTGGTCTCGCCTCTCATTGCTGGCGCGGACAACGTCGGCGCGAATCTCGTCGAGTCCGGCCTCATCGAGGAGTATCGGATGAGCCGCGTGGACGGCTAGGAGGTGACGCATGGCTCGCGCCAAATCCCGCTCGTCACCGTTCCGGGACGCCTGAACGGACTGTTGCGACAGCGCGGCGATCTGATCCCGTAGGTGTTGAAGGTGCGTCCGCAGCTCCTCGACTCGGCGTTGGCACTCCGCGACCGCGGTGGCGGGTATCACACCGAGACTCTCTTTCTGGAGAATCCGAAGTTTTTCCATAGCGGCGATGGTTTCACCGTCGTCTCCACGTTCCAACGACGTGCAGAGCGTCTGTGATAACCGGTTGAACGCTTCCCGAGTCTTTTCCGGCGTCGTGGGGGGAACCGGCACCGGCACCGGCAGTTCGGATCGCGACGTGGGTCTGGGTTCCGCACGAGTCTTGGCGGACCCCTGGCTTCGCAGTTCTTGCTCGAGTTTACCGCGGCGTTGCTCGAGTTCACCTCGAATCATACTCTGCAGCGTCGCATCGTCGCGCACGTCCGGGTCGCTCACCGCCCGTGCGCCAACGTGCTCCAGCGAAGCACGGTCTTGAATCTCCCGTCGAATCACGCCACTCCAGCGTTGAAACACAACGTCACGTTGCTTTGTCGTCATACTGGGCTCCGATGCGGCCCCTGGCAGGGACGCACCTTCGGGATTGATCTCTCCGCATCTCCTCCAAAACTTTCGCCGCTCGGGACGCGCCCGGTGGAGTTGGTCTGAATCTTAAACACGTTTACCGTCCCGCATCCGAAGGCTTCGCGGAAGGCGCACCCCATACGCCCAGGCGCCGAGGGCAGCGGCTGGCGACGGAAATCACTCCGAACGATGCTATCGTGTTGACATGTATCCAGGTGCATCATCCGGAACCTCCCTCCTCTTGGGCGAAAGAATGCTGGAGTAGCGCTATCTCTTTCTGGCCGAGTTTCTCCAGGTCTTCGAGGTAACGCTCCGTCTCTGAACAAACCTGCCCGAATGAGGCGGCATCGTTCGGGGAAACATACTCCAATTGTAGTATGGTTCGTTCGAAGTTGGCTTGAAGCTCTTCGCGCACGTCCTTCAACGCTTCTACTTCGCCGGCCAGATGGGGGTTGGCATCGGTGATTAGGTGCATGTAGCCACCATAGTCCGCCAGGACCCGCGTGCGCGTCAGGTGGCGTTCAAAGGACCGCGCCGCGAAACGCAATGTGGAAAGCTTATGGCTATTTCCGCGATCCGGCGTCATCCATTGCAGCGCGATTCGAAGCGATTGCTCGACGCCTAGCATGATCGCCAGCTCGACCTCGAGCTGTTTGGCGATCTCGCGCGCTTCAGCTGCGTTCCTTATCCTTGCGTCCACGTTCTGCATCGCCGTTCCTTTCGATTCCGACTCTCTGCGAGCGCCGAATCTTCCTTGCACCAACACGATGTCGAGTTGCCTAAGCCACGGCGTGCGAGCGAACACTTAGTACCCGCCTTTGGCGCTATATCTCCGAATAACCTTGGCTTCGGCGACTTATTAACCGGCGCGCCTCTGGTTTCGACTATCTTCGCCTGAGCGTTCGGCGTTCCCGAGAGCGATGGGGGAACTCAGACGGCCTTCGCGCCACGAACATGGGCCTCGCTCACGGCCACCGTCTGGCCCTCCAGTTGCGTCCCGTTCAACGCGGCGATGGCGCTGGCGGCGCCTTCGTCACTTTCCATCTCCACGAAGGCGAACCCCCGCGGCTCGCCGGAGTGGCGGTCGCACATGATCGATATCTTTTGCACGGGCCCAAAGGCCGAAAACGCCTCACTGATTCTCCGTTCGGTGGCCTCAAACGACAGGTTTCCAACATGAATCTTTTTCAAGGGTTTGCTCCAGGAATTCCGGGGCCCAACGAGACGCGAAGACGATTCGCTTCCCGAGCGGGCCGCTTACCATTCGTTCTCTCAACCGAGTCTTGCGAGACTCGGCCCCGCCGAGCTCGTTCATTTCACCAAGTTTTTCCTGACTTTCTGCCAATAGACCCATGTCGCTCGCTTCGATTGCCCGTTCGGACCACCGTTGTGGATGCGAGCCAGGGCTTGGAAGTCCTGCCGCCGCACGGCGTCCGGGCAGTACCTTTTCCAGTACGCCGTCATCACCGCTTCCGAGTACGCATGACCTCGACACGAGGTCCAGTCTCCGGCCATCCCACTATCCTCCCAGTACGCGCGTGAAATCTGGTAGGGACCGATGGACCGACCATTGTCTCCGACGGCGCGATCGGGCGCCGCTACGCCGGATGTTTCAACGAACCGGATGGCGCGAAACAAGGGTCGCAACTCGTCGCCCGCGGCGACCGAGACCGAAACGAGATAAGCCATGCATCCGACGATCATGCAGCACTGGCCTGATGTGTTTTGATCCGTACGCATTCGAGTTGCTCTTCGGCCAAGTCGGTGCCCGGTTGAAGAATGCACTCCAGGTATTGCCGCACCCAACAGGAATCCCCCGATGACGTGTCATAGTCAGCTTTTACCCCGGCCTTGCCCGCGCCGACCACAACATCGTCGCCGGCATCAGTCCCACGAATCGTCATTACATCCCCTCCCTGTCGCGATTGGCCGTTGCTTAAATCCTCTTGTCGCGTTCCAGAACCACCCTCACCGTCTGCACGTCACCCAGTTTGGCGCCCGCGGGCTCGGGGACCGATGCTCGACTATTGCAGGTCGCGTGCCGAGGCCAGGATCTGCCAGCCGGGCTTGAAGACCCGCATGTTGGTGTAGCCCTGGGAGATGGCGTAGTCGTACACCGAGTCGCCCGCCGAGCACTGCGGTCCGCCACAGTAGATGATGATGAACTGACCTGTCCCGACGTTTCGGCTGATTTTCCCCAGATAGGCTTCTTTCTGCTGAGCCGGTATGTTGAGGGCTCCGCGTACATGGCTTTCCGCGAAATCCTCGGGCTCGCGGGCGTCGACGATCACGGCCGTATTGTTCCGCACATGCCCACGGAATTCGTCCAGCGTGATGTCATAGCGAGACTCCCCGATCGCTACGCCGGGCCGTTCGCTGGGGCGGGCTGCGACGAATCCAGCCTCGTCCGTCGAAACGCCACGGTTGAGGACCGGGGCTTGGTGTACCGCAACCGGGCGGACGAACGTTTGCGTCGGCCCCGGATCGAACTTAGAGCGATGGGTCGCGTTGCACCCTACAAAAAGCAGGCCCAGCGGAAAGACAACGAGCACACGGCGCGTTGCTCGATACATGGAGCGTTCTCCTCTCTGGTCGCTGAGTTCCGATGTTGAATCCAGGCCGAAGAAGCGCGCTACGGAATTCGGCGCTCTGGTCGTCGCCGTGTCGGTCCGCAGTGTGATATGGTCTCTTGTGTTCTCTCTATCGGTGATCATTTCCTTTTTCCTTTCGCATGACTGTCCGTGCTATGACTTCCTTGCACCTACCACGATTAACGCGACTCCACCGGCAAGAGCTATGCCTCCCAGGATCGGCGGTAGTGGCAAGCTCTTCCGGGTATCAGCTGTAATGTTGACCGATCCCACGTCCACCAACGTCTCGCGCTGCGTATAACCGACTCTTTGCCAAATGAGAGCCGCTGCCCCCAAGACGGCCAAGATGATTCCTACCGCTAATAAGTGCGTGCGTTTCAACTCTCAACTCCTTGTGCAACCGTCAGACAACCCAGGGTTACACTTTCTTGTCTTGGCCTTTACCTCGCCCGAACGCAATCGGTAAGGTCGTCGAGCAAAACCACGCCTCCGTCTCCATCAGATCGAATATCCAGGTCGTATGGAAAAGACCAACCTTGGATCTCGAAAACCGTTCCATCAAAACTCCCGCGTGCCCTCTACGAGCTCGCGGATCATCGGATGTTCCGCCAGTTGGCCGACTTGCAGCCGCATTAGATCACCCTGGACCATCTGAAGATGTCCTTTCAAAACTCCGGGCTCAGCCATTCGGACCCATGCGAGCATGCGAGGCGGCGCGAAAATGACTAAGTGGTCGATCTTGTGCTCGCCGGCTTTTCTCTGTAGCCGCTCCACGATCTCATCCGCGAACCGTCGCTCTCTCTCCTCGATGCAGTGCGTTATGTCACTTTGGGACATCGGCCGCGCGTATTCCTGCTCTGGCAGTGTGTTCTCCAGCGCATCGTGCACGCCAACGCGCTCCGTGCCGCGCTCCGTCAGGCTCCAGCGGAACAACCGGCATCGCTCCGCGTCCGCCAAAGCGAACCATGCGTGATTCCGTAGCTTGGCGCTGGTTCCATCCATCGCTGTCCTCGCTTCCGTGATGACCGACTCCGTTAGGATTTCGGGCGCCTTCCCTTTGCCGTTCCGATAAGCACCGCCGCCTTTTCATTGGCGTTGCTCGATACCGCTCGATCCGGATCGCCAGCCGGAAGGTCACGCAGACGTTCCCTGCTGATCCGCTCCCACACTTCCTCCCGGTGAACGAGAACATCCTTATCAGCCTCAAATCCCAGCTTCACGACTCCGCGACCAATCTCCACTACCGTGACTTTGACCTTACCCACGACTCCGTCTTCGGCAGCCAAGATCACGGATTCTTGGTTTTTTCTTCCCAAGACCAACATAATTGAGCCTCCTTTCTCATCACTAATGGCTCTGTCCATTCCCGCTCCAGGCGCCGGCGACTACTTTGTCGGCGAGCAGGAACACATGCACCACGGTGCCGGTGGTGAACACCTTCACCACCATACCCGTGCTCGTCTCCAGTTCAGCCGTTGCTTCGCGCACCTCCACCCCGGTGATCCGCTTGATCTCCTGTTTGAGCGAGTCGGAGGCGTTGGCAAACAGTTTTTGGTGAAACTCCTGCACCTGGCTGGCTCCCGCCGGAGTCGCGGCCAGGGCCTGCTCGGCGGGCGACAACGCTCCGTGAAGAGTGATGACCAGTGTGTGATCGCTCAGGACCACGGTCACCGACTTGGGTGGATGGCCGGTGGCCTCCAGCTCGAACGCTCTTGCGGCCTCGGCGATTTGCTGGGCAATAGTCGAACTGGGCTTATCCATCGGGTTCACCCCCGGCTGGGCCATGCCAAAATCGGACTTGTTCATCGGGTTCATCCCCTGTTGTCGCGGCGACCGCGTCACCGCGAGCCAAAAAAAGCCGACGTGCTCGAACACCCGAAGGTATTCGACCACGTCGGCCTACTCTGCAACGGGCCTCCCGGCACGGCCGGGCTGCCCCTCATCAAGTCGTCCGACGACTTCGAATCTTTCGCCGACCGGAGCCGCGAGCTTCATTACGCGGTTCAACCGATCGCTATTCTGTTATACGTCACGAACCGCGAACACTCGCAGAAATCCTGTCCTTCTGCCGCTTATTGAGCTCGGGTCCAACGCCCATTTCTCCCGTCTTAGGCTAGCGGGATTGGTGAACACCCGATTGGCTTTGACGTCCAAAGGGAGCGTCCATTCGGTCCCATCCCAGACTTCCCCGGCATCCAGCCAGGAGAATGCCAGGGAGTATTGCCATCAATAGTACCAGAAGCAGCCTTGAATAGCTCTTAGAGTTTCGCATTTGTGTACTCTCTTTCTGCAGTGTGAGGACTTTACCTCACATATGGCTCACATCGGTCACGGACCGCGGCGGGCCGTGATCCGCCTCGTCACATCGTGCGGCGGCCCTGAATCAGACGAAATACGATCGCGATCGCCGCGACGATCAAGAACAGGTGGATGAATCCACCCATTGTGTAAGACGACACCATTCCCAGCAGCCAAAGTATCGCTAGGATTATCGCAAGTGTTACGATCATCATAAACCCTTTCAAACAACTGACCATTCGCCATTCCCGCCACGTTCTCCCAATCACGCCTTCATGTAAGATGCACTCCGGCCGGTGTGTAAGCGCGGGGGCGATCCACCAAACGAATCCCCCTCGCGCTTACTTGGGAAAGAGAAGCAGTCGTGGGATCCTGTAGCAAGTTCCAGAAAACATGGTCATTAGTCACGCAGTTCCAAGAAGCATTACCACACGCAGTCCTCTACATGGGACCACAGGAATCGCCGCAAGCCGCTTTCTCCACCCGCTGCCACGCATCGTGTGTCGCACCCTTCGCATGGTTCCAGCTCAACTTCGACTTTCCGCGACGAGTCTCCCACTCACGACCCAACTGTGGTTCGACATCGTTGAACGTCTTGCCCTTGTGGTTTGCGTAACTCTCCCACCCATATTGAAAGGCAGAACCGTACTGCTCATAAGGCGTACCGTTTGTGAAGTAGGGACGGCTCTCGAATTCCCCGCGCCAGAACTCGTGTTCCGCCGTCGGATTAAGTGCCTCCGCCGCGCTCTTCCCGGCCAGACCGCCGGAGACCGCACCGACGACAGCGCCCACACCAGCGCCGATGGGCCCGCCGAGAACGGCCCCGATGACCGCCCCCGCCGTGCCGCCTCCGATCGCCCCGGTCCCGACGCCCACGGGATGGGCCCCGGGCTCGCCGGTCATGGGATCCCGGTTTTTGTCGCCCATTACGATTGTCGACGTTGTAGTTTCAATCCTTTTCGTTTCCATTTCTTGAATCTCCTTTGTAATTGTTACGTGTCATTGCGAATCACTCGCACGACATCAGCTCAGTACCCCCAACTTCTTCTTCCACTCGTTCCCCAAGGCCCAACACCCACTGCAATCCGGCACGTTATGCATGAGCCGGCTCCGCATGAATCAGGCGTTCCGCCAGCTCGGTGAGGCTCTCGTCCGTCGCCCGCTCATCGTTGAGCGTCTCTTGAAGCAGTGCGGCGGAGTCCTCCTCGCCCAGCATCTCGGCGTACGTTCGCGCGCAGCCGTACCCAGCCATCTCGTAGTGCTCGACGCGCTGCGCCGCCGAGATCAACCCCGCGTCCTTGATGGCGGGGTCGCCGTCCGCGTTGATCATTTCTTCGGCTTCCTCGAGGATTCCCTTCATCGCCTTGCACGTCGTCCGCGCTTGTGTCTCCTTGAGCAAAGAGAACGCATCTTCCAGCCGACGCACGTGCACCTGCGTCTGATCCGAGTGCCTCTCAAAGGCGAGGCGCAAGTCCTCGGACGTGGCCGCCTTCGCCAACTTCGGAAGCACTTTAACCAACTGGTTTTCCGCGTCGTAGAGATCATTCAATTCGTGGACGTAAAGCGTTCTCAACGAATCGAGTTTCATCAAACCGACTCCTTTCATGTTCGTCCGATCGCCGACTTTGCGGCGGGCCACTTACGGTCGTGACTTGTCCGCCACCGGACGGCAGGTGCAGCCCGTTTTGTTTGCGCAGCCGGCACAGCAGAAAACATTGGCGTCGCGGACGAACCCGCTCGCGAGCGTAGTTCTGCTGCAGTGATGGCACGTCTTGCCCGAAGCGCTCGATAAGTACTGTCCGCCGCGCAGATCTTCCGTCCAATAGGGCCGTTGGCCGTAGAACTCATAGGTATTTGCGGCAAACGTCGGATCCGCCAGATTCGGCCAGTTGCTCTTGTCAAAGCCTGTCGCGGTCTTCAGGCGGTCCTTGTCCACGGTCAAAACGACATAGGAAGCCGTTCCCGGCATCTGGAGTACGCCAGAGGGAATGGCAAACAGCTTGTCTCCCATGCCCAAAAAACCTCCAAACGTGAGCACCGCGTACGTGACGCGCGCCCGGTCGGGATCGATCACCAAGTCCTCGATTTCCCCGAGGTTCTCGCCGCGGTCATTCTGGACCGGCCGGCCGATGATCTCGCTGACCTTCTGGATCCGAAGATCCGTCGGCGTGGACCCCTCGCCCTCGTTCATCCAATACGGGCGCTGCCCGTAGAATTCGTGGATTCCGGTCCCCCAGGCGGAATCGCCCATTTGGGGCCAACGGTCCTTGTCAAAGCCCGCGGCCTTCTTCAAGCGATCTTTCTCCACCGCCAGGACGAAGTGCTTGCAGTCATCGGGAAGCGTCAGCGCCCCGGTCGGAACGGCAAACCACTTCTCTCCCATGCCCAAAAAGCCGCCGAAGGAAAGCACCACATAAGCGACGTGCCCGCGATCGGGATCAATCGCCAGGTCCTGCACTTCGCCCAGCGAATCGCCGCTCGGGCTCTGTACCGACTTGCCGATCAAATCCGAAGCTTTCTGGGTACGGAACGAATGCCGCGATGGGAATTTGTCCCCGGCGGAAGCCAACTGTCCGGCGAATCCCAACACCCCGATTAGCGCGCCGACCGCCAGAACGGTGATCCATTTATTCTTCAACATAAAATCATTTTCCAAAAAAGAGTTTCTCGAACCCGGTCCACAACATGTAGGTGGACACGTGTTTCGCCAGAGAATCTCCTTCACGTGTAGTCAGGTGAAGGAGGCTCCCCGACATTACATACTGCCGACGACACAGGATGACCGATGGCGCGCCGTTAATTGGCGGTGGCGATCAGTACCTCGACTCGCCGGTCACGTCTGAGCTGCGGATCGCCGAACGCCCCGGTCTTGATCTTGGAGGGCGACACGCCGGCTTCGACGAGCGCATCGCGAATGGCCCTGACACGACGGTCGCTCAGGTCTCGGTTACCAGCGTCGGTGCCGCTCGGATCCGTCGAGCCGTCAATTCCAATCTGGAGCGACGGATTCTGAGTCATGTAGGTCGCGATTTCGGTTACCGTACTCGTTTCAGGAGCCTGGATCTGGGCACTGTCGTCCTTGAACCACACTTCGCGGTACGAGGTCCAGCGATCCACGACACCAACCCGGCCTTGTGCGCCAATCTCACCCTTCGGGCCTTGCGGGCCCCTCGCGCCAGTCGGGCCGGCTGGCCCAGCAACGCCGGGTGTTGTGCTGCCTTGAGCACCCGAGTATCCGGCTACGCCTTGGGCTCCGGCGGGGCCGGAACGGCCGGCAGGGCCGGTCGGACCTGCTAACGTGGCGCCGCGAACGCCGGGGTTTCCCGTTGGCCCTCCTGGGCCACTCGGACCTTGTGGACCGCTTGGGCCGGCAAAACCGAGCGCGCTTTCACCGCGAGCGCCCGTCTGGCCGCTCGCGCCTTGCGCGCCGGCGTCGCCCGGAGCGCCTTGCGCACCGGCACGACCGCGCACGACTGCACCGGACGCACCGCTCGCCCCCGTTGGGCCTTGCTCACCAGGGTTTCCCGCAGCGCCCGAACCGCCGCGCGGACCGGCCACGGCGTAGCCCGGTGGGCCCGTCTGTCCGGTCGGGCCTCGCTCTCCCACGATTCCGGACGGGCCATCCGGGCCGCGTGGACCGATCATGCTGGCCTCTTGGGTGTTGTATTCCTGGGTGTTGTAGCCTTGGTTGCTGTACTCTTGGGCGCGGTACACGGGAGCCCGGGTCTCGCTGTCGACCCTGGTGTATCCGCCGACTCGATGTGTTTTCGTACTGCAACCCACGGCGACCAGCGCCGTAACTGCTAACAACGGTAGTACTCGTCTCATTGTCCTTACCTTTCCTAAATAGGCATTTGCATCCACTACAGGTGCACCGCGACCTACACTGGCCGAGTCACCCCTCAACTCAAACGAAAAAAACCGACGTAACCGAACACCCTGAAGGCGCTCAATCACGTCGGCTTACTCTTTACCGAACCGCCCGGCACGGGCCGGGATGTCCTTTAGCTAGTCATCCGATTCAAGTCACGCTCGGAGCCATGATACGGCTCACGAGAGCTTTGCTCCTGCTTGCCTCATTCAGCACCGAACAAAGACAGCAGCTCTAACCCCGTTCAAGCACCGAATTGTTCATCCTACTCGATACCTATTCTTTAATTCCTTCCCCACGATTCGAAGGTGCACCGCCTCGTTCGGACTCCGACCCGAAGCGGCGTTGCCGCATTCCAGGTCGATCATCTCCTGTAGCTCCTGACTGGCTTCGTCCATGCTCTTGCACGTGATTCGTAATGAGTTCTCATTGACCAAGGAGAACATGCGTTCAAGCCGGTGCCCCAGATCCCGCACCTGCTCCAGATAATGTTCAAACTCAATCCGCAGCCCCGCAGCGCGGGCCTTCTTTGCCGTCTGCAGCAACTCTTCTTGCAACTGGTCAACCGCGTTGTAGAAGTCATCAAGCTCTCGGAGGTACACACTTTTCAACGAATTGAGCTTAATGGTTGAAAAACTTCTTCCCATCTCAATTCACCTTCTACTCAACAGCCCCGAACCGCAGAAAACAAAAAAACCGACGCGGACGAACGGCCTAAGGCGTCCAACCACGTCGGCATACTCGACAACGGACCTCCCGGCACAGCCGGGCTGCCCCTTAGCTAGTCATCCGATAACTTTGATTCCCGATCGGAGGCGACGTTTCGTTCACGTAGACTCCGCTCGTCCTCTAACCGTACCACGTCGGAACGCGCTTAGCAAGTAGATTCTTGAAAAGCAAGTAAATTTCTTGATTCTTGGAGAGCAAGTTGATTTCCCCCGTCCGGCCAGTAACATGGTCCGCGATTCGCCGGTATATGGTTATCTGCGTTTTCGTAGTATGACGTAAAGACTTGCGAGGCGGCACATTAGGGCCTCGGGCACGATTGTGATCGCGATGAAAAGCCAGGGCGAAGTCGAAGCCGCCATCTCCGCAGGGATCACTCGTTTTCAGCAGGAGTACATGGGCCGAGGCCCGAAGGGGGTCCACAGTCATCTAATTGGCGATCTTCTCCTCGTCCGCCTTCATGGCGTTCTGACCGCGGCCGAGCAGCAACTGGTCAAGACGCTCCCCTCCGATAAGGGTAGGGACTTACTGAAGCAGGTGAGGGTCCACTTGATCGAAACGGCGCGGCCGCTCATGCAAGCCACGGTCGAAGAGATCACCGGCGTCAAAGTGTTGAGCCTCCACCATGACATCAGTACGGTGACCGGAGAAGAAATCGTCGTTTTCACTCTCGCCGAGGTGCCGTTCGTCCGGGAGAAGAAGAAACCCTAGTCGCTCTCCTATGCCGCTAAGGACGCGTCGCCCGATTGCCCTAATCGAACAGTCGAATCGGAGCGACCCGTTGGAAGAGGTGTTGGATCATGGCGAACTACTTTCGGAATTCTGGGTCATGACGCCGTGATCCTCGGAATCCGCCACGTGATGTTGTTGAATTGCACGATTGCCGACAATGATGCGATTGGTCTGAACATGTTGGATGTTGGCGGCAATCATTGCCGCCGGGGGCCGATTTTCTCAAAGTGCACAACTCGGTGATCCGGAATAATCGTTGCCCCGAGGGGGGTTGCACAGATATTCTCGAACAGCAGATCTCAATCGGCGCCTCGGGAACACCCGTCGTCAAACATTCCTGTATCGAGGACGGTTCGGCCGGCGCTTCGCCGTTCCCATTTGGCGGTTCGGCCAACTTCAACATCGACACCGATCCCATGTTCCGCGATTCGGCCGTAGCGGCTGGCGCAGTCCCGCATTCCCCGTGCGTTGACGCTGGCGCCGACGGCAGCACCGCTTCCGACATGTATGATGCCGATGAAGACATGAACACGACCGAATCCGCTCCGGAGCTGGATGGGAAGTCGAGAATCATCGATCTCATCACGGTGGGCGATCCAAACGGAGCCGGGTCCTTCTACATGCGAACAACACCTGATCAGCGTAGGTCTACGCTCCCGTCCAGCTTCGGCGGCGCATGTTCTCGATGACTGCGGTGGGCGCCAGGTGGTCGAGGTATCGGGCTGTGGTGGAGATGCTGGCGTGGCCGAGTTGGCGGGCGATGATACCGATGTCCACGCCCTCCGCGCGGAGCTGTGCGGAATGGGTGTGACGGAGGCCGTGAGCCGAGCGTAAACGTAGGGGTTACGTTCGGGCCAGCGAATGAGGCGTCGCAAACGGAGAGCGCGGCCATTCGGCGAGTGGTGCGCAACGCTGCGTCGTTGGCAGAGTTACGGCGCTCCCCGGCGGCGACGATTTAGGGGCGAAGCGTTAACAAAAAGCCACCGGATTTCGCGGTGGCCGGGTGACCTCCCCGAACGCAACCCCGCTAGCAACTCTCGCACCATGATTCCTCACGTGTCCTAGCCAATCTCCGGAACTTGGCCTGTATCCATCGATCCTTGGCCGCGCAAAGAAACGGCATGCTCAGTTATGGGGCTCGCGTCGATCGTGCCGAAATTGCAGGTTCATATCACGACAACCAAAAACCAGTAACAAAGCGGCCTTAAACATCGAAGAACGTCGCGGCGTTGACCCATGCAAGGCACGTTGCTGTCAACAGTCGGAGTGCCGATGAATACCCAGGCAGCTGTCCTCGCGGGACAAGATGCGCGCCTGCGCCGCGATGGCTGACCGTGGCCGCCAAGGGCCAAACTTCGCTGAGAGGTGTCTCATCAGGAATTGTCATGATGAAGCGATCGTGCCTGACAATTGGGGTAGCGGTCAGCCTCCTTGGCCTGGCTGGTTGCCCGAACGAGCCGAGTGTCGGCGGCGGGTCGACCGAACCTGTTCTCAATACCCCACTGAGTCCGGTGTGCGCCGGGGGAATAAGTCGAGGAAATGTTGAAGCACCGCAACATGCCATGACGCTTGCGGGGCAGACGAGTTGGTTTGCGTCGCCTCTGGCCTTCGATCTGGATCATGACGGATCGATGGAGCTGATAGCGGCTTACTACTCGATCTTCGTCTACAACAGCACCGGCAACCTTCTCGATGAAGCCGACGAGGGAGAAGGTCGCGTCTATGCGCCGCACGTCGTTGCCGATTTGGACGGCGATGGGGTAACGGAAATCGTAGCGGGCAAGGGCGAGCAGGTGTGGGCATGGGTGTGGAGGAACGGCGCGCTGACTGTCAAGCGGGGCTGGCCGGCAGACACCTCAACCGCCGGGGAATCACCCGAGGTACGCGGGCTGGCGGCGGCTGATTTGAACGGCGACGGGCTGATCGAAGTCGTCGCGAGCACCACGCAAACTCAACCCAGTGCCGACGGCGGGGCGCAGATCTTCGTCTTCAACCCGGATGGATCGCCCTATCAACCGGTTGGCGGGCATGTTCCGGCGTGGCCCAGGTACAACGCCATGTCGGGTCCCGGAAACGACGCTGATCGCAACGTCCAGGGTCACAACGGATACGGTTGTTACGGTCTAAACGTCGGAATCGGCAACATCGACGATGACTCCGAGTTGGAAGTAATCGCTACCTACGATAACCATCACATTCAGGCATTTGACCACGATGGAGTCGCGATCAACTCGGCGCCCTGGTTCACCAACCGTGCCTCCGAATTCTCCGGGGAGCGGCTGACTTGGGGCCAGTTCATCCGATGGGCCGACCCTCAGGTCGAAGAGGACCATTACCACCAGCATACTGGCGAGTGGCCTCATCCTGCATGGACCGAGTGGCTCCAATGGACCGCCTCACCCCGAGTGTTGCTGATCTCGATTTGGACGGGAGGAGCGAGGTTGTCGGAGTGCCCAACGTTGAAATGCACGAACCCTATGAAACGCAAGCCTACGCAGTCATGGTGGTGGAGGGCGCCCATGGCGACGGTAGCCGTTCGGCGATGCGTAAGGCCGGCTGGGAAACCCTGCCTAGAGGTGAGCGCCCCGTTCAGGTGGACGGTTGGTACCCACCCGGCGGCGTTCCCGCGCCAACGATCACCAACATCAGAGATGACGACAAGCCTGAAATCGCCGTGTCGCTGAACGACGGCCGCGTTTATTTGTTCAACAGTTCCGGTGATCGCGTTTGGCGCTTCAATTACATGCATAGCAAGCGGATCATGTACGCTTCGGAGGTGACGGTGGCCGACCTCAATCAGGACGGCATCCCGGAATTGCTTTTTTCTACCTGGGGCGACCCGGACACGGACGATTCCGGTTACCTCGTGATCCTCGATGCCAACGGCCGGCTACTTCACGATGTTCCGTTACCCAGTGCGGGTCATAACGGGAACGGAAACGGTGCGCCGGCTGCGCCGACGGTGGGCGACCTTGATGGGGACGGGGAGCTCGATGTTTTCGTTCAGACGTTCGACCACGGAATGGACGTGTTTAGGATTCCTGGGTCGGCGGCCAACTGCGTGCCGTGGCCCACGGCACGGGGCGGTCCGCTGCGTACCGGGTATGCGCACGGTGGCAGTTGAAGTCCCGGGTGGTCCGACGCTAAGGGAAATGAGCATGACGATCCCAAATACTAGGTGGGAGTTGATTTCAGACACTCCCGTAGATGGCCGTAACACAATCAGTTTTGCGGCTCAAATTCGACGCTTAATGGCTGCTCACTCTTTGGGTCAACGGGATGATAGGGCGGCAGGTCCCAGTCGAGCCCCATTGTTCGCAAGCGCTCACGTATTCGGCGTAAGTCCCAAACATGGACGACACCGGAGCGATTCGTGACTTGGGCGAGGATCGCGCCGTCGGGACTGAATGCCAAATCTCCGGTGGGGTAGCCTTCCGGCGGCTCGAAGACGGCCAGTTGTTCCAGCGTTTGACCGTCGTGTAAGCAAATCATGGTATATTCGCGCAAGCTGGCCAACAGCCGCCCGTCCGGCGAGAAACGTAGCAATGACGCAGCCATGCCGGAAACGCGTCCGCCCGCGCCGGGTCGAAGCGCTTGATGTGCAAAAAGGCTTCGAGGTAAGTGATCTGCATCACGTCGGCGGCGTCGAACAGGCCGCTCCAGGTACTGCTGATGTGCAGGGCGGCCTCCACATCCGGGCCGAAATACGCCAGCAACTCCCCGAGCGCATCCTTATCGCCGGCGACCGCGCGGCTCACCCAATTTCGTTGTTCGGCGTCCAACAGTGGTCTCTTCAACCGGTTGCCCTCGGGAAGCTTACGGCCTTAGGTCGAAAATTCCGAATTTTTGCGTGAGTGATCGCGAAGGGTCATCGCAGTGATCGTGGCGGCCCAGTTTCGACCCGGGTCTGGGGTAGATCGGGTAATGGCTCGAACGAAAGGAAATAGCCCATGACCACACGAATCTTGCAAATTACCGTCGACTGTTGCGCAGTGTCTTGCCAGTCCGGCTGGAGCACAGACTTCAGCCTTCACGTACCAGGCGCAGATCATAGAGGACGACGGCCCGGCCAACGGCAGCTACAACCTACAATTCAGGCTTTTCAACGCGGCCAGCGGCGGCTCAGAAGTCGCCCCCATGGTGTCCAAAACGGCCATGCTGAACAACGGTTTGGTCTCCGAGATTCTGGATTTCGGCTTTCTTCCGTTCGATGGTTCCCGACGATGGGTCGAGTTGACCGCTAACGGCACGGTCATGACCACGCGAACAGAGGTCACCGCCACGCCGTACGCAATGAAAACCCGCGGAATTTTCGCGGATGCCGTCGGGAACATCGGCATCGGCTCGAACGCCCCTCATCATCGGCTCAGGGTCTCCGGAGGGCCGCTTTGGACCACGAATTCATAGGCTGGGGCCATGGAGCTGGACGACGGCGGTGCCATTGGTTGGCGGAGCAACTCCGGGGGGTGGAGGTTTGGCATTGGACAAACGAGTGGCGGGTTGTTCGTTTTCCGAACTCCCAGCGATCCGGGAACCACATCCGCCCCGGCGACATACGACTTGGTCATCAACGACACCGGCAACGTGGGACTCGGCACGACGATAGCCTCTTATCCGTTGACGATCCGAAAAGTGGGTTACGGTTGGGTCCATACCGATGGACTCCACGAACTCGGTTCGTATGTCAGCGGCTTGGGCTGCTTTCTGGGAACCCGCAGCACGAATGACCCGTTGCACTTCTTCACGGCGAACTCGAATGAGCAAATGACGCTTGCCACATCGGGTGACCTCGGCATCGGGACCAACGCTCCGACCCGCCGACTTCATGTGGTAGACAGTGACCTATTCGGGGCTCGCTTCGAAACCACGAATCCCGGCGCATCGGTGGTCGAGTTTCGCAACACGTTGGCCGACTCGACGTGGGAATACGGCGTGTCGGGAACGGCGCCGCCCTTCGGACTCGGGGCAGGCGACATGTACCTGTACCGGCAGGGGAATGCGACGCCGGGAATGTCGATTTCGAAGGACAATTTCTTCGCTACCATCCACTGTGCGGATTTGAGGCTTGGACACTCCACGCGACGGGTGGTTCCCGGCCGGGCCATGGTGGACATGGGCTCTCACCTGGTCATCAATTTCGCCAGTGATTGGACTCACACCTTCGTCCACGGCCTGCTCAAGACCAACGTTTTAGAGGTTGCCGGCGCGGACCTCGCCGAGAGGTTTCCCAGCAACGAGGAGAGCGTCCAGCCTGGCACTGTCATGGAAATCGACCCCGATCACCCCGGCAAGCTTCGTGTGGCACCGGAGTCGTACAGCTCGCGAGTGGCCGGTGTGGTCAGCGGCGCCGGCGATCTTCAGGCTGGCGCGGTCTTGGGCAATAGCGAGGGCAGCGAGAACGGGCCGGCCATTGCGCTCTCCGGACGCGTTTGGGTTCAATGTGACGCCGGCAGCAGTGCGATCGCACCGGGAGACCTGCTTACCACGTCGGATACGCCGGGACACGCGATGAAGGCGGTTGATCGAGAGCGCTCCCACGGTGCTGTTTTTGGGAAAGCTATGAGCATGCTTCCCAAGGGTGAACGCGGTTTGGTCCTGGTATTGGTGAACCTGCAGTAGCGGAACGCAAACAGAGAGGAGGCTGCAGATGAAGTACCCTAGGTTTTTGCAAGGCGCCGTGCAATGGACGGCGGCTGCCGTCTCGCTTGCAACAATGGCCCCCGTTTCCGCCCAGTTCGCGATGGAGGAAAAAACCTACGATGAGCCGACATGGCTCGACTCGGGCCGTATCGACAATCGGACCGAAGCGGAGCATGAGGTTATTCTTGGTACTGCGACCGTGGAGCGCGGCCCATGGATGCGTGTTCACGTCGGCGATTACAATCTTGACCGTGCCAGCTACCTGACCTTTATGGCCCTTGACGGCCACATTCAGCGACTCGACGGCCAAAGCCTTCCGAATTGGCACTACTGGAGTGCAAAATTCAACGGAACGGAGGTCGAGGTCGCCCTGCACGTCGCCCCCGGTGATACGGGCGTGTACGCACACATCGACCGAGTTCGAGCACCTGTTCTGCAAGCAGTGGCTGCCGCGGGTGGGGAAACAGTCGGCATCTGCCACGACTTCGACGACCGCGTCGCGTTCAATGACCCGCGGGTAGGTCGGATCAGCGGGTGGACGGGCTGGCTTGTTTCCAACGGTGCGGTTCTCACTGCGGGCCATTGTCTCGGTATTGGTGTGG
>Ga0137431_1000124_pt1 | contig 37393 bp, 35 predicted proteins | sample EasRivERMZT800_2_FD_104646 | JGI IMG/M metagenome (GOLD analysis project Ga0137431, IMG submission 104646) | Soil microbial communities from meander-bound floodplain in the East River, Colorado, USA - East River MetaG ERMZT800_2 | ecosystem: Environmental > Terrestrial > Soil > Floodplain ... | reverse complement strand
GTTGAACGTAGCGGTGGTGGCGGGCGCGGTGTTGTTGGTCGTGTTCATTGTTGTAGTCCTTACATGGAATTACCAATGTTCCGCATTGGCTACGGTAGAAAGTCTCATGGACCCCATGCATGTTTCGCCTGCATGGCGTAGGCTAGCGCGACCATCCTTAAGCTGACGGCACGCTGATCGGTGAAACCGCCGGGCGCTGCCTGCAACGCAGGTGCTCATGCCGAAAGTCCATCCAACTAAGCACATCTTAAACCCTGCAATAGTAGATGCAAGCGCTGTATTTCATACTATATCTAGCTGTGAATAACTCATGTTCACACCATATGCAGCTATATACTCAGTATACATCAGGCTATAGCTACTACACACCGCACATAAATAGCCTATGTAAAACAAGCACTTGCCCATATAGCTGCCAGCTAAACAAGCCTCAAACAGCGCCGCATGCCGCCAGCGCATGCGGCACATATAGCCTAGCAGTCGCTAGCTTGCGTGGTGGTCGATGCGCCGCCGTCCATGCATCGAATTGCATGCGGCAGATATACAACCTGTCCTGTGGATAAGCGCTAGATATTCCATAACTCGTGCACGTTGTGTTCTAATTCAATGTGCCCGCATTCTTGCAGCGCCGCTCACTGATGCGCTGTATTCTAGCCGCTACCTAGCATCATCCTTGCGCTGCAATCGCATCAGCGCTCATATTCATATTATTGATATGTCATGATGGTGCAGTGCACAAGTGTAATGTGATGTAGTACAACCTAACCTGCCGACTGCAATGTGCAGGCAGGCAGCGGCCCAAGCGCACCTATTCCACATTGATGCTGTGTAGATAGCAGCACAGCACAGCGCACCGCATCGCTGCCGATCGTGATGCGAATGCGTTGCAACTGCAGCGGCGGACTGGTGCTCCCCGTGCGAAAGGAAAAGAGGGCTGTAGCTGTTGCTGCAGCCAGCTGAGTAGGAGCGCTGACACCCACTCACCGTGGCAGTGAAATTGCTAATAGCAGCGCTTGCACGGCTGCGTGTTTGAGTACTTAAGTACTGCCATATAAACTTCGCTGTATATAAAAAGACGCCCGTTGCAGTTGTTAAGCTGCAACGAGCGTAAGTTACCATGTCATGTCTACAACAACACAACACTTGTATTATAGCATGTGTGTTAGTAGATGCAAGTCACTTACAATCGGACGAAGGCTCAGGACCGGCCCTTCGGGCCGGATGTCACTTCAACCGTTGCTGTATACTGAGTATATACTTGTAAGCCATTGACAAATCTGTAGCTTTGTGCTATGCGCGATGATCAGCTTTCAACAGGAGTGTACATCATGCCAGCATGGGCAGGCGGTTGGGATCACACATTCGGTGAGCCTCACGCACTCACGAAGCAAGCCAACTCCACGATGCGTAGTGTAGCACGTCTCACTGCATCATATGGTGGTCAAGCATTCGGTGAGATTGGCCGTGCGCTTGCTAACGGTGTCGGTGCTAATGCTGAGTACACCGTCGCTCAAGTGCAAGCACGGCAGCACAACAACATGGACATGGGTGGTAAGATACCCATCGTGCCTTATGCAATCGTGCCGCTGCATGCTACCACCATCCTTGAGAAGGAAGCATTCCAAGCACAGATGACTCCTTACTTCATGCCAATGCCTAATCCAGCTACACCTACTGTAGCGACAAGCGGCTACCCGGTTGAGAAGAGCGGCAACAGTGGCGGTGGCATCTTAGGCACTGTCAACAAGTAGGAGTTAGCATGGCTCTTACACCTGAAGACCAGTTCGCTGAAATGCCTGTCGGCGGTGATATGCCTGTCGGGCGCGGTGATGCTAGTACAAGCGCTGCTGAGTTGAATGGTGTAGACTTGACATCATTGCCACCGGGCATCTTGCAGCTGATACAGCAGAGCGGCATCAGTGGTGGTGAACTTACACAGATGATCCAGCAGCTTCAGCAGATGGACCCTGAACAGTTGCAACAACTCATGCAGCAGTACGGCATTGAAGCTGATCCTGATGAAGTGCAACAGATGCTGAATGAAGTAGGCGGCACTCCTCCCACTGGCGAGCAGGAGGAAGAGGTCGCAGCGCCGGATGATGATGAAGCGTAACCTCCCTCGGCTTATGTCACATCCGGCGCACTTACACAGGAGCTACACATATGGCGCAGCCATTTCGTAAGAAGCAAGTACAGATGCCTGAGATGGATGACGTTGTCAGTGCATCTGTGATGAAAGGTGCACAGGCTCCTACACCGCAAGTGAGAGGTGCTAAGTCATTCCGCACTGTCAAAGGTCCAGCTACACCACAGAAGGGTGGCGGTGTAGAGGGAGGAGGCAGAGTTAGTACAGACCCACGTGATCAACAGCAGCAGATGATTGCTGAGATGTACAGAAAGATGTCAGGCAGTGGCAAGGGGCGATGACAGACTTACCACTTGCAAATGGTCTTATCATTGATACACGCACGGGTCAGGCAATACTGCCGACTACGTCGCCTGAAGCCGTTATTCAACAGCAGACCGACAAGTTCAAACAGACAAAGCAAGCTGCTACAGTTAGGGGACGTGATCGTAACAATCGCGTGGTGCGTCGTGGTCTTGTTGATCTCCCTGCTGACAGTAAAGCTATTACTACTGCTGGTGTAGTGTGGCTGTACTTCACCCTAGGCATCAACGACGCTGAGATTGCAGACGCTACTGGCTTGAAGCTTAGCCAGATTGACATGATCAAAGGGCTGCAGCTGTTTCAGCAGCTTGATCTACTCATCAAAGACAACCTCGCCGCTCTCACCGCTGATGATGTGCAGAAGCGCATCGACGCTATGAGTGGCAAAGCACTCGACGGCTTAGAGGACTTGCTGGAAGACGAAGATACACGCCCAGCTACTAAGTCTCGCATCCTGATGAACATGCTCGACCGCGGAGGCTTCTCACCTAAGCAGGTGCTAGAGCATCGTCACTCATTAGAGGGCGGTCTTACTATTCGTCACATACGCGAAGTGGCGAAGCCTAAGCAGATGCCTACCATCGACGTTGATGCTAAAGACATCACCGTTCAGGTGATTAAAGAATGATGCGCTTCGATGTAGAGTTCTTCGGTGGTGCGCTCACTGGTGCAGCTATCACCATTGTGTTGTTCTTTATATTCATCAAGTAGGAGAAGTAGCATGGCTATCGTACCTAACAAAGACGGTCAAGGCATCAAGGCTAACGGTCATCCTACTGGTCCTGTTGATGTTAGCTACTGCGTGCCTACTACGTTCGCAGCAGGTGTACCTAGCACTGCAGGCTACGCCAGTGAGTTGAGAGCAGACAGCGCAACAGGCGATGTGTATCGCAACATCGGCGGCAACAAGTGGATCGACTTGTAGTAGGTGCAGGCGTCATCGCTGTAGGTGCTGTAGTAGGCATGGCTATTGCAGTGATCATGATCGCCATCTTCATCGCTGCATCACCATGCAACGTCGGTGTTGACGCTATCAGGTGTTGAACAATGCAGATCGTTGACTGGTTAATTGATCGTTGGATGCAACGCTGTCCCCACGATGGCGCGCATGTAGCTGCTGACATTCTGGAAGGTGACGGCAGCGGTGTAGAGGTAAAGTACTGTCGGCGCTGTGGTGCTGTGCGACCATCGTATAGTAGCGAATGGAGACGCCCACGTCCGTTGTGGTTCGCTAATGGCTAGTCGTCCGCGTACTGTACACGTAGCTGAACGACCTGAACTGCTGCTTAAGGAAGGCAGCTTGCAGGATCGCTTCCTGCAATCAACTGCCAAGCTACAAATCTACGGTGGAGGATTTGGCAATGGCAAGACAACAGCAGCCGTCATCAAAGCCTTGCAACTTGCAGACAAGTATCCCGGTTCAACTGGACTTATTTCACGATCTACCTATCCAAAGCTCAACGATACTATTCGGAAGGAGTTCATCAAGTGGTGTCCCCCAAAGTGGATCGTCTCCTTCAGCGTCGGACAAAACGGAGACAACATCTGTCACCTCAAGAATGGGACTTCGATCTACTTCAGATACATAGCGCAACAGGGGACGAAGACGGAGAGCAGTTCTTCCAACCTTCTAAGCGCAACATTCGATTGGGTCATCGTCGATCAAGTAGAAGACCCAGAGATAACACATAAGGACTTTCTCGACTTGTTCGGTCGCTTGCGTGGTAGAGCGCGCTATGTAGGTGAAGATGCTGCAATGCCTGTGACAGGCCCACGTTGGATGATGCTCACGTGCAATCCAACAGGCAATTGGGTGTACACTAAACTAGTCCGTCCCTTGCAGCAGTACCAACGCACTGGCGTAATAACAGATGACCTTATCTGTGTGCGTGATAAAGAACGCAGACCTGTGCTAGGCGTAGACGGCAAACCGCAGTTATTAATTGAAGTCGTTGAAGGCAGCACGTACGAGCTACGACATGTACACGAAGCTGAAGGAGGCGACTTTATCCAAACATTGGAAACAATGTACAGTGGTCAACAACGTGACCGTTTTCTGCTTGGAAGATGGGTTGCATACGAAGGACTTGTCTACCCACAGTTCGACAATAGCGTCCACTTGCTGCAAGAAGGAAACATCCGTGCATTGTTGGATGGATACATCGAAACACACTATCAGCCAAACTGGATCGAAGCATATGACTACGGCCAAGCGCAGCCTTCATGCTACACGCTTGCATTTGTATCTCCTGAACAGCACGTCATCATCTGCGATGGCTTCTATCGAAAGGAGTTCTCGCTTGATGAACAAATACATGAGATCAAGCGCATTAGACAGAAGTGGGAGTTTACGCCTGACGAAATGCACAAGTGCATCGCCGATCCATCAATCTTCGGTAGACGTACAGTCAACAAGCGCACCGTTGGTAAGACTATAGCAGATATGTTCAAAGAAGACGGCATCTACATGCGTCGAGGTAACAATGACATCGCCAATGGCATTGTTAAGGTGGGCAGTTATCTCAATATCAATCATCGCCTTCTGCATCCCGTGCAGCGTACTGCTGGCTCACCTCGTTTATTCGTTAACTCTAAGCTTGACTGGTGGACTGATGAGATAACTGGCTACTTCTGGCAGCAGTCAACATCAGGTGAGCGCATAGACAAACCAGTAGATCGTAACGACCATGCAATGGACAACGTACGCTACCTACTCAGTGATATGCCTGACATTGGCAAGTATATCGTTTCTGCTGCTGATCGCATACCGAGTTATATGACTTGGCAAGAGCGCGATCACGAAGCAGAGAACCCAAGGAGACACCGCTATGGGTAAGGTAAGAGAGGAAGAGACGTGCACTATCACTGCAGAGTTAGAACATGAAACAGCTCTCGCTTATCTGATAGACGATGGTGAGCAAAAGGTGTGGGTGCCTAAGTCAAAGACTACTGACAATGGCGATGGCACATTCACAATGCCAGAGTGGCTCGCTAATACCAAAGGACTTATCTGATGGCTGATGATTATGAGCAGGAACGCACCGCTACGCCGGGCACCTCAGAGGATGACAAAGCGTTTAATAGCTATGACGGTGTTATGTCTGACGGTGCTGCTCCTGCTGATGACGCTCCTATATACCGCGTTATAGGTGAGAGCAAGATACCTGTCAGCAAGCATCGCGGGCCGTTGTGGCACTCACGCTACGATCAAGGCCGCGCAGCGATGAGCAAGAACACCGACGCTTGGAATGAAGCATACAGGTACTACCGCCATGATCACACACGTCAAGGTGCAGGTAGCCGCCATGAAGAAGACAACACCGCTGCAGGTAAGTCGCTCGCTGGCAACTTCGACAGTACAGAGAACATTGTCTTTGCCAACGTCAGCGCACTCGTTCCACTACTATTCACGAAGAACCCTGATGCGGAGTTTACGTGCGAAGACAAAGCCGATCAACAAAAAGCAAGAGTGGTAGAGAAGCTTGTCAACGTACTGGCTGCAAAGAAGACAACACCGGGATTGAACCTCAAGCGCAAGGTGAAGCGCAACATCGTAAGCACAAGTCTCACAAACCTAGGCTGGTTCGAGGTTGGATATACACTCCGCGAACAAAGCAGTGAGGCTGCACTTGAGGAGATACAGAAGCTCAGCTTGGAGCTTGAGAAGGCAACTTCACAGAAAGACATCAAAGAGTGTGAAGGCAAGCTACTTGCGTTGGAAGAAACCATCGACATGCTCTCACCTAGTGGACCGTGGTGCAAGGTGCGCCGTCCTGATCAAATCATTGTTGATCCTACAGCTACTGACCTTGATCTTAGTGGTCCTTGCAATTGGGTGATGATTGAAGACCTCATGTATACTTCATTACTACGCGCTCGTTATGGACGGAAGAAGCCAGATAGCGACGAGTGGGAGTCTGTATTTTCACCAACCAACGTCATCAAGGCAGGTGTCAGCCCAGACCAAGGTGAACGTGGTCAGACAGACAACTTCCAACTATTTAGCTATTCAACTTCCGAGTACAGCAAGTACGGATACGCAGATCAACGCAGCTTCCTCGCAGCGCAGATGACGAAGGTAGTATATGTGTGGGACAAAGTTACCAGACGAGTTGAACTCTATAATTGCAACGACTGGTGTTATCCGTTGTGGGTGTGGGACGATCCTTACTCGCTCGACCAGTTCTTCAGTGTTGTGCCAATGGAGTTCCACACAGACCCAATTACAATGTATGCGAAGGGAGAAGTTACTTACTACTTGGATCAACAGGATGACATCAACATTATCAACAATGAATGGGCAAAAGTCCGTAAGTTCGCCGCAGGCAAAGTGGTGTATGATAAGAACTCGCTGAAAGACAACAGCGTGCTTGAAGCACTAGTAGCAGGCACGCATGACAGCAACACCATTGGTGTTGACCTGCCTGAAGGTAAGAAGCTCGGTGATGTGTTAGGCCCATTGCTACCTCCATCAGCCGATGCGATGAAGTTCTTCGACAAGAAACCAACGCTTGAAGCCATCGACCGCTTGTCAGGTGTAGCTAGCGTGCAGCGTGGTGTAGAGTACAAGACAAACACCACCAACAAAGCAATTGAGAGCTACGAGTCACAGATACAAACACGCGCTGATGAGAAGATGGACGCTATTGAAGACAGCGTAGGCACAGTGCTGTGGCTCACTGCGCAGATGTGCATGCAGTTCATGGAGAAGCAAGAAGTCATCACACTTGTAGGTGAAGAACTAGGTTCACAATGGGAGACGATGAATGCAACAGACATTCGTCGCTTGTTTACTCCGCGTGTCGTGGGCGGTTCTACACTTAAGCCGACATCGCGAGCGAAGAAGGAGCAAGCACTCCAGATTTCACAAATCATTGGTCAATTTACACGTGCAACTCCTATTGCTGCAGTTGTCGCTCTCAAAGTCCTATCACAAGCGTTCGACAACGTCACTGTCTCGCAGGAAGATTGGGAGCTGATATACAAAGGCATCATGAAGGAAGTGCAAGGTCCGTCGCCTGAACAACAGCAGGCTGAGCAGATGGATCAGCAAGGCGCACAGCAGGGCGCTGATAGACAACAGCAGCGCATGCTTGAAATGGCAAAGATGCGTGCACAAGCACAGGGCGCATCGCAAGGCGGTGGTGGCGCAGCAGGTGGTGGAGGAAGTGGGCCACAGGTTGACGACATAGCCTCAATTGTGCAAGAGGTAGCACGACTTATTGACGGTTTGCCACCTGAATTAAAGCAGACAATCGGTGTACAGCTTGCACGTGGTAGTAGTGTAGCTGATATAGCTTCGCAGCTGATCGGTGGAATGCAGCGTGGTGCTGCTGCTTAGTAGGAGGCTTAAATGGCCGAAGAAAAAGACTTGATGTCAGCAGTAGGCGACAGCTTCGGTATCAAAGAAGCGCCGCAGGAGCAGCCCGATGCAGGAGACGGTGGAGAGGGTGGTCAGCTTGACGTCACGAATGACGGCGCACAGCCACAAGACGTCAATACTGGAGGTGCTGCTAGTCAAGACGGAGGAGAGCAGCGAAAAGAAACCGGAAGTGATCGTCACACTCCACGCAAAGACACCAAGGACGATCAACTTTTCCCAGACAAACCCCGTAAGGGCGCGCGTGGCGAGCTACTTGATAAGAATGGCAACATCGTTGCTACTACACGGCGCGAAAAGCAGCTAGCATACAACCTCAATCGTGCGCAGTACGCTGCAAATCAAGCGCATCGTGACTTGCGCAAGCTGCAGGAGCATGTTCAGAGCTTCCAAGCCCTCGATGGGCTGATGAAGACGAACAACATCTCACCACAGATGGCACAAGAAGCTATTCAGCTTCGTGCAATGGCTGAAAAAGACCCGATCATGGCTGTGCGTGACATTGTTGCGCGTGTTTTAGCCACGGGCGTCACTATGGACGACTTGTTTGGTCATGATGCGGTGCCAGCTATCAATGCGCGCGTCATTACCAACGAATTGGACCGTAGATTAGGTCCGCTTGAGCAACAAACCAAGCAGAGACAGCAAGAACAGCAACTAAATGAGCGTGCTGTAGAGCAGGCTGAACAATTCATACAAACACACCCACATGCTGACACGCATGGCAACGAAATCAGCGGATTAGTTGCAAATCATGGCTTGACGCCGGAACGAGCGTACTTTGAACTACGCAGTTGGGTAGAACGCCGTGGCTTTGACTTCACTTCACCACTCAAACCGCAGATTGAAGCAGCTATGCAGCGCCAACGCGGTAATGGTGGTGGTCAGCAGCGCAGACCGTCCACACCGGGTGATATGCGCAGTATGCAGCCAAACGGCAGTCTCCCAACGCACAGAACTGATAACTCGCGTGGAGACTTCAAGAGCAACACGCCGTGGCGTGACATTGCTAGTGCTGTCTTCACTGAACTTAACAACAAATAGGATCAGTGAACGATGCCTGTACTTCAGAACGTCCTCGCGACGACGATTGAGCGTAGTCGTAAGAAGCTCATCATCGCCGCCATGCAGAGCAACGCGCTTATGGCGTGGTGCTTTGCACGTGACCGCATTGAGAATGAACCAAGCGGTTACAACATCACCAATCCACTGATGACCGGACGCAATCCGACAGTGGGCAGCTACTCGTACTACGATGCACTGCCAGTTGTGCAGACGCAGGAGTTCATCAAGCTTGAATACCGCTGGTCGCGTATTGCAGGCACTGTGATCATCTCCAATCAAGAGGAAGATGAGAACAAGGGTGAAGCTGCTGCTGTCAAGCTGCTGCAGGGCAAGTTGGAAGCACTTGAACTCTCCATCAAGGAGAAGTTCTCTGCTTACTTGTACGGACTTGGTGGCGGCAATGATCCGAATGGACTTGCCATTCTTGTACCTGATGATCCTACCACTGGATCACTTGCTGGTGTTGATCGTGCAGCCGAAGTGCAATGGCGTTCTTCGTCATATGACTTCGCGGGTACTCTCAACGCCACGAACATCGAAGAGGCATATGATGATGTCCTCCTCGATCTCAAACAGGGCACAGAGCGTCCTAAAGTTATCATTGCAGGACGCAATCACTATCGCCTGTATCGTGCTGCGGTGCGTGCTAAGCTCACCATCCCGCTGACGAACACAAGCAGCGGCAAGCGCATGATGGACCTCGGCTTCGATGGTGTGTCGCACAACGGTGTGCCGATCATCTACGATGAAAGCTGCCCCGTTGATCGTGCGTACTTCCTTAACGACACGTACCTGCGACTGCACATCCTTGGTGACAACAACATGAAGAATGTTGACCTGACTGCGCCGTGGACTATCGACGGCTATGGTCAGCGTGTCATCACGCAGTGCCAGTTCTGCACGTGGAAGCAGTACCGCACGCACGCTGTGGTCAACGACTAGCTGTATACTGAGTATACAACAAGGAGGCTGCAATGCCAGATGAGAAACAGTCAGTAAGCTTCACAGAACGTCCCATGCAAGCGCTGAGCATGCATGAGACTAAACAAGCTGTGCCTGCTTACGTCATCGAGCCGATGAAGCGTAAGACTGTCGTCAATCGCACTGTGAAAGACGAAATCGGCTTCCGTGTGGTGCCTACTGATGTAGAGATTGATGGCTACATGGTGCGCACTCTACGCGGTGACAGTGTGTTTCTCACGCACGAAGACGTTGTGCGCCTCAAGTTGAACCGCAACCTCATTCCGCTGCTGTACGAAGGCGGCGATGATACACCAGTCGGAATGCAGCCTGCAAATGCTGCATTGTCATCGAAGCAAAAGAACGCGCTCGATGTTCTGACTAAGTTAGTAGAAAGCGATCCGTCGCTTGTCGAACGCTTGCTTGCGAGCAACGAGCAAACAGACGAAGAGGATAAATAACTATGGCTGTTCAAGTCGCCGTACCGTCCACTCGGCGTGTCAGTCACCGCGTTGCAGATTGCATGTACGCGAGTGATGTGAGCATCGACGGACACACTACAGTTGACATCCCTGCGTGCGTTGCAGCAGGTGCCACTGTGCTTGCTAACGGTGTCGTTCTTGCTGCTGCTGGCAACGTCGCGCCAACAGTGGTACAGACTGATGCTATCATGGGCCGCTATGGTCGTAACGTCACCGTCACTTCCACTGTCGGTGGTGCTGGTGTGATTGTTGGCTACGACTATCTCGGCCAAGCCATGCGAGAGAGTGTTACACTCATCGCAGGTGTCGTCACTGGTAAGAAGATGTTCAAAGACGTGTCACACGTCATCAGCCCTGTGGCAGCAACGATCAGCATTGGTGTTGGCGTCATCCTCGGTGTGCCGTATAAGGTGCTGCACACTGGCTTGATTGCTGAATTGACAAACGATGTTACCGCTGCAGCTGGTGCCTTGTTGGCGGGTGTAGTTACACAGTCACTCACAAGCGGTGATCCGCGTGGTGCTTATACCCCAGCGGCAGCACCCGATGGCACGAAAGCGTATCGCTTCACTTGCGTTGTGGATCGCAATAACTTGCACGGAAGCGCGCACGTTATTGCGTAGTACTTAGCGGTGCAAGAGCTAGGTACGAACGGGTAGCCTGCGTAGTACCACTACTGCGCAGGCTGCTTGCTATCAACAAGTAGAGGAGATTACAATGGCTGACAAGAAAGCTGAGCCGTATGTTGCACCTGTAGCTGCGCCGAAGCTGCGCACTACGTATCAAGACAAGAAGATCGTAGCTACCAGAGCAGCACGTCAAGGTGATGATGGCTATCAGCTGTCTACCATCTACGATCAAGTGACGATCATCTTTGAAGACGGCAGTGAGAAGGTCGTCAAGAGTAGCGACCTGTACGAACCACAAGTGTGAATGTTCTCAACAGCATAGTCCCTTCAGCGTGCGTAACTGAGGGGACTTCACGCTGCTATATATAGAGTGTGGAACAAACCATGATCACATTCGGACAGATCGTCACGAAGGTGTTGCAGCGGCTCGCACTCGTTGAAGGCTTGGATGCGCAGATATACGCTGAGCCACGCATACAGCTAGCAGTGCAGCACAAGTTCGACATGTTATTCCGTGAGTACTGGCACCCTGAGTACACTGTATATCAAGAAGAGCATGTGCTTGATGGTGCATCAGGTGTCATCGTAGGTGATCTAGGAGACAAGATCAAAGACTGGCGTGATATACACAGCGTCATGTGGGAAGGCTCACACAAGCCGCTCGCACTCGCACCACGCAATGCGCGTGATGTTGACATTTCGTATCCGTCACTTAGACCACTCGCTACTAACACAGCGAAGTGGTTCAAGATACTACCAGTTACAACAAGTGGCAAGGTGTGGATCACATATCGCACGAAGCCTGAAGACTTCGAGCAGGACGGCGATGAGATACACATGGATACGCAGCTATTGCTGCTAGGCACATGTTGGGATGTGTTAGAAGACGATGGCACCAATCCCGGTGCGAGTGACAAGTTTCGCATCTTGTTTCAAGATGCACTAAGCCAGTTCAACAGACAAGCACACAACATCCCACTCGACACCATCATGTCCACTCGTAGCACTGTCAATAGGTGGAACTAATGGTACAGATGCTCACAAAGTTGAAGCCACTCGGTCGTCCTAAACAACCAAGACCTACTGCGAAGTTAGAGAACACCACAGTACGTGACTTCGGTGGTGGGCTGAACGTAGTAGACAGTGAGCAGAACTTGACTAGCAAGTTCTCGCCTGTGTTTGACAATATGATCACCTACACAGACAGACGTGTAGGACCGCGCAACGGCTATGAGATGTTTCTGAAGCTGAAGCAAGGTGAGCAGACATTCGGCTCCGCAAGTGTGAGCATCACTACGTCTAACGTGTTTCCAGTTGCAGCATACATCATTACTATCAATTGGGCAGGACACCCGTTCGTTGAAGCTAAGCCACTACAGCACGTCACTATCAGCGGTTGGGATCAGACATTCAACGGTGTGACGCCTGAACAGATGAACCGTACGCACAGTGTGCGACATGTCGTTGATGCTGATCACTTTGAGATCGCGCTAGCTACGGCATCGACAGCTATAGGTACTAGCGTAGTAGAGACAATCAATTGGGTACAAGATACGCACATGATGGGTGGTGAGCCTGTCGAGTGCCGTTACTTCGCCAATCTCATTATCGTGTGGACAAGTACTGGTGACATCTTCACAGTGGATAGAGAGCGAAGTGTGCAGCGTATATGGAGCGCTGCTATTGCGTATGCACGCGCTGGTAATCCTGTTGGCTGGTCACATACAGAGCTAGTAGCACAGGACATCTTCGGTGCAGAGTTGGTGTGCAGCAATGGCCATGACAAGCCGCTGTCAATCGACTTCACACGTGATGCATCAGTAGGTCCGCCTGTCATATATCTCATTGACCCTGATCCAGACAATGCAGCACTTGCGCCTGCATTTGATGCATGCAAGTCAGCATTCAGGTACTTCACTATACATGACACAGAACCAACGACGTATCCAGATCACAAGACAGAGATACGCATAGCATCGAAGGACTCTGCCACGCTGTTCACAGGCATGGACTCTGGTGCTGTTACCAACGATGCAGTTGACGTTGACATGAGCAAGGTCACTGCTAGTCCTGAACAGACTGTGCGCGGGTTTGCAGTCATTAAAGATGCACTGCTAGTCATCACGCCTACAGCTACGACATTGATGAAGCTAGGCAACGTACTAGAAGACGGCTCACACGATCCTATACCTGTAGACACATTGAGTGGCTTCGGCAGCAACGCACCGCGTTCTATCGTGGAGATAGGCAGCGATGTGTTCATGATCGACTTCAACGGTGTGCCTTCTGCTAAGCTCTCCACAGTGAGCAATGCTGTGCAAGATGAGCGAGTGAGCAACTACATCGAGTCGATGATGTCGAAGCACATCGGCAGGTTGAAAAAAGAAACAATGCGGTTGAAGACATTCGGCTTCTATGACAGCAAGAACCGCACTGTGCACTTCTACATGCCGAAGTTCGACGCTGATGATCCGCGCTTGTTGACAAGCAATCCATTCTACTTCGACAGTGACATGGCAGAGAATGAGTATACGCAAAGCTCACTCATCGTGCGTATAGATGATCATCAGTTTGAAGAGAACGACATGCTTGACGTGTCGAATGCCACTGACTTCGCAGGCATTGATGCAGACAACTTCATCAACGGTCGTCGCCGTGTGCTGAGCGTGCTGAATGAGAACTACATATTGATGACTATAGGTACAACGCTGCCACTCGGATCAACAATGACTGAAGTTGGCGGTGGTGGCATCAATGTGCGCATTGATCCTGTAGTGAATAGCACTATTGGCTACGCATATCACTATGTGCCGCAGTTGAAGCTATTCGCATGGTCACGCTTCAAGCTGCCTAATAACATGCAATTCAACTGTGGCTGTGGCACGCTTGAGGGACGTTCGTTCTTGTTCACTAAAGACGGCTACATGATGCGCTATGGTTCACCAGATCATCAAGTGCACGGTGATTGGTTTGGTATGTACGACTATGCATCATGGGTGAGCGGTCAAGAGTACTTCGCTGGCGAGCGCGTGTATGATGCCATCGACGGACTTGTATATAAGTGTATAGCTGATGTGCAGACTATAGCTGGTGACTTCCCTGATGCGCGTGAGTTAGCACCTGACAGTTGGGAAGAGTACAAAGGTGAGCCTATCAAGTTCGATTGGGAATTACCGTGGGCTGACTTCGGTGCTAGACAGCGCACAAAGTCGCTGCGCTTTGTACACATTGATGCAAACGGTGAAGCACCATTCAAGCTAGAGGTGTTTGCTGACAACATCTATAAAGACGCAGCAACAGGACAATACATGCCAGCACGCTCACTCACATTCGTGCCTAATGAAGCAGGTGCATTCGGTGCTGGTCAGCAAGTATACGGCGCAGGTCGTCGCACACGTGAGCAGAAGCTGTGGACTGTACCTGTGAAGCACAAGATCATCAAGACACGTATCAGCGGTGCTACTACAGGCCCGTTGTCAATAAGTGGCATCAGCTTCTTATATCAAAAAGGAAGCGTTGTAAGGGGTTGACAATGTCGAGATTTCGTGCTATTCGTCTTCTGCCCGCGCAGCGGTATAATAACAGACAGCGGCGGCTTTATAGCCACATTAAAAATGGTGGCTATAATGGTAGGTAACATACGTGGTTACACACCTAACTATAACTTCAAACTCATAAACTTCGACACACCACGTTGGCATACATTAGAGTATGCGAACTGGTCACAGCTTGATAACATGTTCACACAGTTGGGCACTCCACCTATTAAAGGTGAGTGGCTCAACTCTACTATGTATGTAGAAGGTGATCGTGTTTTTGAAGTTGAAAGCGGTGATTTATATCGTTGCTTAGTATCACATACAAGCGCTGCAACAGGCTCATTCGCTGACGAGCGTGCAGCCAATCCCACATATTGGACAGTACAAGTACTTGGCGTGCCTCTGTTCCGTGGACAGTGGCAAGCGAACACTGCGTATGCAATGGGTGACATTGTATATGTAGATGAGTATCGCTACTACTTGTGTACTGAGCATCACACATCCGGTGCGGTGTTTGCAGACCCGCCGTGGGCGCAGGTGTTTGATGCTACGGCTGCTGTAGATACTGTCAACACTGCCGCTGCTGAAGCTGCACAAGACGCCGCTGATGCAGAAGCTGCCGCTGATATAGCGCAGGCTGCAGCTGATGAAGCTACATCCATTCAGAGTTCATTCAAGTGGACGTATGATGACAACACTGTATCATCTGATCCACTAGCTGGCAACATTAAGTTCAATTCACACGATCCTAATCTCATAACGCGCGTCTACATCAGCAGCTTCAGCGGTGATCCGGGCAATCCTGATGTGTCGCCGTGGACGCTATCGTGGGATGATAGCACTAATACAACGTCTAGGGGTAGCTTGTACCTACGCCGTGAAGACTCACCTGCGAACTTCATGGTGTTGACTGTCAACGGTCCTGTCACTGACAATGGCACGTGGCAAGAGGTGCCTGTCACACAAATTACACATGGTGGCTCACTCGCTAACGGTGATGACATACTAGTAGCATTCATGCGTACTGGTGACGCTGGTATCAGTGGCACTGGTGGCGGTGACATGGTGTCTACTGAGAACCTCAATGACGTTGAGAACAAAGCAACGTCTAGAACTAATCTAGGTGTAGGTGACACTAGTACACCGACGTTCAACCAAATCCTCCTCACTGCTGCACCAGCTAGCCCTACACACGGTGCTACTAAAGAGTACGTAGACGCTATTACTGTGCCAGCTGCTACAGTCGTGCCGCTGATGGACGGCGTTGCTGCTGTTGGTATTGCTACTAAGTATGCACGCGAGGATCATAAGCATCCAACTGATACATCACGTGCAGCTGCAACGCACACGCATGTGAAAGCTGACATCACTGATTTTGCTCATACACACGCGCAAGGTGATGTCACTGACCTAATTACAGACCTCGCTGCTAAAGCGCCGCTAGCATCACCAGCACTCACAGGCTCACCCACTTCAACAACAGCTAGTGCTAATAACAACAGCACGCGCATTGCAACGACTGCGTATGTAGATGCTGCAATCGCGCTTGGTGCGAAGATCATCGTCAGTGATACACCACCCGCTGGTGCTACTGCTGGCACGCTGTGGTGGGAGAGTGATAAGGGCAATCTGTATCTGTACTACAATGACGGCAACACGTCGCAGTGGGTGCCTGCTGTACCTGTGCCTGATACGTCGATGCTTGTTACTAAGGTTGAAGCTACACCTATTAGTGCACTTGCTGCTAATGGTATGCAGATCAACGGTGGGATGGAGATTAGTCAGGAAATCGGCGCAGCTGGTAGAACGACTAACGGTTATGTTTGTGATGGTTGGTTGGTTGCATCGAGCATTAGCATCACTATAACAGGCGGTCAATTAGCAGCTGGATCATCATTCGGACAACCATTTAGATGGTTCGCTTACACGGCCATAACAACAGCAAAAGCATCTCTCGCTGCTAGTGATTATGTCATCCTGTATCAGCGGATTGAAGGTTTTCGCATTGCTAAACTAGGGTGGGGCGCGGCAGATGCTCAACCTATCACCATAGGATTTTGGACAAATCACACCAAACCCGGAGTTTACAGCGTATCTGTAGCGAATGGTGGTAACACCCGTGCATACATCACCACATACACTCAGGCCGCTGCAAACGTCCCTCAATATAACACCGTCACAATTCCAGGTGATGTAACTGGTACATGGACAGCGGATAACACGACAGGATTGCATGTATACTTTACGATGGCTGCTGGAAGTAGTTGGTTTGCATCTCCGAACACTTGGGTAGCTGGCAATCTCTTCTGTGCATCTACACAAGTTAATGGTGTCGCGGACGCGAATAACGCATGCCGCTTTACAGGCGTTGTCGTCCTCCCCGGCACTCACACTATTGCTGCTGCACAATCGCCGCTGCTCATGCGTCCGTATGGTGAGGAGTTGCTGACGTGTCAGCGGTATTATGAAAAAACATTGGCTGGTCTGCAAACGACACCAGCAGGCACTTATGCATCTGCCACAACGTGGTTCTTTAAGGTTCAAAAGCGTGCTACTCCAACGATGTATTGGGGTGCTGGCAGTGCTGGAACCCCTGTCTTTACTTGTGTGGATTATACTGGCCTCAACCAAACAGCTTCTTCTCAATTTGCTGTAATAGCTGCAAATTCTATCGCGGATGCGAGGTTGTGATGGCTGAGTATCAACTCACCGACACCGACGCTGTGATCCGCACTAGTGATAGTGCGTACATACCAAATGATCCAGCCAATCGTGATCGCGCTGAGTACAATGAGTGGCTAGCAGATGGTGGTGTGCCTGATCCTTATGTAGTACCACCACCTGTGCCGCCTGTTGTAGATGCCAATGTGCGTATTGATGCTGGCATTAGTGCTGCTATCACTGCTGCACAGAATGTGCGTGATACATTGCATCTCATACCCACTGGATTGAGCGCCGCGAACTTCCAACAATTCCTGCTGCAAGCGAAGATACTAAGCGATGCATTTGTAGCAATGCTGCAAGCGCAACAAACACCGCCTGCGGAGTAGTGCAATGGCTATCGACTTCCCCGGTCCACCACTAACTGTAGGTCAGAAGCATCCTACTACACCTGTAGAAGGTGTGCCTACTTACACATGGGACGGTGAGAAGTGGATCACTGGTATCAGCAGCACTAGCGGTGTGTTTGTTGCTAAAGCTGGCGACACTATGACTGGCGCACTAGTGCTACCAGCCGATCCTACTGCAGCGTTGGAAGCTGCTACTAAGCAATATGTCGATGGTGCCGCTGGTGGTGGCTTCAACTACGCAATCAACGGTGATATGTATGTTGCACAGCGTGCTACTTCATTCTCAAACGTGGCATCAGGCACGTATACATTAGATCGCTACTTCACATCATTCGATGGCAGTGTTGGTACTTACACGATTTCACAGACACCGCTTGCTGCTAATGAGCTAGCAAACTTTGGCGTATGTCTACGCTGGAACCAGACTGGTTCAGGTGGTAGCTCATTCCGCCGCCTGTTGCAGCTGGTTGAGGACATTACAAAGTTCGCTAACAAGACGATGACAATATCGTTCTATGCTAAAGGTGCTGCAAACTTCACCATGTCTGTAAGCCTCGACCGCCAGTTTGGCCTAGGTGGCTCACCGTCTGCTAGCGATGTTGCTACGCTTGTAGGAAACAACACGTTTGCTGTTACAACAACGTGGCAACGCTTTCAAGCTGTCTTCAACATCGGTAGCATTGCAGGCAAGACACTAGGTACTACTCCAAACACCAGCGGTGTACGCATTCGTTTGGACGTTCCACCAGCTGCTGCATTCGATCTCTACATGACAGGTGTCAAACTTGAAGAAGGTTCAGTAGCAACACCATTCATCCCGCCTGATAGAGCATTAGAGATGCACAGGTGTATGCGCTACTACGAACGTACTGACAACGAGGCAGCAAGCCAATCAATCTTCGCTATCAACAATGGTTGCAATCCTATTTGGGATTGGTTGTATCAAGTGACGAAGCGTGCAACGCCTACTGTGTCATACTTCGGCTCATATACACCTAACAATACAACAAACTCGTTCAGTATACAGCCAGCGAGATCACATGCTGGCATTTTCCAATCACAAACAGGCGCACTAGTATGCTACTGGTTCATGAACGCAAACTCTGGTTGGATAGCTGATGCTGAGATGCCAATATATTAGGTGATGTGATGGCTGAACCTAAATACATGATCACAGTGCACGGCACTATCAGGCGCTTGAGCGATGAAGCTGTCATTCCGCTTGACTTAGGCAACGCTGATTACTTGCTCTATCTAGCGTGGGTTGATGAAGGCAATGTAGCGTTAGACCCTGATGAAGTAGAGCTGACACTGCGAACACTGCCGCCGCCAACATGATCCAAGCATCAGGCAAAGCTGCTCACACTGTAGCGGAGGCGTTGAAGAGCCAGCCTATCACGCTCGCTGTTGTTGTGATCAACTTGCTGTGCATGGTGATAGTAGGCTTCACTCTCTACAGTGTAGCATCGCGTGCTACTGAGCGTGACAAGTTGTTGTCTGAAGTAATACAGAAGTGCAAATAGGAGGAACGTCATGTCAATCGGCTTACTCTTCTGGGTGCTGATGGTGCTGTGGTTCTTCTCATGGCTCGGTACGACGTATGCACCGGGACAATGGCCGTGGGCTATTCATGCTAGCACACTGCTGTTCTTCGTGCTGCTGTTCTTGCTTGGCTGGAAAGTGTTCGGCTTCGTGATACATGCGTAGCTTGTCTATACTCAGTATATGCGTGCTACTCGGTGGTTGTTGGACATGGCGTGAGCGCACGCAGCTAGAGCTAGCCGCTGATGCTTGCATTGGTGGTAGGATCAATACGACGAAGCGTATCACTGACACTAATGTAGCAGGTAGGCTGCGTAACACTGTCATCACAACGGATGCTTGTTTGTACTGATGCATATAGAAGAGCTACAAACACCGACGCACGGCGTTGACATCGAGATGTTGGCGCAGCTGCATCACGTCGAGTTCGGTGGTGTGCGTGAGTTTAGTAGTGCAGCAGTAGCTGCTACATGCTTCAACTTCACGCTCGATAAGCAGCGTGAGCAAGTAAACTGTTGGATAGCGTACAACTCCAAAGGTGAAGCTGTTGGCTATCTAGCAGCTACCATCGAGCGCAGCTTCTACAGCTTTCGTCACTACGCCGTGCAGCAGATGTGGTACGTAGTACCGCAGTATCGTACAGGTCAAGCTGCTAGCGCACTCATTATGGCATATGAAGAGTGGGCTATTAAACGTCATTGCGAACGTATCTATACTCAAGTTGAGCATGATAGCGATCCATCCGTTACAGAGCGCGTGTTTAAGTTCCTCGGTTTCTTAGGTTATAATAAGCAGGGCTATATCGCTGTGAAGGTGACCAACATCAAACAGGACGAGACACATGATCCCGGCACACATCGCACATTGGGCGCAGACGAAGCGCAAGTCAAATGAAGAGCCGCGTGTGGCCGTGGTTGCCACACAGCTTACTACTGTTACTGCTAAGAAGCGCAAGAAGAAGGCTGAAACTCCTGCGCTTGAGACTAAAGGTGGTGGTGGTTATGTTCCACCTCCGCAACCATCGCCACAAGAGCAAGCACAAGCTCGCGAGTGGGAAGCTGCTCAAGAGTTTGAGCGTGAACAGCGCCGCGCTGATCGTGAGAAGGCTATACGTGACGAAGAGAAGCGCGTAGCTGACGCTGCTTGGACGAGTGGTAAGAACGCTGCATATACAGGCGCGCTGTCTACTGGCACTAGCAGGCTGCGTTCTATGGGCATCGAAGCAGGTGATCCATACGGTGTGTATGACCAGTTCACAGGTCGTATCAACAACGCGAACTCTGCACTGCAAACCGGCGGTGATTACAGCGGTGCATTCAACTCTACTATTCTAGATGAGATACTTGGCTCTGCACGCACTGGTCAGCGCAACAAGTACTCGCAGCAGTTCGGTAGTCAGATCGACCCCTACTATGCTGAAACCACATTCAGTGGCACATCTGACGACGCCATTCTCAATAGCATCCTCGATCAGCAGTACAATGACGCTATGTCTGACCTGACTGCTGCACGTGATCGTGGTCAAGCTAGCAACGTAGTGTATGATCGTGCACTGCGTGATCTACAAACAGGCCGCGCTACTGCTAACACCGATCTACAAGGCATCGGTCGTGGCGTGCTTGAAGACATCACAGGTGACATCAACACGCGCCGTCAAGGTTCACTCGATCAAGCGGCTGCGTGGGACTTCGGTGGCACCTACGATCCGGGTCGTGAAGCTGGTCGTATTCGTGACTACGCCAGCGAACGTCAACAAAGCCTTGAAGGTGACATCCGCGGTGCAGTCGGTGGTCGTGAGTTCTTTGATGTCAACTCACTGCTCGGCAAGGCGGCGTCACGTGTTGGCAATGCATCGACACCGGGCACTGGTACGACAGGTACTACATCGCTGTACGACACGTTCGAGAATGAAGCCAAGCGCAACAGCGAGAACACACGCGCGAATGAGGGTATCTTCTAAGGAGTACGCGCATGATTGAGATGTTAGGCGGCGTACTAGGCGCTGGCGCGTCTCTATACGGTGGCATCCTACAAGCGGAGGCGCAAGAAGACGCCAACCGCATGAATTGGGCTGTCAACGTCATGAACTATCAGCAACGCGAGCGTGAGCGTGCTGAAGCTATTGCTATGGCTAACAAGCTGCGACGTGAACAGAAGCTTGGTAGCACTGATATACGCGGCACTAGTGTACGCTTCGTACCGGGCAAGGGGTGGGTCACTACTGGCTCACCCGAAGTCTTGGAGATGATGAAGCTCCAAGACGCTGAGCAGCGCAAGGTGCTCACTCAAGACTTGCCAATGCGTCGTAAGGCTATGGAGCGCAACTACGCTCGTAGCTTAGAAGAAGAAGGCATAGCTGACACATTCAAGCGTCAGCTCATAAACACAGGCCCAGCGCGCAGTGATCGTGCATTTGAAGCGCAGTTGATGCGTGCGCAGACTGACGCTATTCGTGAGAGCGCTGCAGCTGCTGAGACTGGTGCATACACACGAGGCTTCCGTACTAGGAATAACTCTAACTTCCCTCGCATAGCTGAAGCAATGCGCAATGCCAACGATGAGAGCTATCGCAAGGCAGCACTGCAAGCGAAGCTGATGGCACGTGGCACTGGTCAGAAGGAAGTTGACTCTAGACGTAATCAGCTTGCCAACTTGTACAACATGTTCGCCACTCGCGCTGCTGCACTGCCTGATGTCAGCTACAAGCCACAGAACATCGACAACTCTAGCCAACTTGAGAGTGCTACAAAGGGTGACCTGACTACAGGTGCACTCGCTACTGAGCGCTACGGTGCAAAGGGTGGCACGCTTGACTACGTACAGCCTAACTTAGGCTACGGCAACGCTGTTGCTGGTGCTGGCTCTGCGCTTGCTAGTGCATTCAGGATGGCAGGTGCTAAGAACGCATACAACGGCGGTGGCGGCGTAGGTGGCTTCAGTGGTTCTAGCAGTGGTGGTGGCAGCAACAGCTACTATCGACAAGGTGAGAACTTAGGGTAGCACAATGGCACAAGCTGGCACCATACCTACCAGCATCAAAGATGAGACAGGTGCTATAGCTCGGCGTGAAGCTGAAGCTAACGACAAGCTTGCGCAGTTGTTCTACACACTGCTGGCACGTCGCATGGATCGCGAACGTGCTGAAGCTCTGCAATTGAAGATGTTCGGCCTGCGCAATGCTGAGTGGGATAGACGTGATGCGATCACGTCTAGCAGGACAGGTCAAGCTGCATACACGCCAAGCACTGGTGCACATGATGGGTCTATGGGCACAGCTACACCTGCCGCTCCTGCCGCTCCTGCTAATGACGGCAGCACGATGGGTGATACGCCTATACTCAATCCAGACACCTTCTCGATGAATACATCAGGCGGCAGCAACACTATGGTTGGTGGTGCTGGCATGGACACGTTTGCACAATCCAGCCCAGAGGAAGTAGCTGCTGCCAAAGCTGATGCCAAGGTGCATCCACGTGGTGCAGCTAAGACACCTACTACATCACTGCCTGCTGCAAGGCGTAAGCCTGCACCGCAAGTCATATTCAGAGGTGTCACTCCTGAAGTACTTGCTGAATGGAGCAAGGCTGAAAAGCAGTACGGCATACCTGAAGGTCAGCTGCTTATGACCTACGGCATGGAAACAGGTGGTGGTCGCAATCAAGACAACCCTGATCCTAACAAGGGTCCGAAGGGACCATTTCAGTGGACACCACAGCTACTGCGGCAGAACGGTCTTACTGTACAAGATGCATATGACCTTGTGAAGATGGGCCATGCTACTGCTAAGAACATGGCGCACAATCACAGTGAGATGGTCAGGCGTACTACGCTTGGCGGCAAGGCTGTGCAGCTGACTGACAGTGTCAATGACATGCGCAACTGGCATTGGCTACACCAATTCGGTGTGAAGGGAGGACCAGCGCTTGTCGCTGCTGTGAAGATCAATCCTACTATGAAGATGGTTGAAGTACTTGATAAGCTTGGGCTGAAGGATGCCAATGGCAAGCCTGTTGACTTCGCTAGGGTGCTTACAAACAACGGCTACCACGGTGAAGCTACTATAGCTGAAGGACAGAAGATACTTGATAGTAGGATGCATCCGTGGCGCACTGCTGCTGTGCAAGGCAAGGGGCTTGATACGTCAGGACAGCCCACGCAACAGTCGCAAGCTACACCTGCTGGTCCGCAAGTAGCAGGTGGTGAGCAGCCTCCACGTCCTCCTGCCGATGTGCCTAATGCAGGTATGCAAGGTCGTTCGCTCACAGGCTACTTGCGTGGCAAGCCTCCTGAACATGTCACTGGTCTAGGCCAGATGATGCAGCAACGTCTGCAAGCTATGTTTGACGCTGCGCCTCCTGAGATACGTAAAGCGCTTGGCATTATATCAGGCTATCGCAGTCCTGAACGTCAAGCACAACTATGGAATGACGCTGTACGCAAGTACGGCTCACCTGAAGCTGCACGTAAGTGGGTCGCTCCTCCCGGCCGCAGTGAACATGGTCGTGGCAACGCTACTGATCTACACTACGGCACACCAGCAGCTAAGCAGTGGGTGCATAACAATGCGCGCCAATTCGGACTGAAATTCCCGCTCGGCCATGAGCCGTGGCATGTTGAAGCATCAGAAACACGCGGTGGTCCTAAGTTTGCAGGACAGTTGCCGCAGCGTACACAAGTAGCACAAGCACCTGCTAAGCCTACTGAAGCATCGTCACAAGCACGCAAGCCGCTGACTGAATATCCACGTCCATCGCCCAAGCCTAGTGAGACTAATGTTGATGTCACTGGTGGCAACATCTTTGCTGGTGCTGCTGTCACTCCGAAGGGTGCACCGCAGGTAGCAGCTACACCACAAGCACCACAAGCGCCATCACCGGGCGCAGCGCAAGCTATGCCTGCACCTACTCCACCAGCGTTGCCACCGGGTATACGGCCTGATAGTATACCGGGTATACAGCAGCCGCAGCAGCCGTATGCACCTGATCCTACTACAGTGCCGCATGATCTGCCGTTTGAAGCTAACTATCCAGAGCCTCCACAAGTGCAGATGCCTATGCCTAGGCCACGTCCTGCTGACATGCAGGCTGTAGCTACTGATGCTATGCAACAGCCGGGTGCTTATAGCGGTCTATTCGGTGAAGCTGGTGAAGCGCAGCTTGATGTGCCTATGCCACGTGCACGTCCACAGGATGGTGCACAATCATTCGATGAAGCTGGCATGATGCCTGAGATGGCTATGCCACAAGAGAATGAGTTCGCTCCATCACCGATGGCGATGCCTTCAGGCAATGAGTTTGCACCTGATGCAATGGCTATGCCTGCTGGCAATGAATACGAACAGCCCAACATGGCTATACCTGAAACCGCTGAGTTCGGCGGTGATGTGATGGCTGCACCAGAAGGCAATGAGTTTGAAGTGCCTAACATGGCGGCTGCTGCAGGCAATGAGTTCGCACCACCACGCGGACTACCGGGTGCTAACTTGACTATGCCTACACAACCGTTCAGCAGGCGTGAACGTGCTGAAGGCATGCAAGCACCGCGTGAGCCTACACTGCCAGCTGACTACATCTCACCCGGTAGTCGTATAAAGTCTGCATTATCAGGGTGGCCACCTCCACATGAACGCTACAAGATGCAGAACGATGTGCGCAATGCATTGTTCAACACGATGAAGCAGCCATACAACGCCGGCACTGATGCTGCTAATGTAGGAGGAATGCCCGAGCTTAGTGCACCACCACTGCCAGACGCTGGTGATGTCAACCAGTACTTGCCGTACATGCAGGTGCCATACGGCAAGATCGGCAGTGCTATCGGTTCTCAAGCACAACGCATGGGCAATCAGGCTGGTACTGCGCTAGAGCAGATTGGCCGTGTCAGTGCTGATGCATCGCTGCGTGCTGGTCAAGCTGGCATGAGTGCTGCACAGCGTGCTGCTGAACTTGCTAAGGCGATCTTCTCGCAGAAGGAAGGCAAGTGGGACAGTGTACAAGTCCCGTCGCTGCCTTCGCTGCCATCTACACCTGTGCAAGGTGGTACGGTGTCTGACATACCACTGCCACCGAGTGGTGGTGAAGAAGCTGCGCCACAAGTAGCTGCACCGCAAGTGCCTATAGAGCCGTCGCAAGCTGGTCCTGCTGTTGACAAGTTGTACAACACATTCAAGCAGGCGATTGCGCCGCAAGGTGGCACTCCTGCTGCACAGCCACAGGAAGCACAAGCACCTATCGTCACACCGCAGACAATGATGGAGGTGTTGCAACGTACTGCGCCAGTGCAGATTGCACGCACTGGCTACAACGCTATCTCTGACTTGTTCAAGAGCAAGCCAAGTGCAGCAACTGCTAAGCCATCGCCAGCAGCAGCGCCACTAGCTGGCAAGCCTGTGAAGGTGGAGCGCTTCCGCAACGGTCTGCCTGTTGGCAGTGATGACAAGATTGAGATACCGCCTATGCCGGGTAGGACTACTACATCTACTACACCTATACCGTATGACACCGCTGCACCTGCTGCTGGTGCTGCTAAGCCACCTATGCCTGCTGCACCTAAAGCTGGTGCTGGTGCTAAGCCGCTTGGTGACAAGAATAGCTACCGTTCATGGAAGCTGCCTGATGGCCGCATAGTGCACACTAAGCCCGGTGAAGACCCGCCAGCTGGTGCACAACAGGTGAAGTAACATGCCACTCACACGCGAGGAGATGATTGCAGAAACAGGCATTGATCCTGAAGAAGAGGGTGGGATTGAGAAGCTCAATGCATCTATACGTGGTGGTGGTGTTCTTGATCACCTGAAGTCAGCAGCTACTGGTGCTGCTACTATACCCACTGATTTCATCAATCTATTCCCCACTGTCACCGGCGCAGCAGGCGCTGCTATACGCTCATATACTCAAGGCACTCCATTCATGGAGGAGTTTCAGAAGCAGCAGGAGATACCTGAAGCTGATGCTAATAGACAGAAGCACTTCCAAGAGATAGCTGCTGCATGGAAGCAACAGAACCCAGCGCTTAGTGAAGCTGACATACTCGCTGGTTTGCAGGACTACCAGAAGACTAAGGAGTATGAAGACTTCGCACTTCAGCAGAAGGGTGGCACGCACTGGCTAGCTGGCAAAGCTAAAGACGTTGTGCGTGGAGCGCTAGGTGATGAAAGACCTGAGAGCGAGCGTAGCTGGACTGAAGGTGCTGCTGAAGCGATTGGTGGAGCGCTTGTACCCGGACCTACTGGTTGGGCTAATGCAACACGTGCTGCTGTCACTGGCGTGCCTGTTATTGGTCGTGCTGCTAATAGTGCTATCGGGCGCGGTGCGTTGCGCACTGCCGAGATATTCACACCTCTCACCATGCCTTACACTGGAACAAATGTAGCGATTAACGCTGCTGCTGGTGTAGCAATTGATCAAGCTGGTCGAGGACTGCAAGGCAAGCCTACTGCATTCACACCTGATGCAACAGATGATCATGGAATTGGTGCCTTAGCAGCAACTGGAGGTGTAGCGGCTGCACTGGGTGCCGTCATAGCTGCTACCAGAGGACGAACGCATGCTCTGCAAGGTGCGCAGTTGTCTGATGCAGCGAGAGCACTACAGCAGCCAAACATGGCACCCGTTGATAGCAGGATAGCCAATCCTGTAGTACCCGGTCAAGCTAGCGTGAGTGCTGGTGATCCTCGTCAGCTTACACCTAATGCACATAGTGATGACATCTTCACACCTATAGCAGCGAAGCGTCACATCGAGACGCAGACGATGGATGAAGGTGCTAGCACTGTCGATGCTGTGCGTGATGTCAATCGAGCTGATCAAGGTGGTAGCTTACAAGCTGGTCGTGCTGAAGCCAATGAGATAGAGCAGATATTCTCTGACAACTTCACATCAGTGCTACAAGATCGCGTGCGTGGTAGCAGCGATGCTACTGTGCGACCTATTGAGGATGCAGTAGCAGCAGCACCCGGTGGTGCTAATGGACCGAATGCGCGTGGTGTACTTGAAGCACTGCGTGCGCACTCGCAGGTGGCGAAGCGAGACATACTGCATGACTCGTTGCTAGAGCAGGTGCAGCGTGCGCAGCAGAACTTGCAGAGGCTACAGCAGCAAGGCGCAAATCGTATGCGTCTAGCTATGGCGCAGCGTACTCTGCGCTTGCGTCGTGCTGACTTCCAACGTGTCGCACAAGATGTGCCTAGTGCACGTACATCGCTGCCTGAGTTTGACATGCCACGCATGCGGCATCTAGCTAATCAGGTTGCCAGTGATCAGCGACCATTCGTTGTTGCTATCAGGAACGCCGTCAGCCGTGCTGCTGATGACGCTGCACGCAAGCTGCTCAACGTAGGCAAGATCGACCAAGCGACATACACTGCATGGCGCACACGCAATCCATATCACATACCGCTGATGGACGATCCACTGCAAGGGCTAGGTGGTGTCAGACGCATGTGGCGTGGCCTGCGTGAGTCATTCAAGGACACGTATGCACAGGAGCATAGCAACGCAGCTAGCGTAGTCGGCCATGAGAGCGCTATTCACAGCCTCGATAGGAGTGTGCGACAGGGTGCTAGTCGAACTGAGACACGTGTCACACACCCGCTTGATGTGATGACTAGCTTGCGGCTCTATCACAAGTACGTGGACATTGATGTATCGCTTACACATGCTCGCAATGCTGGTGTGCGTGCACTAGCAGTGGACCCTGTGTATGGCGGGCCTTCTAGCTTCCAGCTTGCAGGCAAGGTGCGACCTGTCACTGATGTAGCTAGTCGCCAGTGGTACAATCGCAGCATGTTGCAAACTAGCGACTTCGTGAAGGAGGCACTGCGTAAGGCTGACACTGTCATTGAGTGGCATCAAGGCCGCTTCCGCTTGTGGCAGCTAGGTGATGTAGACATGGCACGTGTCATGCGTCATCAGCCACACACGTATAGCGGCATGGTGCGCTTCGGCAGTGAGATGTCGAAGTGGTTCAAGTACTTCACCACTGGCTTCGGCAATCCAGCGTTTGCACCGAAGGCAGCTATGTACAATCTAGTGGTTGGCATGGTGACGAAGCCTGTTGGTTATGCATTCGGTCGTATAGATACAGCACTGCGACATGTACTGCCAGAGCGCTTTGCTAACCAGACGCTAGGCAGGATAGTTGATCCTACTGCCATCGTTGAAATGCCGTGGCATGCTATACGCGGCATCGCTGAAGTCATGGCTGATAACAGCTTCCGTTGGCTACGTGCTAACCTGCATGCTGAGAGCGGTGCATTCGGCGTGCTGCGTCAAGCGCTTGGTCAGCCAACGTACGATGCTATGCTCCGCGGTGTGACACGTGCTGCCAACTATACGCATGAGCTACATTCAATCAGGCTGCGTGATGCTGGCATGGTCAACAACCACAGCATCCATCAAGGTGTGCGCAAGGCTAGCGATGCTTATGATGTGATGAATGCACAGATACCTAGCGTCATGCGTAGCATGTACGGGTTCTACAAGGATGTCATCAATCAGATATACCTTGCACCGCAGCGTATGTTCTATGCACAGAACTACGGCATACTTAGCCGTCGTTATGGAGGCAACATACCGCAGTTTGAGATGGATAGGCTCATCAATGCGACACGCCATCTAGGCGGCGATATGACTAAGGTGGCTGGCAGCAAGTTGATGCGTGATCTTGAAGCTGTCACTCCTTACCTGACGCAGACTAAGTTGGGAACGTATCATCTACTGCGCAACTTAACTAGTCCAGAGACTGCACATATAGTGATGCCTCGGCTGGTGATGATGATGGGTGCAATAGGCACGTCGCTGTGGTGGCGCACTACATGGAATGAGGAGAGTGCTAGGAACTTGTGGCAGGAGACAAGCGCTAATGACATCTGGCGCTATGTAGACATACCTCATCCTAAGATATTCATTCAAGGATGGGACACACCGTTTAGTCGTGACATGTTCTGGAAGCTGCCTATCGCTCCTGACTTTGCAGGCATCATTGCTGCAACAGGTGCACTGGCGCAGGCGATGGGTGCACTACCTAGTGGCATCACACCGCGACCACTGAGTGAAGGTGTGTGGCCCACATTCGCTGACAACTTGATGCCGGGTATGCCACCAGCATTCCAAGCGCTGCTTGCTATGGGTGGTATCAAGCTCGATCCGCAGACAGCTGATACTAGAGGTGGCAATATCTTCCGCAGCTTCAACCAGAACTTCCGCGCTGGTCCGCAAGCTGAAGCTGCTACTAACTTAGGACAAGCTACGAACACGCAGATGCTGCTAGCCAACGCACTCGGTGGTGCAATGGGTAGTCACATAGCACAAGGCATTGAAGTGATGATGCATGCTGCGAAGTTCGATAGCTCTATACGTCCCGGCAGTGTGCTGACACAGCGACAGAGCATGGACTTCGGTAGGGGATTGAATGCAGCGCTTACTACTACGTTCAACAATGCAACGAAGAACATCCCTGATGTAGTGCCACTATGGCAAGGCAGAGAGAAGTACTCTGTCATGACGCCGTCGTGGCAGTATGTGCAGGAGAGTAACAACCACATCAGGAGCGTGGTGGGTGCACGTGATACGTCGCTTAGTCCTACTAACCAAGCACGCCGCGCACGTGATGTGCAGATAGGTGGTACGCCCGTCAATCCTGTCACTAATAGAGTGCTGCTGCAAATCTCTAATGAGGTAGCTGACTTCAGCAAGGAGACAGGTCCGCTTGGTCAACTGCGCAAGGCACAACGTGACTACGCAAAGGACGCCGCATCGTTGAAGCCTACACGTGGCTTGCCACCTGAAGTGCAACAAGAGCGCGTCAACAAGACGATCCAAGCGCAGCAAGCGAACATGAAGCAACAGCAGATCGCTATACAATACATGGAGCAAGAACTCGCCAAGAAGTATGGACAAGTTCTTGCTCCGTTGTTGGGTGGTCGTGAGTTCTCTATGAAGACGCTAGATCAGTTGATGCACGCTGATGCTGGTGGTGCGCCTCCTGAGCAGGCTCAGGCTGTGGCTCAGTAGTGAATGGATGTAAGCACCACCAGTACCAGCAAAGCTCCTTGTACACTACTGCCATGTCGTGTGCTGTCTGTGTCCAGCCGCACACCGTACACTGCTCGCCATTAGCCACGGAACACCTCCTGTCGTTTGATCTTCTTGATCGTACTCCACCTGTGTACTCCATCAGCACCAGCTACACTGATGCCGCACTCAGCAGGGATGATCAGCTCTCTGCCTTCAATCACGATGGGTGCCTCTGCGTGCTTGACTAGCACACGCAGAGCCTGCTTCGCCACTGACTTGTGAGCGATGCCTATCAACCCATCGTGTGTATTCAAAGCTATACGTGCCTTACCCTTGGGCCACTTCGGATCGTCATGTGCTTTGTAGATGACGCGACATACGTGGTCACCAACCGTGGATTGTGGGTAGAAAGCGACGATGCTTTCAGTACTCTCCTCTGTCACCGGAATTAGTTGAACATATCGCCTACCATAGGCGTTGTAGATAGAGCGATCATTGCGCACCCGGTCGAGGTCAGCTTGCCATCCTACCTTGATTTCAGGCGTGAGCTTGTGATACTTGACAAATGCTTCACTTGCTGTAGAGAGTGGCAAGCCTGTGGTTAGGGCTAGTCTATCCGGCATCATGCGGTAGTTAAGACCATGTCTGCACCTCTTAGCGATGTACCTGATGGTGGGCTTGCCCGCTTGGTCAGCGACAAAATCAATGCCATCACGCAGCGCGGCAGCTTCGTCCAAGGGGTAACGGTCGAAGGCGGGAACGTCTGCATACGGTACATTGAACATGTCTGCGGCGAGAGCGCGGTGGCAATCATAGCTGCCATCGAGCCGCGCACGCTCGAACTGACTGATCCATGTGCCGATGTTGTAGCGCCAACCGACGACACGTGCTTCAGCTTGACTGCCGTCGATATATATGAAGCAGCAGTCAGGGTCAGCGATGAACATCTCCTTCGCACGGTCGGGAATGTTCTGCAGATTACCGCCGCTACCCCACAACGTCTGCGCGCTAGACAAGCGACCCGGCGCGTTGCGAACACCTGTCTGTCGGTAGTCACATCGCATGCGTGAGTCAGCGTCTGGGCGCGCACTGGCATAGACACTGAAGAACTTATCATCTTCGATGTAAGCATCAACGGCGTCTAAGACTTTGCGTGCTGCAGCGGTGGTGCGTGGGTGCTTTCTCATCAATCCGCGGTTGGTGTAGTCAGTACTCACGCCCCTGCCTACTAGCTTCAGCTTAGTGAAGTACAAGTCAGCCATCTGCTTCGGGCTGTTGGGGTTAGGAGTGTACAGCTTGTCACCTGTTGCCTCCTGTACAGCTTCATAGAACGCAGTCAGCTTGTGCTGCAGGTCATCATACAGATTGCCCGGTGTGTTCTCATCAAGCATGCGCTCACGCATAGGCATGTCGTTGAGGATGCCACCGACTGTCATCCACACTAGATGTGCTTGCAAGCGCATCACGTGCTCGAAGTAGAACTTGTCTAGCTTCTGTTCACGTAGCTCTGCAACGATGCTAGCATTCGACGCAAGTGTGAGTGCACAATCTTTACCGTTGTATATCCAGAAGTTGTCGATGCCACCAGTATGCCGCCATTCATCCTTCTCATTCTTGTAGAAGGGGTGCATCGTGTACTGCTTGACAATGAAGCCGAGGTCATGGGGCATTGTTGGGTATAGCACATGATGACCAAGCATCGTATCGCTGTATGCTTGGCGACAAAGAATGCGGTCCTTGAACCAAAGCCACGCCATGTCAAAGCCTCCATTCTGCCACACCATGCGCGTAGTAGGCGCAGCGTATAAGCGTTGGAGATGACGACGTATCTCTGCCTCGTCGTATACTGAGTATACATTCGCGTCTTCAGTTCTGAATGCGATGCACATCGCTTCGGTGTGTGAATGTGCAAGCCCGACGCAAGCTGTTTCATTAGAGACAACTTCAATGTCACTGGCGACAGGATCACGTGAGGCTTGACAATGACGAATGTAGTCAATTGCTTGCTGCTTCGTGGGGTTGATGTGTGTGACGACTTCATGAGGTGCGTACTCCCCGCGTATAACCGGGCGTAGCTTGTCAGCTATGTCCATGTCGAATATGATGTGCGACATGGGATCACGCGCACAGAAGGCAGGGTTGTATGTGCACACTGCAGTTATTTGCTTATTGCCCACGCTGCAATCGAGTACCGAGCCACGCCAATTTGTTATGCCCTTCTTGCTTAGAACAGCTTCAATCGCATAGTTGCCAAGCAGAAGTACATGTCGCAAGTTCGGCAGATGTGACAACTCCCACAGCAATAGCTCCTGCCACGCAACAAGCTCATGCTTACCGACAGGCTTCCTGTTTGCTGAGTCCCCAACACCGAATGATACTTGACGCTTTACGACGTTTGTAATGTAGCACTCACCGCGCTTCACCTCTGGGCAGTATGTGCGCAGTGACTTCCACAGGATGTTACCTGCACCGCCGACAAGCGGCATGCCTTGTGCTACCTCATTGATGCCGGGTGCTTCAGCGATGATCGCTATGGTGCCACTGACTATGCCACCCATTGCACACTCGACGGATAGCTGTGCTTGTTCAGCTTGACGACAGAACCGTTCACGCAATTCAGCGATGGTGTTCATGACTTCTTCCTCTTCCAGCCCATTGATTTGAGTGACGTAGCCATACTGCGTTGGTCAGTCAGTATGGTTGCATGCTTAGCAGCACGTGTGATGCCGGTGTAGAAGTTAGGTCTACTCAGGTTGAAGAACGCACATGATGCCATCACGTATGCGACATGGTCATATTGTGAGCCTTGACACTTGTGCGTAGTGAGTGCGTAGGCAAGGTCAATCACCTTGCGCGGATCATATGTGAAGTGGTAGCGCTTGCGTGCATTGTACTCACCTACCGCTGGTGGCAGTTCAACGACACGATCACCGAAGTCAATCTCTAGTACACCGAACTCGTCTATGTCGATGATCTTGCCTACCTCCCCGTTCAACATTTGCTTTGTCTCTGGACAAGGGATGAAGCTGCTAAGCACACCGACGCCGTCGTAGTACTCACTGAAGCGCTGATCGTAGTCACGCAGGTCATAGCTGTTGGTGTTGCATACAACCTTGTCACCTACAGCAACGAAGACTTTGTTCTTCTGCTCCCACTTGTTACGTGGTAGCTCAACGCGACCGATCATGTCTTTGTTGAAGCGAGCCTGTAGTATGCTGTTCAACCGCATGGTGCCTATGTCTGACTTCCTAGCGGGTGAGATGATCTGGTTGCTGAGTAGGGTCCAGTCTGTGCTGTTGTTCTCAAGCATGCCGTACATGGTGTGTAGTACAGCATCGCCTAGCAACACCTTCACATCAGTGTTGCTGCCAAAGAACTGACCGCGGTTGATACGACGTGCTACTTCAATGATGCCGTTGCCTTCAGCCTGACGGTAGATGTTGTCAAGCGTCACGGTGTGTGGCATCTCCAAGCATCGCATGAACGGTGATGTTGGGTCTACTAGGTCAGCGTTCTCAATGGGTGGTAGCTGACGCACATCACCGAACACACGCATAGCACCTCTACCAAGCGCCGCGATGAGATCACGGTGCAAGCCAGTTGGCACCATTGCGTACTCGTCAATGATGACAACGTCTACATCGAGTGGGTTGCGTGCTGTACGTGCTGGTGCGCTGACTGAAGTAGGCTCACCAGTTTCATCGTCAAAGTCTGGACGATTGAACTCCAGCAGCTTGTGAATTGTAGTTGCTGGGTAGCCTGTTGCTTCTCTGATGCGACGTGCTGCTTTGCCAGTGGGTGCAGCTACAGCGAAGGGAATGTCATGCTCTACAAGTATGTCGCATGTCTGCTTGATGATCGTCGTCTTGCCAGTGCCCGCCTCACCTGTCACACCGACGAGGCGCTTGCTCATGTCCGTGCATAGATCAACTGCACGCTGTTGCTCTGCGTCTAAGTCCATAGCGATGTTCCTTATACGCTGCCATGTTTCGCAGCTTAGTGGATAGTACTACTTGTTGGTGGTAGCTGCTTTCACTGCCCACATAGCTGCTTCCTCGTATGCAGTCTGCGCAAGTGCAGCAAGACGTGCTTGTTCATCGCTATTCACGTCGTCTCTGCTAGACTTCTTGAAGTCTTCGCAAATGTCGATCAGATCAGCAGTGTAGCGCTTGATCTTGTCAACGATGTTTTCACCACTAGGATTGAAACTCTCACGAACGCGATACGCACCGATGCTGCCTTTGACTTCGCTCATTGTCGTCTCCTGTTGCTGTATACTCAGTATACAAACGCCGTGCACACTACGGGGACGTGATGTGCACGGCGCTGCTCGCCAGTCAGCTATAGCAAGGGGAAGGCTCAGCCAACAGACGTAGCACCATCCTTCTCTTCACCGCGCGTGTTGGCGATGATCTCATGCTTGACGCGAGTGAGGCCGCTGTTCGCATACTCGGGAGTGTCGAGAAACTCGACAACCTTACGTGCGTCAGTCATGATGCGGTCAACTTGCAGCTTGGCACCGGGAATGACAGTGCCGTTGGCGTCGGTGACACGCAAGAAGAAGTGGAAGGTGCGCTTCTGTGGTGCGCGGTTGACTTGCTTCTTCGCGCTTGAGATGGATGAAGGCGAGCGAGAGGGAGATGTAGCCATAACGAGCATCCTCTATTAAGAGTTGAACTTGTGGGAGGTGACGGTATTGCCACCTCCCACACACACACTACACTACAGGTGTTAGAGTGGCAACACCTGTCCAACTTCTGCACGGGGATTGTTCTCCAAGTCCTTCCCCATCTTGATGCGAGCGCGAGCCTCCTTGCCAACGAAGTCATCAGGGTTGATGACGTTCGACATCGGCACACCGAACGCTGCACATGTACGCTTCATGCGGTAGCGATCAGCGGGGATGTCGCGGCACACCACGTTCAACGTGAACGTCTGCGCATCGACACCCTCACCAGCGTCGAAGTCAGCAGGAAATTCCGACTTCGCGATCTGCAGAGTGAGCGTCAACATCGGGTTGCCGCTGCTTGCAGCCATCTTGTCAACGGCAGCAGTGCAGATGCACTTGTACTCACCCTGCGGCAACTGCGGAGGCGCTTCTGCATCCGCAATGTTCTCACTGAAGTTAAGAAGTCCCATTGTAGTCTCCCTTGTTAAGGTGGCTGTGAAGTGTACACACCACTGGCGAGCGAGCAAGCCACCATAGCTAGCCCTGTGGTTACAACCGCACTACTAGATGTAGTGGGCTATTTCGGTAGTGAAAGTTTGGTGTATTGACCAAGCTGGAATAGCTCCCACCACTTTGCGATGGTGTCACCTTCAAGCTTGTTGGCGTTGTACTTCCACTCAAAGCTGGTAGCCGCTGTCATGTCGAACATACGCGACTTCATCGGTGAGCGATTGCGTTCTGGACGGATGGCGATGTAGCGTTTGCCACCATGATCACGCATGTTCCACACTTCGCTGATGTCCTTGCTAGTGACGTTAGGCAGCTGACCACCGAGCATCATGTTGACACCGACAACTGCGCCATCAGCGTTCATCTCTGGTGCACGTTCATGAGTGATGAAGATGATGTTCTTGTTCAGCATGTTGGTGATGCGGATCATGTTGCTCACGAACGCACCGACGTAGATGTTGCGTGCACCGTAGCCGACAAGACCGGGGTTCTCCATTGTTGACTTGCGCATAGCATTCATCATCACTGCGTAGACAAGCGCATGTTCGCTGAACTTAGTGAGGCTATCGACAACTACGGTGTCGTACTTCTCAATGAGTGTATACAGAGTATACGGGTCCGGCTTAGTACCTTCCTTGACGATGTCGTTGGACTTCTCATGCGTCAGGTTGATGCGATCCCAATCAGGCATGTTGCGAATGCTCATGTCACCATCTGGATCGAAGGCGACAAACAGCTTCTTACCCGGTGCTGTTGCAGCTAGTGTAGTCTTACCACACCCGCTGTCACCCCATAGGATCATTGACAAGCGACTAGGCGTGTCTGCTGCTTTCTCTATCTTGATTTCCATACCTCACCTCGTGTTGTTGTAGTAAGAAGTATATCACATGCTATAGTAGACGCAAGCAGCTATACCCCAGAGGGCGTAGCCCGACACAAGTTGCATCCTCACGCTTACTACTCACCAATCGAGTCAGCTAGAGGTGACCACCTATCTACAGTCATCTCATGTTCGTATATGTGCTTACGCTGTTCTCTACTCTCCACACACAGAGGGATGAAGCTACAGCTACGGAAGTAGCGGTTGCAGCTATGTGTGTACATAGGTGCATTAGTGGGGTCGTCTTTGTACTGGTCGATGACATTGAGTGTATGCATTATCCACTCAGCCCACTCGACGACTGCTTCACTGTTGCGCGCTGTTGGATAGCGCATGATGCCGTCGCTGTACATGGATGACTTCGGCACTGGTATCTGCAATCCCCACATGACGCAGTTGGTTATCTGTATACCGAGTATACAAGACATGGCGACGCAGTAGGTGGTCACTTGGTGTGAGGTGTCGAAGCTGCTACTCCATACGGTGTCAATGCGTGAGCCGGTCTTGTTCTCATGCACCTCTGGTACAGGATCATTAGGGCGCAGTGTATCAATGCACACACCATCAACGCGACCGATGATGCGTACAAGTGGCACATCTTCTAGACTATACACAGTCACGTCGATTGGCACCTCAATGCCTATCACCTTGTCAGTCATGATGGGGATGAAGCGGCCTAGTGGGTAGCGTTGTATGTAGTTGATGGCTGCAGTTTCGAGGTTAGTCATCGTACGCTTATTGTCACGTGGATCGTCGTAGTAGCCTGATGTTTCGAGTAGGTTGAGGCACATCTGCATGCAACGTGTTTCTGCATCTTCACTGCCGAAGAAGTACTTCAACGCCAGATGCCAGCGATCTGGGTGTTCTGCATTCTTGAACAACTTATCTGCATACTCGGTAACGCGGTCACCTACATCACCGTCAGCGTCAGTAGCTGTCATCAAGTCGAAGAAGCGACAGCATGCGAACACATCGTGCATAGCTCTACCAGCTTCAAGCGGCAGTACACGGTCAACACCAGCAGACAAGCGCTTGCCGTGTATGCTGTGAATGATGCCCCAACGTGGGCATGTGTTGACAGCGGTGAGTGACGAGAAGTCTACCCACGGCAGCGTCAGGTCACTTGTTGGCTTTATTATCACTGTCTATCTCCTTCACCAGTTGTGCGATACGCTCATTCAGCAGGATGGTGACGCATTGGT
>Ga0137431_1000123_pt1 | contig 37427 bp, 30 predicted proteins | sample EasRivERMZT800_2_FD_104646 | JGI IMG/M metagenome (GOLD analysis project Ga0137431, IMG submission 104646) | Soil microbial communities from meander-bound floodplain in the East River, Colorado, USA - East River MetaG ERMZT800_2 | ecosystem: Environmental > Terrestrial > Soil > Floodplain ... | reverse complement strand
CTTCGGTGCGGATGTCGTAGTTGATTACACCGAGCCCAACCCGATGGAAAGAATCTTGGCTCTAACTGGTGGCGCCGGAGTCGATTCCGCGATTGAAGCTCTGGGTTCACAAGAGACGTTTCAGGCCGCCATCAAGGCGACGCGTCCCGGCGGAACAATTTCGGTTGTTGGCTATTTCGGCCATGGCGACTACGTGTCCATCCCACGTCTGGATTGGGGAGTTGGGATGAGCGATAAGACCATTCGAACAGGCCTTTGTCCCGGCGGCAGGGAGCGCATGACGCGGCTTATGCGCCTATTGGAAACGAAGCGAGTTGACCCCTCGCCGATGACCACGCATCGTTTTTCATTTCAGGAGATCGAGAAAGCTGTTCGCCTGATGAAAACAAAGGACGACGGCATTATCAAGCCGCTGATCCTCTTTGATCCTTGAGGTCTCAAGAACGGAAGCTCCACATGTGAGTTACGCCTGAAGCTGAAGGGATCGGCGCGCGGATCTATAAGTCCACATTTCACAACATATTACGTTATTGGGCGATACAGGACTTGAACCTGTGACCTCCTGCGTGTCGAGCAGGCGCTCTAGCCAACTGAGCTAATCGCCCCGATGGGGCCGCGCATTACAAGCCATCACCCGGAAGGTGTCAACCGACCGGCCACGCGCGGGTCGGTGGGACGCCTCCCGACGCGCGTTTTTGCGTACTACCGGCACCGTTTTCGCCTCAGCCGCCGCGCGGATAGCATGGAAACCCATGCCCGTCATACGCGACCACGCTGTCATTCTCGCCCGCATCGACTACTCCGAAACCTCCCAAATCATCAGCGCCTTCACGCGAAACCACGGAAAAGTCCGAGCCATCGCCAAAGGCGTCAAACGCGGCACCAAAACCCGCTTCGCCGCCGGAATCGATCTGCTCGACATCGCCGAGATCGTCGTCACCAGCCGCGAGGAGCGCCCCGCAGGCCTGGCCACCTTAACAGAGTGGAAGCAATCTCGCGGGTTCCTGGGCCTTCGCGAGAAGCTCTTTCGCCTGTACGGCGCTCAATACGTGGCCGAGATTGCAAACGCTCTTACCGAGGACTGGGACCCCCATGAAGGTTTGTACGACGATCTGCTCGATGCCCTCAGCCACCTCGACATGGCTGACGAACCTTTCAAGCCCGTCGTACGCTTCCAGATCACCCTGCTCCACTCCATCGGCTCGATGCCGCGCTTCGATACCTGTGCGACGTGCGGTCGGGCAGGCGAACTCACCCACTTCTCGTCATTCGATGGCGGCACCATCTGCCGCCATTGCGAACCGGTGCAAGTCGAGAAGCGAGCGATTTCCAACAGCACCGTCGAGATGGTGCTCCGACTTCACGGAACGCTCGTCTCACGCGAAGTAGAAAAAAGCGGCGCGGCGGCCGAATCCAACCTGATCGGCCCCTTCGACATCCTCGACTACCACATCAGTCATCTGATGGGCCGCGCCCCGGTCATGGCCGCAAAGCTCCTGTCGCCAGACCGCCGCCGGGCGGCGCAACAATAAGCAATCGTCAATCACCCATGCGTTCAGCGGCCACGAGGTCGTCGTACGTCTCCCGCCGTCGGATCAACTCGACCTCGCCCCCATCGACGAGCACTTCAGCGGCCCTCGGCCGAGAGTTGTATTGGCTGCTCATCACGAAACCGTACGCCCCCGTCGTGAAGATACAAATCAAATCGCCGCGTTCGACCGGTGGAAGCCACCGATCTTTCGCCAGGAAGTCCCCGCTCTCGCACACCGGACCGACGATATCGACCAACACATCACCTGCCGAGCGAACATCCGCCGCGCGGCGCGGAGGAACCAAGCCCCCGCGAGGAACCACTGGCCAGGCAAAATGGAATGAGCCATATAGCGCGGGCCGGATCAGCTCCGTAATGGCCGCATCGACGATCACGAACTGCCGATCCCCCGAGGCCTTGGTGTACAGCGTTCGCCCGAGCAGCACGCCCGCGTTGGCCGAGATGCTCCGACCTGGCTCGATCAACACCTCCAATCCTTGGCCATCGAGCAGGGGCACGATCCGGTCGGCATAAGCCGAAGCGGGCGGCGCCTCGCTGCCGTTGTAATGGGCACCGAACCCGCCGCCGATGTTGATCGCCCGTATCGAAACGCCATCGCCGCGCAGCCGCTCAACGAGCTGGAGCGCCCGTTGAACAGCCTCCACATACGGTTCGACTTGGTTCACCGGCGAGCCAATGTGCAGGTGCAGCCCGCACAGATCGAGGCCGGCCCGACCGCGGAACTGGATGAACACGTTCCGGGCTCGCTCCACGTCCACGCCGAATTTCGTTTCACGCTTGCCGGTCGTGGTATACACGTGGGTATGCGGATCGACATCGGGGTTCACCCGGAGGGCAGCCCGCGCGGTTCGGCCCATCCGCGCCGCGATGCAGGCCAGGTTCTCCAATTCCGCCTCGGACTCGACGTTGAACCAGCCGATCCCCGCCCGAAGCCCGGCCTCGATCTCTTCGTCGGTTTTTCCCACCCCGGCGAACACAACGCCCGAAGGGGCCGCCCCGACTTCGAGCACCCGCGACAGCTCGCCGCCGCTCACGATGTCGAACGACGCCCCCTCGTCTTTCAAAAGCCGCAGGATCGAGAGGTTCTGGCAGCTCTTGACCGAAAAACAAACCCGCGCATTGAGTTTGCCGAACGCCTGTTGCACTCGATGGAAATGATCGCGCAGGGTTTGCGCGGAGTAGATATATAGCGGGGTCCCGAACCGATCGGCGACCTCCACCAGGTCCACGCCTTCACATCGCAGTCGCCCCGCAATGTATTCAAAATGATCCATGTCCGGCCCGCCTCGTTAGTACATACAGTGCCGGAAGAATCGCCGTGAGTCCAGCCCGGTGTAATCGCTCAAATTCAGCAAGCCGCTAGGAAAGGTGACCAATGGGCGATTACGCCGTAACCTTCGTCTACCGGACGCCTCTTGTGACACGAAACGCTGACTGATCAGGCATGATCCTCCAAACCCAACGACTCTTGCTTCGCGACCTTGTGCTTACGGACGCGCCTGCCCTCAACGAAATCGAGCGCGACTCGCGGGTGACCCGCTACATGTGCTACGATCCCCAATCGCCCGATCAGACCCGGGCCTGGATCGAGGGGCACTCAAGGACCAGTCGGCCGACCCGCGCCGCGCCTACGACCTGGGCATCGTGATGCGTACGGCAACGCCGCCGGAAGTCCTCATCGGCCGTTGCGGTTTGGGCATTCAACGCCCGGACCATCGAGAGGCAGCGTTGTGGTACGAACTGGGCCCCGCGCACTGGGGCCAGGGCTACGCGGTCGAGGCCACGTCGGCCCTGCTGGATTTCGCCTTCGGCCCGCTCGGGCTGCATCGCGTCTGGGCCGACTGCGATCCGCGCAACACCGCCTCATGCCGGGTGGTCACTCGCCTCGGCATGACCCTCGAAGGATGCCTCCGCGAAAACTGGTTCCTCAAAGGCGAATGGTGCGACTCGATGATCTACGGTATTCTCGATAACGAATGGAAAGGGCATCACGGTCAGAGGACGCGAGCCCCAAGCAAAAACGAGAACGAATGGTGACAGTAGATACAATCGCGGTTGCTGGACTCAATCCACGAACTCGAACGCGCCATCGAACCCTGGGCCAAAAAGTTCGCCGCGTAGGGTGAGATTGCTGGTCAATCGCTTGAATTCGTCGAAGGCTAAAAGGTGAATCTAGAAAACGTGAGTCGTCGTCACACTTGGAGATAAGGCCAATGGATCCAGGATTAATTGCTGGCGGTCTGGTTGCATTGCTGACCGGTGGCTCCGAAGTTATCGAAAAGGGTGCAGGGCACTACCGAAAAAAGTTTCGCGAATGGTGGCTTAAAGGCGATGATAGTCCGTGTCGGATGGTTCCATTTGACCGGCTTAAGATTGCGGTCATTTTCGTTCAGGTGTTTGCGGAGGTCTTTGATGACGTTCTTGACGAGTTAGATGATGGGGAAGGACAGGAATGGCAGCAAGAGTTGGAAAGACGTTTAAGAAAGCGCCTGACCTCCGCTGGATATCGGCAATTCATTCGCGATTGCTTGGAATGAGTCGGACGGCTGAGACAGATGTGGCCCGCCGGTCCTCAGAGCGCAACTCCATGTACGTGGCGCCCTCATAGCCAAACGCTAAGAAACTCAAGCGCTTTTCTTTTCTCCCTACTCAGGACAGTTTTCGTTTGGCTCAGCCTTGTGTCGAGCGCACTCGCCGAGGCCGCCATGGTCTTTTTGGCAAGGCGTTCAGCCAGATCAAGAACACGTTCGGCATCACGCCTACTGACGACGAGGGAATCAGCGTAGCGACGTCGAAGGGACGCACGCCTCAAAAATCCGGGGACTTTATGCTGATATCGGAAGACGCCGCCGTAGTGAACCAGTAGGTTGCGATCGTGGCAAAGTTTGTCGAGCTCCTTCATTTCACGTTTTCCGATAGGGGTTATGCCTATCAGATCTTTGAAAATGCCGTTGATGGCACGTGCGGTGCCAAAATCAAAACGTTCGGAGAGCATTGAGCCAATTTGCCGCAATGGATTCGAGTCGAGGTCAAACATGGCGACGGCACTAATATCAACCTTTCGGCCGCGCTGCTCAAAACTCGCTAGAGACTGCGGATATATGTTCACTAATGACGCCCAGTGGTCCCTGAAGAACACTTCGAGAAACGAAACGGCCGCAATGACCGTCAATTCAAGTAGCGTTTGAGATGGTTCATCATCTTTGCGTGACTTCGAAGGTATCGATCCAAGCAACCCTCGTAGTTCCTCGAGATTCCCAGATAAAATCATTCCAGCCGGTACGTAGCCGATGAAGTACTCGGCCCACGACTCGGCGGGGTAGCGGTGGTCGAGCGCCCGGCTCTTCTGCTGAATGTCCCGCCTCCCTTGTGGTGGAATCTTCATGCTCTTTTCGATCTGTAGTGATACATCGGCCTGGAAGTCAAAGTGCCAAGTCACGGCACGAACCGGTAGCCGATGCTGTGGACGGTGACGATGTGCCGCGGGTGTTTGGGGTCGGGTTCGATCTTGCGCCGCAGGCTGACGATGTGGTTGTCCACTGTGCGGGTGGCCGGGAAGCCCTCCAGGCCCCAGATCACGTCGAGCAGCTTGTTGCGCTCGACGGGCTTCTCCGCGTTTTCGACGAGCATCTTGAGGATTTCGAGTTCGAAGTGACCGAGGGCGAAGGTTTCACCTTTTCGGTCCACGCGCCCCTTCACCAGATCGACGGTTGCGTCGCCGATGGTCAAGAGGCGGGAAAGCCCCTTGCCCGCGCCGGTTCGGCGAAGGGCAGCCTTTATGCGGGCGAGCAGCTCCCGCACGCTGAAAGGCTTGGTGACGTAATCGTCCGCCCCCATTTCCAGCCCGCGGACCACGTCAATCTCCTGGCTCTTGGCGGTAAGCATGAGGATGGGGATGGTGAAGCCCGCGTCGCGGATGCGGCGGCAGACTTCGAGCCCGTCCATTTTCGGCATCATGATGTCGAGCAGGACGATGTCGGGGCTTTGCTCGAGGGCGGCCTTCAGCGCGGCCTGCCCGTCCGAGGCGACGACCACGTCGTACCCCTCGAATTGGAGGTTGTCCCGCAACCCCATGGCCATATCGGCTTCATCTTCCGCGATCAGGATGCGTGCCATTGCAAGTCACTCCGAAGTTCTGAGCCGCGAGCTTCAGCTCGCGCGATCGCCCGGTTGAGCGGATTTCACATCGCGCGGGCCAAAGCCGGCGGCTCGGACCGGTTCCCGGTTGTCAGCTGGTAAGAATATCCGAAACGTACTCCCTTTGACCAGTCTGGACTCCATGTCGAGCGAGCCGTGGTGGTCTTCTACGATGTGCTTGACGAGGGCGAGACCCAGGCCGGTGCCGCCGCGACTGCGGACGCGGTTGTCGGCGGAGCGGAAAAAACCCTCGGTCAGATGCGCCCGATCCTCCGGTCGAATGCCGATGCCCCGATCGTGGATCGAAATAAGAACCCCGTGCCGACCCCGGCGGGTATCCTTGGTCACGTCGATGGCCACGTACTTCTCGTCGGTGGAATACTTGACCGCGTTGCTGATGAGGTTGAGCACCGCTTGGGCAATCGCGTCCCGATCGGCGCGAACGGCGGGCAGCGTGCCGTCGATGGATAGGTGGTGTTCCACGCCGCCGGCGTCGAGCTGGGCCTTGTAGGCGTGATAGGTTTCGCGGACCACCTGGCCGACGTCAATCGGTTCAAAGCGGTATTCTTTTTTTCCGGCGTCGATGCGGGCGAAGTCGAGGATGTTGTTGATGAGGTTGGTGAGGCGGGTGCTTTCGCGGAGCATGATGCCGTAATACTCCTGACGCTTGTCCTCCGAGGTTACCCGGCCGGATTGCAGCGTTTCCGCGAACATGCTGATGAGGGCCAGCGGCGTTTTGAGTTCATGGGAGACGTCGGCGACGAAGTTGGCCTTGAGTTCGGCCAGTACCATCTCGCGACGGGCAACTCGGGCGAGAAACCACATGGTCGCGAGGAGGGTCAGCAAGGCCAGAAGCGTCATCGTCGCGTAGACCATCGTCTGACGAACGGCGGCGCTCTGTTGCTCCTTGACGAATCGGTCGGTCGGCTTGATGGCCCAAAAGCGCAGCCCCCCGGTAAGCGTTTGAGCCCAAGGGCCGGTCGTCCCCGAGACGGGGACAACTTCCAGCCCCGAGCCGGGCGGAATGAGAGGATCAAGCAATTCGGCTCGAAGCCGCGACAGGACGATTTGAGCCACGACAGTGACACGCTGATCGGGCGACGCAACCCGATCCGCGACGGCCAACACGAGGGGAGCGTTCTCCAACGTGTCATAGAGGAGATCGACTTTCTCCGCGGTGTCTTCCTCCGCCGGCGGAGCGCTTCGGGCTTGCAGCCGCCGTTGGATGAGCTCCCTTAGGGTGGGTGTGATTTCGAATTCAGCCCGAATCGGAATCAGCCCTTCGCCATCCCACAAGTGAACCAAGCCGATCCAACCCGGAAGCGATTCCAGCGCCGGCTTGGCCGTCCCATTCGGGCTTCCCGCGACAACGGCGACCTGGTGCATGGCCGTCAACAACTGATGGTCGAAGCGATCGCGGGCGTCGGAGGCGATCCGGGCGGCTTGAGCCTCGGCTTCGGTCATGAGACGCATCGCAAAAGAACGCGCCTGTTGCAGCGCCAAGACGACACCCACGACAGCCAGACCGAACGAGAAGACGACCGTCCACAAACCAACCATCCGCCAAGAGAGTCGCCAAGGTGGAGCGGCTCGCGGCTGTTCGGATGACACAGGGGTGGTCATTACGGAACCGGATCAGGTTGCGGAGCGGGTGTCCCTGTCAGCCCGGCCCACGCCTGCTCAAGGTTGTTGCATGCGATCTCGTAATCGGGTTTGAGTTCCAGTGCCTTTTCGAACGCTTCAATCGCGTCGAGATAACGCGACTGCTCCATGAACACCGCACCCATGTTCAGGTAGGCGAGCGCATAGTCCGGCTTGGCCTCAATGGCGGACTCGTAATATTTCAGCGCGTCGCGGAAAAAACCGTTCTCCATGTAGACGTTTCCGATGTGCAGGTAGGACTCCGCGTGATTGGGGTCGACCCAAGTGGCCAGTGAATAGGCGTCCACCGCCTCGGGGAACTTCTCCATGCGCCGTAACGCGTTGCCGAGGTTGTAGTAATCGGCGGCGGAATAGTAGCCGGTGGCAATGCCCGCGCGGTAGGCCAGCACCGCGTCGCCTACCCAGCCTTTTTTCATCAGGGTATTGCCGAGATTGAAGTACGCCTCGCCGTACTTAGGGTCGAGCTCGATCGCCCGGCGGAAGGCCTTTTCGGCCTCGGGAACTCGGTCGGCGTCATAATGCCCCACGCCGACGGCCAGATGAGCACGAGGATTGTTCGGCCGCTTGGCCAGCACGTCGGCCCACATGACCTCGCTGCTTCGATAGTCGTGGTTTCGCCGAATGGTCAGATATCCAAGCGTTCCGCACGTGACGACGAGCAAGATGGCCGCGACGTAGTGTCGGGCGGCGGGCGCACGCTCGTCGGAGCGCATCACATCGATAAGGACGCCGTAGACCGCAACGACCGCGAGGGTCACGAGGGCGGCAAGCGGCAAATACATCCGATGCTCGAAGATGGGATCGGCCAGGGGAATGAAGCTCGAGGTTGGAGCCAGGATCAGAAAGAACCAAGCCCCGAGGAACCCGGCAATCGGTCGCCACACCACGGCCCATAAGGTCAGAAGAAGGAGGATACCCACCACCACGATCGGCATCGTCGCCTGGGAAAGGTTGTGCACCGGCTGCCAGCCATAATCGAGACACAGATTCACCGGCCAGAGGGCCAGCTTGATGTAGTGCAGAATGACGCCGGGTTCGGTCATGGCATAGACGGCCGGTGTCAGTTCCCGCACCCCAAAACCCACGGTCGGCAATGACTCGCGCGGGCTGAGCACGCCACGGACCACGCCCGTGGCCAGTGGGATCAACCACGTCGCGGCCAGGCCGATGTAAAGTCCCGTGCGGCGCCGCACGGCGTCCGACCAGCTCTGGGACAAGAATGCGCGGTCGTAGATCAGGACCATAATCGGGGCGGTCACCATAACCGCCTTGCTGCCCATTCCCAGGGCGCAGGCGAGGACTGCGGCCACATACCAACCCAGGGCGGCTTTCGATTCCGCTCCGCGCAACACGCTGTAGATCGTGATGAGATAGAAAAGACCCATGAGCGATTCCGCCCGTTGGACAATGTAGGTGACGCTCTGTGTCTGAAGCGGGTGGAGCAGCCAGATCACAGCCACCGAAAGGGCGATCCACGGCGAGGCCGCGCCAAGAACGGGCCTGAGCCGCGCGGCGAGCAGCGTTCGACGGACGATGCCGTACAGAAAGAGGGCGGCCAGAATGTGGATGGCCACGTTGACGGCTCTAAACCCTGCCGGATTCAAGTTATGGTTGGCGTAATTGATGGCGAACGTGAGGTCGGTTACCGGTCGCTGCGAGGACAATGCGTTTGACAGCGGAGTCAGGTCGTGGACGCGCTCGTTGCTAACGATCTCCGTCTCGTCATCGAAGATGAATGGATGGTCTAAACTGCCGGCGTAGACGACGAGCCCTGCCGGGATCAATAGAAGCGGAAGCCACCTCCGCGCGCCGAGCACGGGAATAGGAACTTCCTTGGTCGGCCTTGCGATGCCCGAGTTCGAGGCTCCGATCGGCCTCGAGGTCGCCCGCTGATTGCGCTCTCGCCGTGTCAATTTTTTGGTTCCATATTAGTGCCAACGCAAAACGGTGGATGCGTTATTTCACGCGCCTGAGCCGATCGAGCGAGGGCAGTATGAGGCTACAACCGAACTACATCAACCCCAATGATTGTGCATTTGCACCAAAGCGGTTTCAGGGCAGCGCGCATGTGGCGTTGTTTTACGCTTGCGTCCGCTGAATCGAGTCCTTAGCATCAAGTGGCGTCTCATAACCATCACAAACGGCGTGTGTTCGGCACGCCTGGGCGTCGGCGTTTGGGCGCGCTCGCGCTCGAACATTCGAAACGGTCATTTGGTGGGAGGTTTAGAAAATGAAAAACGCACCGAGATTTTGGGGTCGGATCAACGTGAGTTTCAAGTCAGGTTTGGTTCGTTTAGGAGGGACCACTGTTGTGTTGGGCTGGGTGACGTCCGGGCTACTGGCCGCGGACGCCTCGAACGACCGATCCAATCAGTTGACTTCGGACCAGTCGTATGTACGGCAAGATTCGTCGATCGAGCTTACGGTTGACCAAGAGGGCGCGCCGATCCAGCTACCGATGAAGCTTCAGGACTTCAGCGACGATTTTGCTCCGTTTTTGGAGCCGGACATCAACGATGAGGGTGAAATCTTCACGGACTTGCGAGCGGGACTGCAAAGCGTGCTGGTTCATCTCGATCCGGCCTTGGATCGTCCCGGCGTCGGAGCCGCACCGAGCGCCGTTCGCGTCGGCGTGCGGCAATTCGTGGCCCAACGCGGCGTAAGGATTCGCTACGAGTACGAAATCCTCCCGAATGTCATCAACGTCCGCGGACTTACGCCTCGCGATATGGACGACCTGAGAAACATGCCGGGTGTCGTTCGAATCGAAGAGGACAAGATTTATCAGGTCTATGTCCACGACAGTATGCCGCTGATCCGCGGCTTGGAAAGTCAAAAGTCCGCCGCGGGCCTCTCGGCACGCGGGGCCGGCGTGCGAGTTTGCATCATCGATACGGGTATCAATGCCGCCCATTCAAGTTTCACCGGGCGAATCGACGCCGCCGCCGATTTCGACCACTACAACAACGACGCGGACCCTGCCGACGATCACGGACACGGATCGAACGTCGCGGGCATCGCCGCCGGCGGCGATGGATTTACCGTCAACTTTGGGACGTGCGGCGTCGAGCCGTTCCAGGGCGTGGCTCCGAGTGCGACGATCATCGCCATGAAGGTGTGCAGCGCCGGCGGGAGTTGTCCCACGTCCGACATCGTGGCTGGCGTCAATGATTGCGCCTCCACTTCCTTGCCCGGTGGCCAGGCGGACGTGATCAACATGAGCCTAGGCGGCGGACAATTTAGCAGCCCATGCGATGGGGACGCCTCGGCCGCCGCGGCCAACAACGCGGTCGCCGCGGGCGTCGTCGTCGTGGCGGCGGCCGGCAACAACGGGTTCGCCAACGCCCTGGGTTCGCCGGCCTGCGGCTCGCAGGTGTTCTCCGTCGGCGCCGTATACGACTCGAACTTCCCGAACTGTCAGGACCCCGACACCGCGTTCACCTGGTGCCTGAACCAGTTCTGCACGAGCACATGTAACGATCCGGCGCCGGTGAACGCGGATGAGCGCATCTGCTTCAGCAATCGCAGCAGCATGCTGGACATTTCCGCCCCAGGCGGCGGAATCTGGGCGGCGGGATCGACGGGCACGAACAGCATCATCGAGATGTTCGGCACCAGCCAGGCCTCTCCGCACGTCGCGGGGCTCGCGGCGCTCGTGCTTGGTCTGAGTCCGTCGTCGACGCCGGCGCAGGTGACTCAGTTCATTCGCGATGGCGCCATCGATCTGGGCACGGCGGGTTTCGATACCAACTTCGGCTGGGGCCGCATCGATGTAATCAACACGCTTAATCTCGTATCACCCCCGACGGGATGCAGCAGCGATCCGGAATGCAGCGACGGGCTCTTCTGCAACGGGGCCGAGACCTGCGTGGCCACCGTTTGCCAACCGGGTACTCCGCCGAATTGCTCGGACGGCGTGGCCTGCACCACCGACACGTGCAACGAAGGCACGGATAGCTGCGACCACACGCCGAACAACGGGGCGTGCAGCGACGGGCTGTTCTGCAATGGCGCCGAGACGTGCCACATTACGCTCGGCTGCCAGGCGGGAACTCCGCCGAATTGCAACGACTCCATCGCTTGCACCGCGGATTCGTGCAACGAGGGAACCGACACCTGCGATCACGTGCCGAACAACGCCCTTTGCAGCGACGGGCTGTTCTGCAACGGGAACGAAGTGTGCAACGTCGGCAGCGGGTGCGCGGATGGTCCCGATCCGTGCACGGGCACGTGTGATGAGGTGAACGATGTGTGCGTCGGCGGCGCGGACTTGTGGATCGTGTTCACCGGGAACACGACGGTGCCCGGCGTCGGAACCGCCGCGAACGAGGACATTGTTGCCTATGACACGGGTTCGGGCACCTGGTCGCTCATCTTTGACGGCAGCGACGTCGGCCTCGGTGGCTTCGCGATCGACGGCATGGAGCGGTTGTCGAACGGGAACATCTTGTTCAGCTTCACCGCCGCGGGGACCGTGGGCGGCGTTGTCATGGATGATTCCGACGTGCTCGAGTTCGCGCCCACTTCGTTGGGTAGCACCACGGCCGGCACCTTCTCCATGTATTTCGACGGAAGTGATGTCGGACTGACCGCGAACAGCGAAAACGTGGACGCCGTCGGCATCGCTTCCAACGGGAGCTTGGTCGTGTCGAGCACGGGCGCCTTCAGTGGAACCGGAGCGAGCGGGAATGATGAGGACCTGTTCATCTTCACGGCCACCAGCCTCGGAACCAATACGGCGGGCACCTTCGCTCTGCATTTCGATGGCAGTGACGTGGGCCTGAATACGGCGGCCGATGAGGATGTCGACGCCGCCGGGTTCACTTCCGCCGGCACCATCCTGTTGTCGACGTTGGGCAATTTCGCGGTGACCGGCGTCTCCGGTGCCGACGAAGATATCCTACAGTTCACTCCCACCTCGCTCGGTTCGACAACATCGGGGACGTTCTCGATGTTCCTTGATCTGAGCACGGTTGGGATCAGCACCGCGGCGGACGTGATCGCCTGCGAGCTCGTCGATTAGGTCGTTAAGATCATAAGGAGTTCAAGTTCGGGCCGGCGGATGACAAGCCTCATTCGCCGGCCCGATCATTTGGGGCGCTGTTGATCCGTCCCGATAAGCCCCTGACCCGACTCCTCGAAGGAGCGATGCCATGAACGTCGGACACGAACGCAGAACCCGTCCTCTGTTAATGTTCTCCGTGTTGGTTGTCGGGTGCACACGCCTTCCGGTGCAGGCTGGTAGCGACGGCGAGTGGATAACGCTTGCTCCGCTGAACATCGCCCGGCAGGAAACGGGCGCCGCTCGAATCGGCGATTACGTCTACGTCGTCGGCGGTTTGCTGGCCGCCTCCCCCCTCCAAGCCACTGATACGGTTGAGGTTTATGACATTGCCGCCGACGCCTGGTCGTTCGTAGCTTCGCTCCCCGAGCCGCGGGACCACATGGCCATCGCCGAGGTCGATGGGATTCTCTACGTCATCGGGGGCTACGCAGGGGATTTCATCCGACGTTCCGAAGCCTGGGCGTATGATCCGGTCCTCGACGAGTGGTTCGCCAAAGCGCCGCTGCCGTCGGCGCGAGGGGCCTGCTGGGCCGTTGCTCACGGGGGCAGGGTCTATGTCTTCGGCGGCGTCGGTCCCGGCGGCATCCAGCGGACCACCTTTATTTACGATCCAATCGGCGATTCATGGTCCATGGGCGCGGACATGCCCACGATCAGGGAACACTTGACCGCCGCCGTCGTCGATGATTTCATCTATGTCATCGGCGGTCGAGCCTCCGGCATGTCCACCAACGCCAATCACCGCTACGATCCAATCAACAATCAATGGCAGGTCATGACCCCCATGCCCACCGCCCGTAGCGCATCCGCCACCGCGAGCTTTCAGGGTAGGATTCACGTGGCCGGAGGCGAAGTCCCGCAGTTGTTCGCCGTCCATGAAGTGTACGATGTGTCCACCAACACGTGGAGCACGGCGGAACCCATGCCCATCCCGCGCCACGGCGTGGCCGCCGCCACCCTTGACGATCGTATTCTTCTGCCCGGCGGCGGGACGATCCAAGGACTCGACCCCACGGACGCGGTGGACAGCTACGTTCCCGCGATCGCCTCCGTTCCGGCCATGAGTGAGTGGGGCGTGATGATTGTGGCTCTGGTGCTGGCCTGTGTCGGTTGCATCCTGGCCATGACGCGGGGCGGACGCAGCGTCGCCTTGGGTCACATCGCCGATCATCGTTCGATTTGACCGAGCCCGATTCGCTGTTGACAATCGTGATCATGCGCGGGGAACGTCTCCGCTTGTTTCTACGAATCAGAGGAGTCGACTCGATGGCTCGCAAACTCACCCTGACGATTGGATTGCTTGTTGCATGCGCCTGGTGTTTCTCGCTGGTTTCACCGGCGGCCAACTCCGAACCCACGAGCGGAGCGGCATTCAAGCCGGTCGCCTCCGTTCACAGCCTGATGGAGGGACAGGGGTTGGTGTTCAGCCAACTCCAAATGGCCCTCGGCAACAAGAACGCCGCCCAACGCGCCAAGCAGATTCATTCCTACGCCGAGGTGCTCGCCGAGCTGGCTAATGTCAACACCTTCAACAACGAGAAGGCCGACTATCGAGGTTGGGCGACCCAATTACGCGACACGGCTCTCGCACTCGCCGCGGAGGGCAAGAAGAACCCCGCCCCGGACGAGGGGAAGGTCAACGAGCTATTCTCGAAAATCAAGAACACCTGTCAGGCGTGCCATGACGTGTATCAGAATTGAAGCCCGAAGATCGAAGACGGCTCGCGCAACAGATTCCAATGTATCAGTTCCCCGGCTGCCAGAGGTACATGAACCGCGGCGTTCCGGCGTCGAATAAGTCGGGCCATTCCAGCTTGAACAGATTCACATCACCCACGTGACCCGATGGCGCCGCCGCATAGTAGTTCGGGCGATAATCCACCGATCGGTGATACGTAACCAGCCGAGCCGCGCGCGAACCCGCCCTTTCTTTAGTCACCTCCACCGCCTCGCGCATAGGAGCGATGCGATCGATCAACCCGGTCTCGAGGGCCTGACGGGCGGTGTACACCCGCCCGTCGGCCAGAGTGCGCACCGCGGCCTCATCCAGCTTGGGCCGGCCTGTAACCACGACGGCCACGAACCGCTCGTACATATCATTGACGATCTTCTGAAACAGTTCCCGCTCCTCCGGTTTCATCGTCCGCAGTGGCGAGCCGGCGTCCTTGAGCGGCCCCGAGGTGATCGCGTCCGACTCCACGCCGACCTTCTGCATCGTGCCCGAGAGATCGAACATTTGCATGATCACCCCGATGCTCCCCGTCACCGTCGAGGGCTGGGCGATGATCTCGTCACATGCGCAGGCGATGTAGTATCCCCCGCTCGCGGCCACATCCATCATCACCGCGACCACCGGCTTGCCGCATCGGCGGAAATAGGTCAATTCGTCGTGCATCAACTCACTGGCCACCACGGTTCCGCCCGGGGAATTAATACGCAGGATGACCCCCTTGACCCGAGGATCGCGCCTGGCCTTTTCCAGTTCCTCAAGCAGCAAGCTGACCGGGTGCTCCCCTTCCGAGAGGAATTGTGACTTGTGACTGTTCATGATGACCCCGCCCACGTCGATCAGGACGATCTTGTCCGCCGCCCAGAACGAATCGCGGGATAGCTCCGTTTCGACCAGGTCCTGCCGGTTCGCAACGGGCGTAATTAGCAGGCTCGGAGCGCCGCATCCCGTCACGGCCCAGCATAACGAGACCGATACGATCCAGGGGACCAAGTTCCGGTTGCCCCATCGGTTTCCCATTCTGATCATCACTCGTTCTCCCTGCGTTCCGGTCGCCGCTCGCACTTCGAGGGAAATCCTGACGGCCCGCGAATTCTTTGTCCCTGACGCTTTCGACTGCCGGACAACTGTTCAAACACGTTCTAAAAACGCCACGGCGGAAACCCCGTACGCCGGACGCGCTATGGCCTCTACAATCCAGGAACGCGACGGCGGAAATCCTGTACGCCGAAGGCGTTACGGCCCCTAGAATCGATGCCGCGAATGACCACAACCCGACCGGGGTTGTGGCGCCGGACGCCCTTGACCGTGGTTGTAGCTGATCGAGTTTCGATGTGCTAGTGTTCGCGGAAAGCGAATTCCATTGACATAAGCCCAAACGTGGCCGCTAACGCACGCGTTCCGAGGCCAGAGACGCGAGATGAAACTGACTTCCGATGAATTCGCCACCCTCGTACAACGGGCCTTGGCCGATATTCCCGAAAGATTTGCTGAGTACCTCCGCGACCTCACGGTGGACGTCGAACCCCTGCCCGACCGCCGAACCTGCCGGGAAATGGGCATCGACGACCCCGAGGAGCTGCTCGGCCTCTACCACGGCACGCCGCTCACCGAACGCAGCGTGGAACAGAGCCTTCAACTCCCCGACCGCATCACCCTCTACCAAAGGAACATCGAATCAGTTTGCGAGACCGAGGAAGAGATCATCGACGAGATCCGACTCACCGTGCTCCACGAGGTCGGCCACCACTTCGGCCTCGACGAGGACGACCTCGACGAACTCGGCTACGGTTGATCGACCCCACCGCGAAGATTGTATCTCGCAGAGGCGCAGAGACCGCAGAGCCGCTCATTCTATTCAGAACAATCTCTTTCCTCTGCGATTTCCGCGACTCCGCGAGAACTTAAACCGGCCGGCAATCGACAATTGTTCACATTCCTGATTGCTTCCTCATCGTCATGTCGAAGTCACGAACCAGAAACGCGTATGAGCGCCACACGATCACCGAGTACAGCAGGATGGCCACCGCCGAGCCGATCAACGCCGCCAGCCGAGTCGCCGCCGCCCCCTCCGCGAAGTCCTTGGGCGAGCTGAACAGCGATCCCGGATCGACCAGATAGGTCGTCAGCGTGAACGGCGTGAATGGGGCGACAAACGCCCCGAACTCCCCTCGTGCCGCCTCCACAAACGCCAATCCACCGGCGGTCAGCACTCCGCAAATGACGATCAGCAGTCCGATGCTGTACATCACCGCCGTGACATTGGTCCGGCTCGTCAGCGAAACCCGCAACCCCAGGACGCAAGCCAGACCCGTGTACAGAATCAGTAGTACGCCGAGTTCCAGACCAGTCTCCACCCAAACCAACGGCGGAAAATCGCCCTTGACCAGGCTGTATCCCGCGAACACGAACAGAGTAATCAGCGGACCGGCCAGCAGGGGGGCAGCGAAGCTCACCAACCCCCGCAGTTTCCCCCACAGGATGTACTTGCTGGTGAGCGGAGTCGTCAGAAGAAGGTCCATCGTCTGCGACTCCTTCTCTTTGGTCATCGAGGTGGCCGCCGTGTTCGTGGCGATCAACAACACGATGGCCACTTGCACAATCGTCAGCGCCGCCAGCCAGCGGGGAAGTTCCGTCGCGCTCAGCGTTCCCTGGGCATAGGCCACCATAAGCGCAATCGCCGCCGCCGCGCCCCCGATGATGATGCACGCTCGCACCAAGCCGCCGCCGGTGGTCCGTGTCTTTGCCTCCCTCCATGCCACCGGGTTCGCCCAAACCGTCCGCGGGACACGCGTTGCCTGACCACGACGGCGGAACCGGAATCGCTCCCGCAGCGTGGAGAGCCAAGTCACTTCCCCGACCTTGGCCCCGCGCCGCACCAGCAGCACGCTCGAAATTGTGAGCACCAGGGCAAGAAGCGAGGTCCACAAGATGTAAAACGCCCAGGGATACGCCAGCGCGTATCGCCCGATCGCCGATCGGTCCATCAGGTGGCCTTCCGGCGGAGCGTTGATCCGGTTCAGGGCCACGTCCAACGCCAGAAACGGGTGCCACGGCGTCAGCCAGCTCATCCGCCGCCCGGCAATGTTCGCCGGCGACGATTCCAACCAGGTGCGGTCCCATTGACCCAGCGCGTAGATCACCAGCAGGTAAATGGCGATCAGCAAATAAAACGAAAAGATCGTCCGTCGAGTCCCCACCGACATCATGGCCACGAAGATGGCCAGCGCTCCGGTGAGAATCGCCGTGGAGGCCGATAGCGCAAAACTACGGATGATCTGCGAAGTCGTCACTCCGCCGTAGATCATGGTCATCAGGAAAATCGGCAGCCCGGCCAGCAGCAACATGATCACGAAATACAACCGGCTCATCAGCGAGCCAAACACAATCTGGGCGCTGCTGAGGGGCGTCGAGAGCAAGATGTTGAACGTCTGGGCGTCGCGCTCCTGCGTGATGGCCGACGCCGTGAACACCGGGGCCAGAAAACTCATGAGGGCGAGTTGCGTGATCGACGCGATTTTGAACGTCTGCGACGCGCTCTTGGCCAATTCCGAAAGCGACGCACTCTGACCGCTCATGGCCGTCACCAGCGAAACGAGCACCACCAGCATCAACGTGGCCAGGTACGCGACTCGCAGCCACAAATGCCGTGTGCGCCGTGACGCCCCCTGCACCACGCGCACCAAAATCGGATTGGCCGGGATCAAGTGCCAGAACCAAAGCCAAAGCCGTGACAGAGCATCAGACATGTGTCATGAATTCCCCGTTGCAATCCTCAAGTTCCAACACCCGGCCGCCAAATTCTTCAGAAAATCCGAGAACTTTCCTTGACCGGCGCAGCTTCGTGGTGAATACTTAAGAACGCGACCAAGACCAGTCGCCGAAAAGTGGCTGGATGAGGCCTTGTGCCTCCTGGGTCGCACTTTTTTTGTCCTCATCCGATCTCGTTTTTCGCCCAACGGTGATTCTACTGCACCATCCCCTTCGTCAGTCGCATGAACGCCGTCTCTAGGTTGACCTCTTCCTCTTTGATCTCATTGATCTTGAAGTTGTTCTCCAATAGCAGCTTGGCGATCCCGCTGAAATCCCGGGTCCGCTGCTCGAGCTCCACCACCAAAAACCCGTTCTGTTGATCCACCGTCTTGATTCCCCTCGTTCGTTGCAGCAGCAGCGCGGCCAGGTCCGCTTGTTCCGTCACCCGCACGTGCAATCTCGTCGCCGTCTTCGCCCGCCGGATGATCTCCGAAATCGGCTCCTTCAATTGCAAGTTACCCTGCTCGATGATCCCCACGGTCGTACACAGCGCCGCCAGCTCGTGCAGGATGTGCGAGCTGATGATGATGGTCTTTCCCATCCGGTGCAACTCCTTGAGCAACTCGCGGATTTCGATCCGGGCCCGTGGATCGAGCCCGCTGGCCGGCTCGTCGAGCAGCAGCACCTTGGGATCATGGAGCAAGACGCGGGCGATGCTCAGCCGTTGTTTCATGCCGCGCGACAGTGAATCCACGAGCGCGTCGCGCTTGTACACCAGGTCGGTCAGTTCGAGCACGTCGCCAACGACCCTGGCCCGCTGCTTGCCGCTGATGTTGTACGCGCTGGCAAAGAACTCCAGGTATTCCTGGACGACCATATCCTCATACGCTCCGAAGAAATCCGGAACGTAGCCGATCATCGGCCGGATTTTCCGTGATTCATATCCCACCACGTGGCCGCACACCCGGGCTTCGCCCCAGGTCGGCTGCAAGAGCGTCGCCAGGATCTTGATCGTTGTCGTCTTGCCGGCGCCGTTGGGGCCGATGTAGCCGAAGCACTCCCCCTCCTCGATATTGAGGTGCAGGTTGTTCAGCGCCACGAGTTTTCCGTAGCGCTTCGTCAGATTGATGGTTTGAACGATCACGGAGCGAGCATCCAATCAGATTTCGGGACTCTACGCGATCCTTCAATACGTCCCCGACTCAGCCTCATCCTCTTCCGCCGACGTTCTCTCGACCACCGTCACCGGGATTCGAATCCGGTACATCGTCCGCGATTTCCGGGAATCCGGTTCGATCGGCCTGAACCCGGCCCCACTCCGCCGAAACAGCCGCGCCGGGCCGGGATCATCCGCGAAACCAATCAGAATCGCGCAATCCGGCCTCATCTGCAAACGAAGGTCGAATTGCCGAAGCCGGTCCCGCGACCATGTGTTACGTCCGAACACTTGCGCGATGACCCCCTGTAGCGTCGTCGGATCGAACTCGCCCACCGTGGACGCCAGCAGCAATGCATTCTGCTCCTCACCCGCGGCCATCGTCGCGTCCGGCGACGTCGTTAATCCCAAATCGAACGATCGTGTCAAAGGTGCCCCCCACAATCCCTGTCGCCCCTTCAACGTGGGCCGGGCAGCCGGCGGAGCCTGGGCACCAAGTTTTCGCTCAGGATACAACAACGGCACCAACGGAATCGACGATTCCCCCGCCGCCAGTGTACCCAGTGAATACGCATTGATCCCCTCATCACGAGGGCTGGCTGTCGGCTTGCCGCTTCGATCCGCCAAATCAAGTTCCGCATGCAGCAGATAACAGTCCTTCAACTCCACGCCCAACCCGTTGGTCACCGCGCTGTCATCGGTGAACGATCGATCTGCGAAAGTGAGTTTCCCCGTGACGGTTCCACTCAGCGGCCCCGACCATCGCCCCTCGAAACGTTTCAACGTGCCGCGAATCCGCACACCCTCAATCACCGCGCTGGCCGGCACCACTCGATACGCTTCGGGATCGGCAAAGCTCAATTGGCTTTGCGATGGATCCGCTCCGGAAGGCAGCGGACGCAAAAAGCAGGCCGTCGCCTCCGGTTCCCGTGCACCCGTTGCATCCGGCGGCAACCACAAATCCAACTCCCGGTCCGACCCGGTCTTCAATCCGAAATAAACCGTGCCCGCGCCATGCCGCTCGCCGGCCTCGAAGTCAATCACCGACATCTGGTGAACGCGATCGCCGAACCCCTTGACCCAGCCGACCCCGATAATGCTCAGCACGCTCGCCGCCGCCGCCACCAGGGCAAACGCCGTCCACGAATGCCTTCGCCATCCGCGCCTCCCCAGAAACCACCAGGTTCCACCCGTTGCGGCCGCCAGATAACCGGTCGAAAACAGCGACGCCACGAGCAGGTACACACTGCCCGAGGTTGCAAAAGCCACCGCCCCCACAACGTGCCCAAAAAGCGACAATGGATGGATAACAACCTCTTCCTCTTGTTTGCGCTCCGCGACGTGAAACAACCGGACGAAGAAGTCCGGAGCGTAACCCGGCGCCGATAACAGGTCGGCCACCGACACCGCGGAGAAGATCACATGCCCACGCCCCAGGCGACGGCGCGCGACAATCGGCGATTCATCATTCGCCCCCTCGGGGCCGTTGAGATGATCGGCGGCCACCACCTCGGTCTCTGCCCGCGCCGTGCATCGCGTCACCATCACTTCGATCGGGAAGGGGTCGAGAAACCAATCGTCGTCTTCCTCCCTCCCCCGATCCACGGGATCAGTCGGCGACGTGCGCGGTCTTCCCACCAGCCGTTCCCGCGTTCGCGGCAGGTTCTTCACCATGACCGAGCCGCCGATCTCCACCGGCAGCGCCTTTTCGAACTCCACCGATTGCCGCACCGAACCCGCGGTTCGAGTCGCCGAAAGCAGCAGCGTCCCGCCCTGCCGGACCCATTCGAGCAACGCCGTCCGCTGCTCCGCGGACAGGTCTTCGGGCTTTGCCTCGTCCCAAAGAATGAAGTCCACGCTCTCAAGCCCGATCCAAAGGTCGGGCAGTTCCGCGGGACTGATGTGTCCCACGTTCAAATGGGACTGATACAAGTCCGCGTCATCGGCGTCGGCCAGTGTCTGAATCGCCCCGATGGTCCCCGTCGAGACGGATAAAACCAGAAGTTCGTCGTCCGTGATGATCGTCGGCTTCTGCGTCGGCTCCGCCCGAGCGGTCACCACGCCTTGCGACACCATTTCCACGACCTCGCCTTCGACCCCGGTCAATTCGACGCTGAACCGGGCCTCGGAATCGATGGGCCGCGACAGCACATACAAGAACCGCCGAACCCCACCGGTTTCCCCCTGAAGATGAACGTCAACGCCGTCGAAGCACTGGTCCCCGTCGCTGTCCAATTGCGCCGCCCGAAGTGCGCCATCAAACGTCGCCTGCTCAACCAGATCGAGGTCGACGATGATCGGCGTCCATGCTCCAGCCCGCACCACGTTGCCCTTGCGCACGGTCGGAAACCCCACATGTGACACGTTCACTTCAATACGAGCGATGACCGGGCCGCTCGTGAACAATACGCCGACTACGAACGCCCAAACGCGGATCGTCTTGAGAAATGTGCGCGGGGCGAGCGGCATAACGCCCTCCGCCGACCCGCTTGGAATGCACGCAGCGCGATGCCGGGCTGGGGTTTTGTCTTTCCTGGCCATCGCAAACCGACCGCTCGTTGAGCCGATGCCCGGCTGGGTGACAACTCGCCGCGCGACAGGCCGTGACACGCCCGTCAGACAACCATTCTATACCCCCCGCGCCGCCCGGACAATTCACCTCAGACTCTACGACGCGGCAATCCCTTTCGCGTTATCTCAGAGATGCGGGGAAAACATCTTCATGAATCCGTCGCGGAACCGGCGCCAATGCGGCCGAGCGTCCATCTCCCTCAGCGTCACCTCCTTCGAGATCGGAATGAGCCCCTCCATCCAACCGGCCAGGCTTCGAGCCAGCGTCTCATCATATGCCTCGACGTTGAACTCAAAATTCAGCCGAAAGCTCCGCCGGTCCATATTGGCCGAGCCGAACATCAGCCATCGGTCATCAACGATCACCAACTTCGTGTGTACAAACGGCGGGCCTCGGCGGTAAACGCGAACGCCGTGTTCCAGTAGCTGCCAAAGATAGGCATCCGCCGCCCAACCCAATGACGGATAGTCCAACACCGACGGCAGAAACAACGTGACGCGTACGTTCCGCATCGACGCCATCGCCAGCGCCGCGATCAGCGGCGAGGTCGGCACAAAATACGGCGTCGCGATCCACACGCTTTTCGTCGCCGCGGAAACCGCCCCCAGTAGGATCCAGTGGATCATCTCAAAATCCGCATCGGGACCGCTGACGATCCCGCGGCACATCGCTTCGCCCGTCGGCTTCAACTCCGGGAAATACGCTTCCCCATCGAGAACCACCTCGGTAGCCAGCGCCCAGTCCTCCACAAACGTGTGCTGCAACTCCGCCAATACCGGCCCGGTAATCTCGAACTGAAGGTCTTCAACCACCTTCGGCCCCCCCCGATCAACGTAGTGGTCCGCCCCGATGTTCATGCCTCCGGTGAAACCGATCCGGCCGTCCGCCACCAGAATCTTGCGGTGATTGCGAAGGTTGATTCGCAGCCGCCCGAAGGGAAACCGCAACGGAAAAAAAGACGCCAGCTCGACGCCGGTCTTCAGCAGCCGCCGACCCATCCGCGAAAACGATTCGACGGCACCGACCCCATCGACCAGAAGGTGCACCCGTACTCCGCGCCGCGCCGCCCGCTCCAGCGCGTCGGCGAACGTTTGACCCACGTCATCCCATCGAAAAATGTAGCTGGCCATGGTGAGCGATCGCTCCGCCTCATCGATCGCCTTGAGCATCCGCGGATAGGTCTGCTCCCCGTTGTGGAGCGGCACAACGGAGTTGCCCGCCAGCAGCGGAAAACGGGTCACCCGGTCGGCAACCACCCGCAGGGGCTTCAGATGTCCGATGGCCACGGAACCATCGAGAGCGTCCGCCGGTGATTCCCGAACCGCCTCAGCGCGAAACGGGCGGATCCGCCGGCCGAAACGCCGGACCGCCCGCCGCTCCATCCGGTTGATCCCCACGTTCCAATACAACCACGCTCCAACCAAGGGCAGCATGATGCACAGCAGCACCCACACGCCGGCGCTTCGCGGATCGCGCTTGTACATGATCGCGTGACACGCCGCCCAAAACCCGAGTACATAACCGGCAATGGCAACGATTTCGGCGATCAGCCAGATAGTCGGCCAGTCCATGATCGTCGATGTATAACCGCGGCAGTTGGGAAAGGAAATGGAAGAAAGGCGTGCCAGATCTTCGGGTACTGGTAAGTTTTCAATCTGCTACAAACGTACTAACGCCCAAAGTCTCCGATGGGAGACCCAACGCCCAAAGCTCCCAAATGGGGGCGAAGGGGGCGGCAGCAGCGTCATCATTCGCTGGCCCTCACAATCACCATCATGAAGCGCCACACCGGTTTGAATGTGATTAGGGATACCGTTTTAGAAATTGGATGCTGAAATCGCTAGGCCGAACAACCCGCGCCCCCCACGCGCGCGGATATCGTGTGCAAACTGGTCGAAGCGGCGAGGACCCTGGCATCCCGCGCCCCTCACGCGAGCGAATACCGTTTTCGATGTGCAATGCCCCAACGGGGCATCGTCCCAAAGCCCAGGGTTGCCGCGAAGCGGCTACCCTGGGAAGAGGTTCATCAAACAATCCAACCCCAACGGGGTTGCGGCCTCAGATTTCGGATAGCGTGGGCCTGTCGAGTCCGTTATGCGTCCACGTTCACTCGCTCAGGCGCTTGTTGAATTGCACAGTGATTTGAGCAGCACCGGGAAGCCGCGACATCAGGTGGCACCCGACTCCGGCTTCGGACGAGGGACAAGAACACGTGGCTAGGCCGTTCGCCGCACTCGTCGTCGAAGAATCATGCCCGCGCCGGCCAGCAGCATCACCAGCGTCGCCGGCTCCGGAACGTCCACCCGGAACGCACCCCGAAGATCGTTCGATGAGGCGTTCCACGACCCGTTATTCTCGCGGTACATCACCGGGCCGTGATCGTTGATTCCGTTGTGCATCCACTGGGCGACTGTCGGCAGCGGCGCCGATGACACCAGCCAATACATCTCACCGGCCTCGATGAACGTGCTCCCGTCACCCACCACGTGCAGTGGCGGGTTCAACCCACCACGCAAGCCCATCTGGTTGACCAGGTGCCAGCCCTCCAGCACGCGATCCGGAGCCCCATTGCTGTCGGACATCAGCCACAGATCGACTTGGTTCACCCCCGACACCATTGTCACCGTCGCCCACAATTCAGTTACGATGCCGCTGGCACTCGGTACGAATGCGTTCGCGAAGTCGCGGTCGCGCTGCGGCCCCAACGGGTTGATCACCTGTCCCGAAAAGGTCGCGGTCCCGAAGTTGGGCTTGTAGTTGTCAAACACCGTAATGACGCCCGCACGACCCACGGACGCGATTGACGCCACGCCCATCGCCAAGGCGCCGATCAACACCCGTCGCGACTGACCCCTCCGGGCCGAACCCTTTGCACTGGTTGTCCGCATGAGAACCCCCCTCCCCACCAAACAAATGGCCGCGCCGCCGAAACAACGCGATGCCGCGTTTAGTATAGTCGGTTCGACCGGCGCATTCCAAGCACGATTTGCATATTCCGCTGGTTTTTCAGGGTTTTTCATGCACGCGCGATAAAAACCCGCCTGAAAAGTGCCACGATGTGGCATCCATCTATTATCGCCGTCTGACCCGCGTCCGTTAACCGGCATGCACCGCGTCACCACCTTCTCGGACCACCGCTTCTTTCTTCTTTGCTCTCTCCGCCTCCTTGTATTCCTCTCTGTGGCTTCGTCGCTTCGTGGCTTCTTTCCGTACCTCCGTGCCTTTCTCCTTCGCTCTTCGCACTTCGCTCTTCATTGACTTCCCGTGTACCGTCCGATATCATCTCCATCTTTCTTTGGGAGCTCGTTTAACCAACGACGGCCGCGCACCCACCCGATCAAGCGTGCGGAACTCGCCGCGACCGTCCATCGATTAGGAAACGCTCACCATGCCTATGTTTGAAAACTTGAAACCGCCCGCTCAGGGCCGTCCGATCACCATGAACCCAGGCGGGCTCAGCGTCCCCGACGACCCCATCGTCCCCTTCGTGGAAGGCGACGGGACCGGTCCGGACATTTGGCGGGCTTCCGTGAGGGTGTTCGACGCCGCCGTCCAGAAGGCCTACGGCGGGCGGCGCAAGATCAACTGGTTCGAGGTCTACGCCGGGCAAAAGTCCTACGACAAGTACGGGACCTGGCTGCCGGAAGATACTTTGACCGCCTTCAAGCACTTCCTGGTCGGCATCAAGGGTCCGCTAACGACCCCCGTCGGCGGCGGCATCCGCTCGCTCAACGTCGCCCTGCGGCAAAAGCTCGATCTCTACACCTGCCTCCGCCCCGTCCGCTGGTTCAAGGGTGTCCCCTCGCCGGTCAAGCGCCCCGACCTCGTCGACATGGTCATCTTCCGCGAGAACACCGAGGACATTTACGCGGGGATCGAGTGGGCCGCCGGAACACCCGAAGTGAAAAAGGTCATCGCCTTTCTGCAGGACGCGATGGGCGTCAAGTCCATCCGCTTCCCGGCCACCAGCGCCATCGGCGTCAAGCCCGTCAGCAGCGACGGCAGCAGACGCCTCATCAAGGCGGCCATCAAGTACGCCATCGCCAACAAACGCAGGAGCCTCACCCTCGTTCACAAGGGCAACATCATGAAGTTCACCGAGGGCGCTTTCCGCGACTGGGGCTACGAGCTGGCCGAGAAGGAATTCGCCGACCGAACCTACACCTGGTCCCAATGGGAGCGGACCAAGAAAGCCAAGGGCGAGGAAGCCGCCAACGCCGAGCAAGAATCGGCCATCGCCGCGGGCCGCGTCGTCATCAAGGACGCCATCGCCGACATCGCCCTGCAACAGGTGCTGACAAGGCCGACCGATTTCGACGTGATCGCCACGCTCAACCTCAACGGCGACTATTTATCTGACGCCCTGGCCGCTCAAGTCGGCGGCATCGGCATCGCCCCCGGCGGCAACATCAACTACGACACTGGCCACGCGATTTTCGAGGCCACCCACGGTACCGCCCCCAAATACGCCGACCAGGACAAAGTCAACCCCGGCAGCGTGATCCTTTCCGGTGAAATGATGCTCCGCTACATGGGCTGGACCGAAGCCGCCGACCTCATCATCAAGGGCATGGACGGTGCCATCGGGGCCAAGGAAGTGACCTACGACTTCGAGCGCCTGATGCGCGCCGAAGGCCAGACCGTGAAACTTCTCAAATGCTCCGAATTCGGCCAGGCTGTGATACGATACATGGGCTGAACGACCCAACCTGATCAAGTTACGATGCGTCCACGGGAACTCGTTTTTCGCGTCCATGCCGTGAAGCGGATGTTTCAGCGATCAATTTCGGCCGCTGACATCCGCGCGGTTCTTGAGCAAGGCAACATTATCGAGGAGTACCCCGACGATCAGCCTTATCCAAGCCGGCTTTTTCTCGGAAAAGTGAACAGTCGTTTTCTGCACGTCGTGGTAGCCGATAGACCTGATGCCCATGAGACGATTATAATCACCGTATATGAACCGGACCCCATGCGGTGGGACACGAGCTTTCGATTGAGGCTTTGACATGGATTGCCTTATCTGCAAACACGGACACACGAATCGCGGAACGGCGAGTGTGACGCTGGAGCGCGACGGTACGACCCTGATTTTCAAGGAAGTACCCGCGGAAATCTGCGACAACTGCGGCGAGGAGTACCTTGACGAAGCAACCACGGCGAAGTTGCTCCAAGAGGCGGACCGTGCGGCCCGCTCGGGTGTCGAGGTCGAGATTCGCACCTACGCCGCAGCATGAGCTTCCCGATGAGACCCTATCGTGTGCTCGTGGAACAATCGGACGCGTGGCTTGCAGCACATGCATTGGAAGATGACAGCGTCCACACCCAAGGAAAAACCTTGGACGAAATCACCGTCAACATCCGCGAGGTAGCCCTCATGGTTTGCGGCGACAAGGATATCCACGTGGAACTCGTCATCCCCAGCAATGTGAAAGTGGCCTGAGTGTGGAATGACCGCCTGGAAAGTCGATCCCACATATCAACAACAGGGCAACGCGAACATATCTACTCCGGATCGACTCGCTTCTCCCGCTCGATGTGCTTTTTCTCTGTCAGCAGTTCGCCGATCTTGGATTCAAACGCCAGCTTCAAGCTGTGGTATTCCTGTCCCGTGGCGGGGCCGGAGAAGCCGGTGTGGATGGCCCGGACGTTGCCTTCGCCGTCGAGGAAAATCGTCGTCGGATAGGCGTTAAACTTTTCCAAAAAGGGCAGAACTTTCGCGACCGTTTCCTTGTCCGCCACACCGGCCAGGAGGACGGGATAGATGATGCCGTGCCGCTTGACGTAGGTGCGGAGTTGCCGCGAATCGCGCTCGACATCGCCGGTCAGTTCAAAGGCCAGGCCGACCATCGACAACCCGCGATCGGCGTATTTCTTGTATAGCTCCATCAACACCGCCGAGGCGTCATGACAATTCGGACACCACGATCCGAACACCTCAATGACGATGGCCTCGCCTTTGAATTCGGGGTCAGCAAGGGAATGAACTTTCCCGTCCACATCCGGGAACTTCATCGCGGCCAGATCGACTCGCCCGGTAGCTTTGGTAAGCGAAAAGGCGTCCGGCAGTTTCGCATTTTCATTCTTCGTCGCCGTCCAAGTTTCATGCCACGAAGGCCCCGACCAAAAGTCACCTTTCAGCGTGCCATCCTGCTGTAGCTTTGCCTCGATCCGGAACGCATGACTCCCATCAAAAGTTGAGATGGAAAGCGATTGGCCGTCGCCGAAGCCGGCTAGATGGCCGTAGTCACCTCCTACTGTAAGAAAGGTCCCGGCCACGTTGGTCATTCGGATGCCTGCACGTTCCTGTCCGAAAACCGCGACGGCGGGTTGATCAGACTCTGAGAAGTGGACTTGCCAGCGACCCAAAAATGGCTTAGGCTCTACCGTTCTCCACAGCCCACAATCTATCCGCCAGATTTCTTTGGAGATTGCATGAAACGGGAGCGTCGTCCAACCATCGCGACGACCTTTCTTTTTCCATTCGCCCTCAAGGCGATCCCCTTCGCCGCTAATTTCTGCGACGATCCTGGAATCGTAATCATCCCACTCGAGCGTCAAGTTAGTGCCATCGAGCGACACAATCGGGACTTTGATGACCTGGGTGCCATTAAGAACCTCCGCCTCCCATTCCGAGTCCTTACGATTCAATTCGATCTCGAACCCCACATGGCCACCCTGCGCTTCCAGCCACGCATTCCATCTACCCGGGCGCGGAGGCGTAACCTCGTCGGCGAAAACGGGTGGGGGAACGGCAAAGACGACGCAAAACAGCGCGAAAACGATGCGGTTCTTGTCAGAAACGCGCGCTTTCTGGTCGAAAATGGATCGAAAACGAATCATGTTTCTCACTCTTTGACGGTCTTATTCGGGTCTTTGTTCCCCGAAATCGTCGGTTGGCTCCTTTTCGGAGTCAAGAAGGCGGGGTATCCGTTTGGTTTCTTCATTCTTGAAGCCCCGCTGCCAAATGGCTTTGTTTGGAAAAATCACTTGTTTGGCCCGCTACCGGGGGTTCAAGCGCAAAGCGGCGATCGCACGACGGTCTGGATGACTCATTCTCAACGCCGCTTTTCGGCACTAAGCACCCGTATATTTTAGCCATGATGTCAGCCCTTCCTTTCCATATGCATAACGCGCGGGGCGATCGGTGTTTTCGAGAATTCGGCCGATCGGGGGAAGTTCGTCATCTTGGCAATCACGGGCAAGCAGAGCTTGCCCATGGCACCCGACGATCGGGGATGAGAATTCGGCTGATCGGCAATGGCAGGGTCAAAAACGGGGGATGGAGAGGGGCAAAGGGACTATGGCAAGCGCAGGAGGCCCGATGAATTTTCGTGATGAGAGCACATCAAACGGAAAAAGTTTCGTCCGCCCTCCGGGCGGGAAGATACATTGGAGTTCGCTACCAGGGATTGAAAACCCCTGGCAACGATCATGCGCCCTCCGGGCGAAGAAGGATGAGCGTCAAGTTAGTAGGTGTGAGGATACAGAAAACCCGTTGAAACGGGCTCCGGTTTCAAAGGAGGGCGGGCACCGCGAACCAGTCCTAAAGGACTGGCCTGAATGCCGTCTACGCCGGCGAAAGGCCGCTGAAGCGGCCTGAAGTCCATTGGTACAACGCTGGGCCCCTTGGGCCCATACCTACGCAAATGACGCTCACACGGCGAAGAACAGAGCCTTGGCTTGGCTACTTGAGGTGGCCATCAGAGAGAACAGCGCGGGGGAGCGCTTGTTGCCGACGCGCGTTCATCGCGCCGGCCCGCTTCCTGACCCGCCGAAGGCGGGCGGTACTGAAAAAGCTGAGCGCCTCCTGACGTAGTCAAAAAGCGGCCATGGTCATGATCCGCCTGCCGCGTCGCCGTCGCGGGTCTTGACGGTGATTTCGGTCGTCGTTGGCTTGCCTTTCTTTTCCGTTTTGAACAGGGTGTCAAATACGTCGCCCAGCTTGTCAGTCGCTTGCCGGGAGAACATTCCTACAAGGCCCGCGATGGTGGCGATGCCAAAGGGGTTCACCGGCTCGACGCCGCTTCCGCTGCTGAGCACACCCGCCCGAAGTGCGAAGTAGAAGATGACCGCCAGGGTTACGCCGATTGGCACGCGGAGCAAATACCACCAGGTCCAACTCGCTTCCGCGCGGCGCTTGGCTACGTAATACGCAAACGAGGTGCTGGCATGAATCAAGCTGCCGAGAATGGCGGACACGATGACCACGAACAGGGCGTGGTGCTCCGGTCGGATCTTGAATGTTCCGATCCCGATGAACCGCACCTCGCCTGGCCACGTCTCTCCACTCTGCTCCGTGGGTTCAGGCCAAACGCAAAGCAGAAGGTACATGGAAACGACGGCGGCCATGAGCAGGGCCGCGCCCAGAACGTGCATGACCGCGGGTTGAAGGGGAGGGCCACACTTTTCGGAATTCTCATCGGATGGGAACATGTCAAATCCGCCACGATCCCGGAATCAAGTCCCGCGAGCCATTCCTCTAATATTACCTAAACACGAGCCGCTGTTACAGCGTATCGACCGTTTGAGAGACGAATCGAATTGGAGTCACTTGTTCGCTGGCCGAGCTCGTTTTCAGCATTGCGAAGGGGTGCACGCCGCCGAGGTCGTGGGGGGCCGTGACCGTTCAGGCGGCACGATCGATCCATCCGCTGAGGCGAATGGCCGCATGGCATGGTCCACGCTCGCGTGGCCATGCATTCCCTGTTTGCTTTGGCGTTTTCCGGGCCGGGACGATATTCCGGTTCCGCGGTTCACGCGGGTTTCCTCAGGCCGGTTCACCGGCCTTTCTCCGCCGTAGGCGGATTCAGGCCAGGCCACACCGTGTCTTCGTGCCGATTCTGTCACGACCTCGTTGCCGGGTGTACGTCATCCCGTAACGGAGATAGAGTGTCGGGGGTTGTGACAGCCGACGCTGCATGGAGTCGCCGCGGATCGGGAGATCTACGATGAACCTGGATATCGATGGGTTTTTCACGTCGATCGAGTTTGTCAGCCAATTGGCGGCTTTTATCTCGACCATCTTGACGGCCCTGGTGGGCGAGTGGATCGGGAATTTGCTCGCGCCGGCGCCGTAGGCCGGGCGCGAACACGGCGACTGTCGCCGTGGGGCCGCTCCGCCGAAGCATCGCACGCGCGCATGGCTGCTGCCACGCACCCCTTAACCCGTCGTGGAAGTCGGGGCGGAGGCCGTTTTCCGCCCCGGCGCAGCGACAAGCCCGGGTCGAAATACCCCTTTCTCGGACGATCCTGATCACCTCCGACCGCGTTGGTGCTCACCCTTTCCTTGCCGGCGTCCCCTTGGCCCCCTTGAACGATCGCCCGCTTCGGTGCATAATACTTGGCTAATGGTGCTCGTCCGCGTGGACCACGGATGCCTCGCGGACTCGTTCTTGTCGGCGGAATCGCATATGGGTGAATTGCTCGAGGGGCTCCACCGGTTACAAGTCGTGGAACTCAAGCTGGCGGCTGTCAGACGTAACCGGGAAACCAAACTCCGCCAAATCGACCTTTGCAAGAAAAAAGTCAAGCAGATCGAAGAGAAGCTCGCTCTGCAGCAGCGGACCTGTCGCGACCATCAGGTCCGGCTCGACTCCGTCGCTCTCGAGGCCGCCGTCCGCGAAGAATCAATCAGCAAACACCGCCAAGCCCTCGCCAAAGCCAAGACCAACCGCGAATACGCCGCCATCCTTACGGCCATGAACACCGAAAAGGCCGACAACGCCAAGGTCGAAGGCGACGCCCTTCAGCGCATGGAAGAACTGCAATCCCTCAAGGACGCCCAAGCGGCCATTGAAGCGGAACGCACCAAGTGCCTGTCGGACCTCCAGCGAGCCGAACACGCCCTGGCAGAGTTCGACACCGCCGGTGGGCAGGAGTCAAAGCAGGTTCTCGCCCAACGCGACCAGATCGCGGCCAGGATCGAGCCCGCGGCACTAGCTACCTTTACCCGCCTCGCGCTGAAGCACGACGGCGAAGCCCTGGCCCCGATCGAAAAGGTCCATCCGAAACGGGATGATTACGTCTGCGGCGGCTGCAACATTAACCTTAGACTTGAGATCGTGAATTCGTTGGCGACGCGCGACGATATTCAATTATGCCATGCTTGCGGGCGCATCTTGTATCTCGCCCTCCCGGCGGCTGCCGCCAAACGTTAGCGTCGCCAATCCAATGTGGCGATCCGGCTCAGAGCAACGAACAGCCGCTTCGCCGTTCCTTCGAGCACGTCGTCGTGGTCCAGCGCATCGCCTCGGAGCAAGTCCCTGACCGCCAACACTTTCTCCCACCTCGCCGGTTCGTCGCCGCGGGCGAGGGGTAGCTCGCTAGCTAACGGTAGGGGCGAAACGCGGACCGCGGGGAAGTAAAACCGATCGGAGGGACTCAGTTCCATTCGGGCATCCTTGCCTGTGAACACTCGGCGACGCACGTCGCGGGAAATCGACCTTCGACAACGCCTAATCCAACATCGTCCAGTTCGATCACCTCGTTGAATCCGAAGGGGATTTATCCCGGCCGTCCAAACCTTCCGCCGCTGACTCTGTGGTTTCGCGCGCCCCGAGCTACAATGAGCACGCGGGATTTGCGCGGTTCTCGCTCAAGGAATGATCCGCGTTCCTCCACCGGACCTTCACGATGTCCATCAAACGAGGCGATCCCGCTAACAACCTTCCGGACGAGTCCGAGCGAGTTTCGCGGATCATGGCCGAGTTCGTCGGTGGGTTTACGGCCATGTCCCGCGTGCCGCCCGCCGTCTCCATCTTCGGTTCCGCCCGCGTGCCCCCGAACGATCCGTACTATGCCCAGGCGGAGCAGCTCGGCCGTGAGCTGGTCGGGTTCGGTTTCGGAGTCATCACCGGCGGCGGACCGGGCATCATGGAGGCGGCCAACAAGGGCGCGCTCCATGCCGGTGGGGTGAGCGTCGGCTTGAACATTTTTTTGCCCCACGAGCAGGTTGCCAACCCTTATCAAAGCATCGCCCTCGACTTTCGCTACTTTTTCTGCCGCAAGATGATGTTCGTGAAGTACGCGGAGGCCTTCGTCTGCTTCCCCGGCGGCTTCGGCACACTCGATGAATTTTCTGAGGCCATGACCCTCATCCAGATCAAGAAAACGGAACACTTTCCCGTCATTCTCATCGGCACCGGCTTCTGGGGTCCGCTGATCGGTTGGATGCGTGATCAGATGGTCGCCCGTGGGTACATCTCCGCCGCGGATCCCGAACTGTGCCAGGTTACCGATGACGTTTCCTGGGCCGCCCGGCACATCGTGACCGACTATCAACGCCGCCACGAAACGATGCCCGAGGTCCCCGCCCCAGCGCTCAAAGTCACTGCGGAAGGGACCTACGCGGGCCGTGAGCCCGTCCGCGAACCGGACAAGCAGACCCCCGGCCGAACTTAGCGCCTCGAAAACACCCATCCGATGCCCCGATCCGAGGCATTGTCTTAGCCAGGGCCCCCCGCTAAAATCCGATACAGGCTACAGGGAATGGATCGGGTTCATTGGACTGAGCCGGGAGGGTTCATCTTCGCAGCCACAGCCGCACTTAACGCCGGGACTGGCCTGAAGGGCCACGTTCTCCTACTCAACGCTCACTACATGGCTCTTTGCATCGTTAGTGTGCGCCGAGCCTTTACGCTCCTGTTCAAACAGGACGAGGAAGCTCGGCCGGTGGCCGAGGTCGTTCATGTCGAGGAGGGGCGCTACGTCTCCTACGACTTTGATAACTGGGCGGAGCTGAGCGCCTATAAGAAAGAATTCGAACCCGACGGGCACGATTGGATCCGCACCGTTCGGTTCGACCTCGTCGTGCCGCGCATCATCCGCGTCCTGACGTTCTCGAAGCTGCCGCGTCAGGAGGTGAAATTCAACCGCCGCAACCTCTTCGCCCGCGACCGCAACACCTGCCAATACTGCGGCAAGCGCTTCACGACTTCCGAGCTGACGCTGGACCACATCGTCCCCCGTTCCCTCGGCGGCACGACCTGCTGGGACAACATCGTCTGCGCCTGTGTCGATTGCAACGTCCGAAAGGGCGGGCGGACGCCGGAGCAGGCCCATTTGCACCTGATTCGCCCGGCCAGCAAGCCCCGGCGCAACCCGGCCTTGAGCATCAGCCTGACCGACGGACGGTATTCCTCTTGGAGGCAGTTCCTCGACAACGCCTACTGGGATGTTGAACTGAAGTAACGCTCTCGCGGGAATAAGCTGGCGTTTACGCGAGCGCCTGCTCGAAATCCGCGATCAGGTCGTCCGTTCCTTCAAGGCCGACGGACAGCCGAATCAAACCATCGGCGATCCCGGTTTTGGCCCGCTCCTCCGGCGACAGGTTGGAATGCACCGCCGCGGCCGGTCGCACCATCAGCGTCTCCGCCCCGCCCAAACTGACCGCGATTGACGGAATGCGCACGCGTTCTTGCATCTTTTCCGCCGCGTCCACGCCGCCCTTGAGTTCAAAGCTGATCATCCCGCCAAACCCGGCCAGAAGCTCTCGCGCCCGCTCGTGTTGCGGATGCGATTCCAAGCCCGGGTAATTCACTTTGCCGATCGCCCGATGCTGGGACAGAAAGCGGGCGATCTTCAGGGCGCTTTCGTTCTGATACCGCACCCGGATGGGCAGCGTCTTGATCCCTCGATTAAGAAGAAACGCCGCGTGCGGATCGAGCGTGCCGCCCAGATGATCGAGCCGATGTTTGATCTTGGTGATCCACTCCCCCGAGCCGGCCACCGCCCCGGCCACGATATCATTGTGCCCGTTGAGATACTTGGTGCCGCTTTCGATGACCAGATCAAACCCGATCGACGCCGGACGGAAATTCACCGGGCTGGCGAAGGTGTTGTCGATGATCGTCACCAACCTGTGCTCCTTGGCGAAACGCACGATCGCCTTCAAGTCCGCGAGTTCCAGCAGCGGATTGGTCAGCGTTTCGGCGTAAAACGCCTTCGTATTGGGCCGAAGGTGGCGCTTCCATGACGCCGGGTTCTGCGGATCGACAAACGTGTGTGCGATGTTGAACGAGGGAAAGTCCTTGGTGAGGAGGCCATGCGTGCCGCCGTACAGACAATCCTGGGCCAGCAAATGATCGCCGGATGAGAGCACACTGAGCAATGTCCCGGCGATCGCCGCCATCCCGCTGGCCGCGACGAGCGCCGCCTCCGTCCCCTCCAGCGCCGCGATTTTCTGATTCAGCACGAGCTGATTGGGGTTGTTATTCAGGCGGATGTAGCGGACGTCGTGATAGTCCGTCTGTCCCGTGTAATCGTACGTGCTCGACTGAAAAATCGGTGTGATGACCGCACCGTCCACCCGTGGCCGCGGCTCCCCGGCATGAATCGCGGAAGTTTCAAGCATGGTTTTTTGCATCTCCGAAGGATAGCCCCCCGATACCTTCCGCTCCAGCCGCCAAACGCCTGCCCCTTTCCCGCTCCGTCCTAAAGCCTCACTTCGGCGTCTAGGCGCCGACCCATCGGAATTGTTAGACTGTCGTTGCCCCTTTCGATTCCGACTTGCGCTACTGTATATGAAGGATGCCAAGGCCCGCGTTCGTCGTTGAGCGCGGAAGGCTCGATCAGCAGGTCCCTTCTATAGGAGACATTGCGATGTCGCGGCAAACCGGAAAAGCATCGTACAACGGGTTCATGGCCGGGTTGGCTTGGGTCTTGCTCGCCCTCTGGGCAACGGCTTCAGTCATCGCCCAGGATCGCCACGAAGACACCAAGTTGACCGCCTCGGACGCGGCGGGCGGCGAGCGATTTGGCTTTTCAGTCGCCATCGACGGGAACACGATGGTCGCTGGGGCCTACGAAGACAATTCCGCCTACGTCTACGAATCGAATGGCGTCGGCTGGATTCAGCGGGCGAAACTGACCGCGTCGGACGCCGCGGCGGGCGACCATTTCGGAGTCTCGGTCTCCGTGGGCGGGGACACGATCGCGGTGGGTTCTTACGGCGCTGCCGGGGGCGCGGGTGCGGCCTACGTATTCGTCAAGCCCGGCGGCGGATGGAGCGACATGCAAGAGACTGTCAAGCTGACCGCTTCGGATGCGGCAGCCAACGACCAGTTTGGCGAGTCCGTCTCCATAAACGAGGACATGATCGCCGTCACAGCGCCCGGCGACGATTGCGGCGCCGGCAACGATTGCGGATCGGCGTATGTGTTTGTCAAACCCGGCGGAGGCTGGTGTGCCAGTCCACCCTGTCTTCCGAACGCGCCCTTGATTGAAACGGCCAAACTGACCGCGTCAGATGCCGCAGCCGATGCTCAGTTCGGCGGCCGGCTCAACGATTACGGCGGGACGATATCCATTAGCGAAGACACGATCGTAGTAGGGGCCCCGTTGGAAGGCGGTGGAGCTAGAGGATCAGCTTACGTGTTCGTCAGACCCGGCGGTGGATGGATTAGCTCGACGGAGACGGCCAAGCTGACCGCTCCAGGACAGCCGGCCAGCTACGCTTTCGGGTCCGGTGTTTCCATCAGCGGGGACACGCTCGTTGTGGGAGCTCCCGGTGACGGCAATGGCGGCGCGGTTCGGGGCTCGGCGTTTGTCTTCGTCAAGCCGGGTGGTGGATGGAGCCCCATGCCCCCTACTGCGGAGCTGTCCGCCTCGGACGCGTCGAATGAGGACTATCTCGGTACCTCGGTATCCATCGATGGCGACGTCATCGTTGCGGGCACGCTCGCTGCCTGCGGGGCCGGACAGGGCTGCGGGTCGGCGTATGTCTTTGTCAAGCCTAGCGGCGGTTGGGTCAACTCGACTGAAGCGATCAAGCTGACCCCTTTGGACTTAGGTGAAGAGGACCGTTTTGGAAATTCAGTTTCCATCAGCGGGCGCACCGTTGTTGTGGGGGCTCAGTACAACGATTCCGGGGGGTCGTGTGTCGATTGTGGCGCGGCGTATGTCTTCCACCTGCCGCCCGTTTTTGTCGACGAGGATGCAGCGGGTCTGAACAACGGAACCAGCTGGGCCGATGCGTTCAACAATTTGCAGGATGCGCTTTCAATCGCACTTCCCGGCGACGAAATCTGGGTTGCCGAGGGCGTCTACAATCCCGATCAGGGCGTGGGGATCACGCCCGGAGATCGAACGGCGTCGTTCTCACTCCTGGACGGTGTGGCCATCTACGGCGGCTTCGCGGGCACGGAGACTAGCCTCGATCATCGCGACATCGACGCCAATCCGACGATCCTCAGCGGCGACCTGAATGGCAACGACATTGACTTTCCGTGCGACGAAAACGTAGACTGCGCTTCGCTAGGCGGTCTCTGCATGAACGGGTCTTGCATCATACCGCAAAACAACAGTGAGAACTCCCTCAGTGTGACAACCGGCAGCGACACGGCTTCCACAGCCAGGCTCGATGGCTTTACAGTCACCGCAGGAAACGCCGACAGCAGTGCAAACGGCCACAATGGGGGCGGCATGTACAACCTCTCAGGGAGCCCTACGGTGATCAATTGCACCTTTCATGGTAACGCAGTTGGCGTCGCCGGCGGCGCAAGCGCGACCGGCGGCGCCGCCATGGCGAATGATGCGAGCAGCCCGAACGTGATCAACTGCACTTTTACGGGGAATTGCGCCTTCTTCAACGGCAGCGAAGGCGGTGGCGGAATATGGAACACCAACGGCAGTAGCCCGAGGATAACCCGCTGCAACTTCTCAAACAACTCTGCGTCCAGTGGGGGGGGTATCTACAATGAAGTCAGTAGCAATCCGATAGTGACTAACTGTACGTTTGCGAGAAACTTCGCGAATTCTGACGGCGGCGGAATATCGAATGCCAACAGTAGCCCTACGGTCATT
>Ga0137431_1000121_pt1 | contig 38224 bp, 56 predicted proteins | sample EasRivERMZT800_2_FD_104646 | JGI IMG/M metagenome (GOLD analysis project Ga0137431, IMG submission 104646) | Soil microbial communities from meander-bound floodplain in the East River, Colorado, USA - East River MetaG ERMZT800_2 | ecosystem: Environmental > Terrestrial > Soil > Floodplain ... | reverse complement strand
CACTGATTCAAAACGGTACAGGGATTTCTTGGTCGTACTCAGACGTTGGGAACTCACTAACCCCAACGGTGACTTTATCTCCATTCTCAACCACCGATCTCGTCGAGGGTTCAAACCTTTATTATACAGATGAGCGCGTTGACGACAGAGTGGCTGCGCTATTAGTTGCTGGGACAGGGATTTCTCTGATTTACAGCGATGCCGGAAACACTCTCACCATCAACACGACGATCACTCAGTACACTGACGAGCTCGCGCAGGATGCCGTATTTGGTGCAATGGTTGATTCGTCTTCAATTGATTTTCAGTACAACGACGCAGGGAATAGTTGGACGGCAGTGGTTTTACCCGCTGGTGTCGATCACAATTCTCTAGCTAATCTGACCGCAGGAGATCCTCACACTCAGTACGTTCTCGATGGTGGGACATTTACTGATAACAGAATAATTAGAGCTGACGGCACCGATGGCCGACACATACAGGATTCCGGTGCTTCCATTGATGATAGCGGAAACCTCACTGCAAATAATATTTCTGGGACAACTTCAGGAACCAACACTGGTGATCAATTAATTTTTCAGACCATCGCATGTCCTGCCGGAACTAATCCGGTTGCTGATACTACGACTGACACACTTACTTTCGCCAACGGCGCAGGAATAAGTATCACTGGTACCGCGTCTTCGGACACCGTGACGATCGCTTCTACGATTACTCAATACACAGATGAACTCGCGCAAGATGCAGTTGGTGGGATTCTCACCGACAGCGCGTCGATAGACTTCACTTATAACGACGGTGCGAATACGATCACTGCCGTTGTTTTGGCTGCCGGGGTGGATCACGGCGGACTCGGTGGGTTGAGCGATGACGACCACACTCAATATATGCTTGCCGCTGGTGCTGTCACCAGTACAGCTATTGCAAAGTTCAGTGGAACCGGCGGAAGAAACGTCGCTAATTCTGGAGTTTTAATTGATGCCAGTAACAATGTAACCGGTGCTCTCACCATTGTAGTCGGTGCTTCGACACCATTGACGACGATCAGTGGCGGGACCGTCGCTTCTGATGATCACTTAACACTGACTTCAACTACTTCTGGAAAATATATTTATTTAACGACAACTGGTGCGACTGGAAGGATTTCATCAAATCAATTCGAAGCAACTGCGGTTATGTTCGCCTCAACTTCGGCTGGTGGTGTTTACCTCGATCAGGATGGCAGTAACTTCGCATATGATAAAGCTCCTACCCTAAGTCTTGGTGCGGAAGCATTTACTTACGTTTTAGCCACTGCAACAATTACCCCAAGATATATCGCATTCATGTCGAACCCAGCATCTAGTGTTGTTGGATTATCTCTCGTCTCGGCCTCTGCGACCGCTGCAATAGGACCAGGTATTGATTTAGCCAGGGCGCTTGGAACATCTGCGACTTCTTACACAACTATTTCCGGATCTGGGTTTAACTTAGGAACAATACGCGCACTTGGCGCAGATGGTACTGATTATGGAATTGCCGCTACAATAGTAGCAGAATCAGGTGGAGCATTCACTTCGACTAGCGCTCCTGGTGTTTTGAAATTCTCAACGACAGCCGTATCTGCTCTCACTCCGACACTCCGTTTAACCATAGATCAGGCGGGTCTTTTTACTTTTCCGATTGGAACAATTAGCGCCGCCGGTGTTGGTTCTGCATGGACACAGTGGAACGTCGACAACTTAAGACTCGACGGGAATACTTTGAGTTCAACTTCCGGTGCGCTGATTTTGGATTCTAATGCGACCGGCATTCAAATGTCTGATCCGGTTGAGATGGCTGCAAATCTTTTAAAATTTGGAGCGTCTAACGAATCGAGCATTAACTATTCTACAAACTTAATTATCAACCCAATGGTGTCTGGTAGTGGAATAGTTTTTATTGGGGATGGATCTAATCCTAGCAACATTCAGGCTGGGCATTATGGAGCCGGAGATTCGGGTCCGACGACGACACGTATGTTCAATTGCAACGAATCCAACTCGACGGTTAATACAGGCATGTCACTGGTTATCGAGCACACTGGTTCTACTACGACAGTCAGAGGGATGAGTTTTACCGCAACCCATAGCGGAAGTGCGACTTCTCCTCTTGTCGCGAGCGCTTTTCTTTCGAAGTCAACGGTGAACCCTACAGGCACCGTGACCGCACTTGGTATAAGTGCGACCGCTGAGAACAGTGCAACGATAACGCAGGGAACTAAAGTCCTCATGGCGGTCAGGGGTACTGTAGCTGATAGCGGAACATCGCACTCCGCAGGCACAGTCAGAGCGGCGTCCATTCATGGTTCGGCGGTACCCGCGTTCAGTGGCGTCGGAACATTGCTGAGCTGGGCAGGTCTTTTTGAAGATGACGTACAAATTTCTAGCGACAAAAAATTAATTCTCGAGGGTTCTGCAACTGCCAAGGGTGATACCTATCTGAGTTATATATCGGCTTCCACGGCTATTGACACGTTTGTTGGTGGGGCGCAAATCACCAGAGTTGACGCTGCCGGGTTAAAGCTTCCAGTGGCAGGACTCGGACTATTTATAAAAGAAGGCACGAACGCCACAATGGGAGTGGCTACGCTAGTCGCAGGGACTGTGACGGTTAACACCACCAAGGCAGTGACAGGGGTTAGAATATTCCTGTCAAGATTCACGCTAGGTGGAACAGTGGGAACGGCTCTCAGTTACACGATTACGACTGGGACTTCTTTCACAATTAACTCAAATAATATTCTCGACACTTCAGTGGTAAACTGGATTATCATCGCACAAGCATAGGAGAAACCGATGGCTCAATTCACAGTGACTTATACGGTACCGGACGAACAGGCTCAGCTTTTACTAGACGGGCTTTTACATATGGTTCCAATCAATCAAGGCGAAACTAACGCACAGTATGTAAAGAGGGTTTCAAAAGACTTGCTAGTTAGCCTCGCACTAGAAGGGCAAAAGGCTTTACTAAGAGAGGCCATCCCTGGACAAGTAGTTGATCCTGGAGTAACCGTTTCTTAAGGGGATTTATGAGAATAAATTGGAATAAAGAAATTTTAGATTATAAAGATAGGCCACAAAAAGATTCAGACGGTACGGTGATTACAGTGGGCTCAGCTTGCTATGAGTGTCTGCACGCCATGTCTGAAACCGAAAAAACATTAAGTGGAAAAGAGAAATACGATCTCTGTAAGATCGCAAAGAAGATTAAAAAAACCCCAGAGGCTAATTTTGAAGTGGAAGAACTCGCTAAAATTAAAGATCATGTCGGACGTAAAGGTTCCACATTTCTAGTGGGCCAGGTTTATGATTGTTTAGAGTCACCACTGCCGGAAGAGAAGCCCACTTAAAAAGTATCTAGTGGGTATCGTTCCTCTGAAAAACAAACCGCGTTTGAAGCGATTAGAAGCGGGTAAATAGACTCCATATCTTGATAATCCTCTATCTTAATCCCGTTTTCTAAAAAGTTTCTAACAAGTCCTGGTCTATCTTTACTTACTGCGTATATTTTATCTGCAACCTTGCACACCATTTTCAAGTTCCAAAGAATCTCTCTTTGTTTTTGATCCCGTAAATTAACGCATGAGAAATCAATTTTATTTGTTTCTTTATCAAATGCGCGGTTACATAAAAGAGGAAACTTTGATTCTACCGCTACTAAAAATTGATCAATCAACGCATGTCTTTGGTCTTTTGGCGGACTTGAACAAGCGCAAAAACTAACGACCAAATACACCGCTGTTAAGATGCAGATTAAATTCAACCTGTATTGTTTCAAGTACGAGAGGAATTTCCTGATAGCAGCGTTCGAGGAGTGCATGATCTTGTTCATCGACTGGCTTGAGTGACTCTTCGAGGATTGTCTTTTTAAGCACATAAAGTTTATCCCCGTATTCTATCCTTTTTTTATTAGGCAAGTAATTGAGAGCCGTACTAGCTAAGTCAAAGAAAGATGTAAGAATTTTTTGCATTACTTCTTTTTAAGTGAAAGCTTTGAAAGAAAATCGACAACCGCTTGTAAAAATTTCTCCGGTTGTTCGCCGGGGACTAAAAGGGCAACGGCGATTAGTCCATTTATAAGAAGAACGATAGCCCCAATCCCCTCAATGATAGGGAAATTCAAAAGCCCCGAAAGATAGTCTGCAAGATACTGAATAATTCCTGAAATCATATCCATTTTAATTTCCCCTTATGCCCCTATTGTGTACCGCTTGTCATTTTCGATCAAGTAGGGATCTAACGCGGCATTGTTAAATAGATAGTACCAAGTCCAAAGACGTGACGGTTCAATGTTTGGGCACGTCTTGCCTTGCTTAATAGCGCTGTCAAATTCTCTATGGCAATGAAGCTCCCAGTCTTTAAATGAATAGGTCATCTTGAGATTGTCTAAAAGTCTTCGTAAAGCGATAAATTGCGATTTACTGAAACGATCGTCCCCAGCTAGGGCAATGCCTATGTTTCCTGTGTTTGCGTTCGCTACGTGAGCGCCTACGAAGTTTAGGCCCCTACCATTAACCACGTTCCCATTTGGTTGGATTAGAAAATGATACCCAATGTCATAAAACCCGCGAGCGATATGGTCATCACGTATTTTGTCTATACTCACCCACTGGTTATTCTGGGTGTCCGTACAATGGATCGTGATCCTATACGGTGCAGCTTTCATCTCATTCATGATTATTTTACAGATACCATGGCTATCATAGTCCTAACTGCCAGATCTAAATCTTCTTTACTAAGTGGAACCGATAAATCTAGATCTTTGAATAATTCAAAACCGTCTTTAACAACTAACTTATTAGCGGCTTTTTTATCTTGATCCTCTAGTTTTTTATTCTCAAAAGCGTCTAATTTATTTTGGTCAACAACGGTCTTTCCCTTATTGTCCAAAATTAAGCCGCCTAAAGACGCCTCAATATTTTGTGGAATAGGCCCATGCAAATTCTCATCCCAAAGAACCTTTACGCCTTCCACAACTCCTCCAGACTCTTGATCAACTAGAATGAGTTGTTGTTCCAATGTAGTTGGATGCTCAAATACTATTTTTCTCATTTTAAACCTCTTTACCAGTAGTTGTTCTTACGAAAGATTGTGTGATGGTTGTCACGGATGGACCTGTGTCTGTGCCGCATTGAAATTCATCCCCGTACTTTGCGAATACGGATGCGGACACGGTTACTTGCTGTGAAGTTGCGGAACTCATATATGCGATGACTTCCCCAGCAGCTAATCCACTATTAACAAGCGCCGTCGGTGTTGCAGTATTTTTAACAAGCCCATATGTAACCGCAGATCCACCATCGGTGTATCCAATATTAATTAACCTTGGTTCATAACAAGTCCAACTGTCTCCAAGAGTAGCGCTGCTAACATACACAAGCGCAGCACCTTTATTTATAACGACACTTGAGAATTTTCTCATTCCTGTGTTTGTAGACCCGAAACCATTTCCGACTCCGATATGTGTTTCGTTATTATTTCCACCACGCGATGAGGCGTTTGTCACGGTGGAACTAGAACCGTTAAACATAAGACCAACGGCTCTCCATGGATTATGCGGGTGGTACCAGCCTTTTAAATCTGCTCTAAAATAAGGGTGTATGTCGCTTATTTTTGTCTGACCCTGATCGGTTAAAAATAAGTGATAAACAGTGCTCGCTTGCTCGGTGGCGTTAATCATGTCCGCACTTGTCGCTAGATCAGTCGTGATGTTCCAAGAAAGTAATGTCTCTTTAAAATTAAAGTCGTTTCCTGAGACACTGACTCTTGACTCTTGACTAGTTTGAATAGCTATTTCGGTTGTCGAAACTCCTATTTCCATCTGTAATTGCGATTCATGATTTGCGTGAAAATCAATACATCTAGCACCAACGCAAGCGGTTGTTGTGTTCGCGACGTACCCGATGAAAGTCCTATCAATAGAAACAAACGACGCGCCATCGTACCGCTTCCATAAATCAACTGAAAGATCGTACCAATAATCTCCAGTAGCGGGTGAGCTAGGGGACGTAAACGATATTGTCGGCGCTCTATATGTAACGTCAACTGTGAGTCCGTCATCTTCAACAAAGACGTATCCTGTTTTTAAAAGAGTGATTACGTCGTTATTTGAAAATACGTCCGGGTTAACTGGAGCTAGTGACGAGTTATAAAAGAACCCTCTAAAAATTCTAGAAAGCTTTGTCGTACTTTCAACGTAGGCGTGAAAATATTCACTCCCATGACTAAATGACTGGAAGGTTCCCACAAGAGCCGTTATTTCACTTCCCATCGTGTCAACTGTGATGCTGTCTCTACGGTGCCATGGGTTTCCCCACATGCGCGTATCGAATTGGTCAGCCGCTGTCGTATCATTGACTAGACATGTGTTATTGCTGCTAGGTGCAGCCGTTAAGCTCGATTTAGTTATGTCAGTCGTGACTGAAACGGTTGTCCCGTTAATGTCGACAACTAGGTTGACTGGAGTCCCGTCTAAAATAAATGAAAGAGCGGCACCGTTTGGGGTAATAAACTGCGGTTGGTTTGAGGTTGTTCTAACCTTTCCTGAAATAACTCTATTAACAGGTGACACGATTTGAGATGTATCAACGGCGGCCCCGTCAAGAATAAGAGTATCCGCACGAATAGCGCCCCAAGGTAACGCTGCGGTTCCTAGGTTTTGTCCTGAGGTTGGAACACCGGCGCTATTCCTTCCAATAAAATCAACGTTCATCGCAGAATGGATATCATTGAAAAAGGTATCTAATATCGTTTGCCCGGCGCTTCTTGAATTTAATGTTCCCGTCCCCAATCTATTATCCCCCTAGACTCTTTATTTTAGGTGAGCCCAAAGCCTTCCTGTCTTAATAGCTGAGACAGTGCATTTATGAATACCATATTTTTTTGCTATAAAATTTTGTGAACCGTATTTATTATTAGCTGATTTTATGTCTTCTTTTATTTTTTTAACAATATTTTCTTTTAATTTTGAAAAATTATTTTTAGAACCACGTTTGTGATCACCATTTTTTAGACCTGTTTTATAGGCATGTCTAATATTTTCTAATTTAGTAACCCACTCTAAATTTACTATGTTGTTATCTGATTTTACACCATTTTTATGGTTCACTTCTGGTTTTTTAAAATTATTTTTTAAAAAAATTGATGCTATTATCCTGTGTGCTCTAATGGGTCCTTTATTTAAATTCCAACTTATGTACCCATGATTATCAACCCTGTTTTTAATTATTTTTGGCACTGATTTTATTAAGCTCAAACAATTCCCCTCAGGGCTAAATCTATAGCCAGGGTATTTAGGATGCTCAAGCCAAATTGAGTTATTTAAAATATTACTCATGCAACCTCCGTATATCCAATAACCGCAGCGCCCAAAACACTCGGGTTGAAAGCGTCAGCTGGGTCGCCCTCTAAACAAATTGTTGAAGTTTCTATCACTGCGAATCCAATAATCCCGCAAGTGCTAGAAGTAAAGTAACCGTCACCGAACTCTGTTCCTATTTGTCTAAGCTTAAGAGTGGTGTTGAAGTTTTTAACGTCTTCTTTTATTTCTATAATTTTAAATCCCATAGTATCGACTATTGACACGGACCCGAAAGAATAAGGAAGCGGCGTCATAGCGTCGCCTATTTCGGCTTGCCCTACGATTGGAAAAAACGTATCTGGAATTGGCTCTAATCTTAACGGGTGATTGATAGATACAACGTCGAATATTTGAGCATCCCTAATCACATGTGTTGGAACCACAACCTCAAGCTCGATCTTTGGTGTCTTAAATTGCTCGACTAAGTTTGCTCCGATATCTCGCTCAGTGCTCTCGGTCGTTATGTAATCCGCTTGTATGGTCTTTTGTCTGTAACCAAACTGAGTTTGATATCCTGAATTAGTCTCCTCAGAGTCGTTTACTTTTACGGCGGTAAACATTCTTTGCTTACCTGTATTGTAATTTTTTATATCGATAATATTCTGCCTTCTATGGATATCGTAAGGCCCGTAAAGATTTATAATGTCTCTGTCTTCATTGTGATCACGATTTCTCACAATTATATTATCGTCTTCGTCTATTAAAATAGTTGAGTTTGAAGTTAGTAAAAGAGAGTTAAGAGCCTCTTTTACAGACTTATTTTCAAGCGCTGACCCGTCGTCAATAATGAAATTTAGATCAGGATTAATATTTAATGGATCAAAATTCAAAACCGCAGTGATGTTTGATTGATTTAAAATTGCGATTATTGCTTGAGATACAGTGTTTCCAGCCGAGATACTACCGCCTGAGACTTGCGTGTTTCTCAGAACCGAATCTCTAGAAAGAATCCTAAAGGTTATTTCGTCTTTTGTGGCGTCTAGCTTTGTGGCTTCTTCGTTAATAAGTCCGCGAAATGTAATCGTGTCGCCATTTGAATCACTGTATACAACTCTGACTTTAGCTACGTCCCTTGAGTATTTAAATATTGACCTAACGTCGGACTCATCATTTAGTACGCCCTGTAAATTCAGGCACTTTATTTGAATGTCGTCGAAGAAAAATGCACCGAATCCGTAGTCAGTAGAGTCAATCCCCCTACGAATAGCGGATACTCCGCCGTCTATAACGTGGTCTGTGATTTCTATTTCGGTCCCGTATACCGAACGACTTTCTAAAGGGGTTATAAATACTTTATACTGCGTACTCATATGACCGCTTCTAGTTCTAGTTTAGTTGAGATAGGGGCCTTATAAACATTGTCGCTATAAGAAAGCTTTAGTGGTTTTGAGACCTGCATTTGAAAAACATCCTGTAATCGCCATCCTCTTAAAGTGTATTTAAAATAAGTTGACCCACGACGCCCACCACAGAGCCAAACTAAGAAAGCATCCTCTCGATCATGAAGACTCATCACAACGTCAAAGTCCACGTTGTAAGTACTTGATGCTGGATATTCTTTGAAATTTAAATCAAACGAAGGGACTTCTAAAGATTTTTGAATAGAAAAAAACCCACTCAAAGTTTTTACTGATCTTAAATTTCTACCCATATCGACTGAGCCGACTATCGGGTATCCCTGTAGTGTCCCTATTTCGCTTGTAACTATAATTTGTGAAATATATTTTTCTGCATTCACTACCTGAGTAGTATTGATCGTGATTTGAATCTGCGTAGTCGTTACTGGAGTAAACTCGTAATACGATGAATTATCTGCAAAAGTTGTCTCAGTAATTCCACTAAGAGATCCATTAATTCCGACGACACTCGAAAAAGCAGTCCAAACACCAGATACATCATACTTGATATTAAAGTTTTTAAAATTATGATTCAAAATAAGAATCCTAGATATCTCTCGGCTATCAAAAACGACTGTTAGTGTTTCGGCAGTAGAATCGTTTGAGCCAGATGAGCGCCAAAATGTTTCAACGTTCTGATCGATAGCGTAGTCTTCGGATGCTACTCCTGAACTGGCCGTTATTGACGCCCCGTCTTTTAAAAGACACCGTGACTTATCAAAGAATTTTATGCCCCCTGAGATTGCCATTATCCCCTCTGACTTATGCCTAAAGATTCATCTTCTATCTGTCTTGCAGTGAGAACCTGTGAGGCTTCTTTCCCATCGAATCCGATACTCACGTTTACATTGCTACCGCCGCCACCGCTCATGGTGTCACCTAGAGTAAGCCCCCTATTTTCCGCTTCCCTAGCTGCTCTCACGGACCCGATAACCTCTTCAAAGTTTTGTGCAGGAGAAATTAATTCCCCTTGCTGAGCAAGTACCGGGATTGAATCTATGCCTCTAATTCCGCCCTGTAAAAGTCCGCCGTCTGCGGCTTGATTGACCTTAGAATATTGTTCGGCACCAAATGCGACTGCGGCGGCGGCCCCTGCGATGCCAAGTGGAACTCCAATAATTGGAATAGTTGAGAAACCATTGAAGATGTTCATTGCAGATTCAGCGGTCTTAATAACGATATTTGCAAGGGCTGCGACTTTGCCAATTCCTTTAAGTGTGGCGTTTGATGACTGTGTTAGCTGCGCAAGCTCACCAAAGGCTTGCTTTGATCCCTGAAATACAGCGCTATGCATGGCCTGATTAATGGCTGCGTAAGCGGCTCCAAATTTTTGTTGATCCATTAGATACTGATTATTTGCTTTTGTTTGTTCCTGCGCACGTATTTTAGCAGCTTGAATCTGCGCCTGAGATTCGGTCATTTGCTGAGCCTGTAAAGCTTGCTGGTTTTGTTCTAAAAACATTCTCTTTTGCTCCGCAGAGAGCATTTGAAACTCTTCGTTGTTTAAGAGTATTTCATTATTAAAAATCATCGCCTGTTCTAGTTCTGTCGCCTGTGCGATTTCAATTTCTGCTCTTGTTTCTTCCAAATGAGCGGAAAGTTTTTCTCTGATAGCGGCGTTTTTGTCGTCCTCAATTTGTGATAAAATTTCTGACTCTTGTTTTTTTAGAATCAGAACCTCCTCAGATGCTCCGGACTCCTCTAGTATAATGAGTTGATTGTTAGCTTTTATAACGTCAAGTCTTCTTTGCTCAGATGCGGCTTTCTCTGTGGCCTCTTTGTCGGCTGCGGCTTTTTTATCTGGGTCTTGTTGTTGTTTTTCTGTACCCTCTGCGGCGCTTAGCCTTCTAGCGCGCTCCTCTAAGTCTGATAAATGAGATTGTGCGTCCGCTAACTTTTGTTTTATTTCGTCAGTAGAAAAGAACGCCGCTAATGGATTTGGTTTAGATAATTGTAATTCTAGTTTTGAAATCGATTCCCTAGTGTTTTTTATTTCTAGGTCTAGCGCATTTAAAGATGAACCAGCTTCGTTTCCTTTTAATGTGAAATAGGCAATAGCACCGCTAACAGCTACTAGTGCTCCCGCGACTAAGAGTATTGGACTCGCTGCGGCTCCAGCGACTATTGAGAAAGCGGCGAAAGCTGATCTTGCTATTAAAAATGCTTTAGATGCCGCCACAAGGGCAGTGGTTATTCCAGTGAAAGCGGTTGCAGCACCAATTAAAACAGCGGCTAATCTAACTAAGTCTTTATGCTCACTAACCTCATAAAAGAAATCTGTTAGATGTTTTGTAGCTTTAACAACTATAGGCGCGAACTCAGCTCCAAAGTCCTCGACTAATTTTGATACAGCGGTGCTTAAACCCTTGAAAGATCCAACGCCTTTATTTGCTAGCTCCGCTTGGCCGCCTACTTTTAAATTTACCTGCTCAAGAATCTGTTTCATTCGTTCTTGTTTAGAAAGATTCTCGTCAATGGTGATTCCGAATTGCTTAAATCCCCTCGTATTACCTTCGATACCACGACCTAAAATGCTAGCAGCCGATTCAAGGCTACCTGTTTTAGTCGAGAGATCAGCCATTGCGAGAGTCAACTCTTGCGTTATCTCGGTCTGTCCGATTAGACTTTGTAGAGTTGCTTGAGCGCCTGTCAATTCATCGTCTTGTAATCCGGTGACTCTAGAAATACTCTCTGCGTATTGTCCGTAAACGCCCACTAGGTTTTTTGAAAATATTCCCTGATTTTGTAGCGCTAGATTTAACTTATTGCTAGATGCTTCGGCTTCCCCGAACTTATGCACTGAGTACCCAATAGCAGCGGAGAGAGCGGCGAATCCAATCGCACTTTTTTTACCAAGACTGTCTAAACTTTCTGTTAAACTCTCGGTTTGCTTTTCGACTTTATCAAAAGCATCTTTAAGATTTTTGATATCGCCATTAATTTTGATTACTAGTTCAGCCATTAAGTTTTAACCACATGCCCGTGCGTTGCGATATTTCGTTTAATCTCTTCTTGTCTAGCGATGAGCTGCTTATCCATATCCGCTTTTTGTTTATCGGTGAGAGTAAGCTTAGGCGATTCTTGCTGCTCTAAAGGGATTTGTAACTCCATATTATGCAGCTTCGCCTCGAATTGACTTTGTTGGTTCCTGCGTCTTGTTATGCATCTCAGTCTCCAATTAAGTTCACGCCTAGTTAGTTTAAAGCATTCTTCGGAGGTCCAGCCATATTCAGCACCGAGCGTGTCGAAGATTTCCGCCCAGTCTGGTTCTTCAAACTTAGCGCGAGGTCCAGCTTTTTTTTTTGCTCGTCTTCTAATTTCTTAAGAAGCTCCTCACTAAAGCCTAAGCAGTTTAGAGCAGCCGTAACGACTGCGTTCTTTTCTTCGACTCCACAAATCGTGCAGGCTAGAAGTTTATACCCGCCGATCTTTCCGGTGACGCTTTCGCCGTCCTCATTTACGAACTGAACTTCTTTAACTAAGAAATCTTTTTTATGCTCATCATCCATAAGACGAAAGACAAGACGCGTAAGCTTTTCTAGATCACCTAGAACATCATCAAACGTGACGACCTTTAGTTCTTTATTCATCCATAATTCGTCTTGCAGATTGACGGGGCGTAGCGTGTATTCTTTATTCATGGTTTTTAGAAAGAATTTCCCACTAGTTGGTACCAAATCCTCTAATTTAATCTTTTCCATAGATTCATTCTACATTGACAATTATGACTTATTACAGATAAGTTTTGTGATCACATGAATATGTCACCAAAGAAATCAAACCGATTAAATGTCAGACTCTCAGAATACGAATTAAATCTATTTAAGACCTACGCTAAGGCTAATAGATTGACGATAAGTAATTTCGTACTAGGTTGCTGTCTCCCAAAGTACGCGAAACACGTTCTAGGAATCAGCCCTAAAATTAAACGACTGAAGGGGTGATATGTCGTGCGCTGAACACGGCATCAACCGCTGAGTCGTAAAGGCATTTTACTTTAATCTCAGTCTTAGAGAACGCCCCCATTTCGAACGGGAATGGCATTCCGACACCCTTACATTTGTATGCTGTAAGTTCGAACATCTCGCCATTACCACGCTTTTGAGCCATGATAATTGCGCCGAACTCAGGGAACGTAGCATCCGATAATCCGCCGATACTTACGTCCATTGACTTTGTGTTAGGAGGTCTAACGCTAAAGCTTGCAGTGTCACCAGTAGTCATGCCGATAGTACCGGACCCACCAGTTAGTTTAATCCCGAAGTTAGGAACTGTTACAGGGGCTCCCGAAGCTATGGTGAGCGCCGTTGCTGTTATTTTTAGAGCATCGTTTTGATAAGTGCCATTAGTTCCACGACCCAAATCTAAATCAGAGCTGAAATAAACGTCCACCGTCGTCGCTGATACGACTTTAACGATGTATTGACCAAACTTCATATCGCTTTCAGATGCAGAGAGAGCACTAACAGATGCGATACCGATCGTTGCACTCTTAGCGCTTGTTCCGTACACGTTGGTAAGTGTAGTAGTGCTACCAGTCGTCTCAGCCGAGTTTGCCGTAGGTGCTTTACCTAAGAAAAGCTCAATCATGAAATCTTCAAATTGATCAACTTTAAGTGAACACTCTGAACTAATCGTGGACTCCTCAGATGCCCATGGGTATTTGCTTGAACCGCCCATAAGATCGACGACAGATCCTTCAAGGCTAAGCGAAGACCCTTCTAAAACTTTTAAAACCCCATAATACAAGCCAGTCGATCGGCTGTAGGGAGTGAACGAGTGAATCCCATAAACTATTCTTGGAGCGCTGAGAGCCATAAAGAGTCCTTTCTTTTTAGCTCGGTAAGAACGCCTGGATACTTACTCCAACCGCTCTAGACCTAAAGCTAGAGTTTAATTGCTCATACGAAATCGGAACCAAACTTTGTATTTTCATCTTAATGGACAAGGAATTTTCCTGGAAGTGGTCTTCGAAAGTTTCTTGCAAAACTCTCCCGTAGCGATACATGCGCTTGGAAATATTTTCATCCTGACCGTTATCAGATTGGACGATTATGACTTGCACCGTCAGATCGCTAACACTCGCTGATTCAGCCGAAGCGCTCTTAATGTCAGTCACTCCGTAAAGAATATATGGGTCAAAATTGGCGACAGGACCATTGAGACTTTGAAGAAAGTAAGCCGCAGAATCGACAGAGGCTAGGGTTATTGAGTCATTTTTCTCAGTGTTTAATGCAGAAATTGCCGTGTTTAAGTGAGCTTTAAGTAGTGTTTCTATGTCGGCTAAGAAAGATTCAATGTCGTATTTTGCCATTACTTAGTTTCGCCTATCTGTTTTGTGGACTCAGCTATGTGCTTTTCAATCTCAAGAATCCAAAGCGATTCGCGTTCGTTAAACTCATCTGGTCCAGTCTGTTCGGCCCCTATCATGACTACTGGGCGAGCTGGCATTGGTCTATTGGTTCCGAAATGCAGGTGAGGCGCATAAGGAATACTCGTCCCAAGAACGATGCCAGTCTTATTTATCACCAAAGAAATGGCGTGCGAATCTTTCGGGTTTGTAATTGATTCTTTAAGAGCCCCTGAAAACTCAAGGATTGGATACTCGGAACCTATGATGCGTCTCTTGAGTAGCTTATATTTTGGTGACAGGTCTGCGTATTTACCCTTCCCTTTTAATGCAAAAATTGCTCTATTGCTTTTGAACCACTGTCTAGCGATGAGCTGTAACGGTACAGTGAGATCAACTGACTTTTCTTGAGCATCTTTAAGAGCGGCTGAGAACTTCTTCCCAGGATCAACCACATAACTAAATTCATCATCCGCCATGCGTCACCATTGATTCGTTGTCACGTCAAATGTAGGTTCGATATCGTTATCGTAGTTATACATTTTAACGCCGTCACCTGAGGATATTAGGGTTGCCCCAGCGAGATCGAGTACACCTTTAGATATGTTCTCAAGCATCGTTTGCCACATTGGTTTTTCTGGCTCCAATTGGTCCGGTGCTTCTACTCCCGTCTTAACTGCGAGTATTTTAACAATACGCTCTCTTACGATTTGAATAGATATCCATTGTAAAAGAGAAATAGCCCCCGCCGCTGCGGTAACTGGAGTCGAATAACGATTACTTATATAGCTATCGATTAGAGCGTCTGCCTGAGCGATAAAAGAAGTGACTTCGGTATCAGTTACAGATGACGATGCAGAGAACGAGATCCCCTTGAACTCGCTAGCCACATCCGTGTAAACGCTATAGGCCATCTAGCCCCCTATTCGGAGACTGGCTCTAATTTTTGCGCAGCTTCCGATTCAAGTTTCTTAACGACTCCCTTTTTTAAGAGAGAGTCTAGCTGAGAATACTCTTTTTCAAGTTCGTCTTTAGACATTTTCTTTGGGTCAACGTCGAAAGAGTCGCCTTTTTTATATTCCTTACCGTCGTGCAAAAGATCAGTTAATGCTGTTACTTTCATGTCGTCCCCTTATGGTAAACACTGGAAGTTTTGAATAAAGAAGATTTCGAAGTCATTAGCTCCGTTCATCGATCCATCAAAGTCCGCAGTATTACTCTCAACCGCAGTCGTACTTGCTGCAACCGTTGCTCTTGTTGATTCGAAAAGCTGAACCGCAGTCGTATATAAAACGTGACCAGGATTAGTAATACATCGTTTCAGACCGATCTTATGTCCAGATCCGATTGACCATGTCGCTCCTGCCACTACGTCCTCGCAGTCTACTGGGAAAACAACACTAGAAATAGTTTTGAAAGCTTTGCTTCCTTCAACTGTTTGAGATTGGTTATTTGTAAAAGTAAAGTTCTCAGACATTGATGCGTCGAAATAGTTTGTACCACTAACAACGATCGTACAAGCTGCGACGTTTGAAGTCGTCCCGCCTGGAGTCACTCTTAAGCTTCTTGGTACGTCCGGCTGAGCTAAAAAACTAGTAACCGTTACTGCGGTAACGGTCGTAGTCTGTCCAGCGTTTGCACTTAAAATGTCACTAAGCGAAGCTGCGGCGAGATCGTCTACCGCCTGAACTTCGATCATGCCTTGAGTTGGAAGCTTAATATCTTGGTAATAAGGACGAATCGCAGCGAGTGCAACCCCGCTTGTGAGTCCAAGAACAATGATTAAAGTTTTATTCAATTTCATTTTTTCCCCTTTCCCCTAGTTTTGAGGGCCTACATTTGTCTATTAAACATTTGTAAGCCCTCTTTGAAACCAAAGGAAGCTTTTTTATTAAGCGATACAATCTTTGATCAAGTAACCAGCGGCTACGCTTGATACTAATTGATCGTAATTGTCCTCACAGAGAATCGCAGTACTATCAGGTGGGTTGTTTAATGCCCACTTATAAACCTTGCGTGGTGCTTCTCCATCGTATCGCACTTCGTAACCAAGACTTACTTGGCGCTTTTGTGCGCTGTCTGGGAGAACTGCGAAAACAATGTGTTTGCCCCATACTGGGAGTAGAGCGGAAGTTTGACCTTCAACTGCACTCTCATAAACAACATCCGCGATCTCAACACGCTGAACACCGAGAACGGACGCCATCTCACTCTCAAGTAATCCGCCTGGTCGGTCGTATTTGAAACCGAGAGCGTCTAACATTTGAGGATGGAATCTCAACTTGTTCCAAACAGCCCAATCAAGAGCTGCTACGTTTGGAGCTACACCGCAAGCTGCGCGAATAACTGATCGTGCGGTTGCGAATCTAGCGACTGGGTCCGAGTTGTTGTAATCGCTGAATTGGCTTGTGCCGGAAAGCGTTACGTTTTGAGTCATGATAGACGTGCTAGTTAAAGCATCGGCAAGGGCTTTCTCTTTGCCTAACCAAATCAAGCTTTGCAGCCCGATAGTTTCGTCTTGTTCTGCATCGAAAGGGTCTACTTTATTTTTATAGTCTTCTTTCGTGACCATTCCCTCAAGTCCGTGGCCTTCGATTGCATACGAGCTTGTGGAAGTAGTCGAAGACTCAACCCTTCGATACGCACCACGTCCACCTTTTACGGTGTTCTCAATGCGAAGGTGAGCGGTTCCGTAAGCCCCTAACTTGCCCGTTGATTGAGCGGATTTAATGATTGGGAATAATTTTTCTGAAATATACCCTTTCAAAAATAAACCGTTGCTTACTCCGCTTAACAGTACATCTTGAATTGCCTTCATTTGCGACATTTTAAATTCTCCTTATTTAAAATTATTGTGCTGCGTGAGCGGTTGCGTAGTAGACTTCTACGCCGATTAAATCAGAAGCCGCTCCGCCCTCAAGCGCACGGCAAAGGATTTGATCGCCCTCTGCGTTTACTTTCACTAGTGATCCATCGGTATGAGAACAAAGATCATCCCCAGCCGAGACAGTCTCACCAAGAAGCGCTTTCGCGCCCCCGCCTTGGATAGCTACCTCACAAGAATCATCTGCGGCGGTAACTGCGTTTTGCAGAATCCCTACGCATCGATCAGTGTTTGCAGCTCCTACGGCGACATGCTTTCGGTCTGTACCGATTTTCACGGCCTTACCTTTTGCAATCGCTGCATCGGCTAAAAATGTTAAAACTCTTGGTTCAGAACTTGAAGCCATTGTTATTCCCCTTTCATTTTGGAACGGTAAAGTTTCGCAAGCTCAGGTTTGTCTTTCATGACTTTGCTGATTGCTTCCCCAAGCGTGAGCTTTGCGTTAGTTTTAATAAGTGCATTGGCTTCGCTGAGGATCTTTGCTTCAGGATTCGATTTATCTTCGGCTGGTGTTTCAACCTTGCCGCCGACTGTATCGAGTTTCAAAGGCTGTGCTGCTTTCGCAAACTCAACCGCGTCTCCTGACAGATAAAATTTTCTTTGAGCTTCGCAAGCTTTGCCTTCGGTCATGAGTTTATTGAACTCATCGGTCTTAACCATTTCTGCGAGCTTGGTTTCAGCGGCAAGCTTTGCTGCATCGGAAGCTTGTTTTTCAGCTTCATAAGCGCCTAATTTTTTCTTGAGGTCTTCCATTTCAACGTCAACCTCAGGCTTCGAACCTGACTTAAGCTTTTCGATTTCAGCCTTAAGCATTTCGTTCTCTGCTTTTAGTTTTTGTAACTCATCCATTTGATCAGCTCCTTTTGGTTTTGTGTATTCTGCTAGTTCAATCACCGGAGACATGTTCTTAATAACCGGACGATTTGTTAGCCCTGCACCGAATAATGTCGGTCCAAACTCTTGAGATGTTTCATTGTTCTTGTATGAGAACGCGAAATCTGCGCTTAAATAGCGATACTTTCTATCGACAAGCGAATCTTTGCCTGTCTGGGTCCACTTAACACGCGCCCATAATTCAGCTTTGCCGTCTTGTCCCTCTTGTAAATATAAATCTTGAATCCATCCGGCGGCTTCTTTGTCCGCTTCGTGGGAGTAATCGATTGCGAGATCGACGCCTCTTACTTTATCTGAAAAGTTTTTAATCATCGTCTCAATGTCTGAGGCTTTTATTTCGAACTGCCCGTATTCAGGATGATTGAACGTACCCGCACGAAGCACCTGGACGGTGTCTTTAATTTCGTGATTAGGGATAGCCGAGAACTCCCCAAGCGAAATAGATGGTGCGCGAAACGTTTGCTGCATGAACTCATTTTGGGCGGCGCTGAATTTTCGGTCAAGGAGTCGAGTTTATTTTAGTTTATGATTGAGATAGTGATGGCACTCAGAGAATTGAATCTGATCCTCGAGACTGGACTCAGACGGAGCAAATGGTTTAGTTTCTCTGTCACCGGCTTTGCCCTTTAGAACTGGTAGTATTGTGCTCTTACATCGCCAATGTAGTGGCGGGGTGAGTCTAAATAAGTTTGGATCATCTTTGGCGATTAGGTATTTTCCAGGTCCGAAATTATCATAAAGGTCATTGCAAATGTCCGTTACTGGGTCACCGTTCCAAAACTCGAAGCCGTCTAGTTCTTCAAGTACATCATCGTCAAAAAAGAATGCATTTCTAGCATCGTTTATTGTTTTACCGGCGACCGAAACAGCACCAGATTCTATAGCGACGCCTTCCATGTAGTCGTCCGCTTGCCCAGCGAGGTCGTCAAGAATCGTGTCTATCGAATCCGTCGAGTCGTATGAGTTACTGAATTGAAAGAATAGATTCTTTTCTAGATCCGCAAGTTGTGTTCCGACAAGAAACCTTGCTTGATTTTTAAGCGCTCTCTGAACACCCGGCGGTAGTAAATCAAACTCAGATAGGTTGATCGACTCTTCGGGAATTTCTCCGTACTTTTTTAGATCAGAAAGCTTTACCTTCTTTGCTTTCGGAACCTCGCGTCTCGCCTGATCAATCGCATCAAATGAAATAATCGATAGCGCAGTGAGTAATTCGCTCTGGTACGCCTGCGCACCCGTGGGAGTTACCCCGTTGTAAGCGTTCACGCGCTGGGCGGGAGTTGCTTTGTTTAAATTAATTCTAACCTGATCAATCATGTCCTCAGAAATAATTGTCAGATGCTCTTGCATTAAATCTTTTAGAGATGCACCGGCTTCTTTAATGTGATTCTTAACTTTAATCCCGTTTGATTTTGCCACGACGTAGTTTCTCGGAAGTTCTGATTCGTTTTCTTAACGGACTGTCCTCTTGAAACCCAAATGATTGTTGCGGTACTTGGGGTTTGCGTTGCCCTTCGTTTGACATTTCAGTTATGCCAAGACGCTTTCTCAAATGCACTTCGAGTTTATCGTCTGGGGTTATGTATTGCCCATCTGATAACTGTTTCAATGTGTCGGCAAGTTCTTTGCCTGCTTTGTCTGAGATTCCAGATACTTTAAGTTTTGGATATTTAGATTTGGATCCGAAGTTAAGTTTAACTAAATCTGGGATAACTTCCCTGTTCATTTTAGCAGTGATGATATTGGCGATATGCTCAATACCACTAAGAAAAAAATCACTGAGGTCATTAGAAAGTGCGTATGACCCACTACCACCGCCCATACCTAGGTTTAAAAAGTTGGCAAGAAACGCGACCGTCATTCGCTTATCTTCATTGTCGATTGAGACCTCGACCTTTTGTGGGTCGTATGTATTCGAATGAAGATCAATCTTCCAACCCGCTGGGTAAGTTAAATATTGTGATTGATGCGTGCAATAGTGCTCCATGGCTGCGGTCATATACGCGAATGCTTCGGACCCTTGCAAGCCGTCTGGTACTTCGATGAGTGGTGTAGGAATTGCGAACTTTTCAATACCGACAGCGTTAAATTTTAGATACTCGTTCTTTCGAAACCAGTTTCCATAACACGGACGAATCATGGATATGCCCTCGTGATTCGCTCCCTCTTTGTTCACGTTAAATATTACGAGAAACTCAGATGGAATATCAACTAACCTTTGTAAATCCCCATATGCGTACTGACTTATGTATCTTAGTTTTCCGGTTAGTGGTTCGACGTGCCATCTTTCAATTGTTCTCTGTGATCGAAACGAGAGGGATTGAATGCCGTTATAGTTTCCGAAATCAGGATGGTTAAGAACAACCTTATGCGTGCGCTCAAACACGGAATGACCGAACTCAACGAAGCTTAAAGCTTCCCCGATGAACTCTTGCCACGTCTGATCAAGATCATCAAATAAGATATGACGAATAAGTGCCGCTTCTTTTTTAGCTTCCTCTGAATCATCGGCGGACTCAATCTCCCAGTTTGCCGACTTGATTGGATTCTTAACCGCACTAAGTAGCATGATGACTTGAGAGTCAGATCGGCGCATTTGATCAAACTTGTCGGCCCTGATTCTTCCTTGAAGGGAGTTTAGATACTCCTCTTGCGTGTAGCCTGCGTAAATTTTAGTACCTGGGGAACCGACGGGAGTCGTATGTAGAAAAATCCTTTCGGTCTTTACATCCTCAACTGGATTTTCGTCCGAGAGTAAACGGATGCCGCTACTATTTGGAATCTTTACCACGGATTTTCCCCTTTGATTGGAATGACTACGTCTTTCATATTACGTGTAACCATGTTTTCTGTGAAGGTGCCGCGTACTTCTAGAAAATGTTCGAGAGCTTGGGAGGTTGCATCGACCTGATCGTCGTGCGCACCGGACGGAAACGATACGGCTTCTTCAATATAATCATGGACCCATGTCGCGTTTGACGGATCAGGTAAATAGACGTTACCCGCTTCGAAGCTCGGAGAGACGGCTTGAAACCTTGCGAGTTTGCTACCCGAAACCCCGACCGGAATAATTCCAGGAATCTCTTTTTTAAGTGCGGAAATAATCGCAGGTCCATTCGCTTTGTCCTCTATGAGTTTTGTTAGAATCTTTGGGTGTTTTGCGCTGAAAGTTTTGACGGCTTGTATTGCCGACGTGAACTCACCGCGAAATCTTATTTGATCGATTAGATATTTGTCTGCGCCTTTTTTGCCCCACGCTTGTCCAACAATGAATGAGCCATCGGCGGTCTCTTTAAAAGTCATATCCCAGCTTTGAAGCGTCTTGTCGAAGCGGTCGGGTAGTTCTTTCCAGAATTTAAAATGCGACCGATTCACGAGTGCGCCTGAGTCTGGTGTTGGGCGTTGCTGATAGAGCGATACCCACGCGCGCGAGCCTGAGGCTCTCTTGATCGCATCGAGCGCGGCTAGGTCGTAGCGCTCAGGGCATAGGGGTTCGCCTATCTGCCTACCAAGTAAGTCATTCGCTTCGGCAAGTGCGGGTAGGTTTACATGCGTCCACTTGTCTGTGTGGTCTTTGAGTAGATACCCGGCTAGGTCGTCGTGGTTCCATCTGGTCATAAGTAGAACGATTGTCGCGCCTGGTTCAGCGCGGCTATACAAGACCCAATTAAACCATTCACGGGCCTCTGCGCGTTTGGTTGCAGACAAAGATTCTTTTAAGTTCTTAACTGGGTCATCGATTACTATTAATTGCGCACCGCGTCCAGTTAACGGGCCGCCCACTCCAGCGGTCATCATGCCGCCGCCCTTATGCGTGTTAAATCTATTAGCAGCCGTTGAGTCATCCCTAAGCTTCGTAGTGAGCAACTCCTGAGTCTCGAACTCATTTCGTACCTTACGCCCCCACTGAGCTGCGGCCTCAGCTTCGTAGGATGTAAGAATTACATTGTTCTCAGGAAAGTTTTCTAAGAACCAAACAGGAACCCAGTGAGAAATAAACTCTGACTTACCGTGTCTAGGTGGCGCGTTAATAATTAGACGACCGCCACCTTTAGTCACTGCATCAAAGACTAGATTCGAAATGTATTTTAGGTGCGGGTATTTCTTCCACTTACCGCGTGCGAGTTTGGATGCGAGTGTGTGTGGAAAACTCTTCCACGCATCGCCAAACTCATTCTTGTCCCTGGTCCCCATCGTCGCTTAATTCTTCCGCTAGTTGCCTAGCTAACTCAAGTGCTTTCGGATTCTTTGACAGCTCAGTGATGTTTCTCGTTTTGATTTCGCCTGAGTGTTCGATTTGCTGCTTGATAGTGTATCCCTCATGAACCTGTAGCCAAAACTTTAGAGCCCCGAGATTTGGATTCTTCTTATCCGTAGCCAATTTAAAAAGAGTTTCACACGCCATAATCGAAGCTTTTGCGCGGCCCCGCATCATGGCCGCATGTGCTGCGTCATCCCGCTTAACTACTCTCTCAAGTGTGTCTTCTGAAATCTCAAGGTGTGCTGCAATCTTATCCATAGGGATGCGATAACCGGATAGGGTTTCGAGGATTATTAAATCCTTATCGTCAAAAATAACTTTCTCTGATTTGTGCGGCATGGTTAGAGTTTACCATATGACAACAAAGAAACAAAAGCGATCGAGCAGAAAGCTAATGGCTACGCGAAACAATAAACGAATAAAAACCACTAGAAGAAAGTTTAGACGTGGATAATCTTGACGTGGATTTTGTAGTCAGATGCTCGCACACACGATTAGTTCCTATCTCGGAATTAATTGCCCACCCAAAAAATAGAAACAAGCACCCGAAGGATCAGATTGAACGACTCGCCAAAATTTTGAAATACCAGGGCATTCGTTACCCAGTGAAAGTTTCAAATCAGTCAGGCTTTGTCACCTCAGGTCACGGTCGCATAGAAGCTGCGAAGTTAAACGGCTGGATTCAAATGCCTGTAGACTTTCAGGACTACGCAAACTCTGATCAAGAGTACGCGGACGTGCAGGCCGATAACGCGATAGCTTCGTGGTCGGAGTTAGACTTAGCCGGGATCAATTCTGATTTGGCTGAGATTGGACCCATAGATATAGAAACACTGGGTTTAAAAAACTTTCTAATAGAACCAATGGATAAATTTATTGAGAGCGAGTTGTACAAAGACGAGTTTGAAAAACCGTCCGAGCAATGCAAGGTCGTAATTATTACGAACAACGAGTCAGCCTCATTGGATCTTTTAAACTGTCTACATATAAAAAACCATAAGAAATTTCAAGACGGTAAACTCCTATCGGCCAGGTGGCCTGATCTCGAAAATGAATAAGCATCCGATCTATGTGATCTCGAAAGGTCGATTTGATTTATCGAATCATACAGCTAAGTTTTTATTAAAAGACGGCGTTAACTTTCGACTCGTGGTTGAGCCTCAAGAATACGTGCAGTACAAACAAAGATTCCCTGACGCTGAAATAGTCGTGACACCGTTTAGTAATCTTGGACTAGGTGGAATCCCAGCGAGAAACTTCGTATGGGAACATGCGATTAAAGAGGGTGGGACTAAACATTGGATTCTAGACGATAACATAAATGGAATCGTCACCTGGAAAAACGGAAAACGTGTTCGCTGTAATGCTCTAACTGCTTTCGAAAAAGCTGAGATTTTTTTAGATCGTTTTGAGAATGTTGCAATTGGTGGGTTAAATTACAGATTTACAATTCCAGCGAATCACACCCTGAAACCTTTCTATCTAAATCATAAAGTCTATTCTTGTCTTTTAATTCGTAACGATCTCCCGTTTCGGTGGCGTGGAAGATACAATGAGGACACTGACTTGTGTCTACAGGCTCTTACAAAAAATTACTGTACGATAACTCTAAACACCTATTTAATTAATAAAGCAGCGACGATGACCTGCAAGGGTGGAAACATGACAGAACTTTATCAAGGAAACGGACGCTGTATCGAAGAAAGAATCGCACGGATCCCTTTTCATACATGCTGGGAATGGACCGGCAATAAAACCAAAACTGGCTACGGCACATACACCTACAAAGGTAAAACGCTCGTCGGACATCGCGTGGTCTACGAGCACTGTATCGGACAAATACCTGTGGGATTTGAAATAGATCACTTGTGTAAAAATACTAGCTGCGTAAATCCAAATCATTTAGAAGCCGTAACTCCACAAGAAAACAATATTAGAAGCAAAAGCGCGACCGCTTTAAATGCAAAAAAAACTCATTGTAAGCGTGGCCATATTTTTGATGAAAAGAACACATACAGACGTGTTTCTTGGAATGGGAGACCTGGTCGTATTTGTAGAAAATGTCAGGCTCTCTTTCAAAGAGGGTTGAGAAAAAGAACAGCGTGAATATATTAAACGAATGGAAAAAAAGCAGCGCTTGGCACCCACAATACGACCTCCCACTATGCCCGGGATTAAATAATCCGAGCATATACGGCGCATACGCAATGAAGCTCATGCACCTGAATGACCTTGATTACGGTGATGAGAAATCTCTCTTGGCTAAATTCAAAAACTTCGCTGACAAATGTCGAATCGAGCCTGGGCTTTTTAACCGTTGGCCAGACGGCGGCGGCGGGTCCACCTCACATGATGAACTCATGGGCATCGCTTACCTATCTCGAAGCCTCGCGAAAGAGATCGTGGTGTATTTGCTCGAGCATGACGGGGTCTACAATAATCAAAAGGCAGACACAGGGATTCATGATTACTTGAATAAACACATAGCGCTTAAGGAATTTTTAATTGGAGACCAACGCTATAATCTTTATCGCTTCCCTTGGCTCATGCCGTACTTGAAGGCGAGCGCTGGGATTAATATCAATTTAGCTTCTAAGCTAATTTTCGCAGCGCATGTTACTTGGGACGCACTTTGTTATAATCCGAATAAGTCTTTCGATGCAGGCGGGCGACTTCGCATGTGGCTCATGATGGAAACCATGAGTCAGTACACGGCTTGTCATTTAGCGTTTCTGTTCTGGCAAAGTAAAATGACTAAGGCGAAAGTGAACCCGCGCATGTGCTTTGAGACTGAGCCTGCGGAGTTTCCAATTTACGCCGCGTCCGCACCTGAAAAATTCTATTGAAATTCAATATCCGTGGTAAAATTTATTACGTTGTATCTAGCCTTTTTCCATGATGGGCGGGGGCGGTCGAGAGACCGCTCTCGTTTAAAAATAACTAAAAAACATATTTTTCAAAGCCAATACTGATTTTTTCTTATAGAGCGTCATTGTTTTATTGCACTTTGCGCAAACAAGAACTTTCGTCGCACGATCGGCGATGGAGTACATAACGTATCGACTATTTCTCTTTTGCTAATGAGTTTACATAACTAAACTTAATTAGTTTATGTCTGCCCTCATTGAATCCGATTATGAATCCCATATTAAAAATATATAAAAGGGTCGAGACAAATTTATAAAAATAATTATTGCGTTTGTACTCACGTTTGATAAAAGACTTTCGTAACGTACTTTCTCATTTAAAAATTTTAGGTCGTGATGGTCTCTTCTCGGAACTTGATCGGCCTACGGGTAGCCGCTCAATCGTTGATTTTCAACCATCAGTACGTTACAGAACCGCCGAAAATTGGCGGTTGGGCGTCTATTTGAAAGGTGTTTTTATGGATTCAGCTCATTATCTAGGCGACGGACTTTACTGCTCATACGACGGGTTTCAATACAGGCTTTACGCGACAAATGGAATTGCTGTAGACAATGAGGTTTTTCTAGAGCCGATGGTTCTACAGGCTTTCTTCAACGTCATACAAGAAAAAGAGAACGTAAAAATCACAGTCGAACACATGCCGGACGGTGCTGCGTGAGTAGTACATCACTTTTAGAACTCGCAGCGCACGCGAGATTAGTCACTGACTTTGAATGCGCATTACTTGAAACGGGCGGGGAGATCACTCCTGAGATTGAGAACATGCTGAACTCAATCATTCCGGTTGATATATCGAAAAGTCCTGGGGAGTTGAAAATCTTACTCGCGTCCAAGGTTGACGCGTATCATTATATAATCGATAAAATGCTCATGGCCGCGCAGATGCTCAAAGATCAGGCGAACGCTAGGGTTGCGGTGTCTTCGTCCTGCCTTGCACTTGTAGAATCACTCAAGGCTAGAATCAAACAGGCGATGGAGAAGCTTGAGACGACAGAACTATCAGGATACGAAACTCGTTTCAAACTCAGTGCGACAAAAAAAGCTTTAGAAATTAACGAGACCGAGTTACCAACGGCCTGGCTTATGGAAATCGTAACTTACAAGCCAGACAAAGAAAAAATCAAAGCAGCGCTTGAGGCTGGGCAAGAAATCCCCGGATGTAAACTCGTCGGCGGCACTGCGCTTAGAAAATACTTAAACAACCCGTCATCTAATAAAAAGAAGGAAATACAAAATGACTCTGCCACAAACGATTAGCTCAACGAAAGTGCTACCAGAAAATATTGAAAAGGTTTTGATCCAAGGCGACTTGCAACCTTTGAATCCTGAGCAGCGACTTGCCTACTATAAAGCGGTCTGTGATTCGGTTGGACTCAATACGCTCACAAAGCCTTTCGAGTACATCAATCTCAACGGCAAGCTTGTTCTTTACGCAACGAAAGCGGCGGCCGAACAATTACGTCAAATTCATAATGTCAGTATCGAGATCACGTCTCGTGAAAAGATTGATGAGGTTTATGTGGTAACGGCAAAGGCTTCAATGCCAGACGGTCGTAAAGACGAATCAACGGGTGCGGTTTTAATAGGTGGGCTTCGCCCTTCGGATGTTCCAAATGCTTTTATGAAAGCCGAAACGAAGGCGAAGCGTCGGGCGACTCTTAGTATTTGTGGCCTTGGATTACTTGATGAGTCTGAGGTTGTTGATGCGGTTAACGCGGAAACAGCGACACAAGTAAAGACTGAGCCGGTTGACAATGGTTCGGCAATCACGCGTAACACATTAGGAGAACTATCGCAGTCAATCACGCGATCAGAGTGGGGCCGAGACAAAGCGGGCATATACGCCATGAAACGCTGGGGAGTTGAGAACGCGACGCTACTCACTGAGTTTCAGGCGCGAGAGTTTATGACGGTTTTGACATTCAAGAAATTCGATCAAGCTTACGCTGAATTGGAGAATAAAAAATGAGATTAAAAAAATTGAGTGAAATCCTCTTTAAACCATGCCCATTTTGCGGCAGTACCGACGTTAGAATTATGAGTTCAGATGAAATACATCCTCCAATAATTTATTGGATACAGTGTGACCCGTGCGATGCTCAAGGGTCGATTTGTAAAACTAGAGAAAAAGCCTTATCGGATTGGGACAACTTGCCAGGACGAAAGAAGAAAAAGAAATGAAACAAGAGGATAATTTTTCCGACGCAAAACTACTCGATGATGCCATGACATCACTATTAAAAGACCTAACTCAAGAATCTTCTTTCGAATGCTCGATGCTTTTGTATACAACTGACGAAAATAGTTTCAGGGCGTTCATGTTTGGGCGAGTTTACATTCTTGAAAAAAAACTCAACCTCATATTAAAAATCATGCGGGATCACAATGACGACAGATAAAGCTTTTGAAAAAATCAACGCAGCTCTTTTATCGTCCAAAAATAGTGATGAGTTTTTAGAATCAATAGCGGATACGGAGTTTTCAGATGCCGTTTATTTTTTGCTCACTGATCTTTTTAATCGAGTAAGAAGGACTGGGTTGTCTGATTTACATATGGGCGATAGAAGCAACACCGTATTCCATCCGTTCAGTGACGAATGACAGGAGATGAGATGACTAACCGGCTTTGCTCAGACGAAACGAGACTTCAAATTGAAACGATAAAAGCAATCTTTGACGGAAACGACGACTGGGAAACTGCACGCAAGCAACTCACATGCGGAACTATTACGCATGAGTCGGCAATTGTTTTTACTATTGAGAGACTTTTTGTTTTACACCAATGGGCTAAAGAGCGAATGAAGAATGAAAACCCACTGGCTAAATGATTTCAAAGCTTCGCGAACGCACTTCAATTGCGGAACAAAAATAAAGCCTGGTGTTAGATACGTGTTAGATAGGTTCAACGCTACGTGTTTGACTTGTTTTAATCCCTCAAAAGGTAGCCTATTCAAACCAAAAACTGTGTCAGAAAAGGAAATCTCTGAGACAGATTTGACTTTACAGTCTAGCCCATCTCAGAGATAAAAAAGTTTCGACACTTTATTGACTCTAGTTTTGCCGATTCCGGCTCAATTAAGCAATAAAATTATCGTAAATAAATAAGTCCTTGGGGGGATAATGGCGCGGATAAACATCGAGGAAGAGTTATGGGCGGACCCGCGATTTGAGCGGCTGCAAGAGTTACTGGGCGACGGCGCACTACACGCATTAGTAAGATTCTGGCGATACTGCCAAAAGCAATGGATCGAAAACAAAATGATTCCTAAAAAGTTTTTTTCAAGTGCATTTAAAAAGGAGCTTCTAGAATGTGGATTCGCAATAGAAGACGGCGACGGAATCATGTGTGTTGGCGCGGATAAACATTTCGGATGGTTAAAACAAAAGATAGACGCAGGTAGACGTGGCGGCATTGTTAGATCAGAACAAATGCGTCATAAAGTTCAAGCGGTGCCTAAGCGTAGCTTAAGCGAACCCCAAGCGGTGCCTACCCCTCAATCTCAATCTCAATCTCAATCTCAATCTCAAGAAGAGAATATAGTCAGTAGGAAATCTAAAGAGACTCACCAATTGCTTAAACTGTGGAATCAACACATGGTGCCACAGTTCGCCCCTGTTAGGGGCTGTTCAGCCGCACGCTTACAGCGTGCCCGTAGTCGCTGGCGCGACCACCCCATTGATTCATTTTGGATAGAACTATTTGACAAGATAAAGGCGAACAAGTTTCTTAGTGGCAACAACGACAGGGGATGGAAAGCAAACTTTGATTGGTTGATTCGCCCTGATACGGTGGATAAAGTGCTAGAGGGGTCCTACGGCGGAGAACAAACGAAGGTAAGGACTAGGGGTATCGCCGAGATATTGGCGGAGGATAGCGCATGAATGCTTATGAGTTTGATAATCAGATAAACAGGCTAATGCTTGTTTACGGGGATAAGTACTACCCGGACGAAAGAAGAAAATCGTTTTGGAAAAAATTTCAGCACCTACCCATGAAAGTATTTGCCGATGTAATCGAGATGGTGATTGCGGACGTGATGTCTCCCCCATCGCTTTCAAAAATACTCGAAGTCGGTAGGGCAAAGATTGGGGAATACTACGACGAGAAAAGAAGACGAGAGCTTGCGTTGGTAAAAGAAACCCAATGTGATCTTTGCAACTCTAGTGGGATGGTTTTAGCGACACACAAAGACGAGGACCCGTGGTCATTACCGACAGCTTTTCGATGTCGCTGTACAAACCCCGACATGCTGAGACTGACGCATTCGATACAAACTTGGGATGACTCGATAGGATACGTTCGATGCAAATAGATTGTTTGTGTTCAGACCACCAAGCAAAGTCCTGCCATGCACTTTGCTCAGTCGGCCTTATAAATAATCTAAAGACTCCAAGCGGACTCAGGGTCCTCATGGTTTTCACTTATGCATAAAGCGGGCCGAGACTTGACCAGTGAGTACACTTGTTTTAGTGTCCAAAGAAAAGGGAGGGTTATGAAACACAAGAATGTTAAAGCGGTAATTTTAGATCTTTGCAAACAAGAGGGTGGGAAAAGAGAAGTAGACGTTGCGCAGGTGACTCAGCTCGTAAGTAAACTTTCACTCATGCTTTTTAAAAGCGAACTCGAATATATTGGCAACGTCGATTCATGGGCGAAGCATAGTATCTTTCGGCACATGATGAAACTCGGACGCAAACACTGGCTAAAAGAAACTAAGGGCAAATGAGCGTGGTTAGGAAAACAATGCAATGGATCGACGTTATCGAGTCAGTAATTTTAATTTACATTTTAATTTCAACTATCTGTTTTGTCGCTGGGTTTATTACGTCTACACAATGTCAATACAAAGAACAGACAGAGTTTTTCCCAGTGTATGAACTCGGTTGCTGGGTCGGAGAGTGGACGAAGTGATCGAACCAATCACGGTTTTTGATTTCTGGCAGTCGATTAGAACACTTGGTGACACAGTCTTTACGTGGGAGTTTTTAGCGCTCGTAATAGGGTTCACTGTGTTTATGAGCGTGGTAGTTGGATTCAGTGACGAACGACGTTAAAGGAGTTTTATGAGTTTAAATATATCTCAGAGAGATCATTTTGCGATTGAGTGTTTAAAAACAATAATAGAATTATCAGGGAGCTACGACGAAAAAGAAAATACCACTTTCATGCTCCCCGCTCGCGTGGCGATTCCTAAGGCGATAGAGTACGCCGACGCGTTGATAGCGGCGCTTGACGAGACAAAGCCAACGCCTAAATATGGACGCGTGACGCTTGGATCTGCGGTAATTGCGCCGTCCGGGACTAATAAAACCTTATGAACCAAGAAGACTCAGGCGATGAGTGTGGCTGCATAGACTGCGTAAAAGCCGATGAGCCTTGCAAAAACGACTGCTACGACCGCGATGAGGGTCGAGCGTGTTTAGGGTGCTGGGAGGAGAAAGAAACAGAAAAAGAGACTAATTACGAAATAGATAAGGCCCAAGGTCGTATTTAATTTAATGTTTGACATATCATTAAATCATGATATATGCACGTCATGAAAAAATCAAATATTAAACTATACGGACAACCCCCACGCGCAGGGGTAATGCGCGCTCAAGTAAAAATGAATATTGATTTATATAAGAAAGTCGCAATTAAATTAGTTAAACAGAATTTAACATGGCAAGATTTTCTACTCGCTAAAATTAGGGAGTTTATATGTTGACTGCAATTTTATTATTATTAACCACAGGTAATGCCGCTGATATTTTAAAAACAGAGGTAGCATTTGAAACTATATTTTGTGTTGTTGATCTTTTAAATATTAAGGATTTACCAAATAATACGGTGAGTTTTATTGAAAGAAGCGACGAAACTAATTTTGGTTTCAAAACAATCGCAAGACTTAATACAGGCGATGGTATTTTTGTAGATGGGAACATTGAACTCGGAAATGTTTATTATTACCGCGTAAGATCCATCGAATTATCCAATCCTGGAATTTCCCATCTAACAGGTGACCAGGAATGTATCTCAATATAGAGAATCATTATCATGTCTACGCCGTCGCTTAAAAAAGTTCATCTTGAAGTTGAAGGGCACCACAGACATGTTTGCGGGGCGCAGAGGTATGACACGATTTTATTTACTACTGACCCCGCACGCGTGACGTGCATAAATTGTTTGGACTTCTTTCGGTATAAAAAAAAGACACGCACTGATAAGCCAAAACGAAAATCAGTTCCGCCTAGAGTTTTAGAAATACGTGACGATTAAAGGAGAAACAGATGCGGAGAATAGGTAACATGAATAAATCTATTGCATTGGCTGGTTGATGCGGTGACAAAAGTTTCTCAGCAATGGGAAATAGGAGCTGAGGTTATGGAGAAGTTGGTTGAGATCCAGTCCTGATCGATCTTGATATATGTGGGTAAACGTCAGGCAACCTGGAATCCATGACAAGCGTTAAGGTCGTCTCTGGTCAACGCGAACGAAAAAGAAATTGAAGTCGAGGAGCTAACGCTAGGCGAGCTATTTAATCGATATTGCCCAAACGCGGGGACGGAAGGATAGAGAGAATGAACGAAGACTACATCGAACTTCCATGCCCTGAAACCAATACTTTTAAGGTTGGGGAAATGGCATGACAAATTATACCGTTGATAAACGTGATGTTGGTAACTTTTTAAATAGATTTTTTGGTAAGGTCAGAAAAACTAAAACATGTTGGTTTTGGAAGGCGTTCGCCCATCCAAGCGGTCACGGTATGTTTAGACATAAAGATAGAATGGTATACGCACATAGGATCTCTTTTGTTTTTCATAAAGGGGAACCTAAAAACCTAGTTTTACATAAATGTAATAAACCATCGTGCGTTAATCCAGATCATCTCTATGACGGAACAAGGTCTCAAAACGGTTTAGACTCAGTAAAGGCAGGGACACATTTTGAAGCAGCTAAAACTCATTGCAAAAGGGGTCATCCGTTTTCAAAAGAAAACACCTATAAATATGAGAACCATAGAACATGTAGGAAATGTTGGAAGGCGTCTATGTCTAAGGTATACGCAAAACGAAGAAAAACCCTGGTAGAAAGCGCAAAATAACGTCCACAAATGCGGAGAGGACTTCAATGCTAAATAAAAAAGAACTTTCGGAAATCAAAGATCGAGCAAACTCCGGAGACGATGCCACATGTGGGATTGTTAAAAAATTAGTAAATACCCTTGAGTTCACAATTGGATTTATTAGGAGCATTGTTACTAAAAAGGCATGTCCAACATGGTGTCCGACTGGTGGTCAATGTCAGAGTTGTGCGGCTCGCGAGTTCCTGGCAGAGTTTGAGGGGGAGAAATGAATTTCGTAAAAATACCATACCCACAAGGTGAGTTTGAAATAATGGATGCTCAAGTAACTCAGGAAGAATGGAAGCAAGTCATGGGTGAAAACCCGTCCCACTTTAAAGGCGAAAATCTGCCAGTCGAGCAAGTTTCATGGAATGATTGCAAAGAGTTTATCGCAAAATTAAATGCCCATCAAAAAGATCACGTCTACCGATTGCCTACCGAAAAAGAGTGGGAGTTTGCATGTGGGGAAGATCCTGAAAATTTAAGTGATCATGCTTGGTTTTACGAAAACTCAAAGCGTAAAACCCATTTTGTAAAACAAAAAAAACCAAATGAGTTTGGACTTTACGATATGCTAGGAAATGTTTGGGAGTGGTGTGAGGATTTGTATTATCCAGACTCCGGCTCTTACCGCGTCCTTCGTGGTGGCGGTTGGCGCAGCGATGCCCTTCTCTGCCGTTCGGCCCAGCGTGGCAGCCTCGGGCCTGAGTTCCGCTACTTCGGCGTCGGTTTCCGCCTCGTGAGGACTTTAGCCTTGGTACCTCTTACGCTTGATCCCTTGTCTTCTTATAAAACTGAGCGTGCGCTTTGCGCCGCGAAGAAGGCTTTGGAAGAAATTGTGGAGATATTAAAGAAATGATCGAAGAACAAGACATTCTTGAAATAGAACACAATGCCATGATTAGGGAACAAGCAATCAAAGAAGTAATCGAAGCACTCATGAGCGGTGACGCTCTAGAAGATCGCAGGAAGTTTATACTTGAACCTGGCAATGGCAGGACAAATGAGTATTTTGCTGAGTGGTTGAGGAAGAGGTTTTTGGGGTGAGTTTTTATGCCCGACAAAAATCAAACATAGATTTGGTTTTAAAAAGCTTTTGAGTCGGTTGCAAAAAATTTTAGAGTGCTTCAAAATAAAATCTTCAACACAAAACACACGGAGGGAATTAATTATGGGAACAACTTACGACAATGACAATATCGACAAGAAGCAAATCATCAACGTTTACTCATCGCCAGGGCCGCAAGGTCCACAGGGACCCCAGGGACCGCAAGGCATCCCAGGCAGAAAAGGGGATCAAGGAGAACCCGGACCTCAAGGATCAGCCGGTCTCGCTGGACCAATGGGTCCTCAAGGTGAAAAGGGAGACAAAGGCGATAAAGGTGACGCTGGAGAAGCGGGACTTGCAGGAACCCCAGGACTTAACGGGGTTAATGGTCTTCCAGGTTCTCAAGGACCTCAAGGCGAAGTGGGTCCACAAGGGAATCAGGGAGAGTCTGGTTTATCTGGACTGGACGGGGCACAGGGGCCTCAAGGCGAAGTTGGACCAATGGGGGCCGCCGGACCCATGGGGCCTCAGGGCGAGTCGGGACCTCAAGGGGTCCAAGGTATTCAAGGAGACCCTGGTATTACAGGTCCTCAAGGAGTGGAAGGTTTACAGGGCGCTCCAGGCGTTGCTGGACCCATGGGCGCACAAGGACTACAGGGTGAGGTTGGTCCGCAAGGTGTGCAAGGCGAAGTAGGTCCTATCGGCGAGATCGGCCCTCAAGGAGAAAAAGGTGATAAAGGCGATCCGGGAGAAATGGGACTTCAAGGTCCTATGGGGGAAACTGGAGAAGTTGGGCCTCAAGGCCCCGCTGGTGAGCAAGGCTTGCCTGGAGAAGTTGGGCCTAGCGGAGAAGTCGGACCCCAAGGGCCAGTTGGTCCACAAGGTGAAGTTGGTGCTACTGGACCCGAAGGACTACAAGGCATTCCTGGAAATACAGGAGACCAAGGACCGGAAGGACCTCAAGGGCTACAGGGGATTCAGGGCGAGCAAGGGCTTGAAGGGCCAATGGGACCTCAGGGACCCAAAGGTGATCTCGGCTTGGATCTCGTCACGACAGATCCGGAAGCTCCTCAAGTTGGGGAATCATGGATTCTTCATGAGCCAGCTACGGAAACTGAGCCAGAAAAAATGACGATTAAAGTACAAGGCGGTTCTAAGGTTTTCACTTTACCGCTTAACTAGTAGAAATATTTCCGATACGGTTCGCGTCGTGGGGGCTGGACTAATCATCTGGCCCCACTTTTTTATAACCGTGTTGAGAAAAATTAAAATGAACAATATAGAAATCAGAGCCGTTAAAAATGGGTACGTTGTTTCTCATAATCCAAATGGCGGCAACACTCGTTACTATAACGAAGGGCACCACGTTTTTAATCATGTCGAGGACCTTTGTAGTTGGATTAAAATGAATCTTAAATTTGTTAATGAAAAGTCAGAAAAATCGCCAATGAATATGACGCCTGGTTATCCCGATTGCTGCGACCACGATTAAAAAATAACTAGCTCTAATTAATTCCTCAAGATACGAAATTATTACATCTAGGGGGGTTTATGGTTTGGGATCATTGGCGTTTACCGCAAATGGTGGGGCTTTGTTTAGTCGCGCTTTTATTCGGCTATCTAATCGGTAAAAAATATTCATGGTTCGCAGGCGCGATCGTTGCGTACTGTCTAGGCTCAGCCGCGATTATCATGGAGGGTTCACTAACCCACTTTGGCGGCGGGTACTCACACGCGTTTGGTGAGACGGCTGGGCAAGCATTTGCAGCAATCGTCATGAGTGTTGGTCTTATCTTTTTCATGGAAAAAAAGTATCTGCCATGGGCTGTTTTGGTATTCCAAGTCATCGCACTTATAGACTGTGTTTTAATTCTAACTATTGGTTACGGTATTTTTAATTCCGAATCAGTCGATGCAAGTTTTATAATGCTGATTTACCCATCGATTTGTTTAATACCACTCAAGCCAAAACTGACACTTTCTCACTCTTTAGTATTGATTTTAACGCTAGCATTACCAATCGCGGCACTTGTCGCAGCGAAGGCATCGACTCCTTATTTTATGCTGTCTGCATGTCTGTGTGCTTATATCTTAATAAAAACAACTAATCCAAAGCGTAAACTTATCGAATTAGTAACGATAGCCCCAATTGGTTTAGCTCTTGGGTACTGGCTTTTAGGTCGCCACACTCTCATTGATCCCAATGGTCGCGTTGCGATTTGGCAGATTTGCATGGAGTGGTGGGCTGCAAATGTGAATATTTGGATAGGTTACGGGAGCGGAACTTTCGAATGGCTTGGCTACATCATTCAAAAAAGAACCGACACGATTTTTATCTGGATGCATAACGAGTACCTCCAGATCCTTTTCGAGCATGGGATTATCGGGTTTGTTATTTTCTTGGGGCTCGCAATAGAGTGCCTTTATAAGTCTAGAAAAAATACATGGGTTTTCGTTTCACTTATAGCGCTATCGGTGTGCTTTATTTCTCAGTTCCCGTTAAGATGGTTTGTCTCTCAGGTATGGATTTGTTTAATTGTTAGGATCGCGCTCGGTGAGAAAAAAAGGATTTCAGCATGAGTATGGAGTGGAACTTTATTTTCTTTCTCGGAAACGCGGTCATTCTTGCGCTTAATATTATTTGCCTAAAGTCGATGGAAAGACTCTCAAAAACAATGCTCACACTTGTAATGGAAATTAGGCGATCGACTAGACTTTTATGAAAACTATTACGATCGTTTCGGTTGCACTAAATCTAACTCTAAGTGGGCTTTTCGTGATTTCTCACACCATAAAAAAGGTTGAGTACTTTATTTATATAAGACCTTACGTCGAGGCTGAGGTAAACGACGTGCTTGCTCAAGTTAAGGAATTAGAAAAACATTGTGAGTCTCATGACACAAAAGCAAAACCTGGATTACTTGTTAAAAAATTTCGTCCTAAAAAGGATACAATTTAGTGTCAGGTTTTAGGCCGTTTAAAAACGCTTTGAGAGTGAGGATCAAATTGGACGGACATTCTTTTCAGTCAAAAGGTGAGGCCGCATGTTACGCGCATCTTAAGTTTTTAGAAAAAGCAGGCTACCTAACTGTGCTTCAAGTGCAGGACCACGTAAGGATGACCGACGCGCAGATTCTTTATATCGCTGACTTTGTAGTGATGAATTTAGAAACGGGCGAGAAAGAATGGGCGGAGTTTAAAGGTTTTGAAACTGACATTTGGAAAATTAAGAAACGACTTTGGGAATATTACGGACCTGGAATACTCAAGATTTATAAGCAAAGAAGCAACGGGAGCGTGTTTCATCACGATACCGTTGTCCCTAAAATTCGAAAGACCGTATAATTAAAAGGCCGTATAGCTTAATGGCAGAGCAGTCCTGTTAGAATTGAAAACGCTAAGGATGGCGGCCACAATCAAAAGCGGGACGGGTGCGGGTTCGAGTCCGGCTGCGGCACTATCGTTTTGATTTAGATTCTGTGAGTTTGTCGATCTTGTCTTCAATGCGCTCGAGTCGTCTAATAGTCTCGCTTTCAACCTTATCAACGCGCTTTTCTAATGAAGCTCCTTCATTACGAGTAAACACAAATCCGCTTGCGTAAGCAGCGAGCGATATTCCTATAATTGCTGACCCTACAAACCAGATGAATGGGCTTAACTTATTTGGAATGTCTATGACTTTATCCGACATACTCTCGCCCGTAATGAATTTGAATAACTTTATTTTCTTTTCTTAGTTGTCCAAGAATAAAACCATAGCCGTTTAAAATTCCATCATGGGGTGAGTGTTTAAGCCATTCTGTTAGATTTTTTCCAGTGAGACCGTTATTCATACACCACAAAAGTGATGCTTTAAAATTGATCATTTTGTGCCAGTGATGCATGACTACAAAAAGATTTTGATCCCCATCGACGACTCTAAATATTAAATCTCTCTCAAGATTGGTCATCGTCTTCTTTGCCGTTATCATCTCGCCCCCTGTAACGCTTTTGAAAGTCGATCCTATTAACCATTTTAGTCTCGTAGGAATTTAAACCATAGTACCCAAATGGTGCATGAAAGCGTGAGCAGTAGGCCATTTTGCCGTAAGCGCGATTCTTGCAACCGGATCGCTTACAGGGCTGCGATTTATCGTGCGGCTCCTTCGGCTTTCTGGGTCTACCCACCCTTCGCGTCAATTTTATTACCCCTCTAGTCTTTGGCTAAACCCTACAAGATAAATTATAACTCAGCTATTATCATTTGCATGGGATCAACGCCGGTTCGTGCGGGAACACAAAACAATAATACGTTTCAAACTCTTTATCCTTCGTCTCCACAAAAGCTAACCGTCACCTCATCTTCGACGCAAAGCGCTGCGTTCGGAGAGAGTGTTTCGGTAGTGAGACTTTTTTCGACGAAGGATTGTTATGTGAAATTTGGATCAACCCCAACCGCCACAAGTTCAGATATATTTTTACCTGGTGGGATCATTCAATTTTTCGGAGTGGTTCCGGGCGAAAAGCTCGCGGTAATCAGAGACACTGCGGACGGCGTACTTCATATCCTTGAGGGCGGGGTTATTTAATGCTTGGATCTGGGGGATCATGGGTTGGATCATCCGGCGGCGGGTCCAGCACAGTAGTAATCACTAGTTCAGATGATATATTAGCCATCTTAGAAAGTCCCTTAGGCACGTTTGATTTAACAAAGGGCACTGGTTTTGATGAGTTTGTTGATGATCGAGTCGCGGCTTTGCTTGTCGCAGGTGCTGGGATCTCTCTAGTTTATTCAGACGTTGGGAACTCACTAACGATTTCTTCGACGATTACTCAGTACACCGACGAGATGGCCCAAGACACCGTTGCGGCACTGATTCAAAACGGTACAGGGATTTCTTGGTCGTACTCAGACGTTGGGAACTCACTAACCCCAACGGTGACTTTATCTCCATTCTCAACCACCGATCTCGTCGAGGGTTCAAACCTTTATT
>Ga0137431_1000120_pt1 | contig 38318 bp, 28 predicted proteins | sample EasRivERMZT800_2_FD_104646 | JGI IMG/M metagenome (GOLD analysis project Ga0137431, IMG submission 104646) | Soil microbial communities from meander-bound floodplain in the East River, Colorado, USA - East River MetaG ERMZT800_2 | ecosystem: Environmental > Terrestrial > Soil > Floodplain ... | reverse complement strand
GGGGACGGCTGCGACGCGAACTGTCGCACGGAACTCATCTGCGGCAACAGCATTCGGGAACCGGGCGAGGAGTGCGACGACGGAAATACGGACGATGGCGACGGATGCAGTTCTTCTTGTCTGGGCGAGGTGCGCAACGCGATTCTTTCATTCGTGCCGGTCAGCGCCACGGCTTCGCACACGATCGTGGGTAACGAAATCGTCATTCACGATCCCGACGACGAAGACAGGCGAGTCGTTCTTGAAATCCGTGTAAGAAACTGGGATCCGAAACACGACGGCCTGCCGCCCCTCAAGGCGATACAAGTCAGCACCGATCCCGCTGGTTTCACGAGCGGAGCGGCGGGCAGCCTCCAACCCCCCCCACCCGTGGAGTGCGAAACGCAGGACGAATGCACGTCAGCTTTCGGACTCGGCTCCCGGTGCACCGGCAACCTCGGCATCAACTACTGTGAAGCGGCGTTTCAAGACGAGACACGCGACAACTACGTCTTTCCTTTAGGAAACATCCACGTTACGGACCAGAGAGCACCGCGATTCCGTTATGGGAGTATGCATTTCTTCCAAACGTACACGGCAGACGACGGCACCAATTTCTATGCGGGGACAATGGTCTTGGACTACAGCCCGCACGCGGGCGGGACGTTTACGATGAGCTTCGAGGCCGGGTACAACCGAACGTTCTTGGTGAGCGGTTTTGAAAACACGCCGATCCCCATCGCCGCCTTCGAACCTGCAACGATTAGAGTTTTGAGGGGTGAGAGCCGGTACCTGTCCTTTGCTCCGAGCAAGGTGTCGCTCGCGGGCGGCGACCCCGTCGGACTCCGCGTGAAGCTTGTCGACTCGCCGCTGTTCCCGGGTTCGGAAGGTCAGGTTCGGTGGGCGGCCCCGCCGCAAGATTATTCGGAAGGCTCCGGCGGCGGCGTGCTCACCGCTTCGGCATTGCAATGCGATCCGAATGTTCAGGATTGGAGCGGGGTCAACGTGTTGAGCGTTTTCGGTCGCGAAGTCGTGCCGCAGTCGACCTATGAGATTCGTAGCGCGACGGCCGAGTGCATCGCGATGGGTACTGAGGCCTGTATGTCCGCTCCGATTATGCTGCGAACGGAGCGAATGGGGGATGCGGTGTGGCCAGTGGCGGTGTCGGCGCAGCCAAACTTCGCAGACATTGCGGCTCACGTGTCCAAGTTTCAAGCGCAGCCCGATGCGGTGAGTCTATCGCGCACGGATATTTCGCCGGAAGTGCCCAACCAGGTGACGAATTTCGCGGATATTTCCGCGGCTGCGGCTTCGTTCAGCGGACTGCCCTACCCGTTTGCCGGACCCGGGACGTGCCCGTGATGAACGTTCAATAGGCGTTCTCATAGATGGCGCGTAGTTCAGGAGCGGCGACAGGCAGCGGATTGAATTTCGCGGTCCATTGGGCGGCGGCTTCTTCGGCGAGATCGTCGAGGGCGGCGCGATCCACGTTGCAGTCGCGGAGGCGGCGGGGAAGTTGGGCGGCGTCGAGCATGGTCTCGATCCGCCGGGCAAGCCGCTGCGGGTCTGAATCAAGGGCGGCGTAGGGGTTCGGTCCGTTCGAGCTATTGAAGCGGACCACATGCGGCAGCAAGACGCCGATGGCCACGCCGTGCACGATCCCGAATCGGCGGGTCAAAGGGTTGGCGCAGGCGTGAGCGGCCCCCAACATCGACTTTTCAATCGCCGCTCCGGCCAGGTGGGCGCCCAGGAGCATTCCCTCCCTCGCCTGATCATCGAGCGGATTGGCCATCGCCCGTTCGAACGAGGGTTCGAGCCGGGCCCATGCTTCGCGGGTCAGTGCCAAGGAGATGTCACTCCGGCGCGTGGTGGCCGCGGTTTCGACCGCGTGAGAGACGGCGTCGATGCCCGTGGCTGCCGCAACCGGACGCGGCTGCGTTGCCGTCAGATCGGGGTCGAGAATGGCCGCCTTCGGCAGAGCCTTTTCGTCCCCGCAGGCCATCTTTTGATGGGTCGCCGCGTCGCAGATCAAGGCGAAGGATTGGGCTTCGCTGCCCGTGCCCGCAGTCGTGGGGATCGCGATCAGCGGAAGCATCGACTTCGTGGCCTTGTTGACACCCCAATAGTCGGCCATCGTTCCGCCGTTGGTCAGAATGAAGTTGATGCCCTTGGCGCAGTCCATCGAGCTGCCGCCCCCCAGACCGATCAGCAAATCGACGTTCGCCGAGCGGGCGGCATCGACGCCCCTGGCCACGTGGGCCGTCGTGGGGTTTTCTTCGACGCCGTCGAACACAGTAACCTCGATGTCGGCCCGCCTCAGGAAGGTCAACGCCCGCTCGACGTGCCCCGCGGCGACAATGCCACGGTCCGTCACCAGCAGGGCCCGCTTGGCGCTGAGTTCGCGGGCGAGCTCGCCGACCTGCCCCAGAGCTCCGGGGGCGAACACGGTGCGAACGCGCGAGTGACTTAGCGCGGCGGAGAGGGCGTGGCGATCGGCGGTCATGCGGCGGGCTCGATCTGAAACGCCCGTTGACGATACAGGTGCTGGAACAGGTTGCCCTCGTGCGGCTGGTCCCAACTGATTTGCCACGTGGGGATCGGGCCGATGTTCAGCCGGTCCACGTTGGAGGAGGCCATCAGCGACCGGGCGAAGCTCCGATCGTGGGTAATGGCCGAAACCACCAGCGTGCGGCCGATCGCCGCGGGCATTTCCGCCGTCGGACACTCAATCACCGATGCATACGGGAAAAGGAATTCTCGATTGGTCAGGGGGTGTTCGCGGCTCTCGCACCCGATGATCGTCGGCAGCAGATACGCGCAGCGGCCGAGCGTGGCCAGGCGGGGGGAACCGCGAAGCCGCTCGGTGAGATCAATCGCACCCGGCTCTCTTAATCCGTGGTCGATCATGGCGGAAATGCGACCGGCCATGTCGGGGTTGGCGAAGGCGGCGATCGTCGCGTTCGGGTCGTCCGCGGGCAGGGCTCGGACGGCCGCGAGGCGTTCCGCGATCCGCTCGGCGATTTTTCGGCCGTGCCGCGGCGTCCAGACGGCCGAGGCGTTGATGCACGAGCGGCCGCAGTTGGCGGCGATCGACGACACCATGAGATCGACGTAGCGTTCCCAGTCGTCGGCGGTGTCATCCCCCAGAATCACCTTGCTGAAGCCGGGGCCGTGGATTTCGACGCGATGGTCGTTCCGCCACGGTTGCGTCGTGTTCGTGTCGCCGAACAACATCGACCGATCCGTACAGCGGAGCACTTCGCCGGCGCCGGCGTGGTCCGTGGGGTAGAAGCCGAATGCTTCGCGGGGGATGCCCGCGGCGCACAGGGCCTCGATGATCCGTAACGGCGTCCAGGGTTCTTCGCGGCCAGGCTTGAGAACAACCGGGGTTTTGAGGGCGATCGCGGGAATCCATAATCCATGCACGCCGGGCGAGTTGCTGGGGAGCACGGCGCCGAAGATGCGGCCTTCACGAAAGAAACTGAGGGTGCGTTCGTCCTGGGCTCCGTAGCCGCGATCCAAGATATCCAGGTCGAACCCGCGAGTGAGCCCCGCGATCACCGTCTCCATTTCGGCCAGCACGCGGCGGATCTTGTCGGCGTTCGCGCGGCAATAGGTGATGGGCATTCCGGTTGTGGCCGAAAGCTGCTTCACGTAGTCGTCAAATGATTGCTTCGCGTCGCCGATGGGCAGCACAGCGGTCATGAACAAATCGGCGGCCTTGCGGCAAATGGCGACCAACTCGGCCACGGTAAGCGATTCGAGCACCGTGTCATCCATGCGATGCACGTCGCGGACGATCATGCCGCTGTTGGCCTGGCTGACGCGGGCGATCGGCACGCCGGCGGCGTGATGGACGAGGTCGATTTTTTCGACGCTTTCGTAGGGCGCGCCGCGCCGCAGGATAGGGATGGAAAGCATGGACGTTTACCCGGATTCCGTTAGGACTCGCCGCCTAACTGCCGTATATTATAGACGATGAGCGCGTTTGAAACTATCGTCCACCAAGGTGGGTCGGCCGCTATTAAAGAAGCATCGAGATTCTTCATGCGCTCCGATGCGGTTAATGAAACATTGCGAGAGATCGCCGCATCATTCGGACAGCTCGGCGTCCCCTACGCGGTCATGGGCGGGATGGCGCTTGTCGCTCACGGCTATTTCCGCACAACGGAGGATGTCGATATTCTCGTTTCGCCTGTTAGCCTCGATACCATCCATTCCTCGCTTATCGGGCTTGGGTATCGTCCTCTCTTTGAAGGCAGCAAGAACCTCCGAAACACACGCACCGGCGTTCGCATTGAGTTTGTCCTTGCCGGTCAGTTTCCCGGCGATGGCCGACCGAAGCCGGTCTCTTTTCCTGATCCGGAACAAGTCGCGGTCGAAAAGGACGGAATCGCCTTTGTGGGCTTGTCCACCCTTATCGAATTGAAGCTTGCTTCAGGTATGACCAATCCCGGCAGGCTTCGTGATCTGGCCGATGTGCAAGAACTCATCCGCATCCTTAAATTGGCCGACACCTTCGCGAACGAACTAAACCCTTACGTTCGGGCAAAGTACCTTGAACTGCACAACGCTCTTGGCGGATAGCCGCGTTCCCCGAATCGTTAGCGTGCGAGCAGGTATCGTGCGGTCACAGACTATGTGGTTGCGCCAGTCGATTCCTCTCGTCATCATTATTCTCTAACATTCAGCCGTGCCTACGGCACTGGGTTTTCCGACGATCGGTACCCAGCGATAAATCGCTGGGCTAAACTCACGGCGTCCCTACGGGACGCTAAGCACGGACTGAAATCCGACACTACCTTTCGGCCGCCTAATATACGCCTTCCACGATCGGCGTGGCGAAACCGGAAAAGGGCCGTACATCGCCCGCGCCGTCCCATGGATATTTTTCGCACGGCGGATGGCGGATGGCCTCGTCGCGCTCCAGGAATCGTGGAATAAATGTCTCGCGCGTAAGAGTCGTGAGCCGCACGCGGCCGAGCGACCCATACTCAACCACTCGCGTCGGCTCGTTAGGATCGACGATTTCGATCATGGCCCGCGGCGACGGCGGGTGATAGATGATGCTGTAGTTGTCCGCCGGGTCGAACGGCTTGTGACAGGCCAGGCCCATCAACGTGTTGCCGTAGGTCGGCACGAATTCGATCGCCCCTTCGAGCAACTCGTCCCGAGCGAAGCGGTGGAACTGGGCGGTCAACTGGGTCCCCCCGCACATGACGCCGGTGATACCGATTCGGCGCAGTGAAATTCGATCACAAAGCGCTTCGAGCAGTTTCGGGGTGGTGAACACGCAGCGAATCGTCTCTTGCGACTTCAGCAGAGTGAGGCCTTGGTTGATTACGTGGTCGCGGTATTCGGTCATCAAATCCATGCGCCCGGATTTGACCAGCTTGACCACCCAGCGGGGGTCGAGGTCCACGTGAAAGCAGACGCCGCCCCGATGTTGACACAGGTGTTCGAGCGCGAGTCGCAATCGGCGCGGACCCGTGGGGCCGAGCATCAGCCAGTCGGCCCCCTTGGGAAACCCCTCGTCCGAAAGCGTTTCGCTGAACAGCTCGTAGTCGATGCGAAAGTCTTCGATCTGCACGCGGCCTTTGGGGACGCCGGTGCTGCCGCCGGTCTCGAAGACATATACGGGGCGATCGGCGAGGCCCTTGGGTACCCAGCGCCGCACCGGCCCGCCGCGCAGCCACTCGTCTTGAAACGGTTCGAACTTGTCAAGGTCGGCGTAGGATCGAATCTCTTTTCGCGGGTCCCAATCGAGCTTGGAGGCGTACTCCAACCAGAACGGGCAGCCGGTCTTGGGATCGAAGTGCCAGGCGATGGTCTCGCGGGTGTGGGCGTCCAATCGGGCGCGGGCTTCCGCGACGCGCCGGTCTAGTGAGGGTGTCGAAGTCGTTGTGTGCACGTGGACCGTTTTCTAATAAGAGGTGCGAGAAAGGATTCTCGCACCAGCATTCTCGCACCCGCGGAACTGAATTGGAGCACCTAAAGGGGGAAGGGGACTCGTCCGCCCTCCGGGCGGGGGAAGAAAAGGAAGATCGGTACCAGGGACTGACGTCCCTGGCAACCATCGTGCGCCCTCCGGGCGAAGAAATGTCGTGCGAATCCTCACCACTTTCCCTCTTTGTTGGTCCTATTTCTGCTGTTCGATGGCAAAGAGCGCTTTGCGGTTCGTGACGAACAGCGTCCCGTTGGCGGCCACCGGCGTGGTGTAGACCGAATTCTCCATGGGGTTCGTCGCCAACAGCTTCAGCTCCTTGCCGTGTTGAAAGACGAGAACATCACCGTCCTCGTTGCCGATCATCATTTTACCATCCACGACATATGGCGAACCCCAGATAGCGGACATCAGATCATGCCGCCAATGTTTCTGACCCGTCTTCACGTCAAAGCAATAAACAAAGCCGCTCAGGTCGGCCGCGTACAACAACCCATCGGCGATGGCCACTGTCGAGAGGGTTCGATGGAAATCCTCTCCGCCGACGTGCCACACCCGACCGCTCTCGGTGATGTCGCCGCGCTTGGTCGCGTCGATGGCGTGCATGTGGCCGATGCCTTCGCCGTGCTCCGGGTCCTGTCCGACCGCGAGAAACACCTTGTCATCGTAAAGCACGGGAGTGCCGATGATGTAGCTCTTGGTGCCGCGACCGCCGAGCTTGTACACGGAATCCTTGGGATTCAGGTCGTATTTCCAGAGGAGTTTTCCGGTCTCGGGCTCGAACGAGTAGCACCAGCCGTCGCCGCCGGCGAATACGGCTTGGGGCGCTCCGCCCATGACGCCGTACGCGGGGGAGGACCATTGTCCATGCAACACCCGCTCGCCCGGTTGATTGGCCTGCCATTTTAGCTTGCCGGTGTTCTTGTCCACCGCGACAAATGCCGGCGCCTCGGGATTGGGCAGGTTCAGGTGCCCCTCGTCAACGCCGTTGGAAGTGAGGACGAAAATCAGGTCTCCGGCCACCACCGGCGAAGACGTGGCCAGGTTGTGGGGGAAGACCTCGTACTCATCAAACATGTCCAGAAGCCAGAGAAAATCGCCGTCCTCTTTTTCCTTGTACTTCTCATCCTTGAAGGGGCCGTCGTTCTCGTCATCGAGGAAGCCGTTCACATCGGCGCAGACCAGCTCGCAGCGGTTGCTGACGTAGTAGAGCCGCTCGCCTTCCACGACCGGCGCGGAGCAGATCCCCTGCTCTGGCCAGTCATTGACTCGGCCGGTGGGCATCTTGTCGTGGGTGATCTGCCAGAGGAATTTTCCGGTTTTCTCGTCGACACAGACCATGATGCCCTTGTCGCCGGATATGCCCGGACGAAGCCCACCGTTGTTGTTCGTGCCGACGTATACCCTTCCTCCCGCTATCACCGGGTTGCCATAAGTCTGTGAACCGAGCGGGGCTACCCATTTGATGTTCTTCTTTGACTTGACGTCCCATTCGGCCGGAATGCCCGTTTCGCCGGAAACCATGTTTCGGTTCTGGGTGCCTCCCCACATGGGGGAATCGCCCTTTCTGGCCTTGGCCAAGGGCTCCGCGCTGGCCAGCGGGCCAACGCTGCCCACGGCGCAAAACATCCAAACGAAACGATGCAAGGAACACCGACTTGCGTACTTATTCATTTCGGTACACTCGATAGTTGTCATAGAAACTCGGCGCGCCGCCCCGTTTGGGCGTGGCGCCCTTGGTATAGGCATATAGCCCCGGACTGCCCTCGCGGTTGGGGCACGGGTCGGTGAACTCGACGGTCCATCCCGAGGGCTCCGGCTCTCCTTTCGGCCAGACCTTTCCGCGAATCAATCCCTTCTCACCCTGAAGCTCGACCCGCAGCAACGCGTGGTACCACGTACCCGGCTTCCAGGGAAACGGGACATCTTTCTGCAAGCGCGGGATCGGTGGCCAGGTCACGAGCCGGACTACCTGCTCGTTGCCGAGCAGAACCAGCTCGTAGCGGCTGTTGATGATGCCCATGTCGGAGAGGGTGTCGCGTCCTTCGGGAGCTTCGCCCAGGAGGTCGGCCTCGACGGTGTATCCGGCGGAAATCGGCGGACCGCTGAAGGCATACATGCGGGTATAGGGCGCGGACGCTCGTTCGGCCAGCTTCTGGAAGACGAGGCCGCCGTCCCGCTCCGCCACTTTGGTTTTTCCGTCGATCCCGATCCAACCAGGCACCGGGTCGCCGGCTTTGAGTTTGTCAAAGGATTCGGTGATCGGAAGTTTCGGTACGATGCGGATTCGAGCATTCGCCTCGGCGCCATCCAGCTTGAGGGTCAGGACTCCCGCCGAAAACGCGCTCGCGTCCGCGGCTTTGAACTTCCCATCGGGGCTGATCGCGCCGGTAACGCCGGCAACCGATAGCTGTGGGGCCTGCGCTGAATCCTTGCTCTGAGTGTCACTTAGGGCGACGTCGGAGACGAACCGCCCCATATCATCGTACCGTCGGGCCTTGAACGAAATGCTCTCTCCGGGAGCCAGGGTCGCTTCGGCGGGAACGACCATCAGCCGCGGCTTTTGCTCCGCGCCGCCGTCCTTGCGCGCCGTGGATTCCTTCGGCCCGGGCGGAATGGTTACCGACTCCGGCTTGCGGTCCTTTGATCCCAGGCAATAGGCGTCGTATCGTGTGAAAAAGTAGACACGCCCGTTGGTGACTGCGGGCGATCCGTACACCTCCACCACTGCCTTGTCATCTCGCGCGAACTCTTTTTCGTCCAGCGATTCGCACTTGTCACCCGCGTCCTTGAGAACATGGAATCGGCCGTTGACCTCCGCCGCATAGATGATGCCGTCGGACGTCACCACCGGCGAGCTTTTTCCAACCGTGCCCAGCTTGTGGTCCCATAGGACCTTGCCGGTTTTCGCGTCGAGTGCGTGCAACATGGCCGACTTGGTTACGACGTAAACCCGCCCATTGGCCAGGGCGGGCGAGGAGGCATCCACTTCAAGGCCATCGGTTGCCCATACGTGCCCGCTCTGGGTGATGTCGCCGGTCTTGCTCGCATCGAAGCAAGCCACGCGACCCATCGTCGTTCCCTCAATGTTCTCTTCACCCTGGGCCACGTACACGAAGTTCCCATCTACCACGGGTGCCGTGTTCAGCGCTCCCGCGCTGAGTCGATAGCCGAAGACCTTCTCACCGGTGCGGGACAACAATCCGTATACGTAGCCGTCGGAGTTGGGGGCGATCAACATCCGCTTGCCGTCGATCACCGCGACGACGGGAACGGCGTAGGTCGTGTCCTGCGGTTGCCCGCCGGGCTGGGCCCACCAGAGCACATCGCCCGTTCGTTTATCAAACGCGTAGTAGCGGTGGCCTGACTTGTTCGGCCCTGTCCCCCATTGGGCCAGGATGTACGTGAAGCTGATGATGACCCGATCTTCATCGACAATGGGAGTGTGCTGGCGGCCGCCGTAACCGGCATAGCGTCCGAACTCCTCGCCGAGCGACTTCTTCCAGATGACCTTTCCATCTTTGTCGAAACAGAAGAACTCACCGCCCGTGCCGTGGGCATAGATGTTTCCCGTTTCGGGATCGCCCACGACCGATGTCCAACCCACGCGGGCTTCCACGATGTCGGTCTGAAAAACGTTGAAGCGATGCTCCCAGAGCATCTTGCCGGTGTCGGCGTCCAGACAGAAAACCCGCTCTTGGAGACACTCGCCGTCACCCACGGGGGCGATTGAGTACACCCGGCCATTCATCACAATGGGCGTGCTTCGTCCGCCGACGGGCACCTTCCAAAGCAGGTTCTCGCCGCCTTGCGACCATTTCGTCACCGGAGCCTTCTCGCGGCTCATTCCGGTTTGTTCCGGTCCTCGCCATGATGGCCAGTCGTTGGCCGACGTAGAAATCGGCACCGCGAACCCCAACGCGGCAACGAACAGAGGTCCGAGCGATCGTTTCAAGCCTCTCACACCATCTCGTCTATTCATCAGCACCGTCTCTCGCTTCATGGGCGATTTCACTCTTTGCGCGTCCACCGCTTGGCCTTCATCTCGTATCGGGGCAACGATCCCGGCTCGGCGGCCACCACGGTCGGCGAAAAATGAAAGCGGTCGCGCATCGCCTCGGCCACCCGCCGCGCCACCGCTGCCCCGTTGACACCGTTCACCGGCTCAACGGTAATCCGCAAGTCGGGCAGGGCCGCTCGCTGATCGACCTCGGCGACGAACTCGGCCACTTCGCTGAATTCGCGGATCACGCCCTCAATCGCCGTCGGGTATACGTTGTTGCCGCGGACGATCAACATGTCGTCCGTACGACCCAGAATACCCCCATCCGCCCGCGCGAACCAGCGCCCGCAGGCGCAACGCCCGCGTATCAAACGCACCAGGTCGCCGGTGCGATAGCGGAAGAGCGGACTCCCCCACCGGCCAAGGTTGGTGAGCACGAGCTCACCGACTTGACCGTCCGGGACCACCGCATCGCCCCGCGGCTCAATAACTTCGGCGATGAATTCGTTTTCCATCACGTGCAGGCCGCCGGGGGCTTCCTGGCATTCAAATCCCCACGGACCGACCTCGGTCATTCCCGCATGATCGAACACGCGGGCCCCCCACTTCGCCTCGATCTGTTGTCGGATCGATGGCACGCTACCGCCGGGTTCACCGGCCACGATCAACGCCCGAACAGGTGAGCCCGCCAAGTCGAAGCCCTCTTCGTCGGCCACCTCGGCCATGCGGAGTGCATAGGTCGGCGTGCAGCCCACCACGGTGGCTTTGTTATCCAGCAGGTATTCGAGCCGGGCCTTGGTGGTCATCCCGCCGGCGGCCAAGCTTAGGTTGCCCATCGAGGTCGCCGTCTCGAACGCCCCCCAGAACCCGACAAAGGGTCCGAAGCTGAACGGAAACACAAAGCGGTCCGTGGGCGTAACACCCGCGGCGCGATAGATGGTGCCCCAGCACCGCTTCCACCAGGTCCAGCTTTCGGCGGTGTCGAGCCAGCGAAGCGGTTGGCCGGAAGTGGTTCCCGATGTCTGGTGCAAACGCGAGTAGCTTTCAAGACCGTAGGTTAAATTCGTGCCGTAGGGTGGATGATCGCGTTGATCGGCTTCGATCTCTGATCGAGACGTGAAGGGGCACGTTTGCAACGAGTCTGTGCGCGGATCAAATGGCGCGCCTGCGAACCGCCGCGTCCAAAACGCGTTCCGACCTGTTATTTGGTGAAACAGCGCGGCCAGCTTGCGCCGCTGCAACGACAACAGACCGTCTGGGTCGAGAGTTTCTTCATCGGGGAGATAAAACGCCATGAGAGTAGTTGCAGAGCCTTAAAGCGAACGGGCGCCATGGACCGACTGAAACCGATCCCTGGCACCCGGCTCCGTACTTCTTTCCAGTTTCTAGTCTCTAGTTTCCAATCTCTAGTCGCGGCACGGCGATGAGCCGATCCGCGTGTTGATCCAACGATCGAAGCCCGCGTTTCCGTTCAAGATGCTCAACAAGTGGTGCAAGTCCTGAACGTTGCAGGAGCCATCGCGGTTCATGTCGCACTGGTGCGAGGCCAGCGAACCGCCGAACCCCCGGGCATGATGGAACAACCGGCTGAAATCGTGCACGTTGGCCACGCCGTTGCCGTCCACGTCGCCCGGCAACGCTCCGAGACAGGTGCCGGTTTCGCCTAAGTCAAGGGACGGCACGCTCACCGTGGTCCATGATCCCGGCTCCAGCGGCTCACTCAGCCACGCCCTGGCCGTGCGCTCGTCCAGCATGTCGACCGACCTGACCTCCGGGGCAATGCCATCGCCACCAAACTCGGTGAGCACCACCTGAGCCGCCGTCACCGGCGTCACGAGCGGAGCATTGAACGTCAAGTCCACGTAATCGATTCCCTGCCACTCTGAAGCATCGTTGGCCGGGTGCGGCTGGCGGGCGTCGACGATGTTGCCGGCCGGCTCCGTTCGCGTGATCCACGTCGCACTGCTTTGGAGCGCAAACGTGCCCCTGACCGAGCAGGCATAGCTGAACGGAATGACCTGGCCCGGCTGGAAGGGGCTGGGCAACGCGGCGTCGCCGCGCCATTCCATTCGGGTCGAACCGGTGGACACGGTGGCGAAATCAACCTCGCCGCCCGAGGGGCTGGGGAGGCGGAACGGCGACGTAATACCGAAGGCGCTCAGGTCGCCATCAAAGTAAATGGCATATTCATCATCGGGAATGGCGAACGTCCCCGTTGCACGGTCGAACGTTCCCGCGCTCGGTCGCTCAATGACCACCGTGATGTTGCCGGTGCTCGAGCCATCCGGCAGGGTCAGCGGCTCGACGAACTGAACGTACGTGGCGAACCTGGCGGTTCCCGCGGCGGGGTCCAGATCCAATCGGATGTAGCTGGCGGAGATGTTCGCGCTGCTCACTCCGCCGAACTGCCCGAAATCAAGCACGAACGCGCTGGTGTTGTTGCGGTCCTGCAGGTTGGGCAGCGAGATCGTTGCGGCCCGCGCTCCGCCGGATAGCACCAACCCGGCGATGGCCACGAAAACCGCCGTCCCGCGTTTCACAACTTCACCGCTGGTTGTCATCATTGGATTCGTGTCCCGTGGTCTTTTGTATTGCGCCACCGCCGCGCGTTAGTGAGCGGATAAGCTACGTCCCTGGTGAGCCCTTGGCAACGGGGTTGCTGCCGCCCCACAGCTTTTGACAACCTCATGCCCCGACGCAGGGCGGTGGTTCTCGGGGGGCCGGTTGGAGGTAGGCGTAAGCATGAGTTTGAATAAGCGATATTCATGGGATTGAAATCCTTCCGCCCCCGTTGGGGGCTTTCTTTGGATGCACGTTCCCTACCGGGGGCTGGCGCCTGGCTGGCGCCCCCGGCTACGAACCGTCGCCCCCATCGGGGGCTTAGCCCCATCGCATCGCCTCCGTTCGATTACCGACAATGTTGGCGCCAACCCATCAAAAACTTAACTCCCATCGGGGTCATGGCGGGCGCGGGATCGTTCACTACGATAAGCAGATGAATGACCGCCTCCACGTCCAAACCGTACGTGCAGCCCTCACACGGATCGGGCGAGCTTCCGGGCGGCTTCTCGCCGCGCGTGGTTTATCTGGCCGCCGGCGCCGCGGGCATGTATTGCGGAAGTTGCCTCCGTGACAACCGGCTGGCGGCCACGCTCATCGCCCAGGGGCGCGACGTGACCCTGGTCCCACTTTACACACCGCTCAAGACCGACGAGCCCGACGCAAGTAGCGGCCCGATCTATTACGGGGGCATCAACGTCTACCTCAATCAGGCGTCGGCCCTCTTTCGCCGACTGCCGCGCTGGGCCACGCGATTCCTCGACGCCCGGCTCCTGCTCCACGGCGTTTCCCGCTTCGCATCCAAAACCCGGGCCGAGGACTTGGGCCCGCTCACGGTTTCCGTACTGCGCGGAGAACATGGCGCCCAGCGCCGCGAGCTCGACGCGTTAATCCAAGCATTGGGTCCCCTGAAGCCCGACCTTATCAACCTGCCCGACCTCATGTTCGTGGGGATGGCCCGGGAACTTAAGCGGGCGTTCGGCGTGCCGATCGTGTGTACCCTCAGCGGTGAGGACATCTTCCTTGACGCCCTCCCTGAGCCGTATCACCGGCAATCCTTCGACCTGATCCGTCAGGGGGCGGGCGACATCGATGCGTTCGTCGCGGTCACCGACTACTTCGCCCGTCATTCCGTCTCGCACTTTGGTTTGCCCGCGGATCGAATGAACGTGGTGCACATGGGGGTACGCGCCGGCTCATTCCCGGATCGTGCCGAGCCGCCCGCCCCCCCGTTCACGATTGGATACCTCGGCCGAATCTGCCCGGCCAAGGGATTGGCCAACCTCTGTGACGCCCTTGAGCGTCTCCGCGCGAACGGGCGGGATTGCCGCGTCCGCGCCGCGGGATACATGGCCGCCGCGGACCGCTCCTATCTCGAGACGATTCAACGCACGCTCGTCGATCGTGGGCTGAGCGATCGATTTGAATACCTGGGTGAAGTCACATTCCAACAAAAAGTCGACTTCCTTCGTTCGTTGCACGTGCTCTCCGTCCCCACGGACTATCACGAGGCCAAGGGGTTTTCGATCCTCGAAGCCCTGGCTGCCGGGGTTCCCGTCGTCGAGCCGAACCACGGGTCGTTTCCGGAACTGGTTCATGCAACTCAGGGAGGCTTGCTCTACGATCCCGCGCAGCCGGATGCCTTGGCGAGCAGTCTGGCCCGGCTCATCGACGATAGGGACCTCTGTCGCCAACTCGGCGAACAGGGGCAACAGGCTGTTCGCCAATCATTCAGCGACGAAGTCATGGCCAATCAGACGTGGGAGCTGTATCGTCGCGTCCTGATCGGGCGTTTCGAGAAGTAGGTTGCAACACCCGCACACAATGGCTGCCACCGCATCGCTTCAAGTCGAATCGATCGCCAAGCGCTATCCCGCGCGGGGGCGCGAACTGGTCATTCTCCAGGATGTGTCACTAACCCTCGACAAGGGACAATCCGCCGCGATCATGGGGCCATCCGGCTCCGGAAAGAGCACGCTGCTGAATATCCTCGGCACGCTGGAGACTCCCGACGCGGGCCGAATGCTCCTCAACGGCGAGAATCCATTCACTCTTTCGCCGCGGGAGCTGGCCCGTTTTCGGAATCGGGCCGTCGGTTTCGTGTTTCAGGAACACCATCTGCTGCCGCAATGCACGGTCATCGAAAACGTCCTGATCCCCACGCTCGCGGATCGAACCCAACGAAACGGTGTGAACACAACCGCTCGGGCCCTCGAATTGCTCAATCGCGTCGGCCTCTCTGACCGCCTCGATCATCGGCCCTCCGAGCTATCCGGCGGTGAGCGCCAGCGGGTGGCCATTGCCCGGGCGCTCATCAATCGGCCGACGCTCCTCCTGGCCGACGAGCCGACGGGGAACCTCGACCGAAGGACCGCCGACGCGGTAGCCGATCTGATCGTTGAATTGCAACGGATCGAAAACTTCATCTTGGTGCTGGTCACTCACGCCGATCGGATCGCCGAACGCTTCGGCCAGACGTACGAACTGGTGGAAGGCCGTTTGACGCTGCGATGAGAGGGATGTTCGGAACCCCTGCCGCCCTGGAGGCCGCTTCAGCGGCCTTGCCCCCGGCGAAGCCGGGATTAGCCCCGGCGTTTTACGCCGGGGTCGAGACCAACCCCTTTCTCTCTTTATTTTCCCCCTCCTTTGCCGCGTTTTCTGCGAAAACGCGGCAAAGGCGCCGTAAACCCGGGCGAGGGACAATGCCATGCGCCGAGTGACCTACCACACCCGCACGTTCACCCACCATTGGCGGATCAGTCTCGCTGTCGCTCTTGGTGTTGCCGCGGGCACGGCGGCGCTGGCCGGCGCTCTGCTGGTCGGCGATTCCATGCGCGAAAGCCTCAAGGCCCTGGCCATTGGGCGTTTGGGGCGCGTCGACTACGCCATGATCGCCCAGCGGTTTTTTCTCGAGACCCTGGCCGATCGGATTGCGGCCGCGCCGGGTTTTTCTGACCATTTCGCCGCCGCGTGCCCGGCCATCCTGCTTCGCGGCGGCGTCACCCACGCCGAACGTCGCACGCGGGTCAACAACGTCGACGTGCTCGGGGTTGATGATCGGTTCTGGAAGTTCCACGGCGTGACGCCGCCCACAAGGGGCGACGGTACATCAAGATTCCGCGGGGTTGATCCACCGAAAAACGATGATGCATCGGGGCAAGCGCCAGGTGCATTCGCCGGTCGCATCGCGTACATCAACGACTCGTTCGCCACGGAACTCAACGCCAAACCCGGCGACGAGATACTCCTCCGCATGGGCAAACCAAGCACGATCTCAACCGAAACGCTTTTGGGCCGGCGCGACGAGACGACGGCCACGCTGCGATTAACCGTCGCAGGCATCTTCGACCGCGACCACCTCGGCGACTTCAGCCTCAACCTACGCCAGGCTGAACCGCGTAACGTGTTCGTACCTCTAGAGACGCTCCAGAAAGCCGTCTCGCAGGATGGCCGTGCAAACACCATCCTGGTTACTGCCACAAAAGCTTATCCGCCCGGTTTAGTGACGCCCGAAGATCACCTTCAATTATGCATGCAATCCCTGCTCACATTGGAAGACGTCGGATTACGTCTCCGGATTCATCGCCGGCCGGAACGCGTCGAGGAGTATCCTCCAATCTGGTTGCGAGTCCCCAACACATTCCCTAGTTTCAGGGAATACGTAGCGATCGAGAGCGAAAGCATCTTGATCGAGCCGAAGCTCGAAGACGCCATTATCCGCGCGGCTGAAATCATCCAAGCCCATCCGACGCGAGTTCTTGCATACTTGGCCAACGAGATAAGAAAGCCAAGTGAGCTGCACGGTGTCCCCTACTCCACCATCGTTGCGTTTCCATTACCGAGTCGTATTTGGGCGACTCACATGGATACCCTGCTGATACTCAAACCAGGCGAGATCATCCTGAACGAGTGGACCGCGCAGGAACTTGATGCCGTTCCGGGCGACGAGATCGACGTACGCTATTTCGTCCACGACCAACACGGCGAGCTCGAAACGCGCACTAGTACCTTCAAACTTGCAAGGACCATTTCGCTGGCGCATTGGCTTTGGGATGCGGGACTGGTACCTACCTATCCGGGAGTGACCGACGCGAAGAATCTTTCAGACTGGGACGCCCCTTTTCCGTTGGATTTAACCCGGATCCGCCCGGAAGATGAAGACTATTGGGAAAGCCTCGGCACAACGCCGAAAGCCGTTATCAGATTGGAAGAAGGGCAGAGTCTTTGGACATCGGAGAACGACCGGTTCGGACGCGTCACGGCAATCCAACTGAATCGAACGCCGCAATCGGATTTGCACACCGAGTGGCTTGCAACGCTGGCGGACGACTTTCGTTCGGAGTTTCGCAAAGCCACAAGGCCTGAACTGCTGGGTTTAACCTTCGACCCCATCCGCGCCCAAGCCCTTCAATCCAGCAAGGGCACCACCGACTTCGGACAGCTCTTTCTTGGATTCAGCTTCTTCCTCATTATCTCCGCGGCCCTGCTCGTCGCCCTTTTGTTCCGGCTGGGCGTCGAACGGCGGGCGGCCGAGGTCGGCATCCTTCTGGCCACCGGCTTCACCCCGCGAGCGGTTACCGGTCTCCTTCTGATCGATGGGGCGCTGATCGCCTTGGTCGGGACGCTCGTCGGCCTCGTCGGGGCCGTTGGATATGCCGGGCTCATGCTGGCCGGCCTTCTGACATGGTGGTCGAGCGCCGTCAACGCCCCGAAGCTGGTCCTCTACGTATCCCCGACCAGCCTGGCCATCGGAGCCGCCGCGAGCTTGCTCGTTGCCCTTTTCGCCATCGTCTGGGCCGTTCGAGGACTCACTCGATCCTCACCCCGGGCGCTTCTGGCGGGTGCGACCGTCGGGTTGTCATCCATCGGCCGACCGACTCACCGGTCGCGGTCGGTCGTGATCGCTGCGGCCGGGTTCATTCTGGCGGCCGGATTGATCGCCTTAGCCGTCACCCTGGAAGCGACCGCCAAAGCGGGTGCCTTTTTCGGGGCTGGCGCCTGCCTCCTGGTTGCCTTCCTGGGCATCTTCCACCGCATGCTCCAATACGATCGGAGCCGCGACAGCCATGGAGCGGCTGGTGAGGTGGACGATCAAACTTGGCGGCACCTGCCGGGGGGGGCGGAGCGCCGGGGACAAGCCCCGACGCTACATTTACCATCCCTTTCAATCACCCGACTGGGCCTCCGCAACGCCGGTCGGTACCCGGCCCGAAGTCTCCTGACCGCCGGTTTGATCGCCTCGGCCACGTTCATCATTTTCGCCGTCGATTCGTTCCGCTTGGAGACCGATCCGGAAGCCCTCCGCGCCAAGACTTCCGGTTCTGGTGGTTTTTCACTTTACGCGGAGGCGGCTGCCGCCCTTCCTTACGACCTGGGCACGCCGGTGGGCCGGTCGTCGCTCGGTTTCGACGCCGACGCCGAAGCCACGCTGAGCAAAACTGCCATCGTGCCGTTCCGTTTCCGCCCCGGCGATCAGTCGAGTTGTCTGAGTCTTTACCGCCCCACTGAACCGCGCATGCTCGGGGCCTCCGACCAGATGATCGAGCGCGGCGGTTTCGACTTCGCCGGCACGCTGGCCGAATCGCCCGAGGAACACGCGGACCCTTGGACCCTTCTCCGAAAGCAGTTACCGGACGGGGCCATTCCGGCCATTGGAGACGCGGCCGCTGTTCAGTGGCAGTTTCACTTAGGCCTCGGACGCGACTTGATCATCAAGGATGAACGAGGCAACCAACGCCCCGTCCGGTTCGTCGCGCTCCTCCGCAACAGCGTTCTTCAAGACGAGGTAATCATTAGTGAGCAGAATTTCATTTCTTTGTTTCCTTCGATCACCGGCCAAGGTTTTTTCCTGATCGAGGCGCCCCAAGCAGAGTCGAAACTGATCGAGCAACTGCTTGAACAACGGTTGGAGCGATTCTCTTTCGACGCCGCGTCCACTGTCGATCGCCTTCACGGCTACCTCTCCGTTCAAAACACCTATCTGTCCACGTTTCGAACCCTTGGCGGGTTGGGATTGGTGCTGGGGACCATCGGATTGGGCGCCGTTTTGCTCCGAAATGTTTGGGAACGGCGGCGGGAATTAGCCCTGCTTTTGGCGGTCGGGTTTGATCGCAGGGGGGTCGCATGGCTTGTTTTGGCGGAAAACGCGGGATTATTGGCCATTGGGCTGGGGATGGGTGCGGTCGCCGCGGTCGTGGCCATGATGCCGACGCTGATTGCCGAGCCGACGACCGTGCCGTGGGGATCGACCATGCTGACGCTCGCTACTGTGTTCGGCGTCGGCATGGTGTCGGGGGTGGTCGCGCTGATCCCAGCGCTGAGAACCCCGGTTGTTTTAGCACTTCGGTCGGAATGACCACTACATTGATGAGTCGCTACCAGCGACCAGAGCCAAAGGACTGCCTTGCAGGCGCCGGGCCGATTGCGTGATTCGGGATTTTGAAGCAGCGGTGGCACCGTTCATCGTCCGGTAAGTCGAATTCCATTCGGACCTGAACGATTCGACTTCACCGGCTCCCGGTGAGACGGTATTCGAATGAGTCTGGCCTTGATGAAACGTTGTTCGTCCGGAACGGAAACTAAATGAAAATGCAAGAGATTTCCGCTATTTTTTGGGCGGACGACTTGATTGCGTTTGGGGCGTTGCTATAGTTAGGGGATGGACGCGCGATAACCCGCCGACGCGTGCCTTCCGATTCGATTTGATCGAACCGAAAAACTAATTGCTTCCACTCGCTGCGGCACCCTTGACCGCGCCAATAAGTTTACAGGGTGCCGCACGCCCTTTTTACGGATCGGTCGCGGGAACACCCAGAAGTGAGCGATGTCGGTTCTTCTTGATCGGCTTTGATCATTTCTTGAGGCATTTCATCGCGGTTTTCACCGTTTTCTTGTAGAAAACCACTCGTTTTTCATCGTCTACCGAATTCTTTGAACCGTTCGAACGCTACCCGCGACCTGGCACGTGATAGGATCGCGCCGAGACAGGGCGGCTCGAAGTCGCACGGACGATTCGACCTTCAAGCCGACTGATTGCGGCTTCGGCAAGAGTGCCTGGGAAACATGACCGATCGGCGCGAACAGATCCTCGACGAATGGCTGGTCTTGCGATGCCGCGATGGGAGCCACGAGGCGTTTCGAGAGCTGGTGAGGCGATGGCATCCGCGGCTGCTGGGGTACGCCCGGCGACTGACCGGTCAGGAGGACGCCGCGGCGGATGTCATGCAGGAAGTTTGGATGGCCGTTGCCCGCAGCATCGGAAAACTGCTCGATGTATCGTCGCTGCGACAGTGGCTGTTTCGGATCGTCACCCGCCGCAGCGCCGATTGCCAACGGCGTCGCGGGATCGAGGAAGCCCGCTTCGCGCCCGTGGCCGGCGACGCGGCAGGTGAGATCGAAACCACGTGTTCGGATGGGGTGAATCCCCTGGATCGTCTGAATCGAGAGGAGGCCGTCGTCCGAATACGAGAAGGCCTCCACCGACTGCCGCGCGACCGGCAGGCGCTACTATGGCTGCACTTTGTCGAGGAGTTCAGCGCCGTCGAATTGGCGGAAATCCTGGGGATCCCGCGCGGCACGGTGAAATCGAGGCTGCACCATACATCGGTTGAGTTGCGACGTTACTTGGAAAGGATTGAATCATGAGCGAGTTCGCCACGTTGATCAAGGAGGCCCTGATCGGTGATGAACCGTTCGCGGCCATGCCGGGCCGCGAAGCGGTCGAGGCCTCCATCCGGCAGTTTGAACGTCGGATGCGCACCATCCGCCGCATGACCTGGACGGGAGTCAGCCTCATGTTTGCGGTCGTGGTCTTTGCCATCGTGGGTTTCGTGCGACTGGATGAGTCCGCGAGCGTTCGGAGCATCATGATCTATCTGGGCCTCTTTATTTGGGGCAATGTCGGCGTGGCCATGGCCAAGCTGTGGTTCGCGACCGCCCATGACAACATCGCCCTGATGAAAGAGCTGAAGCGAGTCCAGATCCTGATCATCGACGTGATGGGCAAGGAGTACGGGTTTTCGAAGCGGACGCAGTGATCAGGCGTGCCGACCGGCTTCTGCCAGCATGCCCGAGTATCGTACACCTTCGTCGCCCTTAGACCATGACTTGGAACAGGAGCCAGAGGCCGAGGCCGACGGCGCACATGCCGGCCACGATGGTGCCCCAAAGGGCGGCGGCGGCTTTGGGAAGCTCGTTCAAATGATCCAGGCGGATGGTCTTGTAGACCACCGCGATGCTCAGGCAGAGCGGAAGCATGAGCAGCAGGCGTTGGGCGCCGTTGAGCTCGATGCCGGTGGTGAACAGAGCGGCGAGTGTCAACTCATGTCACTCCTTTGGCCCAGGCCCGCCCGCGAAGCGAGACCGTCGGCCGCTCCGCGCGAACGATGGCGTCGATGACCAGCAGCAGATTGAGCAATCCGGCCACCCCGGTGTAATGGACCCCGACCTCGGCGGAGAGCCAATTGGCCGTGACCGGCTGCTTGGGCGACGTCGCGGTTTCGGGTGAAACGAGGCGGTGAAGGCTGTAGGCGGCGATGGCGTTGCCGCCGCTTCCCAACTGGGCCGCGAACCAGAGCTTTCGAGAATGGGGAGCGACCGTCGCCTGAACGGAGCCGATGGCCACACCGGTCCAGAATGTGGCGGTGATTGCGACGAGGAGCACGAGCCCGCGTGAGCGGTCGCCAAGGTAGATGTGTCCGAGACCGGGAACCAGCCAGGCGAGCAGACCGGCCACCGGGGCGCGAAGGTATGAATGGTGCTCCGTTTCGGCCATTATGCTGATCCTCACGAATCCCAGTCGTTTGAACAAGGTCCGGCCGGATCACCGCAGCGGCCGCAACCGCCCGATCCGGCGGAGGTCGAAGCGCTCGACGGGTGGTGAGCCGCAAAGACGCTCAGCTTGCGGGTGACTTCGACCGCCCCGCACTTGAGGCAGCGCCGGCCGCTGTCGCGGTCGGAGGAGCGGGAGAGCTCTTCGAACTCGTGGCCACAAGCTTGGCACGCATATTCATAGATCGGCACCGGCGAGCACTCTCCATTGATCGAGTCGTCCAACGACTCCACAACCGTTCAACCGCGCCTGATGAGGAGTATAGGCGGCGCGTCTGAGTGCCGCAATGAGTTGAATTGACATCCGCAATCAAGCCGGATATTCGGCGTGAAATGTTGATGATCTTGCGGCGTTGGAAGTCGATCTTTGGTTGCGCCGTCTTGGGGGGCGTCGCGCTGGGGTGCCGATTGGATGGGCAATGGAAGGCGGTCGGCGTGGATCCGCCGGGGTCGAGGCCGCCGATCGAACAACTGTCATTGGGTCGCGACGGGAGCTATTCGGTGACGTGGACCGAGGAGGGAGAGAAGCGCGGAAGCTCGGGTCAATATCGCTGGAACGGGCGGCAGCTTTCGGTGGCCCAGGAGGGCTATGAGCCGAAGAAATATCGGCTGAAGCGGCGGTGGGACGGAAAGATGGTGCTTTCGCCCGGTGGAAAAGAGAAGGGTGTCGCGGTGACGCTCGAGCGAGTTGATCCGCGAACGCAGAATCAAGCGGCGGCTGTTGGGAAAGCCGATCGAGGCGAGGGAGAATCGATGGCCACGCCGCCGGCGGGGAGTACCCCTTCGAACCGGTCAGCACGCTGATCCTTGAATGCCACCGCGCGGCATCATTAGATCAGTTGGCGCCACTCAATCGAGACGTCGGGATTCAAGGCAGGGACGGCTGAAGCCGGTTCAGTCGTGCCTACGGCACTGCGCTTCTTTAAGGCGACGACACCCAGCGATGAATCGCTGGGCTAAATTCATGGCGTCCCTTTTCGGGACGCCCGTTCGCAAACGAACCACTACCCATCGTCATGTCCGATCTGGCCGGCATCATCGTGTTGAACAAGCCGACGGGCATCACTTCGGCCAAGGCGTTGTACCGGGTTCGTTCGATCACGCGGCAGCGGAAGAGCGGACACGCGGGGACGCTTGATCCGGGAGCGTCGGGGGTGTTGCTCCTATGCCTCGGGCGGGCGACGAAGCTCGTGGAATCATTGATGGAGCTGCCGAAGGTATACCGGGCGACGGCGCGGCTGGACATCACCAGCGACAGTTTTGATTCCGATTCGGAAACCCGGGCCGTCGCGGGCGTTGTGGCTCCGTCTCCGGAGCGAGTGGTCGAAGTCGTTCGGTCCTTCGAGGGTGAGATCAATCAAGTGCCACCGCGTGTCAGTGCCCTGAAAGTCGGCGGGCAGCCGGCGTACAAGCTGGCCAGGGATGGGCGGGATTTCGAGTTGGCGCCGCGGACGGTGCACGTGTATTGGACGCACGTTCATTCTTATCGCTGGCCAGAACTGGAGTTCGAGGTCTGCTGCGGGCGGGGTACGTATGTCCGGTCCCTGATTCGGGACATTGGGGAAGGGCTGGGGACGGGCGGGTGCCTGACGTCGCTGGTTCGCAGTCGTGTGGGGCCGTTCATGATCGAGGATTCGTGGACCGCTGAGCGGCTTGCTTCGCTTGGCGATTTTTCGGAGGCCATCATCGCGCCGGATGCGGTGACGCGGTTGAGCCAAAACGCCGCGGTGCCGGAGCGACCGGCGTAGCGCTCTGGGTTTGGATCATTCTGGCTGTCGGGCTCGGAAAGCGAGCTTGGCAGCGGTGAGAGTCAAGAGGGTGAGCACGAAGAGTCCCCAGGCGGAGACGGCGGGGATGGGGACGACGCAGCCGAAGAAATCGTCGTCGTTGCAAAGAACACCCGCTATGTCCGGGATACCGCCCTGGGCCTGACAACAGGTGGCATCCACGTCGACGCAGGATTCATCAGGCAGACAGCACGCGGCCACGCCTTCGCACACTGCGCCTTGCACGAAAGCTCCGCTCGCGGTCGCGCATTCTTCGGCAGTTACGCCGTTCACGCACGATCCACCTTGTAAGCAGCAACTGCCGCAAATGGAAACATCCTGTGCATGCAAGCAGGACCTGGAGGCTTCGTCGCAGATATCGACTGTACAACCGATTCCGTCGTTGCAATCCGGGATGATTACAAGCTTGCAACCAAGGTCGCTGTCGCAGTACTCCAAACCATTGCAGTATACGCCATCATCGCATAACGAATCGTCGGGGTTCTGGAAGCATACGTCCCTTAATTCGTCGCACGTGGCAACCGTACATGCGATGCCGTCGTCGTCGTCGCAAACAATCGGTGTTCCCTGGCAGCCGACTACGGGATTGCAGATCTCGGCACCGTTACAATAAGAATCGGCGTCACACAGCGCGTCGTTAGGATAGAAGTTGCACGTGCCGCCGGAATAGTCGAACGAGTCCGACGTGCACGCGATGCCGTCATCACAAAGGCAAACTCCCGAGCCATCGACGCCGTCGTCACATGGGGCCTGGCCGTTGCAGGGGTTGCTCGCTCCGCCGGGGCATTCCAAACACATTGGTCCGTAATGACCCGGATCACAGTAAAGGTTAAAGACATACGCAGATCCGCAATCGTCGGAAGGTGCCCCCACTAGAGCCACGTGGTCGGTGACCGATACGGACCAGCCGAAGGTGTCATATGCCGCCCCGTCCGAGGCCAGCAGTTTTTGTTCAAGCACCCAAGTTGAGCCGCTCCAGCGGAACAAATACGCCGCGCCGGTCTCAACACCATACTCATCGTTGGCAGCCCAGGCTCCAACTACAGCCACGTCGCCGGAGACCGATCCAGACCAGCCGAAATACGCACCTACGGCTCCATCCGAGGCCAGCAGTTCTTGTTCATACACCCACGCTGAGCCGTTCCAACGGAAGATGTACGCTGAACCGGAACGATAGCCGTTGTCGTCGTCGAAAGGGGCTCCCACCACGCCTATGTTACCGGCGAATGAAACGGACGCGCCGAACCCGTCATTTCCCGACTCGTCCAAGGGAAAGAGCTTTTGTTCTTGCAACCACATGGCACCATTCCAGCGAAAAACGTACGCCGAGCCGGAGCCAGTGCCGTTGTCGTCGTCAAGCCAAGCCCCGACTACGGCCACGTCGCCGGAGATCGAAACAGAAGCGCCGAAATTATCGTATGCCGCTCCGTCCGAGGCCAGCAGTTTTTGTTCATGTACCCAGGTTGAGCCGCTCCAGCGGTAGACGTGCGCCGAGCCGGAGTCAGCGCCATTCTCGTCGTCACCGTAGGCTCCCACTAGGGCCACATCGCCGGAGACGGACACTGAGATGCCGAACCCATCACTTTCGGCCCCATCGAAGGCCAGTAGTTCTTGTTCATGCACCCAGGTTGCGCCGTTCCAGTGGAAAATGTACGCCGAACCAGCGTTAGTGCCGTTGCTGTCGTCAGACTGGGCTCCGACTATGGCCACGTCGCCGGAGACCGATACGGAACTGCCGAAGTAGTCATATTCTGCCCCGTCGAAGGCCAGCAGTTCTTGTTCATACATCCAAGTTGAGCCGTTCCAGCGGAAGACGAGTACCGATCCCGAGTCGAAGCCGTTATCGCTAGAACCAAGAGCTCCTACGAAAGCTACGTCGCCGAAGGCTGAAACTGATCGGCCGAAGTCGTGCTCATCAACACAAGGAAGTTCTTGCGCCTCGTGGAGAACTTGAGCGGAGGCGACAGCGGAGAGAACCGATAGCGTCAGCGAGCAAACGATCTCCCAAGCGGATCGGCGAATGGAAGACCTGGGCAACGTTCCCTCCGGTTTTGACGCGAGTGGCCAGGGGATCGGGTTGGCCTCGGACATCGGCAATCGAACACGAGGATAACGAATTGGCGGAAAGTTTTCCAGAACAGGAGACAACAGAGAGAACGGAGAGAGCGTTCGTCCGTCCTCCGGACAAAGATGATGTGTGGGATCTAGCTTCCTCCGCCCCCTGCCGGGACCCTGCCGGGGCGGGTTCGCAGGTGATGTGACATTGCGCGCCCTCCGGGCGAAGAAACGTTTCATGGGCACACGCTGCGCCGGGGACGAGCCCCGACGCTACATTTGATCGGTGCATGGCCACGCTAAGCGTGGACCATGCCACGCAACCCGTGGACCCCTCCGGGGTCAAGAGCACACATCGGAACTGTCCCACGCAAGCATGTTGGTCGTGCTATAATCCGGCCGATGCCTACCGCGAACATACTGGCGCCTGAGGGACGAATTGCTGAACGGCTCAGCGGGTATGAGCTTCGGCCGCAGCAGCTTGAGATGGCCGAGGCGGTGGGGCGGGCGTTCGATGCCGGGGAGCACCTGCTCGTCGAGGCGGGGACCGGGGTAGGAAAGAGCTTCGCCTATCTAGTGCCGGCGATTGAGCGGGCAACGAAGCATGGTGGGCGGGTGGTGATCAGCACGCACACGATCGCGTTGCAGGAGCAGTTGATCGAAAAGGACATCCCGTTTCTGCAATCGGTGTTTCCGCAGGAGTTTTCCGCGGTTTTGGTGAAGGGGCGATCGAATTATCTGGGGATTCGCCGGCTGGCGCGGGCCAGCGCGAAACAGAACGCGCTCTTTGACGCCAAGGGCGATTTGGCCGAGCTGCGGCGAATCGAGGATTGGGCGTATCAGACCCAGGATGGATCACTGTCCGACCTTTCACCGCAGCCGAGCCTCGCGGTGTGGGAGCGGGCGAAGAGCGACGCCGACGATTGCATGGGGCGCAAATGCCCGCACTACAACGCGTGTTTTTATCAACGGGCGCGGCGCCGAGCGGCCACGGCGCAGTTACTGATTGTTAACCATGCACTGTTGTTTTCAGATTTGGCCGTGCGAGAGCAGGGGGCGTCGATTCTTCCGGATTATGACTATCTGGTTCTGGATGAGGCGCATACGGTGGAAAGCGTCGCGGGCGATCACCTCGGCCTGGCCCTAAGCAACGCTCAAGTGCGGTTTTTGTTGAACAACCTGCACAATGAGCGGACTGGGCGGGGCCTTTTACTCCACCGCGGGAGCGCCGCGCTGCTCGCGGCCGTGGGGGAAAGCCATAGGGTGGCGGAGTCCTATTTCGAGGCCCTTCAGGAATGGCACGATGAGCAATCGGGTTGGAACGGGCGATTGCGCGAACCCCCGCCGGTTGCGCAGAACGTTTCGACGGCACTCGTTGACTTGCGGGAACAAATCCGCGACCTGCGGGAAAAGGTGGAGGAGGAAGAAGATCGATCGGAACTCAACGCCGCCATGGAGCGCTGCACGGGGCTCGCCGGGGCGATCGAACGCTGGCACAACCAGACCGAAAAAGGTTGGGTGTATTGGCTGGAAATGGCGCCGGATCGCGGGCGGCGGGCCACGCTGAGCGGGCGGCCGATTGACGTCGGTCCGACGTTGAAAACGGCGCTCTTTGATCCGGTCAAAAGCGTGGTGCTGACCTCGGCCACGTTGACCACGGCGTCGGACGAGCCGTTCGCGTATCTACAGCAACGTCTGAGTCTGACCGGCACGCGGTCGCTCTCGCTGGGCTCGCCGTTTGACTATCGCAAGCAACTCAAGGTGTACGTGGAGGCGGGCATGCCCGATCCGAGCAACGTAACGGACTTCACGGCGGCCGCGTGCGAGGGGATCAAGAAGTACGTGGAAATGTCGCGGGGGCGGGCGTTCGTGCTGTTCACCAGTTACGACATGATGCAGCGCTGCGCGAAGGAGCTGACGGCGTTTTTCGAAAAGCAAGAAATGCCGCTTCTGGTGCAAGGGACCGGGCTGCCTCGATCGATGATGCTGCAACGGTTCCGCAACACGCCGCGAAGCGTGCTGTTCGGTACGGATACCTTTTGGGCGGGCGTGGATGTGCCGGGCGAGGCGCTGAGCAACGTCATCATCGTGAAGTTGCCGTTCGGCGTGCCGAACCACCCGATGATTGAGGCTCGAATTGAGCAGATCCGCGATCGGGGCGGGAACCCGTTCACGGAATATCAGATTCCCGAGGCCATTCTCAAGTTCAGGCAGGGAATGGGCCGGTTGATCCGCACGCGGACGGACACGGGGATCGTGGTGATCCTCGACCCGCGGGTGAGGACGAAGCCGTACGGGAAGCGATTTCTGGCGGCGCTGCCGGATTGTGAAGTGGTGATACGGCGCTGATGAAGATTAGGCGCCGACGGGGATGGATTCCCCGGGTGAGGAGGTGCGAGAAAGGATTCTCGCACCAGCAACCGGGCGTGGACCATGGCACGCCAAAGACCTATCGCGCATCATCCGCCCTGGTGAATGGCGGGGCGGGCGGGGGCGGGTAGCGATAGACGATATCGAACTGGTCCCATTTTTCGCCGCTCGTTCCGCCGTCGTCGACGAGGTTGGGGCCGACGCTGTACACGATCCATCTTCCTTCGTCAGCGCGGAACACGAGGCCGTTCTTGGAGAATGGATCGGGTTTGATTGACTTCGAGATGACCGACGCAACGCTCGTTCGAGGGCTAAGGTCATCGCCCGATTGGACCAAACGCAGCCGCACATCCACCACGGTCTGGGCGAGCATGGTGACCGCCCGCATCCGCCGTTCGAGCTGAACGACGCGCGACAGTGATGGGAGGACGGTTCGTGAGACCACGTCCCACCGAGGCACGTTTTCGGAGATGTAACCCTCGGAATCGAAGGGGTCGAGTTCGGTTTCATCGTGATCGAACATGGCATCGAAATAATCATGGATGTGGTGTTTGACGGTTTCGTCGGGGAGTAGAAGCCGCCCCAGCCATAACTCCAAGACTGCCTCGGGATGGTCGGCCTGCGGCTCGACGTTCACCAGGTACATGCCGTTGCCGTTTTCTCCGCTAGTGAGGACGGCCAGGTTGGAGAGCAACCGAAACGGCTTAGAGCACAGTTCATCGACAATGAGCGTTGCGAACGTGCGTTCCATCTCGATTCCGCGCTCGATGCCGGGCATGTGATCGCTCAGGCGGCGTAATTCACTCCTCGCGGCTTCAAGCACGGTTACGGGCACGTCGTCCCGCATGGCCATGTCGGCGATGGAATCGGCACCGAAGGTCCATAGAGTCAGGCCGACCAGGGTTTCGATCAACGTGATGCCCTGGCTGACGTGGGAGGCCATGCGCATGGTGGTTGCGTACCGATCTAAGGCGCCTTGGAAGTCGCCTTCGAATTCCAGGCGGCGTCCGTCGGCAATGAGCATTTTTCCGATGTGGCGATAGCCGGTGAGGTTGGGAAGCATGACGCTGAGGATGCTGCCCTGGGAATCGCCGAAATATGGAAACTGGCAGCGGTCCATCCGCGAGGCCTTGACGGCTAAAGCGAGCGTCTGACGCGTGGAAGATCGATCCATGTAGGCGGCGAAGTCGGGTTCACCCGTGGGCCAGGTGTGTGCCACGGCGTAGTCCACGGCCGGCCCCATGCCGTCCGGTGGGTCGTCGTACTTGTTCATGGCGTCGATGTAGATGGGGGCGGCATTGGATGACTTGCTCAACAGTTGAACGTCAAGCCCGCGGCGGATGAGCTCGTGAGCCGGCCAGACCTCGAATTCCTCGCCGCGGATGACGACTGATTCCGCGGGCCAATCCGCGGAAGGGATAAACGGAGGAACGGCGAGAACGCATTGTAAGACCGCCACTGTCCAAATCATGATGCCCAACTCCCAGCGACCGATTCGAGCCCAGCGCCGCACTCGTGTGCGGGGGCTTTGCTTTTGGTCGTGGTTTATGACGAGTACGGGGTGGGTTTGTTATGGTTCGGCAGCCCGGCAACACACGCATGGCCACGCAAGCGTGGACCATGCCACGCGCCCCAGCGAGGAATTAAGCGCGCAAAGAGTAGGGCAGGTCAACAACCTGCCCTACTTCAGTTGCCGTTCGCGGGTCTGAAAAAAGCCCGCTTCCTGACGGTCGCGGCTCTGATCAGCGCGCTGCGGCCGTCTCCTGCTGCTCCTCGAGCATCGCCGCCTTGCGCGAGAGCTTGATGCGGCCTTGATCGTCCACGGCGAGCACCTTCACGCGAACCATTTCGCCGATCTTGACCACCTCATCCGCGGACTTCACATACTCCGTATCGAGCTCGCTGATGTGGCAAAGTCCATCCTGTCCCGGCGTCAGCTCGATGAAGGCGCCGAAGTCCTTGATGCTGCTGACGCGGCCGGTATAGAGCTTTCCGACTTTGACCTCGGCGGTGACGGCTTCGACCATTTCCAACGCCCGTTCTGCACCGGCGAGATTGACGCAGGCAATCAGGATCGTGCCGTCGTCGTTGATCTCGATGATCGCGCCGGTCTCGGCCTCGATGGACTTGATGTACTTGCCGCCCGGTCCAATGACCTTTCCGATCTTGTCCGACGGAATCCGCGTGGTGATGATTCGCGGTGCGTATTCGCTGGTGCTGGAGCGTGGTGCGGGAAGGGCCTTGAGCATCTGCCGGAGAATGTCGATCCGGGCCTCTTTCGCGAGTTTGAAGGTCTCTACGATGACTTCGTGGGAAATGCTCCGGCCCTTTAGATCGAGTTGGACGGCGGTGACGCCGCGCTGGGTGCCGGCGACCTTAAAGTCCATGAGGCCAAAGTGGTCCTCTTCTCCCAAAATATCGACGACGAGTTGGTGCTTGCCGTTCTTTTCGAACATGCCCACCGAAATACCCGCGACGGGCTGACGAATCGGCACGCCAGCGTCCATGAGTGCCAGACAGCCGCCGCACACCGAGGCCATCGAACTCGAACCGTTAGATTCGAAAATCTCGGAGACCAGACGAATGGTGTACGGGAACTTTTCCGGGGTGGGCAAAACGGCTTCCAGCGCTTTTTCGGCGAGGTTGCCGTGTCCGATTTCGCGGCGGCTGGTTGCGCCGACGCGCTTGACTTCGCCGGTGGAAATCGGTGGGAAGTTATAATGGAGCATGAACTTCTTGCTGTATTCCTCGCCGAGCCCGTCGATGATCTGTTCGTCGCGCGAGGTGCCGAGGGTGATGACGCAAATAGCCTGGGTCTCACCACGCTGGAACAGGGACGAGCCGTGGACCCGCGGCAAAACGCCGACTTCGCAAACGAGGGGGCGGATGTCCCTGGCGCCGCGTCCGTCGGCCCGCTTACCCTGGGTGACGATCATGTCGCTGACGATCTCGCCCTCGATTGAGTCGAGAAGTTCGCGAACCTTGTTCCAATCTTCGGTCGGTTTTTCGGCGCCTTCCGGGGTGTATGCTTCTTTCGCGGCCTTGTAGATTTCACTGATGGCGGTGTAGCGGTCCTGCTTGCCGGAGGTCGTCCGTGCCACTCTCAAGCGGTCGGCGTATTGCTTACGGAGCATTGTGAGCAGGTCATCGTTCGGGGGCGGCGGCGTCCACGTCTTGGGCTTGGCGGCTTTGCGGGCGAGTTCGGCGATCATACCGCAGATCTCCGCGACGGCGTCCTGACCGACGGCGATGCCGTTGATGATCACGTCCTCGGAAAGCTCCTTGGCGCCCACTTCGATCATGTTGACCGCTTCGCTGTGACCGGCGACCACCAGCTCCATTTGGGTGAATTCCATTTGAGATTGGGTGGGGTTCAACACGAATTCGCCATCGATATAGCCGACGCGGCAGGCGGCGGTGGGACCTTCAAACGGAAGCGGGGAGACGGCCAGGGCGGCGGAGGCGCCGATCATGGCCAGTACGTCGGGGTCGTTCTCCTGGTCAGTGGCCAGCACCATCGCTTGGATGAGGACCTCATCTTTATAGCCATTGGGAAACAGTGGGCGGATGGGGCGGTCGATCATCCGCATGGTCAGGATCTCTTTCTGCGTCGGTCGGGATTCGCGTTTGAAGAAGCCGCCGGGGAATTTTCCGGCCGCGTAGGTCTTCTCGCGGTAATCCACGGTCAAGGGGAAAAAATCGCCGCCTTCACGCGGGGGTCCGGTGACCACACCGACGAAGACCACCGTCTGCCCATAGGAGACCACGACCGCGCCGGAGGCTTGCTTGGCGATTTTGCCTGTCTCAATGCGAAGTGTTCGACCACCAATGTTTCGTTCAACGTACTGCAACATACTCATTACTCATCCATTTTTCCGCCGGGACCGTCGATCCATTCGACCCGATCCCGACTTGTCCTGGTAAACCCCACGATTATCGAATTGTCTTTACGTACATCCTTCAACGAGCGTGTTCCGCGGGTCATGCACACCTAGCCAGTCGAAATCCGATTGCAGTTGGCATGTCCCGAACGACATTGGGATGGGACCGATTCAGTCGCGCGAAGGGTCGCTCGAACGTCCGAGGTCGCGGCTACTTCCGCAAGCCGAGCCGGTCGATGAGCTGACGATAACGTTCGCGGTCCGTGCGGGTGAGATACTTCAGCAGGGCCGCGCGGCGACCCACCTGCTTCAGCAAGCCGCGCCTGGCCGCGTGGTCCTTCTTGTTGCCCTTCAGGTGCTCGGCGAGCTCCTGGATCCGGGCGGTGAGCAGCGCCACCTGGACCTCGGGCGAACCGGTGTCGCGATCGTGCATGCGGTTGCCCGCGATGACCCCTTGTTTTGCCTCAATCGTTAGCGACATGTGGACCGACGGCCTCCGGACGAATTCCCTTTGACGAGCCCTAAACCCAAACAAAACAACGACTTACAACTCTTTTCGATCCCTACATACTTCTCTGGGCGGGGAATTTAACCGCAAAGCTCCGTCATTGCAAGTAGTAGCTTTTGGCCTATTTTCAACGGTTATCTCCAAACGGTTTCGCGGAATTGGGAGACGAAGCGGGCGTTGTCGGGGTGGGCGGCCAATGCTTCGAGCAGGTCCTGCATGGCCCGGTCGGGGGGGCGGGACGAAAGGGAACGGCGGATTTTGTGGGCGACGGCCAGGGTTTCGGGCGACAAAAGCAATTCCTCTTTTCGCGTGCCGGATTCGTTCAGATCGATGGCTGGCCAGATGCGCTTGTTGGCCAGGTCGCGGGAGAGGACGATCTCCATGTTCCCGGTGCCCTTGAACTCATTGAAGATCACCTCGTCCATGCGGCTGCCGGTGTCGATGAGGGCGGACGCGATGATGGTTAGGGAGCCGCCGTGCTCCGCGTTTCGGGCCGCGCCGAAGATGCTTTTGGGCTCGATCAGGGCGCGGATGTCCAACCCGCCGGACATAATTCGGCCGCCGCCGCGGATGGCCGCGTTGAACGCCCGCCCGAGCCGGGTCAGTGAATCCAGCAGGATGAAGACGTCCTGGCCACTCTCCACCATTCTCTTGGCCTTGGCGATCATCAGCCGGGCGATGCGAACGTGGCTGGCGATATCGTGATCGTTGCTGCTGGAGACGACTTCGCCGTGAACGCTGCGCCGCATCTCGGTGACTTCTTCGGGACGCTCGTCGATCAGCAGCACCATCATGTAGACGTTGGGGTGATTGGCGGCCACGCCCGCGGCCATTTGGCGAAGAAGAACGGTTTTGCCGGTTCGCGGAGGGGCGACGATCAAGCCGCGCTGGCCAAGACCGATGGGGGTCATCAGGTCGACGACCCGCATGGTCGCCGGTCCGTCCGGGATTTCAAACCGAACCACCTGGCGGGGATCGATGGCGGTCAGGTCTTCAAAGGATTTGAGCGAAGCGAACTCATCCGGCTTCAAACCATTTAGCGAGACGATATCTTCCAGTGGCGGACCACCCCGGCTGCCATTTCCATCTTGCCCACCGGCGAGTCCAACGACCGCTTCTCCGCCGCGCAAACCAACCGTTTGAGCGAGGCGAGCGGGAACAAAAGGATCCCGGCCTTGGGCTCGGTAGTTAGCTTCGGGTGAACGCAGCCGTCCGCCGCCACGAGGGTCGGGTTCAAAAACGCCTTCAACTTGAAGTTCCGCCATGAAGGCCATCACTCCGTTTCGCCAGGCTTTGTCAGGTATCCGCCTCGACCAGGACCATCGGCCAGCCGGGCCAATTTGTCTGTAAACTAATGTGTTGTATTTATTTACGATTCTTTCGGAGGTTTGTGGAACGGCCCCTGATTGGCTGATGCCGGCCCCGTCGGCACCTGGAAGGCCCGACCGCCTCTCGGGCTCCAGTATACCCTTTCTCTTGACGAGTGGAACGGCCAAATTTTTGCCTTTGCAGAAAATCAAGGCTTGACAAGCCCTGCGGGCGGCGCGTATCGTGACCCCCCAACCTGCTGGTTGACGGTTGAGGCGTCGGATAGCGCGGGATGCCTGTGGCCGCTTTCCAGGGTTGTCGTGTCGGGTTCGCCCGTGTGGCATGAAGAAATGCTTCATGCGAATCGGAGCGGTTTCCCGATAACTGGCAAACATGCAGCCAAAACATGGCGTGGTGGGCTGTAGGGCGGCGAGCTGATCGTTCTGATTTACCGCCGGGTCTAGAAAACAGGGTCGAGCAGACGCCAATCCGAAATGGTGCGTTCCCGCCGGTGAGCGTTTAACGGTTTGGCGGAACGAAACGAGTCGATCGGCAAGTTTGAGACGCTTCGCCCCGAGGTTTTGCATCGCGCGGGCGACCATCGCGCGTGTTCTTTATAGATGATGAGGATTCAGCCGGTTAACGCCGGCCCGGTTTGGCTTGCGACTTACGGGCAGCGGACGATGGCGCGGTTTCCGTTCTCCCGGAAGGTTTCGCGAACCACTATCCCATACAGGAGGTACGGCAATGCAAAAGTCTGTTAACCGGACCAAGGTTCTTGGGCTGTTGGCTGCCGGCAGTATGTTGTTCCAGTTGGGCGGGTGCAGCCTCGACGCATTCCTCAATCAGGCGTCGATCGGCTTTGCCCGGACGTTTGGCGGTATTCCGGCTCAGATCATCTACGATCTGACGATTGGACCGTTCATCGAGGACAGCCTCGGCGGCGGCGGTAGCGAAGAGGGTGCGTAACCCGTTTTCAGCCGGCCTGGGGAACGGTGGATAGCGAGGTTTCCGTGCTCCCAGTTGGTTCGCGAGCCATTTTGCAAAAACAGGAGACATGGCAATGCAAAAGTCTGTTAAGCGGACGAAGGTTCTTGGGCTGCTGGCTGCCGGCAGCATGTTGTTCCAGTTGGGCGGTTGCAGCTTCGACGCATTCATCAATCAGGCGTCGATCGGCTTTGCCCAGACGTTTGGCGGTATCCCGGCTCAGATCATCTACGATCTGACGATCGGACCGTTCATCGAGGACAGCCTCGGCGGCGGCGAAGAAGAAGGCGCGTAATTCGTTTTCAGTTGTAACGACCGACATGGCGGCTGTGTCCATGTGAGGTTAGTCGTGCCGCTGTTTCGCGGCACAGGGATCCCACGAGTAAGGAGATGTTTGAGATGAAGAATCGGAAATCGAAAGCGGCTTTGTTGGTCGTGCTCGCGTCGGGCACGCTGTTTCAGCTTGGCTGCCTGGGTACCTATTTCAATTTTGCGGTCCAGGGCCTTCCGGGCACGATCCTGGCAGAGTTCCTGCTCGACAACGACAGCATCTTCGACCTGTTCGAAGACGGCGGCGAATCGTCCTCCGAGTAGCCTGCGACTTTGATTTCCCTGCTCTCGCGGGCAGGTGTGGAATGGTATTGTAAGGGCGGAGACGGTCATTGTGCCTGCTCCGCCCTTATCTTTTGGAATTCGCCGGCGTCGGCTGTTCCGCTCATGGCTGAGCCACTACCGTCGTTTCAAACCCCGCTAAGACCTCGGGACGCTCCACACTACCTCCAACGCTCATTATCCCCATTATTGGATCATGAGGCATAGCGATCTTCGTACCTCGATCTAGACATCTGGCAACGAGCCGCTGTTTTTCGTCCATTGTGGTCATGGGCCGCAGGTCGTAAGCCATGACCCACGGAACGGGAACGTGGGCCGCGGTCGGCACCATGTCCCCGACAAAAATCACCTCACTTCGTTCGCCCTCAAACACCGGATGCAGTTGGTAGGGCGTGTGCCCATGGGACAGGTGCCACGAAAGTCCGTCCATCGGTGAGGCGGGTTCCTCTCCATCGACAAAACACAACAACCCGCCGTCGGCCAGGGCCTCGAAATCCGACCGTAGAAAGGACGCCCGGTCCTTCAAATGCGGCCGTTGGGCGTGTTCCCAGTGGCGCCGATGAATCCAATGGCGGGCCCGCGGATATCGAACCTGGGTCGGTCCTCCGGGCATGTTGGCCCAATCCGTTAGCCCACCGTTATGGTCGAAGTGCAGGTGGGTCACCACGACATCGGTTACGTCGTCCCCCGCCAGGCCGGCCAGCTTCAACGCTCGGTCGATCGCCGTCGCATCGTGTACAATGGCATAACGGGCGGCCGCCTCCGGTAACCACTTCGTTCCACAGCCCGTGTCCACGAGAATCACCCGGTTGGCGGGTCGGTTAACGGCGAGCAAAGTCCGCGTGGCTAGCGGGATGCGGTTCTGATCGTCCGACGGAGTCGAACGAGACCAGAGCACTTTGGGCACAATGCCGAACATAGCGCCGCCGTCCAGCCGGAAGGTGCCGGTCACGATGGAATGGAGTTCAAAGGGGCCAACCCGTAACATGGTGGTCAATCTACCATGCGGAGCGCGACGCAGCACCCGCATGGGATGGAAAGAACCCCAGAGCCGTTGGTCGACCGGATGGGCTCGGGGACCCAATCGCCGATGTCATGGGTGGCTTGAGCGACGCCGTTTGACCGAATGAATGACGATCGGATGAATTCGCCTGGGGCAACCGTACCCGCAACGGAGAGAGGCGGAATGCCCGCGGCTCCGGCGCGGGGGCGGACTGAAGGGCCGCAGGTGAGTTTCTGGGAATCGCTCTCGTTTTCCGTGGTGCACGGGACGGGTTCTCTGTTATTGCGGATGATTGGGCTCGGCGGCTTGCACCGGCTCGGCCGGATGTTTGGTACGCTGGAATGGCTGCTCAACGGTCGGCGGCGACGACGCTTCCTGGGGGCGTTGGATCAGGTCAGCGAACGTCCGGTGACCCCTGGGCAACAACGGTCCATTGGTCGCGAGTTCTTCATACGGGCGCGATGCAACAAGCTGTTTTATCTGTTGTTTGATCGAGTTCCCCAAGAGACGGCTCGCAGTCTGATTACCGTCAAGAACGAGAACTTGCTACAGGCGGCGGTCGCGCGCGGTCGTGGGGTGTATGTGGCGTTGTCGCACCACGGGCCGCATCATGTGATCGGGTTGCTGATGCCCCTTCGGGGATACAACATCGCGGGTGTTCGGGACCGACAGGAGGGCGGACTGCGCCGATTCGTTCAGGACCGCTTGGATCGTCTGTATCCGGAGTTCCAGCGAACCAGGTTCCTGTACACGGACAGCTTCCCGCGGGAAATCTACCGGTGTTTCGAAGATGGATACGTGGTCGCGAGTGCCATGGACGTGTCCCGCGTTCGCGACGAAAGACAGCGGAAAGAAGAGGTGACGATATTCGGGGAGCGCCGGGCGTTCGTTTCGGGTCCGCTGCGGATCGCCCTGCGCTGTGGGGCGCCGGTTTTGCAGGCATTCATTGTGGCTCGTGATCACTTTCGGTACGAAGTTGACGTTGTCGATACCTTGATCGACCCGAAGCTCGAGGTGGACGAAGATACGGCCGTTCGATGGGCGCTCGAGACATACGCCGGCAACGTCGAGCGGTATGTCCGCGCGACACCCAGCCAGATGTCGCGGCTGTGAAGGAATACCGACCATCCTTGACGCGACCCACACGCGTGGTAGGTTAGCCCATCAGTTTTGGGGGCGTAGCTCAGTTGGGAGAGCGTCGCGTTCGCAATGCGAAGGTCGAGGGTTCGAATCCCTTCGCCTCCAGTTTCGTAAGTCTCGCCGAATGCAAGATTTGGCATACCTGCCCGGCGTAGGGTGGTGCGGCACTGAGGCTCTGAAAAGCGGTAGTAGTACCGTTTTGCGGAGAACAGGCCATGCCACGAACCCACCAGCCACCGAAGTACCGGCACCACAAGGCAACCGGACAAGCTGTCGTCGTAGTCGAGGGCATGTTTCATTACCTCGGCACCTACGGCGCGGCGTCGAGTCGTAAGCGATATGACGAACTGATCGGCATCTGGCTTGCTCATGGGCGCAAGTTGCCGGTTGCTGCCCAGCCTGAGCCCGCGCCGGTCACCGTAGCCGAGGTGCTGGCCGAGTATTGGGCTCATGCGGAAAAGAAGCACGGCAAGCGCCGCAACGCCGTCAAAACGCTGTCACACATTAAGCGGGCGATAAGCCTGTCACGCCAACATTTCGAAGCCTTGCCTGCCGCGTCCTTTGGGCCGGTTGCGCTGGAACAGCTGCGCGGCTTCTACATCGCGGATGGATTGAGCCGCAGCACGGTTAACTTAACTTACACTTCCAAGTCACACGCCATGCCCTGCGCACCCAAAAGAAAGGGGCGTCGGCTGCCACCGACGCCCCGTGAGGGATCGGAAATGACGGGCGCCGTCATGGACACGCCGGAACGGTATACGGATACGCGAAGCCGCTAAATGCGGCCACATCGTTCGATACGTCCGCGAAATTCGCCGTCTGGTTCGGCGTGTTTGGCGTACCCGGACTCTGCGGACCCACGAGATCCGCACGCGGCATCGACGGAGCCGATACCAAGTTACTGAACTTCTGGACGATGGCGTTGACATCCGCGAAGTTCGGTTGTGATCCACCGCCGAACGCTCGGATCACGTCGCCCCACTTCCCCGTGGCCACCAAGAGCGGAGCCGAACAGTTATTCCCACTCGCGTCGCACATCCGCACGCTATATGTCGAACCCGGCACAATGGCCGTTCCGAATAGGTGCAACGGCCCAGCCGTCCACGTCTGGGAATTCGGCGTGACCGTGCATTGCAGCGGAGCGCCCCTCAGCGCCGGACTCGGCGAATTCGGCATGCTCTGCTCCGCTCCGGCCCACCAAACGTCGCCAACGCGCGCCGGGAATTGCGGCATGGAGACGATTTCGATTTGAATCGAGGTGCCGCCGGCCACGGCTGCATTGTTCGGCGTAATCGAAATGTACCGGCTCTTGTTGCCGCAGACCGCTGGCGGCGTGCAATCGGCGTTCGTGCT
>Ga0137431_1000119_pt1 | contig 38478 bp, 45 predicted proteins | sample EasRivERMZT800_2_FD_104646 | JGI IMG/M metagenome (GOLD analysis project Ga0137431, IMG submission 104646) | Soil microbial communities from meander-bound floodplain in the East River, Colorado, USA - East River MetaG ERMZT800_2 | ecosystem: Environmental > Terrestrial > Soil > Floodplain ... | reverse complement strand
CCTTCCTTGCTCTGAAAAGGGTCTCAGTGAAAACCCGCCGGGCGTTTTTTCAAAGGGGATCGCCTGATGGGACGCGGTGGCGCGCGGATCGGATCGGGCCGTAAGCCCAAGCCAACACGCGAGTTCAACGTGATCGACGGCGGCGCGTCGTTTGATTCCGCGGGGCTGGATCTGCCACCGGACGATCTGACGGCCGAGGAGCAGCGGTTCTGGCGGCAGTACGCGCCGTTGGCGCTCGAGCGGCGGACGCTCGTGCCGGCCACGGTGCCAGGGTTCCGGCTGCTGTGTCGGACGGAGGCCACGCTAACGCGGATGGCCGCGGACCTGCTCAGGGACGGCGACACCGTGATGAAAGTCACGATCGACGGCTCAGGCCAGGAGCACCAGGAAGTCAAGAACCACCCGAAAGCGACGCGGCATGACCGGCTGATCAAGGTGCTCGACGGGCTGCTCAAGAGCTTCTGTCTGACCCCGTTTGGCAAGCCGTTGACGGTGGCGCCGCCGAAGACGAAGGCCGAGCAGGACAAGGCTAAGAGCCGTCAGGCGTTCTTCGGAGTCGCGCGTGGCTGATGCCGTCCTCGAGCGGCCGGCCGCGAAGCGGTCAGGCAAGCCACCGACGCGGGGCTGGTGGGGCAATGGGTCGTCGCCGACAGAGCGCTGGCCTGGTGTCACGGTGGAGCTCGAGGCCGTCTGGGTGGGCGCCCGCAAGCGGTGGGAGTCACCGGACGGGCGGTTCTACTACGACCAGGCCGCGGCGGATCGCGTCGTCGAGTTCTTCCCGGCCTACCTTCGGCATTACATCGGGCACTTTGACGGCCAGCCGTTCACGCTGATGCCCTATCAGGAATGGCTGATCGCGCGTCCGCTGTTCGGGTGGAAGTCCTCAGCAACGGGGCTCCGGCGATTCCGCAAGCTGTTCGGGTTCCTGCCCAAAGGTGCGGGAAAGTCGCCGCTCGGCGCTGGGCTGGGCTTCTATCTGGCCTTCTGCTGTGGCGAGCCAGGCGCGGAAGTCTACGCGGTGGCGTCGGAGATGAAACAGGCGCGCGTCGTCCACGACAACGCCCGCGTCATGGCCGAGCGGATCAAGGTGCTCGATCCGGAACTCGGCGAACTGCTGCTCGTCAAGCGCGACGAAATCGAGCGCACCGACACTCACTCGAAATACATCGTCCTGTCCGCCGACGCCTCCAGCAAGCACGGGTATCGTCCGTTCGCCGTGGTCATGGACGAGATGCACGCCCAGAAGAATCGGGATCTGTACGAAGTCCTGTGGCGGTCGATGATCAAGCGGCTCGAGCCGGTCATGTTGATCCTGACGCACGCCGGCCACGACGACGAAGGGATCTGTTTCGAGGAATACGACTACGCCAAGCGCGTGCTCGCAGGGGCGGTGACGGACGCCTCCGAGCTGCCGGTGATCTTCGAGGGCCAGCCCGACGATGACCCGTTCGCCGAAGAGACCTGGCGCCGGGTGAACCCAGGCCACGGCGTGACGGTGCAGCATGACGGAATCGTGGCGCTGGCGGCCGAGGCCAAGTCGGACCCGCGGAAGTTGAACGACTTTCTGATGTGGCACCTGAACCGCTGGGTCAATCAGGCGGTGTCGTGGCTGCCGATCGACTGGTGGGACCAGACGAAAGACGAGCCGATCCCGCCGGATGACGTGCTCCGGACGCTGCCGTGTGCGGCGGGCTTGGATATGGCCGCGAAGATCGACCTCGCGTGCTTCTCGGTGACGTTTCGCCAGCGGCTCGCCTCGGCCGTGCAGGTCGAGGCCGTGGACGGGCAAGAACAACCGAAGGCGCTCAATCTGAACTACCGGCTGATCACCGTCCCGTTCTTCTGGATTCCAGAAGAGCGCATGCGGGAGCACGAGGCGCGCGATGGCGTGCCCTACTCGGACTGGGTGCGTCAAGGCCTCGTGACGCCGACGCCCGGCATGGTGATCGACTACACGCGGATTCTGGACGACATCACGACGAAGATCGCCCCGCGGTTTCCCCGACTGCGCGAGAGCGTAATCGGCTATGACCCGGCGTTTGCGACGGACCTCGCCACGCAGCTCCGCAAGTGGGCGAGCCGCGACGAATGGTGCCTGGAAGTCCTCCAGAACTACACGCACTTGTCCGAGCCCTGCTACGTGTTTGAAGGGCTGGCGAAGTCCGGCCGCATCGTCCACGGCGCGAACCGCGTGCTGAGAAACCACGTCGGCAACGTCGCGATCAAGTCCGACGACGCGAAGCGGATCCGACCCGTGAAACCGAAACAGGCGAGCAAACACATTGACGGCGTCGTGGCAAGTCTCATGGGGCTGAAGATGCTGGCGAGCGTGCCGGATACGAGACCCGAAGTCTTCGCGGAGTGGGTGTAATGCTGATGAGAGCGCCGTCACGGCTCGCGCGACTCTGGGCCGCGCTACGCACATGGTCCGGGCCGTTCACCCTGAAGGAGTCGTCCTGGGCCGCGCTCAATGCCCAGTTCTTCTCCGACGGGACACCGACCTATGCCGGCGTCCGTGTCACTGAGGAGACCGCCTTCACCTTCTCGGCCGTCTACGATGCGGTCAATCAAATCAGCTCAGACGTCGCCAAGTTGCCGCTCAACCTGCACAAGCGCCTGTCTAATGGCGGCAGCGAGCACTACACGACGTCAAAACTCTACCGATTACTGAAGGATCGGCCGAATCCCGACATGGGCTCGATGGTGTTTCGCCGCACCATCATCGCGCATGCGCTGACACTTTGGGGCGGGTTCGCGGAGATCGTGCGGGATGCCGTCGAGCGGCCGATCGAACTCTGGCCGATCCATCCCAGCCGCGTGCGCCTCGAGGAAGACCGCAGCGGTGCGCTGATCTACATCGTCACGAAAGTGGACGGGAGCCAGGTCACATTACCCCAGCGCAACGTCCTGCACATTCACGGGCTCGGCCCAGACGGCTATTCAGCCTATCCCGTGATCGAGATGGCGCGGCAGGCGATCGGACTCGGTCTCGCGGTCGAGCGGTTCGGCGGGGCGTTCTTCGGGCACGGCGCAACGTTCGGCGGACTGCTCGAAGGGGCCCCGACTGATCCCGAACGCCGTAAGGAACTGCGGAGGCAGATCAACGAACAGCACGGCGGTCCTGAACGGGCGCACAAGTTTCTGATGATTTCCGAGAACATGAAGTACACCAAGTTGGGCGTTGATCCGCAGAACGCCCAAGCGGTGGAACTCTGGGAGCAGGTGATCAGCTCGGTGGCCGGGTTCTTCAATATGCCGGTCTACAAGTTGCGGGTCATCAAGCCTGGGGCCGTGTCCTATGCGTCCGTCGAGCAGCAAGCCCTGGAGTATTACAAGGGGCCGATCCTGAACTGGGTCACGCTGTCGGAAGAGGAATACAACTACAAGCTGATCCCGTCGCTGGAGCGATCGCAACAGTTCTTCAAGCACAACACGAACGCCTTCCTGCGCGGTGACATCAAGAGCCGCTACGACGCCTACAAGGTGGCGCGCGACTCCGGCATTATCAACGCGAACGAGTGGCGGGCGCTCGAAGACATGAACCCGCAAGATGGCGAGCAAGGCACGCTCTATCTCGTGCAGGAACAGAACATCCCGCTCAGCAGCGTGCAAGAACTCGTCGCGTCGAAGATCAAGAAGAACGAGACGCCGGCTCCCACGCCGACGGCTCCGGCTGGCGGCGGTGGCGATCGCGCGCTCGCCGACGAACTGACCGCACGGGCCGAACGTGCCGAGGCGCTGGTGGCGGCGGCGCGGGTCGAACTAGAAGCGGCGCAGGTCACAGCGGCGCACCTTGAAGGCTACGGCGCTGCCGCGACCGAGGAATCAGGACAGGCGCGGGCGGCGGCGAATGCGCTGCTGGCGCGTGTAGCCACGTTGGAGCAGATTGCGGCCGACGTCACGGCGGAACGGGACCGCGTGATCGCTTCCGTCCAGACCCTCGAAGCTGACCGTGTAGCGGCGCATGGGGCACGGGCTGAGGCCGAGCAGCGAGCGGCTGAAGCCTGGCAGGCGAAGGCCGACGCGGAACAACGGCTGGCTGCGAAGGAACAGGACCGGCTGGCCGCGGCCGCGCTCGCTGAGGAGATGCGGGCCGCTCTGGAAACGGCAGAATCGGCGCTGAGGGCTGAGTCGGTTGACGTGCCGGCCCTGGAAGCCGAACGCGACCGCGCCAAGGCTGACGCCGACGCGGCTCATGCGCTCGCCGTAGAGGCGCAGACAGCGCTCACGGCTGAGCGTCAACGGCTGGCAGCCCTAACGACACGCGCCGAACAGGCCGAGGCGGACGCGCTGTCCGCGCGTCAGGCCGCTGAGCTCGCCACCGCGCTGGCCGAGGACGCCGAGCGCGCGAAAGCCGAGGCGGATCTGCGGCGCCGGCTGTCCGAAGAAGCCGAGCACGCCGCGGTCGCTGAGGCGCAAGCCCGTGCAGACGAACGCGATCAGGCGCTCGCCAGCAAGGCCGAGGCGGACGCCACCCGACAGGCGCACGCCGACTCGGAACAGGCGCTCAGGGCGACGTTGGCTGAGACCGAGGCGGCAGAGACACGCGCGCGGCTTGAGGCTGAGGCCGCCTTAGCGTTGATTAGGAAAACCGCAGACGCGGCTGAGCAGGAAGCCCAGCGGCTCGCGGGTGAACGGCAGCAGGTCGAGGCGCAGTTGCGGGAGCAGCGCGAAAGTGAACGTCAGCGCCGGCTGGCCGTAGTGGCAGCGCACCGTGGGCTCATTGTCGACGCCCTCGGCCGCATGACCCGCCGAGAGTGCCAACAGGCCAGAGCCAAGCAAGCCACCCCACAGAAGCTCCGGGCATGGCTCAGCGGGTACGCCGACCTGCAGGAAGCCGTGTGCGTCGAGGCCCTGCTGCCGGCCATGCGGGCGCACCTGGCCTGGCAGGGCTCAGCCGAGGATCCGGCCGACGTGACGGCCCGGATGGTGCGCGAACATCTGGCCGCCTTCGAGGGACAGATTAGGGCGGCGCTGGAGGCCGACGCAGAGGACTTCCACCCGCGACTCGATCGCGTGTTGACGCGGTGGGAACGTGACCGGGCCGAGTCGGTGGCCGACGCGCTGTTGACACAGGAGATCCGTAATGTCTGATCCACTTGCTCCAAGCACGCCAGAAAACTCGGGCGCACTAATTGATCTTCAGGAAGACGTGTTTTTCGGAACCGTGCTCGTGAAGTCCTCTCGTGGCGTCATGTATCCATTCCCGGTTGTACTCGACATGGATGGCCGAAAGATGCTGGAGCTGTATCCAAGCCTCGTGCTGGTCGGCAAATCATCGAGCGGTCAGGACGTGTTTCGAGACACAAGCCTCGATGGCGACGGCGCCACAACTGGAGGCGCGACATGATCGAATACGCGATGACGCAGTGGGGCGATGGGCGCTCCTGCCCGCGCCCGAAAGCTGTGCTCGAGACGGCCGAGCGCATGCAGCGGTGGGCCGCCGGTCAGTCGGAAGTCTGCGGCGGGTGCCACTCTCTGCCAGCCGTGGGGATCCGGGCAGGGCTGCCGCTCTGTGGACGCTGCCGGGAACAGCGGACGATCCGATCCGGCGACGCGCAGTTAGCGAGCCGAGCGGAACCGGAGGACGACGCGGCTAGTCCGGTCACGCTGACCGGCCTGTCGATTGTGTTCAATTCCCGTTCCGAGTGGATGGGATTTTTCGAGATCATCAAGCCGTCTGCCGTCGATCGTACATTCGCCGAGAAGATCGATTTGAGATATCTGTGGAGTCACAATCCTGATATCACGATGGGCCGCATGAGCGCCGGCACGCTGCGTATTCGCAAGACGACACGTGGGCTGGCGATTGAAGCGGACCCGCCCCGCTGGGCCGCTGGCCAGATCGAGTCCGTGAAGAGGCGCGATGTGACCCAGCAAAGTTTCGCCTTTGAGACGGTGGAAGACGACTGGCATATCGAAGATTCGGTCCCCGTGCGAGACGTGCTCGATATGCGAGTGTACGAAAGCTCCGCGGTGGCGTTCCCGGCTTATGCCGCCACGACGCTGAAAGCCATCAACGCAGACGCGCGAGAGCACTGGTTCCGTGAACAGCAGACGTCAGAGCGTCTGAGACTCGCTCGATGAGCCGAGAACGGAATCGCCGCGGCCGGCCGGCGCTGTATCCAGGCCAGCCAATGTTACAGGTAGGCACGCGGCTGCCTGCCCAGATTCACAATCGGTTGATGGATCTGTCGAATCGATCCGGGCATCCCGTTCACGAGTTAGTAAGAGAAGCGGTCACGCGACTGGTGATTCAGTCGCGCGACCGCTGATTGCCTGCCGGGACTCGACTGACGCCGCCCAGCCAAACCTAGCCCGTCCATACCTCGCCTGCCTCGGCCAACCACGCCTAGCCGTGTCTATCCCCCCCCGTCACGCCTTGCCGCTCCACGCCTGCCGCTCTCGCCAATCCGCGCCAAGTAGAGTGATGCCCCGCCGATCCACACCTCGCCTGCGTGGCCAAGGGTCGATCCGCCGCGTCAGGCCCCATCGGGCCGTGCCTGTCATAGCCTGCCAGAACTCGCCGCGACCGGATCCCGCCGCGCCGTGTCTCGCCGCGCCTCGCCTGCCGTGTCACGCCCGGCCTAGCCAGTCCTTGTCAGTCCGGACCAAGGTCCTGGCCTGCCGTGTTCATCCACGCCTTGCCTACCTAGAACCAGCCCCGCCCAGCCATACCTCGCCCGATTGCGCCATACCGCGCCTCACTAGACCGCGCCGCGCCTGCCTCGCCAGACCGCGCCATGACGGACCCCGCCTTGAACTACCGTGCGTCGCCTGCCTCGCCACGCCTGTCCGAGCCATCAACCGCGTTGCCAGTCCACCACTGGCCGCGCCCAGCCTGCCACGTCATGTCTCGTCGCGACTAGTCGAGGCTTGCCCCGCCCAGCCGTGTCAGGACGCGCCTGTCCAGCCGTGTTCTACGCCGCCTTCTTGCTCTTGACGCCCTTGGCGATCCGTTGCACCCCGACGATCTCCGCGAGCAGCCGATCGATCTCCCGCGTCAGTCCCAACGGCCCCGCGAGATCAAGACCGCGCCGGACGTGGCCCGCGGCCACCTCCAGCGTGTAGACAAGCGATTCACGCGCCGCCGCCGGATCGGCACGCAAGGCAATCACGCTGCGATAGCCCTGCGCACCGCCCACTGAACGGTCACGCACATACACCGGCACCTTGATCTCGTGCGTCTCGTGCTGCACGAGCACCGTGACGTGGCCGATGATCTCTCGCGCCCGTTGAATCCAGTGCAGCATTGCTGCCTTTTTCAGATTCCACGGGAACAACGGATGCAGCGGACTCGACGGCTTCCGCGCATGCGCCACCACGCGAGAGGCACTGATGCGCCCCTGCTTGTCCTCGAGCCCTTTGAGGCAGTCGAGTTGCGCTTTCGTGAGTTTCATCACGCCGCTCCCTTCAGCGTCCGATGCGTCAGTTCCTCATCGAACCACGACAGCAGTTCTGTCGTTTCGTCGTCGTAGCAGACCGGATTCTCCAGCCCTTCGATCTGCGCCTTGCGCCCTCCCGCCTTCACGATTGCGGCGAACTCGGGATCGTTCGGCGCGACGATCTTGAACTGGCCGTAGTTGCCGGCGCCCTTCTCCGGTCGCCAATCGCCCACGCCGATCGTGATACCAGCCGCAGCCAGCAGATTCAAGACGGCCTGTTGACGAATGAGTGGCTGCACGTAGGTGATCGACAACTTGCACGCCCACTCCGGCACGATCGCGCGCGTGCGGATGTCCGGCGTCCTGTTCATGTCGGCCGAGCGCACCGTGGACATGAACAACTTGGGCACGCCGTAGATCCCGACGAACTCACCAGCGATGTAGGTGAGCCGGCCGATCTGCGCCTTCTTCGCACCAGGCATGTCGAGCGCCGCCGATCGAATGGCCCCCTTGAACGACGTGGCCAGCATCGCCAGCAGCGTCGGCTGCGCCTTGTCCTTCAGCGTGTAGGCCGACGCACGGTATTCCTCGATCGGCTTGTGCTTGAGCGTCGTCGCCTTTTCGACGGCCGACTTGCGGCCCTTTGGCATCAGCAGTTCATGCTTCGCCTTCTCGCTCATCCGGTTGAGGATGATCGGGCTCGTGCCGAGCACGTAGCACGTCACTGAGGCGGTTTCGACCTTCAGGATCTCGGAGACTTCGGGTTGTGACGTAGACTTCTTTGCAGCCATGTTTGGGGCCCTCCAGCGGCCCTTGGCGTGGTTAGGAGCCGTTCGGCGTTAGCGCGTCGAACGGTTCCGCCTACCTTATAGTAGGCCGGCCGGTATTGTCCACTCCGTTATAAAAAATCGCGTCTCACGCCATGTTCCCCTAGCCTTGATCGTGAACTAGCAGAGTCAGGCGCGCGTAGGCTCCTCAGCCGCTCGAACCTGACGACATAGACGGCAGCGTCTCCTGACCACTCAGGGCGCCGCTCAGAGCGAATCGAATCGCTTGGGGCGGCGCCCTTTGTTGTTTTGCGGTCCCCCAAGCACCCCAGAGGGACCGACATGACGATTCAGGAATTGCTTGACAGAAAAAAGGGCCTCGTGGCGGCGGCCAACGAGATCCGCGACCGCGTCTACAAGACAGACGGTGGCGAGTGGAAGGGCGACGACGAGGCCAAGTTCGACGGCCTGATGAAGGACGCCGACAACGTCACGGCCGAGATCGGCCGGCTGGCCAAACTCGAAGCGACCGAGCGCAGTCTGACCGAGGCCGAGCAGCCCCAGCAGCGGCAGACCACACGCGAGATCGAGCGGCGCGACAGCACGCGCGGACGCATGGGCAGGCCGAGCGTCGAAGATCGCGCGCTGGCGTTTCACGGCTGGTTCGGCTCCGGCTCGCCAGATGGCGAGACGGTCACGCCGGCCCACCGAGAGGCGGCGGCCCGCTGCGGCATCAGCCTCGATGCCAAGAAGCTCCGCATGCGTCTGGCCCCGGTGGCCCTCCGGTCGCTGCGCGCCGAGGACGTGAGCGAGTGGGAACAGCGGTTGACGCAGGTCGACGTCGTGTCGCCGGATCTTGGCGGTCACTTCACGGTGCCCGACGAGATGATGAAGCCGCTCGAGCGCGCCTTGCTCGAGTTCGGCGGCATGCGGCAGGTCGCGCGAGTCGACCGGACCGCGACCGGCGCCGCGCTGCCCTACCCGACGATGAACGACACGTCGAACTCGGGTGCGCTGCTCGGTGAAGGGTCGGAGCACACCGAGCTCGACACCGAGTTCGACCAGATGATCCTCGAAGCCTACAAGTACACGTCGCGCCGGGTGCCGGTGTCGGTCGAGTACCTGCAGGACAACGCGATCAACTTCGCCGGCATCATCGGGTCGATTCTCGGCGAGCGGATCGGGCGGATCACGAACACGCACTTCACCACGGGCGATGGCAGCGCGAAGCCCAACGGCGTCGTGACGGCGGCGACGTCGTCCGGCATCACCACGTCGGGCGCGGCCACGATCACCTACGACAACATCGTGGACCTGAAGCACACGGTGGATCCCGCGTACCGCTCGCAGGGGTCGCGCTTCATGTTCAACGACACGACCCTGAAGATCCTCAAGAAGATCAAGGTCGCGCAGTTCTCCGGCGACACGGGCGGCTGGCCGCTGTGGCGACCGGGCCTGACCGTGAACGAGCCGGACACGATCGACGGCGATCCGTACACGATCAATCAGCAGGTCGCGTCGGGCCCGGGCACCAAGGCCATGCTCTACGGCCTGTTCTCCAAGTACATCATCCGTGACGTGCGCGACGTCACGCTCGTCCGACTCGACGAGCGGTACGCCGAACTCGGCGTGGTCGCGTTCCTGGCGTTCTCGCGCCACGACGGCGACCTGCTCGACGCCGGCACGAACCCGGTGAAGTACCTGACGATGGGTTGATCGCGCATGAAGCTGCGGTTCTGCACGTCGGTCGCTGGTGAGCGGTTCAGTTTCGCCGAGGGCCAGACGATCGACGTGCCCGCACTTCCGCGTGAGTTCCGCGCGTGGCTGGCGGACGGGGTGATCGTCGTCGTGGACGACGCGCTGGAGGTCGCGGCCTTGGACCCTTTGGGCCAGACGGCGACTGTAGCGCATTCCCGACCGTTCAAAGGGCGTGGCCGGGGGCGACGGTCGTTTGTATCGCGTCCGGTCCCAGCCTGACGGCTGACGACGTCGAGGTCTGCCGCGGGCGGCGCGTGATCGTCGTGAACGATGCCCACCGGCTCGCGCCGTGGGCTGACGGGCTTTACAGCAGCGACCAGCACTGGTGGACGTACTACAAGGGCGTCCCTGAGTTCTCCGGGCGGAAGTTTGGTATCCGCCCCCTTGATCCTCCGACGGAGTGGAACGTGATGGTGTTGCGGAACACGGGTGACACGGGGATAGAAGCCCACCCGTCAGGGTTGCGGACCGGGAAGAACTCCGGCGCCTCGGCCATCAATCTCGCCGTGCATCTAGGCGCCGCGCGCATCGTCCTGCTCGGGTATGACATGGGGCGCGGCAAAGGCCAACCCTCGCACTTCTTCGGGGATCATCCCGGCCGCTTGAATCAAGGGCCGGCGAAAGAGACGTTCCTGCCGATGTTCCACCAGATGGTGGAGCCGCTGAAGGCGCTCGGCGTCGAAGTCGTCAACTGCACACGCACCACGAAGCTTGACTGCTTTCCGAAGGCGGATCTGCGCGCCGTCCTCGAAACCGAGGTGGCGGCGTGACGACGTTGTCGATCTGCCTCGCCTACTGGCGCAACCCTGGGATGTTGGCCCACCAGTACCGCGTGTGGGCGGACTATCCAGCTGATCTGAAGGCGCGGATCGAAGTGCTGATCGTGGACGACGGCTCGCCAGAGCCCGCCAGGGACGTCGCGAAACCCGATGGGCTCCCGGCCCTCACGCTCGCCGAGTTCCCGCCCACCGCCACGCCAGAGACGCCCCCGTGGCGCCAGGACGCGGCCCGCAACTGGGCGGCGCACCACGCGACCGGCGACTGGCTGTTTCTGTCCGACATGGATCACGTCCTCCCGGCGGACAGTCTGCGCGCGTTGCTCGATCGCATCTGGCAGCCGACTGGCCGCGATCCCGTCTACTCGTTCCACCGACTCGACGCGCCGAACCTGACGCCGAAGGTGGACAAGCAAGGGCGTCTGCACCCGCATCCGAACACCTACGCCATGTCGAAGCGGACATATTGGGCCGTCGGTGGCTACGACGAAGACGTGCTCGGCATCTACGGGACCGACGGCTACTACCGCCGGAAGCTGATCGACCATGTCACGCTCGTGCATTGGCCCGACATTCCGATCGTGCGGTTCCCGCGCGAAGTGATTCCAGACGCGAGCACGCGGACGAACCGGGACGCCTTCCGACGCAACGGCTTCGTGCAACAGGTGCTCGCCGACAAACAGTCGAAGAAACTGCCGCCGGCTGTGCTGACGATTCCCTGTGACATCACGTACCGCGGGGTGGGCGCGTGAAGCACATCGGGGCGCAGAAGGTGTTCGCGCATCTCGATCGGCTGGCCGAGTGGCAGCGCGGCGGGACGCCGGCCCCGGTGACGGTCGAGATCGACCTGACGAACGTCTGCTCGCTGGGGTGCCAGTCGTGCTTTACCCAGAAGGCGAAAGTTGAGACAATGGCGCGCGGTCGCGTCTCGATTGCCGATGTCGTGCCTGGGGAGATCGTCCTCGGCTACGACGAGGCGACTCGGCGCGCGGCATGGGTGGCCACGCTGGCCGTATCGGAGCGGCCGTTCGCTGGCACCATTTACACCATCCATGTCGGACAGACAGCGATCGAAGCGACCGGCGAACACCCGTTCCTTACCGAGCGAGGATGGGTTGCCGCGTCAAATCTCACGGTCGGAGATCGGCTCGTTGGACTCTCGGAAACTTTGCGCTTGCGGTTGCGGCCTGAGAGTGTTGACGGCCGGCTCGATGACTCGTCGAGGCCATCACCTTCCAGAGACACGCGCCAGAATCTCTGCGGCCAAGCGGGCGAACAATCCCATGAAGCGCCCGGAGATTGCGGCAAAGGTAGCCGAGGCGAACAAAGGCAAGCGTCGTCCGGATGTGTCGGCGTGGCGCCGGCAAGCGTACGCAGACGGACGCTTGACGCCGCCAGTGATGAGCGCGGAGTGGCGCCTGAGAGCGTCAGAGCGGATGAAGCGCGACAATCCCATGAGACGACCGGAGGTGGCAGCGAAGGTGAACGCTACCTCTCTGGCCAGTGGCGCATACGAACGACGAGGAGAGGCGTCACGCCAGTTCTGGGCCACACACCCGGAGTTCAGGGCAGCCGTTGTGCAGCGGATGAAGACGCGCAATCCGATGTTCGACAACGATACCAAGGAACGCAGCCTGAGCAAGACGCGGTTGCACCTGAGTGCGTCGAAGTTGGAGCAGTGGTTCGGCCGGTTCTGCGCGCTGCACACGGTTCCGGTCTGGTATACGGGCACGGGACAGTTTTGGGTGAAGGCGCGCAATCCAGACTTCAAGGTCCACGGCCGGAAACTGATCATCGAAGTTACGGACGGCTACAACAGAACGCCGGGCGGACGGACGCTGGACGGCTACGCGATTCCAACGATTCAGCACTACGAGGGGCACGGGTTCTCTTGTCTCGTGGTGATGCTGCCGCCGCACATGCGCCATCGAACGGCGGCGATGCGGGCGGATCTCAAGCGCTCCGTGGATCTGTTTCTGGCGACCGGCTGGAGCCAAATCTGGTTCTGGCCTCGATCGATCGGATCGACCGCGATACCCGCGTAGCGACCGTCTACAACCTCGAAACCTCTCACGGCACGTATGCGGCCGATGGGATGGTCGTTCACAACTGCCATTTCGCGCATACGCACGTCGCCGGGCCGTGGGCACGCAAGGCCGAGAAGCCGAAGGACTACGGCGACACCGGCCGCTTCGCCGAGCAGGGCTGGCTTATTCCCGCCGTGGCGGACATGCACGCGGCCGGGGTGCAGGCGATCGTCTGGTCCGGCGGGGGCGAGCCCACCCTGCATCCTGAGTTCGATCTGTTCGTCCAGTGGGCGCACCGCTGCGGGCTACAGCAGGGCATGTATACGCTCGGCGGCCATCTCACCGAGGCTCGCGCGGCGTTCGTCAAACAACACTTCACCTGGGCCGTCGTCTCGCTGGATTGTCCGGACGCGGAGACGTACGCCAGGGAAAAGGGCGTCCCACCGTCGCGGTTCGCCGATGCGTGCGCCGGTATACGGCGATTGGCGGGAGGGGCCGCGACGGTGGGCGTGTCGTTCCTGCTCCACGCGGGCAACTGGACGCGCACAGCCGAGATGCTGGCGCTCGCGCGCTCACTCGGCGCCACGTACGCCACCTTCCGTCCGACGATCGAAACGGACCATGCCGACCTGTCGGTGATCACGGGCGACCGCTCGTGGGTCACGGCCGCATTGCCGACGCTCTGGGAATTGCACGCTGAGGCCGACGTCGAAGTCGATCCCGATCGCTTCGAGGAGTACCGCGACTGGACCGGCCGCGATTATCAGACCTGCCACGGCATCCGGCTCGTGACGCAAGTTACGCCAGATGGGCGCGTGTGGGTCTGTCCGAACCGCCGCGGCCTGGCTGGGTCTGAACTCGGCGACCTGACGCGCGACACCTTCGCGGATCTGTGGGCGCGGCATCCGGGGCAGTGGACGGACTTCAGCGGTTGCCGAGCGATGTGCAGGTTGCACCTGGTGAACCGACAGCTCGCGCCGGTTTTCGAGAAGCGTCAACACGAGGCGTTCGTATGAGCACGGTCACGGCGGTGATCCCCGTGTTCTATCCCGAACGTCGGCAGAACTTGCCGATCGTGGTGGAGGCGTTGCGCGCTGGCTCACGCGTGCCAGACGAGATCATCGTGTGGAACAACGGCGAGCCGATCGACCCGATCGACGGCGTGTCCGTGGTGCAGTCGCATCGGAACGTCGGCTGTCAGGGGCGGTTCTACGCGGCGCTGATGGCGAAGTCCGACATCGTGCTGTTCACGCACGACGATTTACTGGTCGGGAGAGACACGCTCGACGATCTTGTGGACTGGCACTATCAGGATCCGAAGGCCGTCTGGGCGATGCACGGCAGGGTCGCGACCGACGGTGGGTATGAGGCGTGGCGATCGCTGAAAGCGACGTCCGGTGGGTCGCCGACTCGCCTGGACGTGGCGCTCGGCCGCTGCGATCTCGTTCCGGCGTCCATCCTGCGGACCATTCTCTCGCGCTATCACTGGCCGGCGACCGTCGAGATGGACGACCTGTGGTTCAGCGCGTCCGCCCGGTTGCAGGGCATCGATCTGCTGTTGCCGCCGATGCCCGAGTCGGCGCAGTTCCGCAAGTTGTCGAGCCAAGGCGTCGGCTACTGCCATCAGGCCGACTGGTATCAACAGCGCGACGCCTGTGCGCGCCGGATCATCCCTGACGCCCTCGGCGCGTGGCCGTGGCGCGCGGGACAGTTGGTGACGGCATGAGAGCCCTCATCACGAGTGTCCGATGCGGCGACTTCCTGGCCGATACGCTGCCGGCGTGGAAGCGTCTGCTCGGTGATCAGCTCGGTGTGGCGACGTCGCCAGAGGACACCGAAACACAGGCCGTCTGTGCGAAGCATGACGTCAAGGCGTGGGTGACGGACGGCTGGTCACGGATCGCCGAGGGCCATATCGGCGCGATCCCGCCGACATTCAACATGCCGCTGGGGCTCGATGAGGCGTTCGGCTTCCGGCCGGGTATCCGCGATGAGCCCGCCGATGGCGAGCTCTGCCTGAGCCTTAACGCCGACGTCTATCCGTTTGGCAACGTGCCGAAGGAAGACGCGATCCCGACTGGCACGATGGCGGGCTGGTGGCGGTATGAATGCCCGACACCGACGGACCTCGATCAGCACTGCAACGGACGGAAGGGTCTGCACAAGTTCAAGCGCATGAAGAACTCCGGCGGCCGTCCGGTGGGCTACGCGCAACTGTTCCGCTACTTCACGGGCTTTCGGTTCGGCTCCTACGGATCGGCGGCCAAGTACGACATTCACGTCTTCGCCAAGTTCCCGCGGCTCGAAATGCGCGACGACCTCTACCTGTTCCACCTGGGTGGGCCTGAAGGCGGACGTCAGAACTGGATCAGCCGGTGCGTGCCTCGGTGGAGGGCCGCGTGAAGCCGTACCCGCGCGTGCTGTCCGAGTTCGACACAATGCGCGCCGTCGTGGGCGGGCGCAGCCTGTCCCGCTACGGTGACGGGGAACTCCGCCAAGCCGACCGGGTGTGCAACATCAAGCCGCAAGTGGCGGACGCGGCGTTGACGGCTCGCCTGCGCGCGATCCTGCTCGACTCCGGCGCCTGCCTCGTGGGGATCCCAAACATCCACGATCCTGGGCCGAAGGCCGTTCACTGGAACACGTATCAGTGGGCGTCAAAACTGCTGGCGGATCGGCCGTACGGCAGTGCGTTCGTGACCCGTCCCGACTCCGCGCCGTGGATCAACGATGACGCCTACTGGACGCTCGTCCAGTCGCTCTGGCTGAACAAGTCCGTGACGCTGGTCCGTGGACAGCAGAAGTCGTTCACGGCCGACGTGCTGCTGGAGGCGGGCGCGTCGGAGGTCCGAGAAATACTCGCGCCCGTTCGCGATGCGTGGGCGAACTATGCCGAGATTCTGGCCGAGATCGGCACGCCGGAAACGGCGCTGCTCTGCCTGGGGCCGACCGCGACCGTGCTGGCCGTCGACCTGTGCGCGAAGGGCGTGCATGCGGTGGATCTCGGCCATTTGGGGATGTTCTGGAAGAAGCGCCTCCGCGGGTTGCCCATGTGGGTGACGCCGGACGACAAGGCGGTCGCATGACGGCGGTCCTCACGGCTCCTGTGTCGGCGCCGCACTGGTCCGTGCCACGCGAGTGGGTGGGCGAACGGTGCTTCATCATCTGCGGCGGCGCGAGTGTGCGGGCGCAACGGGCGCTGATTCCTCGCCTGAAAGGGCGGGTGATCGCGGTCAAGCAGGCGGTGTATCTGCGACCCGACGCCGACGTGTTGTGGATTGGCGGCGAGTCGATGAATGAACTCGCACTGCCGCTCCTGCCGGTCTTTCGTGGCACCTACGCCGCCGTGCGCGGCAAGTCCTGCCGGCGTCTGCCGGCGTCCGTCTTGCGCGTGGGCCGGTGGAAGGATCACACGACACTCTCCGATCGGCAGACGCATGTGACGGGTTACGACTCCGGCACGAGCGCGATCAACCTCGCGTACCACTTCGGCGTTTCGGAAGTGATCCTGATCGGCTACGACATGACCGGCGGGCGGTGGTTCACGGGTGAGCATCCGCACCCGATGCCGCAGATCCCCGAGTCGCACTTCGTGGGCCACATGGCGCCCTTGCCCAAGTTGGCCGAGGACTGTCTGCGGAAGGGGCTGCGCGTCGTCAACTGCTCGCCCGTGTCGCGCGTGACGTGCTTCGAGCGGAAGCCGCTGGAGGCGTTCCTGTGAGCGACGTCATCCGCCTGTTCATCGGGACGTCACCGAACGGCGAGGACTACGAAGCCGAGGCGGTGCTGGAGTACTCCGCGCGCCAGTGCTCGTCGCTGCCGATTGACATCACCTGGATGCGCGCGGCGCCGTCTGGGCCGTATGCGGGCTGGCAGCTCGCCTCCGGGCGTACGCCGTTCTCGGGCTTCCGATGGTCGCCTCCGGCCATGTGCGACTTCGAGGGTCGGGCGATCTATGCCGACGTGGACTTCGTCTTCCACGGCGACCTCGCGGACCTCTGGCGCGAGGACGTTCCCGGCGTGATCGTGACAAAGCGTCCAACACTCGCCGGCAAAGTGAAGACCTGCTGCACGCTGTTCGACTGCGCGAAGGCGAAAGGGCACATCGCGGATCTCGACGGCTTGCGACGGATGCCCAATCCACAGGGGTATTACACGACCTACTTCAAGGAACGGCCGGACCTGGTGAGCCACTTCGCGTCCGGCGACTGGAATGCGATCGACGGGTTCGATCTGGCGGACAGGCGGATCAAGGCCACGCATTACAGCCGCATCGAACACCAGGTCCATTTGAAGCACGCGATGGCGCGGCTGGCGTCGCAGGGCCGGACGCACTGGTATAGCGGGCCGGTGTTCCAACATCCGAACGCGGACCTGCAAGCGCACTTTGACGCCTTGCTGAGCGCCGCGCAGGCGGCTGGTCTGACGTTCGAGTCGTTCGGCTACGGATCAGGGGTGGCGATTGCGCGCCGGGACTTCGTCTATGCCCACCACGCGAGCACGGCGGTGCTGGCATGACGCCGCTGACTGTGGCCTGCGTCTTCGTGCGCGGGAATTATGCGTACTCGCTCGACTACGTCGTGCGGCTCGAGCGCATGGCGCGGCGCTATCTGTCGCGGCCGTTTCGCTTCGTCTGTCTGACGGATCAGCCAGAGGCGGTGTCTGCGGCCAACATCGAGGCCATCGCGATCCCGAATCTTCGGCTCACGCAGGCGTTCTGGCACAAGGTGTTTCTGTTCGATCCGACGATGCCGCTGTATGGGCGGGTGCTCTATCTCGACTTGGACACGCTGATCGTGGCGCCGCTGGATCCACTGGTGGACACTGGCGATCCGTTCATCTGTGCGGCGGACCTGTTCGGGAACGGCGACGGCCCGCCGGTCGTGGGCTTCAAGGACGGGCGCGTGGTCTGTCAGAAGCATCAGGGCAGCGTGATCGTCTTTGACGCCGGGGCCGTGGCGGATCTCTACACCGACTGGTCGCCGTCGCTGGCGAATCACTACTACGGGTGCGACGACTGGATGAGCGAACGCTATCCCGACGCGCCCGTGTTGCCGCTGGCGTGGTTCCCGCGGATCAGCCAGGTGCAGCCCCCGTGGCCGGCCGAAGCCAAAGTGATCCTCGTTAAGAAGCCGAAGAACCATCTCGCCGCGCAGCAGTGGGACTGGTTCGATGCCCAGTGGGGCGGGTGGGCCGCATGACGGTGGCCGCCTTGGAAGCCCTGTTCGTGTCTGAGGTCGAGGGCGAAGTGCGTCTGCCGGGCGTGACCCGGAAAGCGCTGCCGGCCCTCTTCGCGGCTCGTGGCTACACGTCCGGCGCCGAGATCGGCGTGTGGCACGGCGGCTTCTCGGCGAAGCTCAAGGCCGCGAATACGGCCCTGCGTCTACTGTGCGTGGATGCGTGGGAGACGTTCCACGGCGACGTGAGCGGCCAGCGCGTGGCCTTGAAGACGCCCGCGCAGATGGTTGAGGCCGAGGCCGCGGCACGGCGGGTGCTCGAGCCGCTGGGCTGCGAGATCCGCAAGGGCGCGTCGGTGGCGATCGCGGCGACCGTGCCGGATCGGTCGCTCGACTTCGTCTACATCGACGCGAATCACAGTTACGAGGCGGTGCTGGCGGACCTGTGCGCCTGGACGCCAAAGGTCAAGGTCCACGGGGTGATCGCCGGCCACGACTACTGCGTCAACCCTGCCAAGCCGTTCATCAACGTGATCGACGCGGTGAAGACGTTCACGGCCGCGCGTGGGATCCGCCAGTGGTTTGCCACGGGCGAGCGCACGCCCAGCTTCCTGTGGGTGAACGCATGACCTATCGCGCGTTCACGTTGATCGTTCCCTACTACGACAACCCGCTGATGTTCCGCGAACAGCAGAAGCAGTGGCGGGCGCTGGAGTTGGACGTGCGGCAGGCGTTGCACGTCGTCGTCGTCGATGACTGTTCGCCGGAGCATCCGGCCGCGCCCGAACTGGACCCTGAGACGGCGCCGGCGCTGGCGTCGTTCCGGCTGTTCCGCACGAAGGTGGACGTCCGGTGGAACTGGCTGTTCTGCCGGAATCTGGGCGTCGACAAAGCGACCACCGAGTGGGTGTTGATGACGGACATCGATCACGTCGTGCCGTATGCGACGTGGCGCCGGCTCATGCGGGACAAGTTGGATCCGCTCGTGGCCTATCGCTTCTCGCGCGTGGTCGCGCCTGACCACAAGGAAAAGAACCCTCACCCCAATACGTGGGCGATGACGCGCCATATGTTCCTCAACCGGATCGGCGGCTACGACGAGTTGTTCTCTGGCATCTATGGGACCGACGGCGAGTTCGCGGGGCGGGTGGCCCTCTGGGCGCAGGCGATCCACATCCTGACTGAAGTCGTGATCGAGTATCCGCCAGAGGTGATCGCGGACGCGAGCACGACGCGCTACACGCGGAAGGACGACAGCGACCGCGAAGAGCGGTCGCTGCGGAAGGCGCACAAGTTCTATCTCGGCGCGTCCTATCAGCCCAAGCGGCTCACGTTTCCCTGGTCGCAGGTGTATCCATGAGGCCCGAGACGGTGATCTGCTGGAAGTGGGCGCCCGCGCCTGGCTACCGCTCGACGTTCGGGCCGGAGACGGTGAACGTCCTGGCGGCGATGGTGCGCCGGCACTACCGCCACCCGCATCGGTTCGTGTGCGTCACCGACCAGCCGGACGGGATCGACTCGTCGGTCGAGATTCTGCCGGCCTGGAACGACTACGCCGCGGTGCCATCGCCGCATGGACGGAACAATCCGAGTTGTTACCGCCGGCTGCGGCTGTTTCACCCTGACGCCGCGCAGTGGTTTGGCGAACGGTTCGTCTCGCTGGATCTGGACGTGGTGATTACGGACGACCTCGATCCGCTCTGGAACAGGGACGAGGACGTGGTGTTCTGGGGCGACACGAACCCATTGCCGGGCAGTCACTACAACGGCTCGATGCAGTTGATCCGCGCTGGCTCGCGGCCCCAAGTGTGGACGGAGTTCGACCAGTTCACGTCGCCGCAAGCGTCCTACAAGGCCAAGTCGTTCGGCTCCGACCAGGGCCACATCAGCCGGATCCTCGGCCCTGGCGAAGCGAAGTGGACGCAGGCCGACGGCGTCTACAGCTACCGGAACCACATCGCGCCAGACAATCACCGGCTGCCGGCGAATGCGCGCGTGGTCGTCTTTCACGGCCACCGCGATCCCTGGGATAGCTACGTGCAGATGCACTGTCCGTGGGTGCGTCAGCACTGGACCACAGATGAGGCGGTGCCCGCATGACGGCGTGGGATCAGGGGATCCGCTGGTTCTCTCGCCGCACGGTGGAGCCGACCGACCTCGTGGTCGACGTGGCCTACGTGCGTGACTACGTGCTGCGGACGGCGAACGACAACTACGAAGACGCGCACATCGAGCGGCTGATCAAGGCGGCGACGGACGCCTGCGAAGAGGCGACCCACGAAGCGCTGCCCGTGCAGACGCGCCAGATCATCCTGAGCGGCTTTCCGTGGGGCGCGATTGTGTTACCGGGGCCGCCGCTGATCGAGGTGGACTCGCTGGCCTACGTCGACGACGACGGCGACTCGCAGACCCTCGCGGGCTCGCCGGCCGAGTATGCCGTGATTCCTTCGGGCCGTGTGGCGAAGGCCAAAGTGACGCCGCTCTATGGCGAGACGTGGCCCTCGACGCGGGTGCAGGAAGACGCGGTGACAGTGACGTTCGAGTGTGGCTATGAGGACGCCACGGCGATTCCTGAGCGCTACATCACGGGGATCTGCCTCATGGTGGGCGAGCTCTACAAGCAGCGGTCGCTGAGCGTCCAGAACACGATCCAGAACGTGCCGGCCGTGTTGCAGCTCGAGCGGTTCTGGCAGCCGAGGTATTAGCGATGCGCCTTGGTGTGCCCCTGGACCCCGGCTCGCTTGATCGGCGCGTGACGATCCAGTTCCGTTCGGACGGATCGACGGAGTCGGGGATGCCCGTGGAGGACTGGACGACGACGCCGTCCGTCACGGTGTTTATGGCCCGGATGGCGGTGGGAGGCATGGAACGTGTGAACACGCACCAGGTGAGCGCGCGTGCCGAGACGCGGTTCGTCATGCACTACCGGGCCGACATGGACCCGGATCTGGTGGACGTGGCGAAGGATCGGCGGCTGTCGTTTCAGTCGCGGATCTACAACATCACGAGCGCGCAGCAGATGGGCGCGAAGGCCGCGATTGAACTGACGGCGCTGGCGAAGGTGGGCTAGATGGCAACTATGGGAGACATCACTGTCCCGGCTAACACGTTGATGAGCCAAATCACGGTGACTGTGCGTGTCACAGGCATGGCCTGGGCCATGTTCCGGGTGCGCTGTGCGGTGCCGTTGTTCTGGCTGGCTGCGATGGTGGCTGGTATGGGCGTGGAGTTCGAGATGGAGCAGAAGCCCTGATGGTCTCGATGCGGATCGAAGGCGGCAAGGAACTCGCGGCGGCGCTGAACAGCCTCAGTGCGCGAGTCCGCCGCAACACGCTCGTGACCGTGCTCACGGAAGCCGCCGAGCCCATGCGGAAGCGGGCCGAGTCGCTAGCTCCGCATGAGCCAGGCCCTCCGGACATCAAGGCCAACATCATCGTCGCGCGCAACATGAAGACGATCGGCGAGTCTGGCTTTCTGGAGCGGCAGGACGAGTTTCAGGGCACGGTCGCGATGGGACCGGCCAAGGGCTTCTTCTACGGGCTGTTTCAGGAATACGGCACGACGGGCAAGCGTGGCCATGCCGCGCAGCCGTTCATGCGGCCCGCGTTCGACAGCGAAGCGCCACGGGCACTCAAGAACATCGGCGAGGCGCTGTGGCTGGAACTGGCCGCGAAGCGGATCTCGCGGCCGACGATTGAGGCGCCGAGTGTGCCCACTGGGCCTGGGAGTGGCTTGACGTGACGGCCGCCGAGCTCGTGCGCCATCGGCTCCTCGACATCGTCGCGGTGACGGCGCTCGTGTCGACGCGGGTTTACACGCTGCTTGTCAGGCCAGGGACGACGATGCCGTGCGTGCGGGTGCAGACGATCAGCGATACCGAGCCCATGCACTTGCGCGGCTCGTCAGGGCTGCACCAGGCGCGCGTGCAAGTCGACGCGATGGCCTCGGTGAAAGACGGCGGGGACGCGCTGGCGGATGCCAGGGACGTCGCCGAGGCGGCGCATGGACCGGGAGACGCGACGGGGCTGTGTGGCTTTGCGGGGACTGTCAACGGCAGCCCAGGCGTGGAGATCCTGTCGGTCCGGCCGATCGGCGGGCCGGTCGAGTTGTATCACGGCGAGGAACAGGAATACGTGACGGTGACGCGCGATTACGCCGTCGACTACCGGAGTCATTGATGCACTGAGTTTGATTCTTGAAACGGGCTGACTAGAGGGCACTCGAACCGCGCCAGGCCGGCGCGTGTCAGCACCGACAAGGCCGCGAAGAGAAGGCCGCTTCGACGTTCTGCACACGACCTGTGCGGGCGACGAGGCGGCCTTTTTCTTTTGCGGTTTCACACGAGTGGAGGAGAAGGCACATGGCAGATCGCACTGGCACTTTCTATAGCGCGGATGAAGGGACCATCGGCTACAAGACGCAGGTCTTGATTGGCGATGGCACCTCGCCCGAAGTCTTCGAGGCCATCGCGGGCGTGCGCTCCGTCACCTTCGGCGAAACGACCGTCGCCGATGTGGACCGGACGCACCTTCGCAGCCCGAACTCACACAAAGAGCACACACCCGGCATGCTCGACAGCTCGGCGATTCAGATCCGCGGGATCTACCTGCCGAGCGAAGACAGCTTATCCACGGCTGGCGGCGGCTCCGGCGTCTTCGCGTCGGGCGGCTTGCCGACGCTGGTGATCGCGCGTGGCACGCACAACTTCGTCGTCCGCCTGCCCGATGGCGTGAGCGAAGTCGAGATCACCGGCTACCTGACGGGCTTCTCGCTGTCCGAGGCGAGCGCCGAAGCGGTGATCGAATACACGTGCGGCATCATGCCGACGCAGGCGTTCGTGCTGCCGTAGGGCGGACCTTATGGCGAAGTTGTTCCCTGAAACGACGTTGACGGTCGAGGGCCAGGTCTATCGACTGGTCCTCGACATCAACGCGCAAATCCTGGTCGAAGAGCAGGCGAGCACGCCGACAAAAGAGGTGTCCTTTCAGTCCGTCGCCGAGGCGGCGATGAAGGGGCGTCAGACGGCGTCTCGTCTGCTGTTCTGGGGTTCGCTGCAACGACATCACCCGACGATCACGCTGGCGCAGGCGGGCGACCTGATGTCGTCCGTCGATCTCGGCGCGGCGGCAGCCATGCGGGAGGCGATGAAAGAGACGGCTCCCGATCTGGATGACGTGAAGGAGTTGGGCGTCAAGCCCTCCAAGCGCCCTCGGATGGCTCAGCCGCCAAACGGTGGGACTGGCGGGCACTTGAGATCGAGTCCCGTCGGTGGGGGCTGAGCCTGGAGGCGTTCTCCCGGTTGACGGTGCGTGGGCTGTTTCGTGAGTTCGTGGTGATCAAGGCGCAACGCGAAGACGCGCGCACGCTGGCGACGTTTCAGGCGTACCAGACCGTGCGGATCTACGCGATCGCGAAGAAGAAGGGCCGACTACCGGAGTTCAAGTCGCTGATCACTGAGCGGTCGATGAACACGATCGACGAACGCATGAGCCCTGAGGCGGCGCGGGCCGCTGGGGAGATGTTAGCGGCACGGGCTGGGACAAAGGTGCAGCCGGTGAACCGGATGCGCTTGGTGCGTGGACTAAAGACGGATGGCTAACTCGGCTGTAGTCGGCCTGCTCAAGGTCTTACTGACCGCGGATACGGCGAGTTTCGACGCCGAGATGAAACGTGTGTCGACGTCGATGGGCGCGTGGTCGAAAGACCTCGCCACGATGGGCCGGCAGGCGACGGCGCTCGGCACGAGTCTGACGAAAACGATCACCCTGCCGTTGGTGGCGATGGGCGCGGCGTCCGTCAAAGCGGCGATCGACTTCGAGTCATCGTTCGCGGGCGTCCGCAAGACCGTGGAGGCGACGGAGCCGGAGTTCGCGGCGATGGCGCAGCAGTTCCGCGATCTCTCCAAGGAGATTCCGATCAGCGTCAACGAACTGAATCGTTTGGGCGAGGCGGCCGGCGCCCTCGGCATCCCGAAGGCAGAGATCGTGGACTTCTCGCGCGTCATGGCCCTGTTGGGGGTCACGACGAACGTCACGGCGGACCAAGCCGCGGAGTCCATCGCAAAGATTCAGAACATCTTCGGCTCGGCCGGCAAGGACACGGAGCGCTTCGCGTCCACGCTCGTGGCGTTGGGCAATGACGGCGCGTCCACTGAGCAGGAGATCCTCGCGCTCGCCACGCGCATCGCATCGGCCGGGCGGACCATCCGGCTGACACAGGGGCAAGTGCTCGGTTTCTCGGCGGCGATTGCCAACGTCGGCATGGAGGCGGAAGCCGGCGGTTCGGCCATGTCGCGCGTGTTCATTGACTTGTCACAGGCGGTGAGCGCAGGCGGACGCGAGTTGGCGAAGTTCGCCCAAATCGCCGGCATGTCCGCTGAGCAGTTCACGAAAGCCTTCAAGGAGGATGCCGCAGGCGCCACGCTGGCGTTCGTCCAAGGGCTGGGTCGTATTCAGACCGGCGGCGGCGACCTCAACAAAACCCTGAACGAGTTGGGCTTTACCGAACTGCGCCAGTCCGACCTGTTGCGGCGCCTCGCTGGCGACAGTGACGGACTCGAGAAGGCGCTGACGTTGCAGGGGAAAGCCTGGCGCGAGAATAGCGCCCTTACGGAAGAGGCGCGGAAGCGCTTCGAGACGACGGAATCGCAACTGCTCCTGCTCTGGAATCGGATCAAGGACGTCGGGATCACGCTCGGCAATGCGCTCCTACCGACCATCAAGTCGCTCGTGTCGGTCATGGGCGCCCTGTTGCCGGTCCTTGACAATGCCGCCAAGGCCTTCGCAGTGCTACCGCCGTCGATTCAGCTATTGGCCCTTGGTCTAGCTGGTGTCGCCGCCGCGGCTGGTCCGTTGATCTTCGTCTTCGGCCAGATGGCACTGTCGGCGAGTGCACTAACTGGCGCCTTCGCGGCCAACGGGCTGGCTAGCCGCGCGCTCAATGTCAACCTCGGTTTCCTAGCCGTGGGCCTACGGGCCAATGTCGTCGCGGCGATGGCGACGACGACCGCCTACGGGGCGATGGGGGCGGCCTCGATTGCAGCGACCGGGGCTGTGCGGGCGCTCTGGGCCGTCATGGCGGCGCACCCGGCGGTGGCGGTAGCGGCGGGCATCGGGCTCGTCACGGCGGCGCTGGTCAAGCTACAGGAAAGCCGAGCAGTCAAGCAGCAATCAGAACTGGTCGATGGAATTAAGCGCGAATATATTGCGCGGGCGGAACAGGCAGGCGTCGTCCTCAAGAGCGCTCAGGCCAATGAGCGTTATCTCGAAGCCGTCACGGCGTTGCAGCAGTTGGAGGACATCCGTCAGGCGCAGTGGAGCAAGACGATCGAGGTGCAGAAGCGAGCGCTTGACGCAGAGCTAGCGCTCGGCCGGATCAGCCGAGAGACCTATAACGCTCGCATCCTCGCGATTCAAGGCGAGGAGAAAGCCGCAGACGTCCAGAAGCGTCGCATCACGATTGCCGAGGCGACCGTCGCCGCGGAACGCGCGATCCGTCAGGAGATCGAGGCGACCGGCTATAGCGTGCCGCAGCTCACGGCGGCTATGAAGGCCAACGAGGCAGGATTCAACGCCTGGGCGAAGCAGGTCGATCTGTCTGGCGCGACGATGGCCTTTCTGAAGGGCCAGATCAAAGAGAAGACGGCGGCCCAGAAAGTCGAGACGCAGGAAGTCAAGGACGCCACGGCCGCCGCGGCAGCGTTGAATGCCCAACTTGAACGTCAGCGCGGCCTGTTGCGTGAACTCGGCATTACGACGCGCGATGACGTCACGGCCGAGCTCGTGCGGTTCGGCGATGCCATGCTGGCGGCGCAGGCCGCGGGCGTGCCGCTCGTCGAAGTCCTGAAAGCCGCGATCCCGAAACTCGAAGCGCTGGAGAAGCAGGCGCGCGAGTCTGGCCTGGATACGGCGGCGCTTACCCAGCGGATCCGGGAGTTGAGGGCCGAAATCAACGCGCTGCTCGGTGTGCCGACGCTCGGCGTCGTGCCCTTCGACGTCAAGGCGATCACGGCGGGCCTGAAGCAGATCAGCCTAACGACAGTCAAGGCGCAGCATGACGCGGAAGAACTGAAGGACGCCTACAAGTTGCTCGGCGTGAGCATGCAGGCGGATCTTGACAAGGCCGCGAAAGATGCGCGCGAAGCCTACCGGCTGATCGCGTCCAGCGGCAAGGCCACAGCCGAAGAACTGAAAGCCGCGCGGCAGAAGGTGCTTGAGACCGAACGTGCCGCCGCCCGAGAGACTGTCTCGATCTGGCAGACGCAAATCTTCCCCGCGGTGGCCGATGTCACGAAGCGGCTGGGCGAGGCCATTAACGGCTCGTTCGCGCAGATGTTGCTCGGGGCCAAGTCCTTCAAAGACGGCTTTATCGACATCTGGAACTCGATCAAAGCCGCGCTGCTGAACATCTTCACCCAGATCCTTCAGTCGTTCGTCTCGACCGTGCTCGATGGGATTCTCGCGGCAATCACCGGCCGGCAAGGCGGGATCGGCGCGGCGCTCGGTGGGCTGCTGGGCGGGTTCGGCAAGGCCGGATCGGTCGGCGCTGTTGTGGACGCCACGGCCGGCGCGGCGCTCGGTGGGGGAGCGGGTGGCGCTGGCGGGGCTGGCCTGGGCGCAGCCCTTGGTGGCGCGGCGATTGGGACTGGACTCCTGGGCTTGCTCGTCTGGGGCCTGATGAACAAGAACAGCCGGCCCTGGGACGAACTCACCGGCCAGCAAGAAGCGGGGAACTTCTTCGACGCCTTCGGGGGCCAAGAAGACCTCGAACGGCTGATGGCCGATCAGGGCATCTCGCTCGACCGGATCGCGGAGCTGTTGCAGCCGTTGTCCGACCCTGACGTGCTCGGCATCCGGAGCAGTTTCGAGCTGGCCATCCAAGAGATCGCCGACGCGATCCGATCGACCGGGGTCGACATCTCCGGCGCCGAGTTCAACGTGCCGCACTTGGCCGCGGGCGGGTTCGTCTCACAGCCGACGCTGGCGATGATTGGCGAGGCTGGCCCGGAAGCCGTCATCCCGCTGGATGCAATGGGCGGCATCGGCGGCGACATCCGGATCGTGTTCGAGGAAGACGGGCGCCGGACGGCTGAGCGCATGGTCAGAAACATGCCAGGCGCGGTCTACCGGCTGAGGCGCTGGCCGTGAGCGCCGTCTATATCCTCGAAGTCGACGGCGTGGAGCGCGAACTCCGCGGCGGCTCCCTCAGTTGGGAGCCCGTCATCAACGGCGCGGACGTGCTGTCCTGCACGATCCTCTCGCCCAATCGATCGTACGTGCCGGCGTTGGGCGATGTGGTCGTGTTGTCTGAGGACGGGGTGGACGTCTTCGGCGGCATCGTGAGCGACTTCGACGAAGAAGGCCCAGACGGACAGCCGACGTCGTTCATGTCGGCCTTCCGACTCAGCGCGGACGCCTTCAATATCTACTTCCAAGGGATCTACATCACCGAGACGTTCCTGGCCGGGACGACGATCGAAGAAATCGCGACGATCCTCGTCGACAACTACCTCGGCGATTTCGGCGTGACGCTCGATCCGGACCAGGCCACTGGATCGTCACTGGCGGCGGATCTGGTGTGCGATGGCGTGCTGCTGTCGGACGCGCTGGGGCGCCTCACGACGGCGACGGGCTACTTCGGGCGCATCAATCCGTCTGAAGAGTTCCGGCTACTGACGGCCGGCGAGGAAGCCGCGCCGATCAACATCGTGGACGGCGACGGGCACCACGTCGGCGATATTCGTGTCACGCGCAGCCGCGAGAAGTCCCAGCCCAACATCGTCATCGTGAAGTACGGGCCGCCTGGCCCGCCGATCGACATTGTCGACTCGTTCACCGGCGACGGCGTCGAAGATACCTTCACGCTGTCGCAGCCGATCGTCGGCCCGACGCCGCCGTCCTCGTCCGGCCTGATCGCCTACCACGTCGTGGACATCAGCGGCGGCACCGAAACGCTGGGCGGCCTGACGAGTCCAGCGATCTGGCTCTACGACCCGAACACGCTGACCATCGTCCGTCAACTGGGCGCAGTGGGGAACGGCGTCGACTTCACCGTCCGGTATACGGCGCAGTTCCCGCAAACGGTCACGGCGCAGACGTCGCCGGCCACGCCGCCAGTCACCCGGGTTTACCTGTATCCGTCGGTGACGAGCGCCTCGGAAGCGCAGGAAATGGCCGATGCACTCCTCGCGCAGTCGCAGACGGACAAGCTGATCGTCCGCTATTCCACCTATGAACTCGGGATCCAGCCTGGGCAGACGCAAACGATCACGGCCGCCGATCGCGGCGTCAACGGGAGCTTTTTGATCACGGAAGTCCACGCGGAGAACCCGCCTGAGACGCAAGACGTGCTCCGCCACGTCACGGCGATTCAGGGGACACAGTTCAGAGGCTCGCCGAGGGACATCTATTCGGATTGGCTGAACACGGGTGGCGGCCCCACGTCGATTGTGGCCCCGCCGATCGCCAGCCCGTCTCCGACCGTGCTCGTGGCGACGTTGCGCCTGACGCATGCCGAGATCGTCGACCTCGGGACCGTCTTCCCGATCATTGTGCCGGCCCCAGGGGTCGGGTTTGCCAACGTCCCGCTGTTCATGTGGACGTCCCAGGACTTCGTCACCGGCTACACGGGGAGCGCCGACTGGGGGCTGCGGTACGAGACCGAAGTGACACCGCTGACGACGGTCCATCAGTTCTCGACGACGTTCTCGGGCGTGAACTGGACGGCCCGCGCGGCGCGCACGGTGGGCCTAATCACTACCGACGTCGAGAACAAGGCGCTGGTTGTGCTGTCAGACAACTCGGGCGCCACGCCGCTGACCGGCGGGCACGCGGACAACATTCTGACGCTTCACCTGACGTACTGCATCGTGGACGCGATCTAGTGAGGAACTGAATGGCTGAAGTGTGGATCGGCGTTGCCGTCACGGCGGTCATTCAGATCGTGGGCATTGCCTACGTGACCGGGGCGAAGGCATGAGAGGGAAGCGACAGGCAGGAGACCTCGACGGGCGCGGCTTGCAGGCGTTCTTCGAGGCTCGCTTTGCGGATCTCGAGCGCCGGTCAGATGACTGCTTGCAACTGGTCGCGACCACGGCGTCGGAACTCAAGCAGCATCTCGGGTCCGACATCAATCGGTTGGCCGTGGCCGTTGAAGCGACGAATGGGCGACTGCGAAAGGCCGAGATCGCGATTGCGGTGCTCAAGTTTGCCGTCTTCACGATTGGTGGGGCATTGCTCGTGGCGGGGTTGCAGGTCGTCGTGGCGAAGCTGACGGGGGGCGTGTGACACGTGATCGCACTCATTCGGTCGCACGTCATTCCGGCCGCGCTGACGGCGCTGCCGGTCGCAATGGACTCGCCCGCGGCGGTGCGAATGCTCGTGGCGATCGGTTGGCAGGAGTCTCGGTTTCAGCACCGAGTGCAGATCGGCGGGTCGGCCCGCGGCTTCTGGCAGTTCGAGCAGGGGGGCGGGATCCGCGGCGTGCTGGGGCACGACCAGACGCGGGTGATCGTGCGAGACGCGATGGCGGCGCTGTGCTACCGGCAAGCGTTGACGCCCTTCGGGTGCTACCTGGCAGTGGAGCACAACGACATCGTCGCGGCGATGTTCGCGCGGTTGCTCCTGTGGACGGATCCGGCGCCGCTACCCGAGGACGAGACGGAAGCGTGGCGCGTGTATCTGCGGACGTGGCGGCCGGGGAAGCCGCACCCGCAAACGTGGGCGGAAGCGTGGAGGCTGGCGGCGTGAGCTGGTGGGTAGGACTGAGCCGTGAGCAATTCTCCGCGCGTGCGAACGACGAGCAGCCGCGGATGGCACAGACGAAGTTCGGGCGCCTCGCGACGTTGGCGCAAGGGCCGGACACGCATCAATGGCGGCCGACGCAGAAACAGAAGCAGACATTCGGTGAGGACTACTGGGGGAACTGATGTCGGACGAACTCTGGCTCGAAATCATCAAGATCGTCGGCGGTCTCGGCATTGCCGCGATCTCCGTGTTGGGGCCGATGCTGATCGCCACGTTGCGGTCCAAGTATCGACTCGAAGTCTCCGCGGCGCAGGAGGCGCAGTTGCAATACGCCGCCCGTGAGGCCGTGAAGCTCGTCGAGGAACTGGCCGCCGCGAAGTTGAAGGCCGGGACTCGCGCGATGGCCTCGCCTGAGAAGTTCGGCGCCGCGGTGGCGACGGTGATCGAGAAGTTGCCGAAGGCCGACCGCGCCGAGATTGAGCGCAAGGTCACGGCGGCGATTGTGGACGAAGGCATGGGGGCCACGAACAACCCTCAGCAGGCACCGGGGCAATGACGAGCCCGACCGTTCTGGTGCCTCGGCCCATGTCGGGCGCGTTGCGTGAATCGATCGATGAAGCCGTGCGGGTGATCCCGTCCGGCAAGAAAGGCCAAGCCTCAGCGGGGATCACGCTCAAGGGCGTGCAGTTCGACGCCGGCTACAAACCGAAGGACTGGCTGAGTGTCGGTGGCTATGCCGGGAAGCTGTGGGGGCAAGGCTGGGACGCCGGGGCCAAAGGGACGGTGACGTGGTGAGTGTGCCAGGGCCGCCGCCGCCGCTCGTGAAGGCCGCGATGTATCAGCGACCGGGCCGGACGTCGTGGTCCTACGCGATGCCAGTGCGCTTTCGCGGCGGGAGGATTGTGCATCCCGGCGGCGAAGTGAAACGGACGTGGAGGGCCGCGATGCTCTACGTGCATCTCGACCAGGACGGCAAGCCGGCGAGCCTTCACATCGGAGCGATGGCGTGAGGCTGACGCAGACCGGTCAACCGCTCCTCGGCGTGGCGTCCAAGGTGTGCCCGATCAACGCATCGCGCATGGCCCGCCAAGTCGGCTCCGACGCGACGGGCTGGTCGATTGAAACCGCGGACTTCGACGGGGCGCACGCGATCAAGGAAACCGAGCACGGGGCGCAATGGCTCCGCGGTGGCGGCAACGTGTGGGCGGCGCTGGCTCCAGGCGGCGTCAAGGTGCGCGGGAACGTCACGATCGACGAGGACGGCAAAGTCCAGAATGACGGGCTGTTCTTGCCCGATGACAACGTGCTCGACGTCGGGCCAGACGGGCTGGTCTACGTCACGACGTACCAGACAGGCACGGACATCCGGGCGTACCACGCGGATCCGCACCTCAGCGGCCAGCCGCTCCTGACGTTGGCGACGCCGCCGATCCTCTACGACGCCACGGCAGGCCCGCAAGTCTCCGCGTTGAAAGGTCTGCGATTGGCCTGGCTCGCTGGCGCGGTGCAGACGCACGGCCTCGCGGGCTTTGTCGCTCGAGCGGAGCACGTCAACAGCCTCCGGCTCGCGGAGACGCCCACGCAGGTCTACATCGTCGAGCGCGGGCATGACTGGCTCATGGTCCGGCCGATTGACTCGCTCGAAGGCTGGCAGATCGATGGCGACGGCGAGCACTTCTTCTCGCCCGATCTCGTGGCGCTGGACGACGTGCATCTCGTGGTGGGCTGGAGCGATTCGCAAGGCGAAGGGCCGTACGCGGGGCGCACGCAACAGATCGACACGCGGTGGCCGCGGAAGGCGCTCGTCAGGCCGGAGCCTCCGGTGATTGTCATTCCGCCCGTGGAGCCTCCGCAACCGGAACCGCCGATTGTGATTCCTCCCGAGCCGCCAGTGATCGAACCGCCGCCCGTGGAGCCGCCCGTCGTGAACCCTGAGCCCCCGCGCGAGCCGTGGTGGCGTGCGTTGATTGCCGCGATCTTGCGGGCCTGGTGGGAGGGACGGAAATGATCTGGATTCTGATTCTCGGGCTCGTGCTCATCGTGACGTATGAAATCTGGGCCATTCGACGCAAGGAACCGGGCGACACGATCTCCGAAATCTTCTGGAAGGCGTCCAAGAAGCCGCTCGTCCCGTTTCTCTTCGGCGTCCTCGCTGGTCATTTTGTCTGGCAGTCCGCTGGTTCCTGTCTGTGAGGCTCCCCATGCACACGGCCATCCGGTCACTGTTCGCACTCGTCGGGCTTGTCGTGCTCTGCCTTGAGGGTGGGGCCTACTGCACGCGCCTCCAGGCGCAAGCGCTGCCGACGCGGCTGCTCACGGTCAGCGATCTGATCTATCAGGGCTCGTTCGACGTGCCCAACGATTCAGGGTTCGACTGGGGCAACGGCGTGATCGCGTTCAACCCGGCGAATAACTCGCTGTTTGTGGCGGGTTACGCTCCGCCTGGAACGGCACCCGTGGCCGAGATCACGATCCCCGCCATCGGCGGCCAAGCGACGATGCGGCAGGGCTTCAGCGATGCGCTCGAAGGGCGCCTGAACCAGATCAATCCGACCGATGGCAACGCCAAGAAGATCGGCGGCATGTTCGTGGAGGGCGGCCAGCTCGTCATCAGCGCGTACAGCTATTACGACGGGTCCAAGACGGCGACGAGTTCGCATTTCGTGCGCTCGGCGAACCTGTCAGCGACCGGCACGCTGATCGGTCCGTATCGTGTGGGCTCGCAGAATCCCGGCTGGTACGCCGGCTACATGAGCCGCATCCCGACCGTCTGGCAGGCCGCGCTCGGCGGCGACACGTTCACCGGGCAGTGCTGCTTGAGCATTGTTGAGCGCACATCGTACGGGCCGTCGCTCAGCGCCGTGATGAAGTCTGCGCTTCTGGCAGGGACGAACCCCACGCCCGCGACGATGCTCGTCGGCTATGACACCGCCCACCGCACGGTCGGGGATTGGAACCAGACCGGCACGATCTACAACGACACCGCGGACGTCGTCGGCGTGATGCTGCCGGAGAATACGGCCTCGGTCGTCTTCATCGGGCACCTCGGGCTGGGGACGTTCTGCTACGGGCTCTGTGGTACTGGCACCTACGGATCGCACGCCGATCCGGTCGTGCCGCGCGTCTGGTTCTATGACGCACACGATCTCGCCGCCGTCAAGGCGGGCACGAAACAATTCTGGGAGGTCGTGCCGACGTCAGTCGCCACGCTGCCGAATATCAACCAGCCGATCGCGGGCGCGGCGTACGACCCCGCGACGGGGCGGATCTTCGTGACGGAGCAGATGGGCAACAACCCGAAGCCGCGGATCAAGGTCTACACGATCAGCGGGTCCACGCCGCCGCCACCGCCGCCGCCAGTTGACACGACCCCGCCCTCGGTGTCGCTGACGGTAACGCCGACGTTACCGTTCACTGGTCAGACGGTGGCCCTAAGTGCCGTGGCGCTCGACAACGTGGGCGTGCTCGACGTGGAGTTCCAGGTCAACGGCCAGCGGGTCACGGTCGACGCCGTGGCGCCCTACTCTACGGCCTTCACGCCGACTGGCGCTGGCACCTATGCCGTCACGGCCACAGCTCGAGACGCCGCTGGCCTCACGGCGACAGACTCGGTCGGCGTCACGGTGACTGACCCTGTTCCGCCGCCGCCTCCACCTCCACCGCCGCCACCGCCGGTCAATCCGTGCGCGAGCGATCCGCTGCGCGTGACGCGGATCGCGTGGCCCTCCGCGAATACGGGCCGACGGTCGGTGACATTCGACACGGGGACGAAGGCGTGGGCGTTCTTCGACTTTGCCTGGCCTGGCACCCTCACGGTCACAGACACGCGCGGCTGCACGGCGACGGTGACGCGATGAGACCAGCCTGGGAGAAGCCGCCATACAACGTCACGACCTTGCCGATCGGCGGGGTAGTCACGTTGACGAACATCGGCACGAATCCAGTCGTGCTCGGGATTGCCGAGGCCGACTTTACCAACGTGACCAAGGTCAAGCTCACCGTCCGCGTGAACAAGATCGGCAGCGGGACGCAGACGTGGCAACTGTGGAACGAGACGAATAGCGCCGCGCTCGCCACGATTGCCGACGCGGGGGCCTCTGGCGAGAAGACGCTGGCGACGGCCGAGATCGACATCGCGGGCCTCGGTCTGTCCGGCATGAAATTGCTATTCCTGCGCGCGTCGTCCTCCGTGGCCGCCGACGATCCGGTCTTCCGCGGCGGCTGCGTGGTGTTGAGTTGAGGACGATATGGCAACACTGACCACGACCGAACTCGCCAAGATGCGGAATACCTGCGAAGGCAGATTCGCGCCCGTGACGTACACGAAAGCGCAGGTCAACGCGGCGCTGCAGGCGATCGAAGACACGATCCGGACGACGCCGCTGGTCGCTGGGCAGGCCGGCCAGACCGTCCAGCAGATCACCAGCGCCGCGGTTGATGCCTCGTCCGCGTTCAGTTGGACGAACGCGCAGAAGAAGATCCTGTTTGCGCTGTGGGCTGATCTGACCTTTCAGAAGGACATCCTGTAATGGCGACACACCGACTCTATATTCCGGCGATTGCCTTCCTGCCAGACACGAGCGGGAACTGCTACCCCAAGCCGTCGTCCGTCAACGACTCCAACGACTTTGTCCCCCGCGAGATTCTGGCGTTCAAGGATTCCGGCACGAAGGTCAGCGCGGGCGCGACGTTTCAGATCCCGGTCAACTACGTCGGCACGCCGAAGCTCCAAGTGATATGGAAATCCACGGCGACCTCCGGCGACGTCGTGTGGGACGTGGACTTTGTCGCGGTGGCAGTGGCCGAGACGCTGGACCCCGCCGCGGCCGACGAGTCGGAAACCGTCACGACGACGACAAACGGCACGGCGCTCGACCGCAACGAATCCGAAGTGACGCCCACGGGGAGCACGTTCGCGGTGGAAGACGTCGTGCTCCTGAAGGTATCGCGCGATGGACTGGACGCGGCGGACACGATGGCCGCTGAAGCCCTGTTCGAGGGTGTGGCGTTCGAGTACGCCGACGTGTAAGCCATGAGCCTTGTTACTACGGACGGCTCCACGGATCGCATCGAGCACGGGACGTCGCTCGGTGGATTTACCGCGGCATCATGGGCCTTGTGGTTCTATCCCGTGGGGTCGCTCGTGAATGGCGGGACACTGAGCACCCTGTGGTCTGGGTCGTTCAATGTCCCCGGAATCGTGTCCGGCACCGGTGTCGGAACCGAGGACGAGATTCGTCTCTCGTGGCGGCGCGGCGCTGGCGGCGCAAATCTAGCCTACGAAACCAACAACGCCGGCATCACGGCCGATAAGTGGTGGTATCTCGTCGTGACGGTGGATCAAGGCGCTGGCGCGGGCGTGAAGGTGAACTTCTACGTCGGGGATCTCTCGACACTCGCCGTGCTGAAGACACTCGGCACCGCGACGGACCCATCGTCTGGCTACTTGTCCAATACAGGGGCGACATTCACGACGGGCGATAACGGCGCTGATTCTGAATCGGGGGCGTATCGCTTCGCCTCGATGATGTTCTGGCCAGGTGTCGTCCTGACGCTCGCGCAAGCGCAGCGCCAACAGTTCAGCCGCGTCCCGGCCGTCTCTGGCTGCTCGCTGTTCTCGCGCTACGGCTACGCCGCGGCCGGGGCCACGCAACCGGACTATTCCGGCGTGGGCAATCACGGCACGGAAACCGGCTGCGCGGTGGGCGACCATGTGCCGCTCCCATTCCGGCGCGTGGGGCAGTTGTATGTGCCCTATGAAGTGGCCGCGGCCCCAGGTGGGTCAATTCTGCCGTTCGTCGCACGGGACATGGCGTCTCCGGTCGACATGCAGGACATGCGCGGATGACGTCAGCACATGTGGCTTGTGTCACTCCGGGGAGGTGCGGGCTCTATGAGACCACGCGCGAACTCGTGGCCGGCCTCCGTGCTCGTGGCGTGGATGCTCGGCTCGTGGACCCGACGCGCGCGGAGAACAAGCTGCACCCGTCAGGCGCCGAGGACCGCGGCGCACCCTTCGCGGATCTGGCGTGGGCGCTCGCGGCCGATGTCGTCGTGAATCATTCCGGGCTCGGCAAGGAACTGGAGGCGTCGTCGCAGCCGATCGTCCACGTCGCGCACGGGCGCCCGCGCTCGTCGTTCCTGACCGAGAAGTCAGGGGCCACGCCGATCTACTCGTATCACTACCACAAGAACCGAGACGCGCGGTTCAAGGCGATCGTGACGTTCTGGCCTGAGCACGTCCCGTATCTGCAAGTCATGTTCCCTGACAAGAAGGTGGCCTGTGCGCCGGCGTCGGTCGACCTCGCCGCGTGGACGCCAGACGGGCCGAAGGGCTACGGCTTCCACGGCAAGAAGGGCCGTATCAATGTCGTCTGTGCGGACCCGTGGCGCGACGACGTCGACCCGTTCGTCGTGGTCAACGCCTTCGCCCTGTGGGCGCGCGAGATGAACGGCGCGAAGCTGCACCTCTACGGCGCGCACCCGAAGGAAAAGGGCTGGGCCGTGCTGCTGAAACGGGTGCAGGACGACGGCAACCTCGGCGAGGTCTGCGCCTGGGTGGACGGGCTCGCGCACGTCTACCGGGCGGCGTCCTTCGCCCTGTCCTCGAATCTGATCGCCACTCGCACGATGCGCGAAGCGATGGCCTGCGGGTGTCCCGTGGTGCCACTCGCGGGGCCGATCCTTAACGGCTACCGGACCGACTTCGCGCGGGCGCTCGATACCGACCGGGCCTCGGTCCGGCGAGAAGCCGAGCGACGATTCGATCCCGCCGTGACGGCCCAACAGTTCCATGACGTCTTACGTGCGGCCACGGCCGACCGGAGGCTCCCTTGAAGCAAGAAGTCTTGATCGGCCAAACCGATTACACGATCCCGATCTTGATCCGCGACACCGCTGGTGCTCCAAAGACCGGGCTGACCGAAGCAAGCGTGGATTTCGCGTACACACGGTTTGAGACCGACAACGACGTCGTGATCACCGACGTGACGCCCGCGGCGCTCTCGGCGCTCACGGACGCCCACACCGATTGGGGCTTTGAGGAGGTCCACGCGACAGACGCGCCTGGGCTCTACCGGCTGGACTGCGCTGACGCCATGTTCGCCACTGGCGCGTGGGCGGTCGTGCTCACCGTCACTGGAACAGGTCTTGACCCCACGTCCGTTGAGATCGTCCTTGTCTCACACAGCCCGATGTCTGCTGTCTCCGACATCAAGTCCGAACTGACGAAAGCCTACTCCGACACGACCGTGCTCGTACCGGCCGTCTCAGACGTCAAGTCCGAACTCGCGAAGGTTTACAGCGATACGACGATCATCGTCGTGAACACCTCAGACACCGAGAGTGCGCTGGTGAAGGTGTACAGCGACACCACCAAGATCGAGTCCGACACCGCGGTCATTGAAGTGAACACGTCTGACACCGAGTCGGCGTTGGTGAAGGTCTATTCCGACACGACCAAAATCGAAAGCGACACGGCGCACATCGAGTCGGATGCCGCGGCCATTGAGGTCGGCGTGTCCGACACCGAAAGCGCCCTCGTTAAGGTCTACTCCGATACCACCAAGATTGAGAGCGATACGGCCCACATTGAATCCGACGCGGCAGCGATTGAAGTCGGGGTGTCTGATACCGAATCGGCGCTGGTTAAAGTGTATTCCGACACGACGAAGATCGAGTCGGACGCCGCCGCGATCGAGGTCGGGGTAAGCGACACGGAGTCGGCGCTCGTCAAGGTCTACTCCGATACCACAGCCATCGAAGCCGCGGGCGGTGCCCTGTCAGCGGCGCAGGATTCCAAGCTCACGAAGGTGACGTCGGACGTGGTCATCATCGGCTCCGACGTGCTGATCGTGAAGTCGGACACCTCGGACATCAAGAGCGCCCTGGTGAAGGTGTATTCGGACACCACGAAGATCGAAAGCGACACCGCGGCGATTGAGATCGGAGTGTCGGACACCGAGTCCGCCTTAGTGAAGGTCTACTCCGACACGACGGCCATCGAGGCCGGCGGCGGAGCGCTCACGGCAGCGCAAGACTCCAAACTGACCAAGGTCACGTCTGATGTCGTGATTGTCGGCTCCGATGTGCTCATTGTGAAGTCGGACACGTCGGATATCCGAAGTGCCCTCGTCAAGGTCTACTCCGATACCACCGCGATCGAAGCTGGCGGCGGCGCGTTGACGGCGACGCAGGCGAGCCAGTTGGCGCGCGTGCAGAGCGATTCGATCCTGGCCGAAGGCAACATCTCGGATATCGAGTCGGCCTTGGTCAAGGTGTACTCCGACACCACCAAGATCGAAAGCGACACGTCGGTCATTGAAGTCAACACCAGCGACACCGAGAGCGCCTTGGTCAAGGTCTACTCGGATACGACCAAGATCGAATCCGACGCGGCGGCGATTGAGGTGGGCGTCAGCGACACCGAAAGCGCGCTCGTGAAGGTGTATTCCGACACGACGAAAGTCGAATCCCAGCTGCTCGTGGTGAAGTCCGACACGTCCGACGTCATCTCGGCCTTGGTGAAGGTCTACAGCGATACGACCAAGGTGGAATCCGACACCGCGCATATCGAGAGCGATGCCGCGGCGGTGGAAGTCGGGGTCAGCGACACGGAATCGGCGTTGGTGAAGGTCTACTCGGACACGACGAAGGTCGAATCCGACACGGCCGTCATCGAGGTCAACACGTCGGATACAGAGTCCGCGCTCGTCAAGGTCTACTCGGATACGACGCTCCTGACGAGTGACACGGCGGCCATTGAGGCCAAGACGGCCAATCTGCCCGAAGGCATCAAGAAGAACCAGGCGCTCGCCGGCTTCGAGTTCTTCATGGCGGACTCGG
>Ga0137431_1000118_pt1 | contig 39113 bp, 36 predicted proteins | sample EasRivERMZT800_2_FD_104646 | JGI IMG/M metagenome (GOLD analysis project Ga0137431, IMG submission 104646) | Soil microbial communities from meander-bound floodplain in the East River, Colorado, USA - East River MetaG ERMZT800_2 | ecosystem: Environmental > Terrestrial > Soil > Floodplain ... | reverse complement strand
GATTTGAATCAGCTTTAATTGGTGCTCTTCATCATTCTTAAAAAAACCATCCCTCATTTTAAGATTTTCCCGAAGAACTGCACCAATGGCCATCGCAGCATTAGCTGCTTCCTGGTATCTTGTCGCTACGGTTCCTCTTGTGCTTAGTTCACCCTGCGTCAGATCAATTATACCGACTTTTTTGCCCCTTTTTATTTCATTAATCAAAGTTCCTGAACAACCCAGTTCCACGTCGTCCGGGTGAACGCCTATGGCGAGAATATCCAGTTTGCCACCAATCCCTGCAGGCGGGCTTGAAGGTTGCTGTCGAAAGGAGTCTGTCATTTAGTGAATGTGTATAGGGAGTAAATGGTGCAAAAATATTTGTTTGAAGCAATAACAGCCGCGAAATCTACGATGAATTAACAATTAAGGATTCCCTCCCTTACGGGTTGGAGGTTCGGTAGGGATTGCTATACCAGTTTCCATCGATCTCGTTAACAAAGTTATCAATCTGGCGGTCTGTTTTATCAGAAAGATCCCATTGTTGTTTCAGGCTGCTTCCAAAGAAGAACGCGACGGTCTGGTACAGCCTGGCATTCATACCTCCTTTGTACTCCTTAATAATTTCATAGCAGTTGTTGCCGGTTTGCCGGTTGATCAATTTCATCAATACCTTGCCCTGGTAAACAGAAAGATTGGAAAGCGGGTCGGCAAAACTCTTTCGTAGTTCCTTCTCTCTTGTTTTGATATATTCTTTTCTTTCTTTTTTCGATTTGACATTGGCAAGCTTCGCATTAATGTCATTTATTGTATAGCCGGCTACCCTTGCATAGGGATAAGTAACGTAAACCGCATTCCGAAGCCTTGTCCATTCAGCTATATATTTTTCCAATTTTTTAGGAGGCAATTTCGATGACCACACCATGGGTTCTTCCTTGAAAGAAAGCATTTCCCGGTTATACCAAATTGCACCAACGATAATAGTATCGTTAGGCCCCCATTTTTTGGACCTTTCTTCATAGGAAGGCATTGGTGGCACAGTATCGGTGACAGGTATTTCCGGGATAGCCTGGGCTGAAAGTTGAACACTGCAAATGCAGAACAGGATCAGTGCGATCGCCTTGAAAAAAGCCTTATTTGAAACTGATAAAATCATTTACTATAGTCACACGAAATTGCGAAAAAATCGGCTCAAATACAAGCCAATAATGCTAGCAACTCTGCTGTATGCGGGTTCGCAGATACGAAAAGTTTTAACTTTCATTTCGCAGGCGGTTCAGCTGTGTACGCCTTACCATACTGATAATAATGCCTGTAGCAGTAATGATGATCCCCAGCCAGAGTACATTGATAAAAGGAAATTTATATGCCTTTAATGTGACATATTCCAGTATTGCGCCGGACTCTTTTACGCCAATGTCGGCGTCCTTTCCGTTTTCGGACACAGCGTTGATTCTAAGAATAAGGCTTTCTGACATGACCGTATCGGCAAGTGCGAACAGATTCCCTTTTTGATTGATTAATAAAGGTGCCGCGGTGTAGGTGCTTTTAGTAAAAGAATAGATTTTCAGGCTTGCCACGGTAGCTTTATCGCCAGGCTGAAAAGCTGCAAAAGGAATGCTGTCTTTGGTTGTAATTTTCTCCAGTACCATGTACCCTTTTGAGTAAAAAATGCTGTCGCCGGGTTTTACTTTATAGCTTTGAAAACTGGCGGTGTCCTTATTCTTTTCAGGATTGGGCAGTGCTGAAACATAGGTAAAGACATCATGATCCCAATAATGGCGAGAGTCCGGATTGGCCATCAATCCTTCATTACCTTTATAATTAACAAAGGCATTTGGTCTTAATATAAACTCTTCGTCATCAGTGCGGCTTTTGAAATGTATTTTATAATACCACTGCTGTTTTTTCGGATGTGCTGAGTCGCCAAGATAAGCGACGTCATACTTTCCCATTTTCATGGAAATGCCTTTGATCAACGTGAGGTTTTCGCCCGTTTTCTCACTGCTTTCAGCACCAAAATCAATGGCAATACCACTCGTATTATGAGAAAGTATTTCTTTTTTAGATGAAGATATTAATATGCCCAACAATACCAGCCCAAAGCCAACATGGGAAACCGACCCGCCGGATAATTTTAGATTTCCCTTCATACCCAGCCATATATAGGCAGCATTGGCGACAACCGCATAAACGGCGCAGGCAACTCCCAACCATATTGCACCAAGAAAACCGGGTCCCTGCTTGTCGTAATCGATATTGCCGAAGGCCAGGATCAGCGTAGCCGCTATCACTGATATTAGTGTCGGCATCCATATCTTTTTCCAGAATACAGTTCCGGAAGTGTTTTTATATTTTAAATATTGAGTAATGGCCGTTAATACCCCGATTATGATTGCAACAAATACCTGTATCTGGTTGTAGGCCATTTCCTCATCTTCCGGCGCTGCCAGGTTCACGTTGAATATTTTATTGATGACAGGAAGGGAAGTCTTGCTGATAATTACGATAGCTGATAAAAAGAAAACCAATGCACCAATAAACATCCAGAATTCACGGGAGTTGGCGCTTTCTTCCTTGGTGACGGCGGGTATTTGTTTTTGAATTTGATAAATAAAAAACCCAAGTCCTCCAAGTACCGTGATAAATGCGATAGCCGGTACCGGGATGAAATAAGAAGCAAGCAACAGTATTAACCCTGCAGCTGCTGTCACCATTCTTTGATTGAAACTGTTCGCCACCAGTATCGCAGGCAACCAGGTAAATGCAAACAATAACAGGTATAATTGTGCATTCATGCCCAAATCTGTAAAGGCATGGACGGAGGCTTCCCCCAGGATACCGCTACGGGTAAGGAAAGTGGAATACAATATGAAAATAAAGGTCAGGAAAAGAAAAAGGTATGCTGAACGCAATGAATGCCCGCTGTGTTTATAAATAAGCAGTGTGTGCATACCTGCCACCAATATCAGCCAGGGAACCAATGATGCATTCTCAACCGGATCCCATGCCCAGTAACCGCCGAATGTCAGCGATTCATAAGCCCATGCCGCACCCATCATGATACCGACACCTAAAACAGCCAGGGAAAAAAGTGTCCACGGCAATGCAGGTTTCAACGCGTCGCCAAATTTTTTTGTCCATAAGCCTGCGACGACAAAAGAAAAAGGAATTAAAGTAGAAGCAAAACCGAGGAATAACACAGGTGGATGAATTACCATCCAATAATTTTGCAATAAAGGATTAAGATCATTACCGTCTCTGATGGACGATAAAAAATCCGGCCTCACCGGTTGGTTAATATCAAAATTTACATGCATTGCCGGAGCGTTGTCCAGCACCCCGGATTCTCGTAACAGGATAAAAGGATTAGAACCCAGTTTTTCGCCAAAGAAATATATGCCGGCGATCATGGTGGCCAGGCAAAACTGTGCGAAGCTTACCACGGTCATTACCGGCGCTTCCCATTGCTTTCCGGTTTTAATTAATACAAGTCCTAACATGCAATGCCAAAAACTCCATAATAAAAAACTTCCTTCCTGGCCTTCCCAAAAACAGGCGAGCAAATATTTTGGCTCCAATGACCTGCTGCTGTGCTGCCAGGCATACTTATATTCAAAGAGATGGTTGGAAATGATATAAAAGAGGACACTGAAGACGGCGACAACCGAAACCGCTTCTGTGATAAACGAATAGCGGGCCAGCTTTTTCCAATAACCGGCATCCATCAATTCTTTTGAACGGGTTGCCTTAAAATAGGAAAAAGTAGCTACCAGCGAAGCCACCAATGAAAGCACAATAAAAAAATGACCTAACTGACCGGGTAAACGATGCTCGCCTATGTAATCCATTACGGAGTTTCAATTTTGTTTAGAATGAGGGGACAATATCAGAATTCTCGTTTAGCAAATTAGCACATCTGCGTATTTGCACATTAATTCATCGCTTCTCCTTTTTGAATATTTTTCTCAGCAGCTTTCATATCATCCTTATATTTCGAAGGACATTTCGTTTGAATAGTTTTGCAATCAAAATAGCCATCCATATATTTACCTTTCAGCACAAGACGTTCACTAATTTCAAAATTGTCGGGCTTAGGACTATGATAGACAACTTTGACAGATTTACCAAGCGTGTCAACAGCTGTGAAAGAAAGATAATTGGGATTTTTCAGGGCATCATACTCTACTGGCTGCGATTTATCGAGCCTCGCCATCAGGTGAACAAATTTGCCTGGTTTGGAAATAGCCGTTTCTACCGTATCATAGGTCGTAGCTGTCTTTAGAAAGCTAATAAGGACGGCGATGGCAGCTGCTACCAATACCAGCAAAATAATGTGGATCTTTTTCATATTATTACTATGGCAATTTGATTATTCAAAATGCGAAGCAAAATTAAGTCAAAAACCATTCATGCCTGCCCTGTTTTTGTATCAATGGATAATGCCTTTAAAAAAAACAGCTTTTCCTGTGGCAGATTTATAATACCAAATTGCTGATTGCCATCTCCCTTATCTTTGTCCCATATAAATGTAGAATGCAATATGATGTTTGAATTTTCGGAAGAGCAATTGATGATTCAAAAAGCAGCGCGTGATTTTGCTAAAAATGAATGTTTACCCGGTGTTATTGAAAGGGACGAAAATCAAAAATTTCCCCGTGAGCAAGTTTTGCAACTTGCCGATCTTGGCTTCCTTGGCATGATGGTAGATCAAAAATATGGCGGTGCCGGCATGGATACCGTTAGCTATGTGCTGGCCATGGAAGAAATCAGTAAGATTGATGCCAGCGTTAGCGTGATAATGAGTGTAAACAACAGTTTGGTCTGCTATGGCCTGCAGGAGTATGGAACCGAAGAGCAAAAAGAAAAATATTTAACACCATTAGCCCAGGGCAAAAAGAACGGTGAATTATATATCGGTGCTTTTATGCTCAGTGAACCCGAAGCAGGTAGTGACGCTACTTCACAGCGAACTATTGCAGAAGATAAGGGGGATCATTATTTACTAAACGGCACCAAGAACTGGATCACCAACGGCGGTACAGCATCGGTTTATCTGGTAATGGCACAAACGGACCGTTCCAAAGGTTCAAAAGGGATCAATACGTTAATTGTAGAAAGAAGCTGGCCGGGTGTAACCGTTGCCGCCAAAGAAAACAAATTAGGTATTCGTGGCAGCGATACCCACTCGGTAATGTTCACAGATGTGAAAGTACCTAAGGAGAACAGGGTAGGGCCCAATGGTTTTGGGTTTAAGTTTGCCATGAAAACATTGGCGGGGGGGAGAATCGGGATTGCATCGCAGGCATTAGGAATTGCAAGTGGCGCCTATGAACTGGCAAAAGAATATTCAAAAACCAGGAAGGCTTTTGGCACCGAAATTAAAAATCACCAGGCAATAGCTTTTAAGTTGGCTGATATGGCAACACGGATAGAAGCTTCCAGGCTCCTGTGCCTGAAGGCGGCGTGGGAAAAGGATCATGGTCTTGATTATACACTGAGCAGTTCAATGGCCAAAGTATTTGCATCTGAAACGGCTATGTGGACTACTGTTGAAGCGGTACAGATACACGGGGGATATGGTTTTGTAAAGGAATATCATGTAGAAAGACTGATGCGGGACGCCAAGATCACGCAGATATATGAAGGAACAAGCGAGGTGCAAAGAATTGTGATCAGTCGAAGTATTTTGAAAGGATAAGACGCAAATATGATAATGCCCAGGTGTGCAAATAGATCTTCGACACAGTTCGGGGTTTTGATGCGCATTTTTTATTTAGCGGCTTAAGTTTGCAATTAATATGCCGGTTAATAAAGGAAAATTTGAAGAACTCGTTGCAGAATTGAGATCAACCAACACTATGCTCGTCGCTGTTTCCAAGACTAAGCCTGTAGCCGATATAAAGGAGCTGTATGATCTGGGTCAAAGAGATTTTGGAGAAAACTATGTACAGGAACTGGCAGACAAAGAAGCCCAATTGCCAAAAGACATCCGCTGGCATTTTATCGGTCACCTGCAAAGCAATAAGGTGAAATATATTGCGCCATTCATTTCACTGATACATGGAGTGGATAGCCTGAAGCTGCTAAACGAAATAAACAAGCAAGCGGTAAAAAGTAACCGGATCATTGATTGCCTGCTGCAGGTTCATATTGCCCAGGAAGAAACAAAATTCGGTATGGACGATAAAGAACTGGATGAAGCAATCGACAGATCAGCACAATTGACCAAGGTTCGGATCTGCGGATTGATGGGCATGGCTTCATTTACTGATGACATGGAGAAAGTAAGAAATGAATTTCGTTACCTGAAGACACTTTTTGATCAACACTCCCAATCTCAAACCTCATCCCTTAAACTTCAAACCCTCTCTATTGGCATGAGCAATGACTATAAAATAGCTATTGAAGAAGGAAGCACAATGGTGAGAATCGGAAGTTTATTATTTGGTGAACGGAATTATTAATCACAGTTTGAATAGACCTGATAAGGGGTAAATTATGAACCAGTGCAAACCTTAGTAGAAAAATTTAAATTAATGATTCAACCTTATTACCTTATTTATAGTTACTTTAAACATATTCGAGACAGACGGAATAACGTAATAAGGTTGTGCAAATACCGAAGGAACATTTTTCTACTAAGGTTAAAGAGACTAATTATCTGTTCCTGCTACCTGCCTTTAGGAAATTGTTTGCTCAATTTCTATTTCAAACCAGAAAAAAAGGCACTAATTTATCCATTACGAAGTATAATGACCCCGATGAATTGCGCACCAGAACGGTCCAAACGTTGAAGTGGGCGACCTGCGGGCCGGCAAACAGGCGCAACAAACGACGATAGGAGCCATACAACCCGGCACACAAGAGAGAATGAACAATAATACAAGCTCCTGTTATTAAAATCCTTTTTTGATCTTATCAGTTGGAGGAAGTGTTTCTTCAAGCCATTTAAAAAATTCTCGTTGCCATATCAACGCATTTTGCGCGGTTAATACCCAATGATTTTCATCAGGCAGGTAGAGCAATTTGCTTTTAATACCTCTAAGCTGCGCAGCCTGGAATGCCTGCATCCCCTGTTCAATGGGTACACGATAATCTTTACCGCCCTGGATAATCAGTATAGGGGCATTCCACTTGTCAACATAATTGATGGGGTTGAACTGTGTATAGTGTTTTTGTGCAGCCAGGTTCTTCTTATCCCAGTATGGGCCGCCCCAATCCCAGTTTACAAACCACATCTCTTCCGTGGTGCCATACATGCTGCGCATATCAAAGATGCCGTCATGTGCAATAAATGATTTGAAGCGGTTATTGTGAATTCCGGCCAGCATAAAAGTGGAATAGCCACCATAGCTGGGACCAGCACAGCCCAGGCGGTTTTTGTCAACATATTTTTCTTTGCTCACTGCATCAATAGCAGATAAATAATCTTTCATTACCTGCCCGCCATGATCCTTACTGACCTGTTCGTTCCATTTGGTGCCAAAGCCCTGCATGCCCCGTCGGCATGGCGCTACTACAATATAACCCTGCGAAGCTATCAGTTGAAAATTCCAGCGATATGAATAAAACTGGGTCAGGGGTGATTGAGGCCCGCCCTGGCAATAAAGAAGCGTTGGATATTTTTTGGTCGGGTCAAAGTCCGGGGGATAGATCACCCAGACAAGCATTTTCTTTCCATCAGTGGTTGTTACCCATTTCCTTTCTGTTTTACACATGCCAATAGAATTATAAATGGAATCATTTACATGGGTCAGTTGCTTCATTTCACCGTTGCCGATATCAACTGAATATAATTCTGCGGAATGATTCATGTCAGTTCTGGATATAATTAAATTATTACCTGATTCTCCCACTATACCGCTAACATCAAAATCTCCACTGGTGATTTGCCTCAACTTGCGGGCTTTGGGATCTGGAGAGGTCGGATTGTTGATTTCAAAAAGCTGGAGTGTTCCCCTTATTGGCGACCAGAAATAAATTTTACTCCCATCGTTACTCCATTTTATCCCTTCTGCATAAATGGTATCATAATTTTGAGTTAGATTAATGATACCGTGTTCCCTGGTCCTCACAAGGATGTCCTGCTTGTCGGATTCATATCCCTCTCTTTTCATACTTAGCCAGGCAAGAGTGCCCCAATTATTTTTACCTGTTGCATAGGCAGGATTGATATCATAGCCATTATTTAAATTGGCGGTTAAATTATTTGTCTTGCCTGTTTCAATTTCATATTCATACAGCTCCGTATTGGTGCTTATCGCATAATCCTTTCCATATTTTTTCTTGGTAACGTAAAGGACGGCTTTACTGTCTGGTCTCCAAACATAATCTTCGTCACCGCCAAATGGCATTTGGGGACAATCATAAGGTTCATCAGGCATGATGTCTTTCTTAGCCGTGGTATCCTGAACCGGCGTTACAAATACATGATCAAATCTTCCATCCTCCCATGTGTCCCAATGGCGATTATTAAGATTGTCAAAAATATAAGCGTTTGATTTTGTCAGTTCCGGATAATAATCGGTACCGATTATTTTTTTAATTTTTACTTCTTCGTTGCTGAGTTTATATTTCCCATCAGGAGAAACATTTTTGTTATTCAGCAAGCTGTCCGCTTTAGTTGTTTCAATCGCATCACCGCCACCAAGCGGGATCATATAAGTTTTCTTTGAAGTTTTATTTTCAGCGGCATTGGGAGTACTGACTGAATACAAAACATATTTGCCGTCTTTTGAAATGCCCAATCCTGAAACCCGCCCCAGCTGCCAGAGTAATTCGGGTGTCATTTTATTCTGAGCAAAAAGGTATAAAGGGGCGAGAAATAATAAAGCCGGAATGATTCTTCTATACATGAAGAGAGTTTTTTGTATCCGGCAAATTACGAAAAGTCAAATTAGCGATCATACTCCAGTATCCATATATGACCAGCCCAGCTATCTTCACATCCTGTTTTACCGCCAAAGAGCAGAGCCTATTGTTAAAAATACCCATGTATACAGTTGACCTGGTGGGCCTGGGTGCATACTTATTCAGTTGCTTCCATTGTGCACTATCTGCAGAAAGCCTTACATCATTTTGGCCAATGCCACCAAATTTCCATAACCGGTCATCTAAAACATCGGATTGATGCAGCTATCAATTAGTTTGAACCAAGCAGGGCTGATTCTTAAGGATAATCAGGCACATTCAAACCCAAAATAATATTCCTGGTAGCTCTCAGCATGCCATCATTCATAACAGGTTTTATATTGCCATTGCTACCCCGCGGAGGACGATCTGACTTTTCATATTGGAGGTACGGATCACCTTCAAATAAATACTCATCTATCCAGTACTCATTTTTGTCCGGCTCCTTGATCGTAGGATGAATGTGTTTGGGATTTCTGCTGTCAGGATAGGAGGCAGGAACAAGCGTATAAAATTTATAGAACCCATTCTCGTCTGTTTTTACCCAACCCCGGATATAACCATGTCTTTTTGCCCAACCTTTCTCGTTTCCTTTTTTAGGATAAACACCTGTTTGATCAGTATGATATACATAAAGAACCACATTGGCAGCTGGTGTTTTGCCATCACGATGATAAATAATGCCGCTGATTTCAATTTTGGGACCAGCATCATTGAAATCGGGCAATGTGTCGACATTATTCAGCTGGTCAAACGGGATTGGACTTTCGTAAACAGCTTCGCAGCCTTCGCAACTTCCTCCCACGATGTGTTTAGGCTTTTGATCTTTTGCTGTACTGCTTTGTGCACACCCGGTCAGCCCCGCGCAGGCAAACACGACGAATAGGAGCAACATTTTCATAATCCTTGATTTATAGGCGTAAATCTCTAATGTTAAAGGGCCACCCGCAAATTCTTTACACCAGCGGAAACCATAGCTTGATGAAATGACCGCCTGTATTTCATCCTGTCAACCATTCATTTGGTGTAAAGTTTTTTACCGTTGGGAAAGTGTAATTTTATTTTGTGATATGCAAAACAGGGTTTTAGCAAAATATAAATTGCACCACGTTTTCTTCTGGATGCTCGTGTTTGGTTTCTGGTATTTTCTCCGGTATGAAGACTACAAGGTGCCCGGCCGGGCATTTACGGTTACGCTCATCAAAGTTATTGACCTGGCTCTGATGATTTATATTACCAACTATGTACTGATTCCCCGCTTATTCTATAGGAAAAAGTACGGATGGTTTATTCTTGCCTTTATTCTCCTGGTCCTCAGCAGCAGCATATTAAAAATGAATATACTCGGCAGAGTTATGGATACGCCGGCTTTGTATAGTTTATCGGGAGACCTGAAAAGAAGGGTTTATGATAACGTCTTACCTCATTTTTTCCTGGTCATCGCCGGAGCCGCCGTTAAGTTAATGGTTGATTATTCCCGTCTTCAACAACGAATGGCGGAAACAGCTAAGGAAAAGGCTGAAGCGGAACTTAATTTTCTGAAATCTCAGATCAATCCGCATTTTTTATTTAACTCCCTTAATTCCGTTTATTTCCTGATAGATAAGAATAACATTAAAGCCCGGCAATCGCTCCATAAGTTTTCAGATATGTTACGCTACCAGTTGTATGAAATGAATGGGGCTAAAATACCTGTAGAGCGGGAGATCAGTTATCTGAAAGATTATGTTGACCTCCAAACCCTGCGGAAGGATGAACATTATTCAGTATCGTTTAATTATTCCCCTCAGGTCAGCGGGTTTTTGATAGAGCCATTATTGCTGATACCATTTGTGGAAAATGCATTTAAGCATGTGTCATCTCACGCGGATAAAAGGAATTTTGTAACCCTCGAACTGTCGCGGAGCAACGGACAGTTCATGTTTACTGCAGTCAATTCAAAAGACCAGGGAAAAACAACTGAGCCTTACAGCGGCATAGGATTAAACAATGTAAAAAGAAGACTGGAATTGTTGTATCCCGGAAGGCATGAGCTCAGCATTACAGATGAAAATGAGATTTACAAAGTAGACTTAAAGTTGACAATAGATTAATAAAAATGGAATATGATTTTGACAATTGATGCACGGTTAAATTAAAGTTCAACTATCATTCACCATTCGCGATGAAAATAAAATGTGTCATTATTGATGATGAGCCGCTGGCCCGTAAAGGCTTAAAGGAATACGTATCGGATGTCGATTTCCTGGAGTTGGTGGGCGAATTTGATAACCCGCTTAAGGCTGCTGACCTGATCGGCAGGGGAGAGGTACAACTGATTTTCCTGGACATACAAATGCCTAAAATAAGCGGAATTGATTTTTTTAAGACGCTTAGCAAAGCTCCCCCGGTAATATTTAGCACTGCTTATCCCCAGTATGCATTGGAAGGATTTGAACTGAATGCACTTGATTACCTTGTAAAGCCTGTTTCGTTTGACCGTTTTTTTAAGGCGGCACTAAAAGCAAAAGAGTATTATGAAATCAGGGATAAAAATGTGACCGAAGCGGTTAATAGTCCGGCGGGCTATTTTTTTATAAAGGCGGATAACAAATTGATCAAACTTATTTATGAGGATATTCTTTTTGCGGAAGCATTGCAAAATTATGTGGTGATTCATACAAAAGAGAGAAAATATATCACCTATCTCACATTCAAATCGGTGGAGGAATATTTGCCGGCGGAAAAATTCTTAAAGACTCATAAATCTTTCATTGTAGCTACTGAGAAAATTGAAAGCATAGAAGGAAATAATATCCGCATCGGGGCTCATGATATACCGATCAGCCGCAATCTGAAAGAAGAGGTAATGGAAACTTTGCTTAAAGGGAAATTCCTAAAAAGATAGTCCTAGTCGTAACCATCTGCTTCAACAATATCTCCATAGTTGATCAGCAATTCTGTTCCGATCGGTATATCAACCATCGCTTCAAAATATTCACCATGATTTACAGAAACTATGTTCGGTGCGGAAGAATGATTTAGATAAAAAACGAGATCCATTATTTTAAAACCATGATCTGGGACGTAGTAATCCGATTCATCGTACAGGCAATAGGTTTCAACCAGGTTTTGTGAATGCGGGGGCAATTTTTTCACTTCATCAAAAGATAACTTTATCCAGGTGCCCAGGCTTCGCGAAAACATGTCGCGGCACCCTTTTGGTATATCTGCTATGGCAAAAACGCCAATGCCGTGCACTGGCGAGGGCTTGATAGCTACATAAGTTTCCTGCGATAGCTCCTTAAGGACTTCTTCTTTGGTCATACATCAGTGGAGACGGTGGTGGTTGCCCATGATCAGCTTCCTCGCTGAGAGCCCGTATTGGCTTGTTTAGAAACAAAACCAGAAGCCTTGGGTTTTTGAATGAATTTAGAGCCTTGCTTATTCAAAGCTGCGTTAGCTTTTTTATTTGCCTTCTTTTTGTCTTTATTGTTTTGCTGATTCAGTAATGACATGGCAGAAAATTTTTGACAAATATAAGCAATAAACGATAGGGATCATGCATGACTCGTTTACCCGAATGCGGTTTTCATAATGTTTTTTATACGGTCACTCACGCACCTTCAGATAGCCTTCGAACGTTATGGGTTCCCGGTTATTGCTGTTAACCCGGAGTGAAGCACGGCCGTTGTCAAATACAGTCAAATTAAGATCCCGTATGTCTGACACATCATTAGGTTTTATTGTTATGTCCCAGCGGTTCTTCTTTTTCGTCTTTACTGAATACTCATAATTCATGGAAGTGAACTTGATGCCTGCGTCGGATGGATTAATAGGAGCCGAATAAGACCTTCCGAAATAAGGCAGGAAGGAAACTACGGTATCCGGGTTCACGAGCAATTCATATTCAGTTGTCAGTTGCCTGTGGCCGCCGCGTTGCGGAGTAGCGGACTCAGCCTTGAATACATAATTTTTTGTTTCCACCGCCTTCTGAACAGTAGCGGCATCAGCATCCTGGGCTTGTATTGAACCCGCTAAGACGATGAATAGCGAGAAGAATGGAAATACAGTGCGGTTCATAATTGCAATTTATTTAGAGTTAGAATCTCATTCATTACCTGGTTAACACAGGTTTCGCAAAATTGTTCTTTTGTGGCAGAAAGTTTGCTGCAATTAGGAAATCAAAGATGACAAAAGTTTTGTTAATACCATTTTTGCTGACGGTGATTACCGGTTCTGCCCAACTAAAAGGTTTTGGTTTTGGACCTTTTGTGGAGGCAGCATGGCCAACCGGCAATTTTAAACAGTTAAATAAAAATGGTATAGGGGGAGGCCTTGGCGCAGATATTCGTTTAGGGAAAGCTGGTTTGACAGGTTCGATCGGGTATATGCACTTTGGAGGAAAAACAATTTATAAAGAGAATAAATCCGTAGAAATGGCATCAATCAGCGCTATACCAATAAGGGCCGGTATTAAATATAGGCTTGTCCCTGCGCTTTACGCAAAGCTTGAAGGCGGTATGGCGAAATTTACAGGGACCAATGAATCTGCTTTTATTTTTTCGCCCGGTATTGGGATTCGTATTTTGGGATTGGAGTTGCAGGCTAAATATGAAATATGGACAAAGCAGGAAACGTATAGCTTTCTCGGATTAAAAGCGGGATTTAATTTCTAAGTATTTCAGGCATTAAAATGCCGTTCAGGCGAAAGCTGTAAATGTTTTCAGCACTTGTTTAGCACTTGTTTTCTCACTTACTGCAATAATTCTTCAACTCCTGTTTTGCTGATATGTTTGATCGTTGCTATTTCATTAATAGAAAACCGGTTCAGATAATAACGAGCACATACGGACTGATACTCTTCCGGGAACTGACTTAGTATTCTTACAAGATCCATTTCTTTGTCATCCCCTTCAACCATAAAAAGAAAAGTGAATTGACCCTGCTTCAAGCCATGTTTTGGCCGGTGCCGGTGCAAGCACAAATTTTACATTCCCAGACGATTTCACAGGATATGTGTAACTTTAATTTCCCCTTCTTTTTTTAGCGATGAAATGGCTGTCGGTCATATTTATTCTATCAAGTTTGCCGGTCTTATCACAAAAGAATAAAACTGATTTCAGTGAAATAGACCGGAGAGTACAATTTGTTGATGCAACCACACCCTTCCTGTTAGCTCAGCAATTGACCGCAGACTGTACCACAGATCTTCATAAAGCAAGGTCCATCTTCCGGTGGATTACAGACAATATTGCCTACCGTACAAAAGAGCCTGTCAGCCGTAAGAGAAAGTCCCGTTTTGCCGAAGAAGAAACCGACGATACAACCCTGCTCAAACCGCTGGATGAAAGAGTGGCGGAGATTGTACTTGCCAATAAAGTAGCGGTATGCGATGGTTATGCCAGGTTATTTAAAACTTTATGCAACTATGCCGGCTTGCAGGCGGAAGTGATAACGGGCTATGGCAAAACCGAACCACATAAAATTCATCAGCGATTTCGCAACAATCATAGCTGGAATGCCGTAATGATAGATAGCGTGTGGCAATTGCTTGATGTTACATGGGCCAGCGGCTATATCAGCTGGCAGGGCGATAGATTTATAAGGCAATTGGATGAACAATATTTTTTAACTCCGCCTGAAGTTTTTATTCGTGAACACTATCCTGATGATCTTCGTTGGAGCCTGATAGATGATCCGCCGCTGATGGCAGAATTTCGTCATTCCCCGTTCAAGCAAAAATCATTTATTAAATACAATATTATTTCTTATCAACCGGCAAAAGGCATAATAGAGGCAAATATCAATGACACCATACAAATAGTGCTCGAAACTTCGGATGTTGCTAAAGATCGAAACATCAGCAGCGATCCTTTTTTGGATACCAGTATTTATTCCACCGCCACGTCTGCTTTACTCGTACCACCGGGCATGATCGGTTCCAAAACAGTTTATACTTACCATGTAAATTCGCCCACCGTAGAGTGGCTGTATATTTTATACAATGATGACATCGTTCTCCGCTATAAATTGGTTGTAAAAGACAATCCGCCAACCATGGCAACCAGCAAATAAGTTAGCTCCCGATTTTGGTTATTTATACGCAAAGGTAAATTACGATCAGGCTACGTATTCTTACTTAATCATGGAATGTCACCGTTTCGGAAAACCCGCGTTTTCAATATAGACTCTGACAAAAATAACAATATACTGTTATGATTTATAATGACATGCACCACATTCGCTGAAAGTATATAATACAATTTTTGAAAAACTTCTACGTTAGTGCAATGTCCACTATCCTTTAAAAACCAACATCCGTTTCGTATGAATAAGCCCTACCATAACGACCAGGCCCATATAGCCGAGGAGTTTCATTTTAGCGAAGACCATATCATACAAACAGCCCGCCTGGCCCATTTAAAAATCAATTCTTACAAACTGTCGCAAATCAATTCTGCTTTTTGCATGAGCCATGAAGAACTGGCCGGCATTATAAAAAGCAGCCTGATGAATTATCGTGATCCAGCCGGCTTACTGGCTGACCTTGGCTTTTTTTGTGCCGACCTGGACAACTAATTCTTCCCTTGCAGGAATCAAACTTGAAAGTTAATTCAAATCAAAAAGCCAATGCAGCAACATTGGCTTTAAATGTTTTTTTGGATAGTTTAAGTTTTCAATAATTCAATTTTACAGGCAAATTTTATTAGTTCTCCGTCGTACGAAGGCAAGGATGTTCTAAAATGCTTTTTTATCAATAGGCCTGGAGAGTAAATACCTTGTCATAAAAATGCCACCTGCGCCACTATCATTCTGGCTCAGGGTAAACGACGTAACATAGTCGAGTTTCCAGCCTTCGTCGGTATAGGTTTTCAGCGTTTTCAGAATCTTGTCCTCATTTTCCTTAATGTTTTTAAAGTTAATGCCTGCCATGCTGAAAAGGTTTTCCAGTTCATTTTCTCTTTGTGAACCATCGGGATTTGTGATAATCATCCGGGAACGGCCAAGACCACCTGCGACCACAGATTCAATCGTGTTGATCTGCACAAATTGTTTTACAGTTGATTCAGGTTTTATATCCTGTGCTGCCAGGCGGGAACAGGCGGTGATAGCAATGACCAGCAAAAACATGATTTTTTTCATTGTTAATAATTTTCGATAAAGCTATTCCCCGGCACACCCTCTTTCAAAGTTCTCTCTGTATCAATTGTCAAAAAAATCGATTGAATTGAAAGAGTCCAAAATTTTTTTTAAAAGCGAAACCCGGCCAATTCTGACCGGGTTTTCAATCCTATTTTTAACACTGCTGAGAAACATTTTTTCGACATCAATCTCAAATAACCACTTTGCTGCCCTTTGATTTATTCTTGGTTTTATCTTTTTTGCTTTCCATATCTTCAGCTGTAGCCTCACCCACAATGATTTTTCCAAAGCTTGATCTTATTTCAATTTTGGCAGAACCGCTGCCTGACTTCCCGGTATATGTTTTATCGGAGTCTGGTCCATACTTATCAGGGGTGTCCGTGCGCCTGATGTCTGCATTACTTCGGTCGATCACGGAGCCGAAGCTGGTAGCAATATTGTAGGTAGCTGAAAGATTTCCCGGACGGATGTTTACGGTACTATACGATTCATTCAGGTCTAACGAATTTAAATTGTTGTCGAGTCTGATACTTGTTGCATCGCAGAATTCAAGGTTGATCTTGTTTTTTCCCGCCAGGTTTCCAATATCTATTTTCGAAAACTTAAATGTAGCATCAATGTTTGACATATTTTTAATGGTCGCGCTGCCAAATTCCACACCTACTTCTTTCAGGTTAGACAAAGAGCCTGTATTGAGTTCTCCAAATTTACTGCTGACTGAAAGAGGACCTTTATAATCCGGTAACTCGATATTACCAAAACTATTAGAGACATCCAGCTCAACGGTAGCCGGTAAATGCACATCAAAATCAATCTGCATGGACGATTTGCAATTCTTACAATTGTTGTTCTTGTTTTCTATTTTTGTTTTGAATTCTATTTCCTTTCCCTGGTGTTTGTCCGATACACTGATTGCATCGAATATTTTCTGGGCAACTTCTTCCTTGTCTGAACTTGCTTCTATATGTACATCTACTTTGATCTCGTTCTTGTCCCAAGCCGTGAATTTTACATTGCCGAAGCTGTTATCGATGGACAATTTATTTCCGGAAGCAGCATAAGTTTTCGAGATATTTTTTTCTTTTACGAATGCAAACCTTTCCCTCTTCTTTTCGGTTTCTTTCTGAGCCGATACCAGCAGAGCAGTCAGCAGGAACGATACACTAAATACTCCGGTTATCATTTTTTTCATGGTTGTCATTTTTATTTTTATTTAGTTCATGAATGATCAGTAATTGTTTGCTTAGCAATTCCGCCTGCAGCTGGAGATTTTGCAGCATAGCTTTTATAATAACCTCCCGGCTGGGCGTTTGCACAGCCTGCACTTTAAGCACCCCATATGAACTGTCCAATGCCGCAAGATCCTGGGCAAACTGCGCATACAGCTCGGGCTGCTTTTCTGCCATAATTTTTAATTGTTCCTGTTGTTCTTCTATTGCCTGGTATATTTTTTTTGCTTCGGCGGCATATTCAGGAGCTATCCTGCTTATGTCGGTACCATTGCCAGTATTGTTTCCAGGAGATACTATGGGTTTTGATGAAGGGGTTGTAGGATCATTTTTGTCAATCACCAGCCAATAGGCCCCGGCAGCAAGCATAAAAACAACCGCCGCGACTGCACTCCATTTATAGACAACTTTTATAGAGAGTCTTTTTGCCGCCATATTTAGCCGGATCGATCTTTCTACCCGGTGCCAGGCACTCGTCGAGGGGATGTCGTCATCAAAAGACCTCCGATTTTCCTCAATAAAATCTTTTAGTTTTCTATTCATGTACATCCTCCTTTTTCAGCAACTGCAACAGCCGCTGTTTACCCCTTTTGTATTGGGTTCGTACTGTTGATTGTGCTATTTGCAGTATTTCGGCAATTTCTTCATGATCATATCCTTCCAAAAGATAGAGCGACAGCACGGTTCGATATCCATCCGGTAATTCGTTGATGGCCTTTTTAATGACGGCAACACTGTATTCAATCTCCGCTTCATCATCCTTATACTCTTCTGCCAATTCCCCGGCTGTTAAATCGAGTTCTAAAAAACTTATCTTTCTCCTTTTTAATAATGCAATACTCTTGTACACAACGATCTGCTTAAGCCAGGCGCCGAATGTTGCTTTGTTTTCAAAAGAACGGAGTTGAAAAAAAGCATCGGTAAAAGATTCCTGCAAAATATCCTCTGCATCTGCACGGTTTGCCGTTATCCTGAGCGCCGTATTGAACATAGCTTTCGAGTATCGTTCATACAATAAACGATAGGCTGATATATCACCCTTGATGCATTGCTTCACCAACACATCAGCAGAAGGTATGGTCACGGTCACCGCCAGGTAATTCGTTTTATATAAAGTAAACGATAATTAAAGAATGTTGCATCAGTGGGAAATATTTCCTGGGGAAGCGGTCAAAAGATGGGATGTATGGCCGCGATGGGTTGGTAAAGGGACAGCCTGTTTTGACCGGAACAAATAAAGGGCAATATGAAAACCATATGCCTTGTTGAATTTCTTAAATTTCTACGTTCTTTACGCTTTATTTCTTTTCTTTTTCTTCACCTCAATTACCTGGAAGGTGACAGGTTGTTTTCGATAAGCTTTTACGGGTTTTCCAAACTGGACGGCGGGTATCCAGGGTGGAGATTTTCTTAGTATGCGGATTGCCGGCAATAAATTATCTAATTATTGTTTTTCGCTTGTTCTTTGGTGGCAAATTTTCCTTTCAGTATTCCCGCCGCTTTAGTATAGCCGCCTTCGGACCCATCCACAAAATGAATATGACTTTCATTCATATTGCGGACATAACAGGACATGATCGATTCTTTACTTACGAATAATCCATAGTTAATAAAACCCAGTGTCTCCATTTCATTCAGCGCGGCTACCAATTGTTCCCGTTGCTGCGAAGTGCCGGAGATTACGGTATTTATTTTTCCATCAATAACAAGAGTATCCGACATATCTACCAGTTGATTCAGGTATCTTTTTCCTTGTTTGGTGCGGAAGTAAAAGTATCCGAGCAATGTAGTGATCCATTTATGCATGAGGTATATCGGTCGATACCCCCCAAACCTTACCCTCATTTCCTGCCCAATTTTTTCCAACGTCGCTTTTAGCTTGAGCATCGGAACAGATATGGGTTTTCTTCGCTGCGGTTCGCCATATATTTCATCCAGTTTGTCAATTACTTTTTTAAAGGACCCGGCTTGTTTATCGCTTTCCTGCGCCGTTACAAGCAGACTTACCACTTCATCATAGTTTTGCGGAGGCTTAATTTTGTCCCAGCGACATTGCATACCAGTTAGATCCAGAACATCCGATTTGCCGCGTGATAAGTTAAGAAAATAATTTTCCTCTTTAACGACCTGTTCGGCATAGGTAAGACCATCACCAAGTACTACGGGAATGGAAAAAAGTTGCGAGGTGCGCAGCTTTGTGATTCTGAGGACGTGCTCTTTCATGTAGATATCAGCCACCTGTATACTGCCTACCCGCAATTCAAGGTCATAATTCTTTTTTGTATTTTCCTGGTGTACATGTAATGCCTGCAGAGTAGGACCAAGAATGGAAGAAGGTATGATAAAGGTCGCTCCATCGCCACCAAAGAAAAACGGAAATGAAAGATTGGCCTTATAAGCAATATTCAATACCGCAACAATGCTCCCTGTTGCCAGCAGATTCACCGTTTCATGCTGCCCCTGTTCGATTGCCTTTGTTGATTTTTTTACGTCAGTAATAACCACATACCAGTTCTCCGGCACTTTATAAAAGAGATGTTCTTCGGTCAGCAGATCGCTCAAAGAAATTTCATTCACCGGTAAACGTGAATAAAACAGATCATTAGCGGAAGGGGTCATAACAGGTGTAGATTCAATGGGGAAGTTAAATTTTTTTAGTATGGGAAATACCCGTCATGGGTGGAAATAAAAGCGTTCCTGATTCGTTTAATAAATGCCAAACCTGCCCTATGAAGAACTTCCTGAAGCTAACTGCATACATGGCCGGCGTATTTATACTACCTGTTCTATGGGTAATTTCCCAATATGGTTGTAATGCCAATTCAAATGCATCAGTCAACCTGGCTAAACCCGCGGTAATCACGACCGTTATTGATCCGGCGCCCGCTCAACCCGAAATAGCAGACGCAGCCACAATTTTAGATCGTCCCCAGGTTCCGGTGCTCTGCTATCACCAGATCAGAAATTATAGGGCTTCTGATTCAAGAGCAACCCGCGATTATATTGTTCCCGAGACGACTTTCCGTGAGCAAATGCAATCACTTGCCGATAGCGGTTTTCATAGTATACTTCCCCATGAATTATATGATTACCTGACTACAGGAAAAACTTTGCCGTCAAAGCCCGTGATGATAACTTTTGATGACAGCCGGGCAGATCAATTTATTGCCGCCCTGCCGGAATTAAACAAGCATGGGTTTAAGGGGGTGTTTTTTATAATGACGGTAGCGTTGAATAAACCGGGTTATATGAGCAGGGAGCAGGTAAAACAGCTCTCCGACGAACTCCATACTATCGGGTCACACACTTATGATCACAAAAATGTAAGAACATACACGCCCGATGATTGGGTGGAACAGGTACAGCAACCATCGCAGCAGTTGCAAAGCATAACCGGTAAGCCGGTGGAGTATTTTGCTTATCCTTTCGGATTGTGGAACAAGGAAACTATTGCGAAATTGAAAGATCATGAATTCAAAGCGGTCTTTCAGTTGGCTGCCGACCGGGATGAGGATGATCCGCTTCTGAGCATACGCCGGATAATTGTTCCCGGGGGATGGAGTGGAAAGAGCCTGCAACAGGTGATGAAAAAAAGTTTTGATTAATCGTTTTAATTTTCTTTTAAAATTTTTTTATAAAATAAAAATCCAAAACCGTGAGAAATAAATTTTTGATAGCTTTCATCATTTTTCCCTGCGTTGCATTTAGTCAGCGGGTAGACCTTGATCGCTTTAAATTCAGTACACAATACCGTTCTCTTCCATCTGTACGTTTGGACAGCAGCTACCGTACTTATCATGTTACCGTAGAGACTTCCAGGTTGATGCAGGCTTATTTATCTGACATGACCCCCGAAAAATCGGTGCAGGTTGAGGGATGGAGAATGCTTAAGAAGAACGGGCATATTGGAATACAGGTAAAACTGGAAGAGCTGTTGCCGGAATCGTTTTCAGTAAAAGAGCGGGAAGAGATCATTAAAGACAAGACGGGCAAAGAAACCAGCCGCCGTAAACTATATAGCCAGGAGGTAGTATATACCTTCTCAGCCTTTGCAGACATTACGGATTACAAAGGGGTGCATATTGGAAATATTGTATTAGCCAGCCGAAATTATAAGCAGGTGTACAAGAGTCCTGAATTTGCAATCAGGTATGCAGCAGAAGGATATTTTCTATTAAACAGCCTCGCTCTAACTGAACAACTTTATCGGAACTGCGTTACCAGGGCCATAAACTACCTTAGTAATAAGCTTACAGAAGATTACGGATATTCTGAAAGAACGGTGACCGATCAGATGTGGATACTCGACAGCAAAAAACACCCGGAATACCAGGCTCACCGGCAGGCTTTTCTTCTAATCAAGGAAACATTGTTTGGTGTAAGTGCCAATAGGTCATTAGACGGAGTCCGTGAACAACTGAAGCCTGCCATCGACTATTTCGAGCGCATCAAAAAAACATATATTTCCACCAATAAACATGACCGGAAACTCCGGTATGCCAGTTATTATAATCTTGCCACTTTGTATTATTACCTCGATGACCCGCAGGCAATGCTGAAGGAGGCAGGTGCGCTCATCCTGAATGATTATGATGCCAAAGACGGTAAAGCATTGGAGGCATCGGCTCTTTACCTCAAAAACCTTTTTCTTCAAACTAAACTGAATAGTCGGCATTTCGCTATTGACACTACCACCTTCAAAGGACCCGGGGAGTCTTCGGTCATTGCAGTAAGCGGAGGGAATAGTGCACCTATTGTTCGTCCGCGGGCACGCTAAATGGTGATCGGTTACAGGAGGGTATCGGGGTACTCTTCGATTAACCTTTCTTTATAAACCTGGCAGCTTGTCAATACTTTCTGCGCTGAATATACCGGTTTCGGTCGCAGCACATTCCCATGATTAGTAATCGCAGAGTCCTCCTTTACTTTCTTCTCCGCCGAATATCGATTAATTCGGCGAAAACGGTTTCGTAAAAAAAGGGACCTGGTTTTCCGGTTGTATGTGAAAAAAGTTCCAATTTCGGATTGCGATTGACGTCATTCTAACACTCAAATCTGACCTGCCATGTCTTCAGCACAAAAAACCTTCAGTGAGAAAGAAATAAATCCATTGACCAGTCTTGATGTTTGGGAAGATGATGTTTTAAAGCGTTATCCTGATCCGGATTCGATCGCAACATCCAAATCAACCGATGATTACCGCAATTACGATGACCCGGGCAGGGATACCGTCAAGGAGTTTTACCGGTTAAATCATACTTATCAAACTTATTCATTCGTGCAGGCAAAGCGTAATGATTTTTTGAAGTTTGATAAAAAGAAAATGCCGGTTTGGGATGCATTCCAGTTTCTAAATCAGCTTGTCGATGATTCAGATCCTGATACAGATCTTGACCAGTTTCAACATTTATTGCAAACAGCTGAAGCAATACGGCGGGACGGTCATCCCGACTGGATGGTGCTGGTAGGCCTGATGCATGATATGGGTAAAGTACTTTGCCTGTTTGGCGAACCGCAATGGGCCGTAGTAGGAGATACTTTCCCGGTTGGATGCCGTTACTCTTCCAAAGTTGTCTATTCCGAGTTTTTTAAAAACAATCCTGATTTTTCCAGTCCCGTCTATCAAACTCAATACGGAGTTTATGAAAAAGGATGCGGTTTAAGTAACGTAACTATGTCGTGGGGTCATGATGAATATGTTTACCAGATGCTGAAGGACCGGTTACCTGATGAAGGCCTATACATGCTGCGGTATCATTCATTTTATGCCTGGCATCGCGAAGGCGAATATGATTACCTGCAGGACGACCACGACAGGAACATGCTAAAGTGGGTAAAGCTGTTTAATCCCTATGATCTGTATTCAAAAAATCCTGAACCGCCTGATTGGAATAAACTGAGGCCTTACTATGAAGACCTGGTAGCTAAATATCTTCCGGCAACGCTGACTTTTTAGGTAGATTAAACAAGCGACCAGATTTGTATATATAAAGAACAAACCCTCTTTTCCAGATTAATATATTATTTATTGAACAAATCTGGTGATGGAAACATCAAACATGAGTGGATAATTATTCAACGTTCAGACCGTTCACCTGAATTGTGTACGCAGAAACAGGCTGTCTTCAATTGGAAGGCAGCCTGTTTTCTTAACAAAACAGCAATGACTTAACTTTAGTTTCTTATTGTAGAGCTATGAAAAAAGTTTTTTCCTTATGTTCGTTGTTGATGCATCTCGTGATATCAGCCCAGGATGGCCCGCCAAAACTCTTACTTCGTTTGGATGATAACGGCATGAATCATTCAGTGACCATGGCAATAAAACAAGTGGCTGAAACAGGCATTCCATTTTCCAGCTCGGTAATGTTTGCGTGTCCCTGGTACCAGGAGGCAGTATCGGTATTGAAACAATTTCCTGCTGTATCAGCCGGCGTGCACCTTACATTAAATAGTGAATGGAAACATTATCGCTGGGGCCCGGTCCTGGGTCAATCTGCCGTTCCCAGTCTTGTAGACAGTAACGGCCTTTTTCTGCCTTCGTCTTCGGCTTTTTTAAAAAGTAAATATAAATTGGATGAGGTTGAGCGGGAATTGGCCGCCCAGATTGAAAGAGCATTGCATTCAGGTTTGAAAATAGATTATGTGGATTATCATATGGGCACGGCCGTGGCTACGCCAGAACTCAGGGCCATTGTTGAAAAGCTGGCAAAACGATACGGCCTGGGCATCTCACGATATTTTGGCGAACAATATCAAACAATGTTTGATTTATCGATTGAAAACAAGAAGGAAGAGTTTCTGAAACGACTTGACAATCTTTCAAAAGATAAGGTGAGTTTGATGGTTATGCATGTGGCTGAAGCGACGCCGGAAATGAATGCATTAGTGGATATGAATAACGCCGCCCAGCATTCTGATACAATACCCGTGGTAGCGATGCATCGCAACGCAGAATTAAAAACGTTGCTATCTCCCGAATTCCAAAAAAAGGTCAAAAATGGTGAAGTGAAATTGGTCACTTACAGGGAAGTTGTACAACAGGTAGGATTGAACAAGATGAAGGCGCCAAATTGATGAAGCAACCTTGCATCGGATTGAATATGATTTTTCCCTTCATGTTAAATGGTCAATTAAGAGAATCTTGAAAAATGCGTGGTATATCTATGGACTGGAAGATAATAGCTATCCTGTCTGCAAAATCGGCCTAATGACGGGATTGCTTTCTGTGAAAGGATTTACTCAGAAAATAGAACCTGTTCTTTGGCTGCTGTTTGGCATAACCACTTCATTGGTACTTACAAAAAATATTGAACAAAAAACATTTCTTCACGGACTTCTGATCGGGATAGCCTGGGGTATTTGTTACGGGGTGATACAAACTGAATTTTTTGAAACCTATTTAGCCAACAATCCTTCATTACTACATAACTTTCAAAAGGAGTTATTTACTCAGCCAGGATATCTTGTGCTGGTAACAGCGCCAATTTTCGGGCTGATAACGGGATTGATTTTAGCGGGCTGTCGCTGCTGCTCAAAAAACTTTGGTAGTACCCCGCCGGAATTAAATGATGTTATTGGTAATAACACAAACCTCTTCATGAGTAGCAAAACGACGAGATGGGGAGTAATCCAAACGTTTTAAATTGTGACAATATATATTCTTAATGAAGCGACGGACGTTTATAAAAAAAACCGGTGCAGCGAGTTTAATGGCAGTGATCTCACCCGGGGATGTGGTTCAACAATTTCAACCGGATGCCGGTTCAGTGCTTGAACAAAATTTCAGGATTTCGCCGCAGTCGTCCTATCCGCAGGTTTTTTGGTTTTGGATGAATGGCAATGTAACCAGGAAAGGAATTACCCTCGACCTGGAAGCCATGAAAAGAGTAGGCATTGGTGGCGTTTTCAATTTTGATGTGGGTACCGGAATTCCCAAAGGGCCCGTTGAGTATTTAAGTGAGGATTGGCTTCAATTGAAAAAACACGCAATGCAGGAGGCAGCACGCTTAGGCCTGGAATTTACAATGCACAATTGTCCCGGATGGTCAGCAAGCGGTGGACCATGGATCACGCCTGAAATGGCAATGCAGCAAATAACATGGAGTGAAATTTATGTGCAGGGCGGAGATTTAATAAACATGGTATTGGCAAAGCCGCCCACTCGCCTGAATTATTATCATGATATAGCAACGCTTGCATTTCCTTCGATGGATGGAGAGGAATTGTTACAATCGATCAGGCTTGATTCCTCAGGCGGGTCTGTTGATGAAAAAAATTTAACGGGCAAGGATCAGCAGGGAGTAGCCGTTTATCCTCCGGCAGATGGTAAACCGGCCTGGCTGCAGTTTGCATTCAGTAAACCTTATGAAGCCCGTCAGATCACTTTTTATATTGCTGCTATAGCAAAAGAATCAACATTAAGCGGCCCCATTGAACTTGGTGAAAGAACATCGGTTGCGTTGGAAGTTTCCGATGACGGCAACCAGTTCCGGTTACTTACTGCTATTAATACCGGGCTGGAAACAGAGTTGATTTTGGGTGATAAATTCATAACCTATGATTTCCCCGCTACAAAGGCGAAATATTTCCGTCTTACATCTTCAAAGGCAAGGCGCTACAGGCAGGTGCAGTTTTCAGGCTTCACCCGTTTAAAAAACTGGATGGAAAAAACCAATCACCGGGCCAGGTACAACATGCTCGTAAATGAAACCTCAACAATTCATCATCGAAATGATCAAATAGTGCCGGATGGATCTATCATTGATTCGCGAAACATTATTGATTTATCTGAATATGTCGATAGAGATAGTCAGCTTACATGGAACGCCGCCCCTGGCAATTGGACGATTCTGCGAATCGGTTTTACCCCAACGGGCACATATATCCGCGCTGCACCTGAAACGGGATTAGGATTGGAATGCGATAAGTATAACGCTGACGCAATGAGTTTTCATTTTTACAAGTTCACTGAAAAATTATTGCCTGTTATGAAGTCGCTGGCAACGAAACGAAAAATGGGTCTTGAGATTGACAGCTATGAGGCCGGCACGCAAAACTGGACAAAAGGATTTGAACAGCTGTTTAAAAAGAAATGGGGGTATGATCTCTTAAAATATTTACCTGCACTTGCAGGAGGGCGGATAGTGGACAATGTGGATTTAACCGAACGATTTCTCTGGGACTTTCGATGGTTGCAGGGCGGCCTGATAGCCGAAAATTATTATGGGCGGTTTCAACAATTATGTCACCAACATAAAATTACAACGTACATAGAACCCTATGAGATGGGTCCTATGGAAGAAATGCAAATTGGTTCTAAGGCCGATGTCAACATTGGTGAATTCTGGAATGGATTTGCTTCAGTTTTACCTGTGAAACAACCGGCCCGCCGCACCGTAAAGCTTGCGGCCTCCATAGCTCATATTAATGATCAAAAGGTCACCGGTGCTGAAGCATTTACCGCTGAGCCTGAATCCGCACGATGGCAGGAATATCCTTTTGCATTAAAGGCTGTGGGAGATAAGGCATTTTCGAAAGGGATTAACCGCATGATCATTCACCGCTATGCCCATCAGCCCCATCCTACCGCTTTGCCTGGCATGACAATGGGTCCCTGGGGAATTCATTTCGACCGGACAAACACCTGGTGGGATCAAAGCAAAGGATGGTTAAGTTATTTATCGCGCTGTCAGTATTTATTACAGCAGGGCCAGTTTGTCGCCGACCTCATTTATTTCACCGGCGAAGATGCCAATATGTATACCCGTGTAAATCCGGAGGATTTGGAACCATTTCCTCCTGCAGGATATGATTATGACCTGATAAATGCCGAGGTTATTTTTAAGAAAGTTAAAATCGCGAACAATCGACTTGTCCTGCCAAATGGAAGTAGCTACAGGATACTTGTTCTGCAAAATTACAAGGCCGTAAGTCTTGCTTTGTTACAAAAACTTCGTGACCTGGTTAATCACGGATTAATATTGGTAGGCACCAGGCCAGAACGCTCAACAGGGTTGGCAGACTATGATGATGGAGATGCATTATTTAACCAGGTTGCCGGTCAGCTTTGGGGCAATATTAATGGCAACACGGTCACTGAAAATAGTTTTGGCAAGGGTCGTATTTTTTGGGGACCACCGTTGTTATCAATACTTGAAAAAGTGAATTCGAAAAAAGATTTTGAATTTACTTCTTTTTCCGGTGATGCACCTATCATTTATACACATCGAAGATCGCAGGAACAGGATATTTATTTTCTTTCCAATCAGCGAAGAACCTATGAGGAGGCTGTTTGTACTTTTCGCGTCGACAACAGACAACCCGAACTTTGGGATGCGACAACCGGGAAAATTATTCGCTCCGCTATTTACGAATTAGTTGATGGAAGGGTACGGATGCCCATCCATTTTGAACCATATGGATCTATTTTCGTCATATTTCGGTCAGCCCCCGGTCCCAGTCAAATTCATTCGGTTGAAAAGGATCATTCAACCATATTAAGTACCAGGGAATTTGCTGTATCGTCCCGCCAGCTTAATGGTGATATAACCAACAATTTTACGATTAGCTTTTGGGCAAAACCGGAAATAAATGTTTTGTTGAATCCTTCCTTTGTTTTGGGGACAGTGAGGGAGCCCTGGACCGAATACTATGCCATTTATCCTAATTCCGGTAAGGAGCTTTACGGCGAAGGTCATTCATGTTGCGGAATAACGGTTGGCCGTAACGGAGTGGCAATTTGGGAGCATGCTCCCGGCAACCCAGTTTTGGTACTGGCTGTGCCTGTTAGAATTTCCGGCTGGAGTCATATCGTGTTGGTTTACCAGGATGCCATTCCTGCTGTTTATGTAAATGGCAAACAAAGACAAAAGGGTAAAAAGAGCAATTACCTTGTTCATCCGCCGGCTGATAAAGCTTATTTAAGCGAAGGCGCTTCCTATTACAATGGCGACATGAATAAACCATCTATCTTGGCAAAACCATTGACGGATGATGAGATACTTCAATTGGCTGCAGAAAAACCAGTACCCCAGCAGACTTCACCTTTCGCAGTGGAAATGACTGGCAAAACTAAACCTGCATTACTCATTAAAGAAAATGGGAATTATGTTTTGAAAAATAATGGCGGCGTCACAACGTATTTCAGTGTAAAGGATATTGATAACCCAATTGAAATACCCGGTCCCTGGAAGATAAGCTTTCAATCCGATATGGGTGCTCCCTCCCAGGTAATCCTTCCTAAACTAATATCATTGCATGAGCACAAAGATGATGCTGTCAAATATTTTTCCGGCACTGCTGTTTACACAGCAGGTTTTACTTTCCATGGATCATTGGCAAACAAGCATTGGCTTTTGGATCTCGGCAGGGTAGAGGTGATAGCGGAACTGACTATAAACGGAAAAAATTTCGGTATTCTCTGGAAGCGCCCTTATACCGTTGACATAACCGCTGCATTACACCCGGGAATCAATGTGGTTGAAATTAAAGTAACCAACCTATGGCCCAATCGGCTTATTGGCGATGAACAAATGCCCGATCCAGACAAATTTTCCCCCGGTGGTGGCAGCAGCGGAATGGAAAGCGTAACAAAGGGAAACATTGAGCAATTGCCTGAATGGTATGTCAAGGGCAAACCCAAACCGGTTAACGGACGTGTCGGCTTTACTACCTGGAAACATTTTACTAAAGATTCGCCGCTGCTGGAATCAGGTTTGATCGGTCCTGTAATGCTTCAACCGGGAGTCATAAAACTATTATAAGCAGGCTCAATAGGTTTAGCAGCTTAAATAACCTTCATAACTACAGTTATGTAATCCATATCATAAATTAATGTAAATTCATATCGATCATTAATACATTGGAAATATACTCGAAGACGAGTGTAGGGGTCAGCCCGTGACATTTTGGTCTCTCACCTTTAATTAAAATTTTTATGAAGCAAGCCGAAAAATTAGCCATCATCCGGGAAGACTCCTGGCTTGATCCCTATATTTATGAGATTCATGAACGGTTTGAGCGGTATAAAAGGGTAAAAAAAGAAATAGTGGATGTGGAAGGAAGCCTGCTCAATTTTGCAAGGGCCCATTTTTACTATGGTATCAATTTCGATAAAGAGAGAAATGGATGGATATACAGGGAATGGGCTCCCAATGCACATCAGCTTTATCTCACAGGCGATTTCAATAATTGGAACCGATCCTCACATAAGCTGGAAAGAAACAGGAATGCTGACTGGGAAATATTTCTTCCGTACGAAAAGTACAAGGACAGGTTTGTGCACGGCAGTAAGATAAAGGTGCATATTCATGCCAGCAATGGTGCAATCGACAGGATCCCTGCCTATATCCGGAGAGTGATCCAGGATCCGAAGACTTTTGATTTTTCGGGGCAACTATGGTTTTCGGAGACATTTAAATGGACCGATGCCAATTTTGACCCTTCTGAGGACAATAAGTTTCCGATCATATATGAATGTCATGTGGGCATGGCGCAGGAGTTTGAGGGAGTGGGCAGTTACCGTGAATTTGCCGATAATATATTACCAAGAATCAAGAAAGGGGGATATACTGCCATACAAATGATGGCGGTGATGGAGCATCCGTATTACGGGTCGTTTGGCTATCATGTTTCCAATTTCTTTGCACCCACGTCCCGGTTTGGAACACCCGAAGATTTGAAATATTTAGTAAATAAAGCCCATGAAATGGGAATCAGTATGATCATGGATATCGTCCATTCGCATGCGGTAAAAAATCTTGCGGAAGGGCTCAGTGAATTTGATGGAACCGAGGACCAGTATTTTCACCGCGGAGGGAGAGGTTATCATGAAGGCTGGGATTCCAGGTTATTTGATTATGGAAGGTGGGAAGTAAAGAAATTCCTTCTGTCAAATACAAGGTATTGGATAGAAGAGTTCCATTTCGACGGTTACCGTTTTGACGGAGTTACTTCCATGCTTTATTTTCATCACGGGCATACTTCTTTTGATAACTATGACAAATACTTTTTTGACGTGGATTGGGATAGTGTTACCTACCTGCAGCTAGCCAATGAAGTGATCCATCAACTGAAGCACGGTGCTATTTCTATTGCAGAAGATGTAAGCGGAATGCCGGGATTGTGCAGGCAGCCGGACGAAGGAGGATTGGGATTTGACTTCAGGTTGGGAATGGGAATACCTGATTACTGGATTAAGACCCTGAAGGAAAAATCAGATGAGGAGTGGAATATGCATGAAATATGGAGTGTGCTAAGCAATCGCCGTTACAAGGAAAATACGATCGCCTATGCCGAATCACACGACCAGGCGTTGGTGGGTGATAAAACAATTGCATTCTGGCTGATGGATAAGGAAATGTATTTCCAGATGCGGGTAGAGGATCTTAACCTCGTTATTGATCGCGGTATTGCATTGCATAAAATGATTCGGCTGATCACGATCAGTCTGGGTGGTGAAGGTTATTTGAATTTTATTGGTAATGAATTCGGGCATCCTGAATGGGTGGATTTCCCAAGAGAAGGAAACAACTGGAGTTATCATTATGCCAGGAGACAATGGTCGCTGGTTGACAGGGAGGATCTTAAATACAAATGGCTTGCCGAATGGGATAAGGCTATGATTCATTTCGTAAGGGAAAACAAGGTACTGGCGGCGGACGAGGCAAAGCAGATCAATATGGACAGTGTTAACAAAGTGATTGTATTTGCGAAGGCCGGGTTGATTTTTATTTTCAATTTTAGTACGGGCAATTCTATTTTCGGTTATAAGTTCTGGGCTCCTGAAAAAGGCAATTACAGGATCATACTTAATTCAGACAGGAAAGAATTTGGAGGTTTTGAAAGAGTGGACGACTCCATTGTTTATCCAACGGACAAAGAGCAGATGCTAAGTGTTTATCTTACTAACAGAACGGTTTTGGTAATGAAGAAACAATAGAGAAAAATAACTGATCTGCATATTAAAAAAAATTTCTGAGTGAATAAAAGATTATTTCTAAAAACGTCGTCTGCTATTGCGGGTGGCGCATTACTCTCCCGTGTGGTATCCTGCGCACCGAAGGGGGAAAAAGAACATTTAAAAAATTGGGCTGGCAACCTTGAGTATAGTACCGGAAATGTTCATTATCCCAAATCGGTTGAAGAGGTGCAGCAGGTTGTAAAAAAATGTAACAATCTTACCGCGCTTGGATCACGCCATTCTTTCAACAAAATTGCAGATAACGCAAACAACCAGGTTTCCCTTAACAACCTCAACAGGATGGTTGCATTAGACGCAGCCACAAATACGGTAACCGTGGAAAGTGGCATGAAGTATGGTGAATTGGCTCCCTACCTTCACGAAAGGGGATATGCATTGCACAACCTGGCTTCATTACCTCACATTAGTATTGCCGGGGCAGTTGCTACGGCCACGCATGGCTCCGGCATGGCGAACGGAAATCTATCTACAGGGGTTACCGGTATTGAATACATAAATGCGGCAGGGGATTTAGTTAGCTTATCAAAGAAAAAAGATGGCGACCTTTTTAATGGAACTGTTGTGGCGCTGGGTGCATTGGGCGTAGTAACAAAGCTTATCCTCGACCTTCAGCCTGCTTTTGATATGAAGCAGGTTGTATATCGCAACCTTGCGATGAAAGAATTGGAAAAAAATTTCAATGAAATTATGGCAGGCGGTTATAGCGTAAGTTTTTTTACCGATTGGAAAAACAAGAATATAAATGAAGTTTGGATTAAAAGCAGGGCCGAAAATGGAAACGCCTCGGCCGCACCGGAATTATATGGAGCAAAACTTGCCACCCAAAATCTTCATCCTATCGAAACCGAGTCTGCGGAGAATTGTACGGAACAGATGGGTGTCGCAGGACCCTGGTACGAAAGAATGCCTCATTTTAAAATGGGATTCAAGCCGAGCGCCGGAAAAGAATTACAGAGCGAATATTTTATACCTATTGAGTATGCTTACGAAGCAATGATGGTAATGGAAAGACTACATGAAAAGATAACGCCGCACCTTTTTATTTCAGAAATCCGTGCCATTGCCGCAGATGATCTTTGGATGAGTCCCTGTTATAAAAAACCATGCATCGCGCTGCACACCACCTGGAAGCAGGAAGTGAACACAGTTATGAATTTGCTACCGGTAATTGAAGAGCAACTGGCACCTTTTAATGCCAGACCACACTGGGCCAAGTTATTTACCATTTCGCCACCTGTGCTGCAATCCCGGTATGAAAAATTGAATGACTTTAAGAAACTGGTAAATCAATACGATCCAACCGGTAAATTTCGAAATGAATTTTTAAGCAAGAATCTTTACGGCGGCTAACCAAGAGCCACTAGTTTATTCCGCCTTTCTTTTCCAGGTATTAATCCATATTAATTTTTTAGGTAAGAACCAGGATGGCCCGGGGTAAATTACCTGGACCAAATGACGTTTTTGATTTCTTCATTGACAAAGAATGTACATGAGAAGTAAGGGTAATAAGGTCATCCTTTGAGCACCGCATAATCGTCTCTGTTCCTTACCTTTGCACACTATGTCAGAAGAAGTAAAGAAAGACGAACGTTCCCTTAATTTCCTTGAAGAAATAATCGAAGAGGATTTAAGAAACGGTAAGTATAAAAGCATTGTTACCCGTTTTCCTCCGGAACCCAATGGCTACCTGCACATGGGGCATGCGACAAGCATCTGTCTTAATTTTGGCCTGAGTAAAAAATATGGCGGTTACACCAACCTTCGTTTTGATGATACTAACCCGGTAACGGAAGAAATAGAATACGTAGAAAGCATTAAAGACGATATCCACTGGCTGGGTTTTGAATGGAAGAATGAGCACTACGCTTCCGATTATTTTGATGAGCTTTATGAATATGCTGTTCGGCTAATTAATAAAGGACTTGCCTACGTGGACGAAAGCAGTTCAGAAGAAATAGCCGCAATGAAGGGTACGCCTACAGAGCCTGGTAAGGATAGTCCCTATCGTACACGAACAATCAAAGAGAATCTCGACTTGTTTACCCGAATGAAAAACGGTGAATTTCCTGACGGCAGCCGTACGCTGCGTGCCAAAATAGATATGGCGCATACCAATATGCTGATGCGTGATCCCGTGCTGTATCGTATCAAACACGCCCATCATCACCAAACCGGGGATAACTGGTGCATTTATCCGATGTATGATTTTGCGCATGGCCAAAGCGACAGCATCGAAAAGGTGACACATTCAATCTGTACCCTGGAATTTGTACCGCACCGTGAACTATATGACTGGCTGATTGAAAAATTAGAAATATACCCTTCCCGCCAATATGAATTTGCCCGCCGGAACCTTTCTTATACGGTAATGAGTAAACGCAAGCTCCTGCAATTAGTTACGGAAAAACATGTTGATGGCTGGGATGACCCCCGCATGCCAACGATCAGCGGTATGCGCCGCCGCGGGTATACGCCGGAAAGCATTCGTGAGTTTTGTGATAGGGTAGGAATAGCTAAAAGGGAAAACCTCACCGACGTTGGGCTGCTTGAATTTTGTGTAAGGGAGCATTTGAATAAGGTCGCTTTGAGAAGAATGGTGGTATTTGATCCACTCAAAATTATTATAACCAATTATTCCGGGAAAGAAGAAATGGTAAAAAGTGAAAATAATCCTGAAGATACCGACAGCGGAGTGAGAGAAATTCCCTTTTCAGGCGAATTGTATATAGAGCAGGAAGACTTTATGGAAACCCCGCCCAAAAAATATTTCAGACTGGCACCGAGGCAAATGGTTCGATTGAAAAGTGCTTACATTATTAGATGCGATGAGGTATTGAAAGATGAAAGCGGCAACATAACAGAATTACGCTGCAGCTATATTCCTGAAAGTAAGAGCGGAGCTGACACTTCGGGCATTCATGTAAAGGGAACGCTGCACTGGGTAAGTGTCAAACATGCAGTCACGTTAGAGCTAAGAGAATATGATCGCCTGTTTAAAGTGGAAGATCCGTCCAGTGAGGAAGGTGATTTTAAAGAATACATCAACCCCGACTCATTAAAAATAGTGAAGGGTGCATTTGCGGAACCTTCATTAAAGAACGCCAGGTTTGCGGACCGATACCAGTTTATTCGCAAAGGATACTTTACGCTGGATAAAGATAGCAGTACCAGCGGAATGATATTTAACCGGACCGTTGGCTTGAAAGACAGCTGGAAGGCTCAAAGTCCGAAAACAACCCTTAGGGATCAGGCAAAACAATAAAGTTTCCTTTTTACACGTTTCCTCTTTTTAGTTTAAAATTGACTCATGAGAATAAAAAGTTATTTGTTAGCCGTCCTGGCGTCTGTACTATTATTACAGGCTTGTACGAAAGATGACAGCGATACTGTCGTGGCGACTAAAGAGGAATTACTGACGCATCATACCTGGAAAATGGAAGAACTAACCCAGGTAGAAAATAATTCCCAGATATATTACAAGCGGGGAGGAACAACTAACACCCATAATTTCGACAATGATAAGATTACGTTTCTTGCCGACGGAACCGGCAATTACTCCCCAACTCCTGCACAAAATTTCAATATTACCTGGGAGTTTACGAACCCATCAAAAACTCAGATGAACATAGTAATTACCTTTAGCCCTTCATTGATCACTACTTTAAAATGCACGGAGCTTCAACTGACAGAAAACAGATTTTTCTGTGTGACCAACTTTACCAATGCATCTGCTCAACCGGTTTTGGGCAGCGTTTACAGAACACCGTTATAGCACTTCTTACAAATATTTTCTATTTATAAAAAGATGAGGCGCCAATGAGTGGCGCCTCTATCGATTCTGAAAAACCAAAAAATGAACCGTCCTTTATTGATGTTATATTAGATTCTTAAAGCTTTTTATGATCCTGCTCTCTCAAAAAACCTTCTGTTCCAATATTTAGAGTAGCAAAACACAGGCCAGCTAAAACTGAACTTAAACGTGCTGGTTAACCGAGGTTAACAGCCAACTTTGTATATTTTTTTCTACACGCTTGCATATTTTCTTCTACATCAGACGCTCAAGCTAAACACTTTGTCAAAAAATAACCCCTTCTGCGCACAGAAATGGGTTACACCGGACCTGATGATAGAAACCATCAAGCTTGAATAATTATTTTGGAAAAAACTCGCGATCTTTTGTGAAAAGGATCGGGGAGGCGCTTAGGCTTCTTCCTGAAATTTTTTCCTTTTGTTTGCAAGGAATCGATCCAGTAAAAACAAACCCAGGATCACGTTAAGCATCATAAATGCATTAACCAGGTTATTATTGAACATTTTGCTGTAATCCACCTTACTGAAATCAACGTTGCTAAGATCAATCGGCAGTTTCGAGTCTCCCTGCGCTGTCCAGTCAATCTGACCAAAGCCATATACGAGGAAGCCTACGATAATTGTGATAAAAAAAGCGCCAATTCCCCAAATAATTCTTTTGTTGATGTAATTCCGGGTTGCAGGGGCAATATGCAGCTTCGCAATTTCCTCCATTACATTTTTGGTAAACCTCATTGAGGGCGCCTCCAATTCCGTTGATTGAAGCAACTGCTGTACGTCCAGCAATTCATGATACTTCGCTTTCCATTCACCGTCGGTTTGGATCAATTGTTCAATGACTGTTTTTTCCTGGGGAGAAGATATCCCGTCGATGTAATCCCACAAACGTTCCTCGGAGGTTTGTTGCTTATTCATATCAATTCAGTTTAATGGGTTCAATTCAAATCTTTTAATTCCTCTGCAAAATGTTTTTCCATCTTTTCTTTCAATCTCGTTCGCGCCCTGTGGAGCCTCACTTTAGCCGTATTGGCTTCAATCCTTAATATCACGGCTATTTCTTCAAGAGTTTGTTCACCTTTATAAAACAAAGTTAGTATCTCTGCGTCGTCAGGGTTTAGCATTTCAATCGCGTTGTTCACCATTGCCAGCCTGCTCTTTTGTTCTACCTGGTTGGCCCGCATTCCCGAATCGATGCTGTCGGCAACTTCAAATACTTTTTCATTGTCAAGCGAATGCACTTCCAACCTTTTTTTCCGTAAAAACGTGATGCAGGTTGTATTGACAATCGTATACAGCCATGTACTGAACTTGGAGGCGCCGCGGAAATCGGCAAGCGACCGGTAGGCTTTGACAAAAACATCCTGCGATACTTCTTCGGCGTCTTCTCTATTCCTGGTAAATCTCAGAGCCAATGTGAAGACATAGTTCTGGTATCGGTTAACTAAACCCGCATAAGCTTGTTGATCGCCTTTTAGCACCCTGCTAATAAGCTCATTATCATTCAGTCCGGTCGACATGCATCATATAGGACTACAATTGGGAGAAGTTGGTTACATTACAAGTTACGGAAAACTGAACTCTGTTCAGTTTGAGATGATCATCGTCACTCACAGATAGGCATGAATTCCTGCGCTTGTACCGGCCCGAACGGAGTTCCGGCGTCCGAGCCCTGTAACCTATTGTTCGCGCCGGTAGTCATATCCATTGTAACACATTTTCTTAAAAAAGTTCTTGATGACTGTAACCTGGGTTTCAAAGCTGTAGTCATAGAAGAACAAGACCAAACAAAATAATTAAACCCTGTCAGCCGTCCCGAAGCTTTGGGACGGCAGGCAATAAAAATCAAAATTATGCACGGCGGAGAAGTTTTAATACCAATTGTAATGTTTGCAGGCGCATTTGCCATGATATTCGGAATTTATTATCTGAAAACCAGGCAGAATCTTGCCATGATTGAAAAAGGCATGAATCCTAAGGAATTTGCCGATCGTCCGGCTCCTTACAAAAATCTGAAATGGGCTATGTTGCTGATTGGAGCAGGTGTAGGATTATTCCTCGCTTACGTATTAGATAACTATGTCCTCCTTCCAAACCAGTCAATGGACCACTTCGATCATGACCGGAATGTACCTATCTATTTTTCACTGATAGCAATTGGTGGCGGCCTGGGTCTTTTCGCTTCTTACAAGATCGAAAAGAAATGGTACGACGACAACAAAAAGTCCATTTAACAGAAACAATTATATAAGCCTTATCAATCTATTTCCTTCCCGGCTAATAAGCCGGGAAGTGTTTTAAGCAAACTATTAAGATATTTTTTACGACAATGTTGCCGCCTACTTTTGACTTCCGATGGCATACCATGTTTGGCCTCAGTTTGATTTTAGCTCCAACGCTACAGGTTCTTTCAACGTTCTTTTGAATTGACGGCGAGTATGGCGTAACCGGCGGGACAATCCTTGTTTTCTCAATGATCTTTTGGATACCTGCTTTGCTTGTTCTTTTCAGCCTCGTCAAAGTCAAAATGCCCAATTATGCGGCATGGGGATTCTTAATTGCCGTTTACGGGTTTGTGAGTGGCGTTAATTTCGGCTTTCTTGGAGAACTTACTGAGATATTTTCCATTCCGCATGAAAAATATATCCAGGAATTGTCGCAGTACCCCATCGCTTCCAATCTTCTATTGTTCCAGGCCGGGCCACTGGCCCCATTAAGCCTGGTTATTTTGGGTTTTATATTCCTCTACACGAAAGTTGTTGACTGGAAAATAGGACTATTAATTATGCTGGGTGGTATTGCTTTTCCGCTAAGCCGAATTTCGCGAATAGAATTAGCTGCACATGTTGCAGATATCTTACAGCTGATTCCATTAGCCTTGTTGGGGAGTAAAATATTGATGCAAAGAAAAACAAAAAAGTCGCTTAGTTTTTGATGACTTCCCTTGCCTTGCTTATTACGGCATCCTGGTCATTTAATACATGGTAAAAACCATTGCTTCTCCATTTAAACCTGGCTAAATATGCTTCAAGTCTTTTCTGCAATGATTCTTTTTGCTTTGCAGTTACAGAAGAAAGGTCAACAGAATCTTTTTTAGCGTAATTCACAAACTGTTCCCATACTTCATCGAGCTTATCAAATCTTTGTACAAACTCGGCAGAAGACGCAAATTTATCAACTGCTGACCTGTGTTTCAAATACCATGTATAGACAAAACTGTTGAAACTTCCATTTGCAAATAACCTGTTGATACCCGAAGGATAGGTGGCTGTATCAATGGGCACAAATACGTCGGGCATAATTCCGCCACCCCCATAAACTGTATCCCCGGCCGGTGTCACAAAGTTTTTGCCATTGTGGATCTTGTTGGAATCGGCATATAGCGACTCGCCATTTCTATATCGTTCCCATATTTCATCCATGTATACCTTTTTCCCTTTATCATAAGAACGCTGAATGCTTCTGCCTAACGGTGTATAGTACCTGGCTACGGTGAGCCGGATAGCTGATCCATCGCTCAAATCATATTGTTCCTGTACCAGGCCCTTGCCGAAAGTTCGTCTGCCGATGATTGCAGCTTTATCCCAGTCCTGCAGTGCTCCTGCCACCACTTCACTGGCACTCGCGGAAAGCTCATCCACCAATACAGCAAGTTTTCCTTTTTCAAAAAGCCCGGGTCTTTTGCAGCGATATTCTCTTTTCTTGCTGTTGCTGCCTTCAGTGTAAACCACAAGTTTATCCCCATCGAGAAATTCATCTACCATGTCAATGGCTTCATTCATATATCCGCCGCCATTGCTCCTCAAGTCAAAGATGAGTTGCTGCATCCCTTCTTTTTTCAAATTTTCCAATGCAGCCATGAATTCTTCGTAGCTTTTGTCAGTAAATTTATTGAGCTTGATATAGCCAGTTGATTTGTCGAACATATAGGCAGCATCAACTGCCGATACAGGGATGATTCCTCTTGTTACTTTCACTTTTTTTAATTTGCCATCCCTTAGTATTTCAATTTCGGCAATGGATCCTCTTTCGCCACGGATCAGCTCTTTTATTTTTGTTGTTGCTATATCTCTAAT
>Ga0137431_1000116_pt1 | contig 39526 bp, 28 predicted proteins | sample EasRivERMZT800_2_FD_104646 | JGI IMG/M metagenome (GOLD analysis project Ga0137431, IMG submission 104646) | Soil microbial communities from meander-bound floodplain in the East River, Colorado, USA - East River MetaG ERMZT800_2 | ecosystem: Environmental > Terrestrial > Soil > Floodplain ... | reverse complement strand
GGCGGAGGGACCGCTGGTCTGCGTCCAACTGATCGTGCCACCCGCCGGCATGGTCGTGGCCGTGAAGGTAACGCTCCCGCAGGGGAACGCGTTGCGCATCGGATTGGCGATCGTCACCACGACGGGATCGAGATTGCTGTCACACACGTCACCGTCACCATCGCCGTCGGAGTCTGCCTGATCAGGATTGCTCATGTCCGGACAGTTGTCGCAGGCGTTGGAGAAGTCGTCGTGGTCGAAGTCGGGGTGGGAAAAGCAGGCCCCAAACTGCTGTTGCAGGATGGCGAAGTCCCGCAGATCGACGTTGGATTCGCCGCGCAGGTCGAGGTAGAGGCAAGAACCAAAGAGGTCGAACTCACCGGGGCCGGTTTCACAGGCTGGCCAGTGGCTGAAGTCGGAGAGATTGAGCGTTCCGTTCTGGTCGGCGTCGCCGTTTTGGGGAAAGAGGCAGCCGTCCGCGCACCTCGACCCGACGCCTTGGAAAAAGCCGTGGACGACCGAACATTTTGATGGTGACGTGCCGTCGAAACACGCGCCCACCGGGAAGCAACACGCTCCGATGGCCGGGCAGCCGGTCTCATCCACCTCCGAGCCCGCGGGCGTCTCCGGACAGGCGTCATGGCAATCGAATACCCCGTCGTTATCCGTGTCGCGGTCAACGACGCCGCAGCCGCAATCGCCCGGGTTGGATTTGAAGAGGTCGTACGGGCAGAGATCGAAACACCCGATGTTGCCGTCCGAGTCCGGGTCGGCGGAGCAGGAAAGGCCGATGCCAAGGAAAGAGCCGTTGACGAGGTCGCAATCCTCCTGCTCGGCGGCGTTAAAGCAGACGATTCCCTGGATGCAGCATCCGCCGCCGGGTTCACCGGCAAGAGTCGTCGTGTGACCCAGGCACAGGCAGATAGCGAGAAAACCGTCAATGGGTGACATGAACGTGCTCGTCATTAACAAAGCGGGCGATTGCTAATCCATTTCTCTGTCAGGCAATCTGGAGTTGGGCGGCCGATCACAGGGTGGCCACATCGATATGCAGATTACCGATAGATGATAACCGGCGTCAAGGTGAAGCGCTGATAATACGAGAAATGTAAGAGAGAAATGGATTATCGGTCGCGGGCGAAGAAGTGTCACGCCCACGCGTATCGATGGATAGTAAAGGCAGGTCAATGACCTGCCCTACGCAGCCAAAGGCCGCGCTAGAACACCCGCCCAATCAGGAAGCTGAAGAACTGCTCGTCATCGTCGCTGTCGCTGGACACTGGCCAGGCCAGGTTCAGCTCAATAGGCAACGGGCCCAGAAAATTGATCGTCAGCCGGACGCCCGCGCCAATCGCCGCCCGGTACGTTCCCGAACCCGCGGTGCCGGTATCGAGGAAGTAATGCCCCCGAAGATTCTCGCCGTACAGCGGAAAACTGTACTCGGCCCCCAGGAGCACAAGGTAGTCGCCGCCGATGTTGTTGTCGTCAATGCCGTCGCGCTCGCCGACCCCGCGGAATTCAAAGCCTCGGATCGAACCCGTACCGCCCGCGTAGAAGCGTTCGAACACCGGGGCACTTCCCACAATCGCGCCGCCTTCGCCGCGCAGTTCGAGCACCGTTTTGCGATCGAGGACGTCGGTGGCCAGCGTCGTGAACCAGTTGTACGCCATCGTCACCTGGCCGAACACGTGATCGCCCATGAATTGTTCATATGCCACGCGAAAGCGGTCGCCACGCGTGGGCACGAAGCGGCTGTCCGTCCGGTCCAGCAACATGCTGCCCTTCACGCTGGTCAACAGGTTGGAGCCTTCCACGTCGCGGATATCGCTGGCGGCGAAAAGGTCCAGGTCATCCACACTGACGTCCTCGGCGACGAAGGCGATCTCTCCCGACCATCCATGCAACGGACCGCGCTCGAACTTCTTCCCAAACGCGACACTTGAGCCGATACGGCCTTCGTTGTATCCGTCGCGATCGCGATCAAAAAGATACAGGCTGAGATCAAACCGGAGCGGCTTGTCCATGAGATACGGCTCGGTGAAATCGATTCTCGCACGGCTCAGCTCGGTACCCGGTTGCAACTCCAGGCGCAGCCGCTGTCCGCCGCCGTAAAACGAACGGAACTTGAAGAACTCCGAAAAACTCCGCGGCGTGTCATACAAATCGAAGTTGAGCAGGTCGAGCACGACCGAGCCGACCAGGCCGCTGTTGCTGGTGACGCCGAAGCCGAACAGGAAATCGCCGGCCTTTTCCGCCTCCTGAACGTCGATGACCGCGTCGCGCACTCCCGGCTGGTCCCCCGTGGGGATGACCTTGGCTGAGCTGAACACCTTTGATTCGATTAGCCTTTTCTCGGCTTCCTGGGCTGCCGTCAGGTTGAACCAGTCATCCGGCGGATATAGATCAAGTGCGCGGCGCACGACCTTATCCTTGGTGCGGGCATTCCCGCGCACCGTCACTCGCCCAACACGGAACTGCTCGCCCTCCTTGATCTCAAACGTCAACCGGACGAGCGCGGGCCGATCCGAAAAGACCCGCACCACCCTCACTTGGGAGTATATATAACCCAGCTCGCCGTACCGGGCCTGCACCGCCCTGACGTCCGCGTCCACCCATGGACGCCGAATCGTCTCGCCCACCCGGGATTGGATGGTGCCGAGCAATTCCTCCGCGGTAAAGACCGACTGCCCACGGATTTCGATCGCCTCAATCCCATAACGAATGCCCTCCTTGATCGTGAAGATCACGGTCAGGTCTTTCCCATTGGGCGCGAGCTGCGTCCGATGCGTCGCCTCGGCGTCAAGATAGCCGCGATCGCGATAGTAATTTTGCAGCCGACCGTCATCCGCCCTGGCCTTGTCCTCATCGAAGGCCCCGGTTCGGAAGACGAGAATCGCTTTCTTGGTCTCGATCTGCCGTGCGAGCTCCCGCGCCGGGTATGTCTCATTGCCTTCAAACAGGACCTTTCGAACGCGGATGCGCTGACCTTCCACAATGGTGTAGATCAGCTCTCCCGATTCGACGAGCCGGGCCTCGTCCAAGGTCACCTTCACGTCGCCGTACCCCGCGTCACGATAGAGGGCGATGATCGTGTCGCGTCCGTCGCGAGCCGCGAACACGTCAACCGGGTCCCCCACCTTGATGCCGATCTTGCCGCCGAGGTGCCCATCGTTGTATTTCTCATTACCTTCGAACTGAATCGACGAAATGCGCGACCGCTCGCGGAGGGTGAATGTCACCCGGACGCCGTCGCCCTCAGCCGAAACCGCATAGGTCACACTGAGGAATCGGCCCGTTCGTTGAAGTCGGGCCACCGCAGCATCAAGGGCGTCCGCTTCGAACACGTCGCCGACGCGAACGCCCGCAATATCGCGCACGAAGGTGCCGCCGGTCTGATCCAAACCGAGGAATTCGACGAGAGTGATCGTGCCTCGCGGTGGCACTTCCTGGCCCTGGGCACCGGCCAGTGCAGCAAGAACTCCAACCACCGTGAGCCAGGGCGGCGTCAGCCGTTTCATTTCGGGGCAACCGTGGGTCTGGGCCTTGGCGGACGAGTCGGACCGCACCGTCGGCTCATGCCGCGCTACCAGGGACACGACCAAATGATACTCGCAAGGCGACGATCGGAGAATCCCATCAGAACGGCACCGCGTCGCGCGATTCCCGGCGGTTTCCTCCGTACGCCCCCACCGGCTCCGCTCCCACGTAATGATTCGCGAAGCGAGTGAGCTTCTTGTCGAAATGCAGGATCACCGAGCCCGTGGGACCGTTGCGCTGCTTGGCGATGATCAACTCCGCCTGGTTCTGTACGCTTTCATCCTCAGGCTTGTAGTATTCCTCTCGATGAATCAGTAAGACGACGTCGGCGTCTTGTTCGATAGCCCCCGACTCCCGCAGGTCGCTCATCAGCGGACGCTTGTCGCTGCGTCCCTCCGGCATTCGATTCAACTGGGCCAGGGCGATGACCGGTATGTTCAACTCCCGCCCCAGGGCCTTAAGCCCCCGGCTCACCGTGGAGATCTCCACCTGTCGGCTTTCAGCCTGCGGCGTGTGCATGAGCTGCAAATAATCCACGAACACGGCCTGAATGTCGTGCTTCTGTTTCAGGCGGCGGGCGCTCGACCTGAGTTCCATCACGCTCATCCCGGGCGTATCGTCGATGTAGAGGGGGGCCTTTTCGAAATCGCCGCAGGCATGCAGGAGCCGGTGCAATTCCTCCTCCGAGAGCATCCGCCGGCGGAGCTTTTGCGAATCAGTCCCCGTCTGGGAACAGAGCAACCGCTGTGCCAATTGGTCCGCGCTCATTTCCATCGAAAAAAAGGCGACTGGCTTGTGATCGTGCAACGAGGCGTGCTGGGCGACAGTCAATCCCAGGGCCGTTTTACCCATGGATGGCCGACCGGCTACGATGATTAAGTCGCCCGGCTGAAACCCCGCCGTGTACTCGTCTAGTTGAGTAAACCCCGTCGACAATCCGGTACACAAGCCTTCGTCGCGCAGCTCAAGCTGCTTGGCCAGGCGAGTGACAACCTCGCGGATTTCGACGGTCCGCCCGCCGACCCGGCGCTCGGTCACCGCGAAAATCTTTTGCTCGGCAAGGTCCAGAATGTGACGGGCCTCGTCGACCCGGCTATAGGCGTGGTCGGCGATCTCGCCCGCGCAGCGGATCAGGTCTCGCAACATGCCGCATTCGCGCACGACCCTTGCGTAATGCTCGGCGTTGGCCCAGTCGCCGAAGCTCTCGGCGAGCTGGATCAAGTATTCGCCGCCGCCGACGTACTCCAGCAAATCACGCCGTTCCAATTCATCGTGAACGATGACGTAGTCAACGGCCTTGGTGGGATCGTCGTAGAGATCGAGAAGGAATTCGAAGACCTTCTGGTGCGCGGGGAGATAGAACCAGGCGCCGTCTCCCCGGCCGATGATGGGCATGACCTCGGCGATGGCGTCCCGGCTCATCATCATCGAGCCGAGCAGAGCCATCTCCGCCTTGAGATTCTGCGGGGGGACTCGTTCGGGCCGCGTGGCCGATGGTACCCCGGCGGCCGCCGCACCCGGCGCCGCCATCCGCGGTTCAGTCGCCGGCGCCGTCGTCATTCATTCCCGCCTCCTTGCCGCCCCGACGACCTTCGGGATGGGCATCCATGCCTTGCTCACTTTCCCCTTCGCCCTTTTCGCGGACCACCCACACCTTGATTCCCGAGCGCAGGTCATCGGCCAAGCGAACATCTACCGCCACGTTGTCCAAGTGCCGGATCGGCGCCTCAAGCAGGACGTGCTCGGGTTTGACGAAGTAGCCCTCAGCCTCCAAAGCCAAGGCGATGTCCCGCTTGTTGACGGAGCCGTAGAGGTGGCCCTCTTCATTAGCCTTCGCCGGAATCGTTACCTCGACCCCATTCAGCCGCTCCGCAAGGGCCTCCATCCGCGTCCGCTCCTCGGATCGTTCCTTCTCGGCGATCTTTCGGGCCTCGGCCAACCGACGCATGTTCGGCTGCGTCGGCTCGGTGGCCAGGCCGTAAGGCAACAGATAGTTCCTCGCGTATCCATTCGACACCTCGACCACGTCGCCGACGATGCCGAGCCGATCGACACTCTTGCACAACAGCAGTTTCATGAAACCCTCTCTGAAATCTCAAATCTGAGGTCCGGCGCCTTCCGTCAAAACGGGATGTTATCATCGGTGGGCATTGGCGGCTCATCATAGCCCGCCCCCCGCCCGCCCGCGGCCGCACCGACCGCCGCCGGAGCAGATGCCCGACCCGCGCCCGCCTGACCCCCAGGCGCTGAACCCAGGAAGGTGAAGTTATCCACAATAACCTCGTGTTTGCTCTTCTTCTCACCCTCCGGTGTCGTCCACTGATCCAACTTCAACCGACCTTCGACGAGCACGGATCGACCCTTGGCCATGTATTGGTTAAACGTTTCGCCCGCCCGTCCGAACACAGTGCAATCGACAAAGCAGACCTCTTCGCGCTGGCCCCCCTCACGGTCCTTCCACTTGTGGTTGGTCGCGATCCCGAACTTGCACACGGCCGTGTTCTGGGGCGTATAGCTCAACTGCGGGTCGCGCGTGAGGTTCCCCACCAGGATGATCTTGTTGAAACTAGCCATGGTTTTTCTCAACCCAAGCTATCGAGGTCCGGAACGGCCTCCATCGCCATCGCCGGACCGCGGCGGCCCCGATCCCGATGGCGCCCGCGACCACGATCGTCATAGCCCCCTTCGCGCTCACGCTCTCGATCCATCTCCTCCGCCTCGCGGCGCTGGGTGTCCATCGACTTTTCCATCATTTCCGGGGTCACGCCTTCCGCGCGAAGCACCAGCAAACGGAGGACGTTCTCCGACAGTTGGGCGTCCCGCTCAATCCCCGATACCTTCAACGGCGGGGCCATGAAATACACGAGCACGTACACGCCTCGCTTACGTCCCTCGATCTTGTACGCCAGCCGGCGCTCGTCCCACTTCTTGCAGAACAGGATTTCCGCGCCCGCCCGATCCATGATCCGGCGGATCTCGCCTTCGCAGTTCTCGAACGCCGCCCCGAACGTCGGGTCAAACAGGAACATGCCTTCATACTGGTTCAAGGTCGCACTTCTCCTTCAATCGCATTGCGCGGCCCGTCGCGCTCGCGGCGGGGGACTCGAATCGCCAACGCCGATCTTCACTATTCCAGCGGAACATCTCCGTTATATCGCGTCATGGCCAGGTCCGGTCCTTCGGTCACCCAGCATTCTATCGCCTCGGCCGCGCGTTGATACACCCGCTCCATGACCTTGGCCTCGTCCTCCTCGAAGCGGCTCAGGACGAACTGAGCCGGGTCGCCGATCGCTTCCCCGATTCCCAGACGTAGCCGGCACCAATCTTCACCGCCGAGTCGATCGACAATGTCCTGCAAACCGTTGTGGCCGCCCGCCGATCCGCTCGCACGCATCCGCATCCGCCCAACCGGCAGCGCCCAGTCATCCACGATCACCGCAAGATCGGGGGCCTCGAGCTTGAAAAAAGTCCCAGCGGCCAGCACCGAACGACCACTGCGGTTCATCAACGTCGTCGGCTTCAACAATGCGACCCGCTCACCGCGGAACGAACCCGAGCCGAACGAGCCGTGAAACTTCTCGCTCCCCAGGTCGATCCGCCATCGATTGGCCAGCAACTCGACCACTTCGAACCCGGCATTATGCCGCGTCCCTACGTACTTCGGCCCCGCGTTCCCTAGCCCAACGATCAGCTTCACTCCGCAACACCGATCACGCTTCGCCCTCTCCCTCCTCCTCCTTCCGGATTCGTCCAATGCGCTCAGGTTCCGCGGTCGCCTCCTCACCCTCCACCGCAACCGCCACAACCGGCACCTCCGCCGCCAGCGCTCGAACGCTGGCCACCCGGTCATTCCCGTCGGTGATCGCCACGACTCCCGGCGGCAACTGCAAATCTTTAACCAACAGCGACTCGCCCAAGGCCAGATGACTCACAATCGGGTGCAGCGTTTCCGGGATTTCCGTAACCACACACTCGATCTCGATGTCGGCCAGGCTCTGGTCCAGCACGCCGCCTTCGGAGACCCCTTTGGGCACCCCACGAAGCTCAATCCCGACCCGGACCCGCACGCGCTCGTTCAAGTCTACCCTGGCAAGATCGATATGGATGGGCACGTGGTCCAAATGGTCGTATTGCACCTCCTTGATCAGGTAGGGCTTTGATTCACCCCGAAGATCGACCTTGAGCGTTCTCGCTCCGTGTTTGAGGGCGATCTCGACCTCGTGCTCATTGAGGGAAATCGCCTCCGGCGTTTCGCCGTGCCCGTAAATAATCGCCGGCAGAACACCCCTGTCGCGCAAGTACCGGCTTGGGCGCTTGCCCGTCCGATCCCGCCGCTCACCTTTTACCGTTATGATTTCCATGCTGTGCTCATCCTTCCATACTGCTCTTGAGCAGTGATCTTCGTTCCCGAGGGAGTCGCGATTTTTCCAGTTTCCGGCTTCTAGTTTCTAGTAGAACAACGCACTCACCGACTGATGTTCATGGATCCGCCGGATCGCTTCGCCCACCAGGTTCGCCACCGACAGGATGGTGAGGTTCTTCAACCGCTCCGTGATCCGTGGGGGCGTCTCAATCGTATCCGTAACCACGATTTCGTTAAACTCCGCCGCCGCCAGCCGCTCCAGCGCCGGCCCGGCGAAGACCCCGTGCGTCGCGGCCACGTACACCGCCACCGCTCCCCGCTCCCGCACCAGCTTGCACGCCTCGCACACCGTACCCGCCGTGGTGATCATGTCGTCGAACATCATCACTTTTTTGCCCTTCACGTCGCCGATGATGTTCACCGCCACCGTCGAATCGCCGGTCAGCCGCCGCTTGTGAATCACCGCGAGCTCCCCCCCGATCCGCGACGCGAAATCGTTGCCGAACTTCACGTTCCCCACGTCCGGCGACACCAAAACCGCTTCCTGCAAGTGCCGATCGCTAAAGTGCTTGGCGAGTACCGGCGCCGCCGTCAAATGGTCCACTGGCAGATCGAAAAACCCTTGAATCTGGTCGGCGTGGAGGTTCATCGTCAGGACACGGTTCGCCCCGGCCGACGTAATCATGTTGGCCACCAGCTTCGCGGTGATCGGCGTTCGCCCCTCCGATTTCCGATCCTGCCGGGCGTATCCGTAGTACGGGATCACCGCCGTGATCCGCTTCGCGCTCGCCCGCCGCAGGCAGTCAATGAAGATCAGCAGCTCCATCAGGTTGTCATTGACCGGCGGACAGGTGGATTGGACGACGAAGCAGTCCTTACCGCGAACGTCCTCCTCCACCTTGACCAGCGTCTCGCCGTCCGGGAACCGGCTTACCGCCGCTCGACCGCGCGAAATCTTCAAGTAGGCGCAGACCCGGTCCGTCAAAACGGCGCTGGCCGTCCCGCCGAAAATCACCACCCCGTTCGGGTCCCGGTCCGATGACATCTGACTCGCCCAGCTCATGACGCACCCACTCCCACGTCGCCCGTCGATGTCGGACCAACCGCGCTCCCGGGGGCAATCGTTTCCCCGGGCGCCACATACGCGAACGGCCCGATCCGGCAATCCTCGCCGATCCTCGCGCCTGCCCCGATGAAAGAAAACGGCTGGATCGTTGTGTCCCGCCCCACGCTCGCCTCTGCCTCCACCCAGGTGTTGTCCGGATCGACGATCGTCACTCCATCATCGAGAAGCGCCTGCTGCAACCGGTCTTGCATCGCCCGCCCGACGGTCACCAGATCAACCCGCGAATTGATCCCCATCGCGTCCTCGGCCGGCACCAGGATCGGCGCCGAGGCCCCCTTTCCCGCCTCCCGCAACACCCGCACCGCCTCGGTGATGTAATATTCGCCCTTGGGACCAACCGGCTGGACCTCATCAAGCGCCTCGAACAACGCCGCTGAGTCGAAACAGTAGTAGCTCGGGTTTACCTCTCGAATCTGCTTCTGGTCGGGGGTGCAGTCCGCGTCTTCCACGATCCCTACCAGCCGGTCTTCCTCGTCGCGGATGATCCGGCCATAACCCGCCGGGTCCTCCAGGATCGTCGTCGCCATGGTCACCGCCTCGCCGGAGTCCTCGCGCGACTCATAAAGCGCGGCCAGCGTCTCCCGTCGCAACAGCGGCATATCACCAGCGATCACCAGCACGCTCCCTGCAAAGCCATCCAGCGCCGAACGGCAGCACGCCACCGCGTGTCCCGTCCCCTTCTGCTCCGCCTGCTCGGCCCAGGTGATGTCCCCGTCGCCATCGAACCGCGAGATCACGTCCTGTTTGCGATAACCCACAACGACAATCAATCGATCCACCCCGACCAGGCGGCAGGCTTGCAGCACGTACCCCAGCATCGGCCGGCCGCAGATTTCATGGAGCACCTTCGGCAGGTCGCTCTTCATCCGGGTGCTTCGACCCGCCGCCAGCACAATCGCCGCCAAATCGCCCAAGGATCACTCGCATTCGCGTGCCCGTGGCACGACTCAAATCACCGGAATCAACGGGCCGAGCGCGCACCTCGACCGACGCTCGCGGTCTTGTACTTTGCGGTACCCGGACCTACCCGGCCAGGACTCGAACCTGGAATACCAGGACCAAAACCTGGTGTGTTGCCAATTACACCACCGGGCAATCCCGCCCGACGCGATGCGTGGTCGACGCCGCGGTCCCGCGACGCCGAACCAAGCCGCTGAGCCATGACTGGAACGCGGCGGCGGTATCACACCGAGGCCTGTTCGCTTCGCCGCGAAGAGAAGCGCCCATCGACGAACTCCGGACCATAGTCCCGAGCCTTTCCGTCCGCCCCGAAGGGTGCGAATCAAAATCTGGACCAGACATTCGACCGGCTAACCGGTTGAAGGGTCGCCACCTTACGCCGGGTGGTTGGCCCCGTCAAGGAGTTTTCACGATTGCCACCAACCCTTGAGGCTCCAAAGACCCCCATTTCCAACACTGATATTTATCCCATATTGACCAAAGCTGGCCAACAATGTAAAAATGGATAGATAGTTTTGGCCATCCAAACCGATGAGGGTGACGTTGGACGGAAGATCGCGTGGTCGTGCCAAGGTGTGGCACAAGGGCGAAGTCCCGCGATCTTTGAACAAAACGATCGGTTTTGAGCAGAAAAGCGATCAAGAACGTCAAAAAACGATGAAAACAGTTCAAAAAACATCGAATTTCGGTCGAATTTTGAGCTTTTGTCGACCTGCTGGGGGCGCTCTGGCGGCGCTGACTTCGGGCACGATCTTCGCTGCCGGTTGTAGCGACACCGCGGTTCGAGCCGTGGCGGCCGGTATTTCGGCTGCGGCCAGCTCGATCAACAACAGCCGCGACGAGGATATCTCCTTCGCCGATTGGGTCATCAGCGAGCTGGAAGACGACTAACAAACAAGCGATCCGCTCGACCGCATTGCCGATGAGCGATCGCTCGTTGCAGGATTCAGGCCGGGACAGTCAAGGACGATAGGCCGCACCGAATATGGCGCGGCCAGCAGTCCCGGTCGGTGTTTCGCGGACGCGCGGCGAGCGTGAGCAGGGAGGCGATCGCCGCCGCGCTTTTTGAAACTAAAGACTTGAAACTGGAAACTAGAAAGGCAAATCCCTTTACCTCACCGTAGGCCGTCAGAAATCAACTACGCTTGGTCCACGCGTCACCAGCGAATTTTGGAATCAAATCTCTCGACCTTTCGAGCTCTGATTCGGCCCAATCGGCGGCGTAGAGTTTCAACTCCGTGAGCCGCGAAAGGTGAACCACGAGCGAGATGCGCAATGGACCAATCCGCTCGGCGTCCGGCCCAGAATCGTCAGTTTGCGAGCCATGGGGAATGCGTTCATCGGATAACCGCGCCGTGGGCTGCTGGGGGAAGCGGTTGTCAAGCACAATGGAACCGTGTTGCAGGACCGCGGTACGAGTGCGTCGCTGGGCGCTCCCGGCGATTTTCTCGCCGCCGATCAGCACGTCGTAGCAATGCCTCCGAACGAAACAGAAAAACGGGCCGCGGGCCGCGCCTGAATCGTCGGTCACGCCGCACATCCGGGGCGACGATTGAAGTTCTTCCAAGCTGGCGATGATTGCCTGATGCGTGACTTCGTAGAGTCGATTCGGACCTCCGCTGAGGAGCGGATGACGGATGGGCAGGACCAGCGAATAGGTGAGTTCCAGATCGTGAAGAATCGCCCCCCCGCCGGTGGGTCGACGCACGACAGCGAGCCGCCCGGCCGGAGGCGGCAGAGCCTCGTAGTCAGCGAACCGCTGGAAATAGCCGAGCGAGATCGTGGGTGGGTCCCATTGATAAAGCCGCAGGGTGGGCGGGGAATGGCCGGCGCCAACGCCGGTCAGCAGGGCCTCGTCTCTGGCCATGTTGGTCGGTCCGTCGAGCGACGGATCGTTGAGAACGCGAATAACGGACGGGTCGAACATTGGAGGAATTGTCGATTGTCGATTGTCGATTGTCGATTGGGTTTGTAGCCGTTGGAGTCCAGCGGTATCGTCCGCGAAGTGAGAGGCCGATGGAGAGGGATCACCCCGTTCAAATCGGTCGTCGCTCGTGATCGGTCACGGATCCGGGAATGAAAAGGACGTTTCAAATCACCGATCGCATCGTCACGCCGTGCCCGGACGGGCAGGGGATGATCGTCCTCTACAGCCAGCCGGATGAGAGCGAGCGGCGATTCCTGATCGACGAGTTGCAGATCGACGATCACACGTTGAACTCCGCTCTGGACCCCGACGAGCTGTCGCGCATCGAGTTCGAGCCGGAGCACACCGCCATCATCTTCAAGCGCCCGAGGAATTACTCCTCGACCGAGCAACTGATGTTCGGGGTCACCTCGTCGGGTGTGTTCCTCTTCAAGGATCGGTTGCGGATCGTAACCGCCGACGAGACGCCGCTCTTTGACGGGGGCATGAGGCAGCGGGTGGATTCGCTCGGGGGCGTGGTCCTGCGGCTCATGTCCCGCGTCGTCGTCCACTTCCGCGAGCACCTGCGGGCCATCAACATGGTCGCCGACGAGTTGCAGGGCGAGATCAACAAATCGATGGAGAACAAGCACCTCATCGGCATGTTTTCATTGGAGAAAAGCCTAGTTTACTACGTCAACGCCCTGCACTCCAACGGCGCCCTGCTGGAAAAGCTCCGGCACAACGCCGCCAAGCTCAGCCTCAACCCCGACGAGCTGGAAATCCTCGACGACCTGATCATCGACAACAACCAGTGCGCCCGTCAGTCGGAAATGACCTCCAACATCCTGGCCAGCCTCATGGACGCCCGGGCCTCGATTGTGGCCAACAACCTCAACGTCCTGATGAAGCGGCTGAACGTCATCATGATCGCGATCATGGTGCCGACGCTGGTGGTGAGCGTCTTTTCGATGAACGTGCCGATCCCGATGCAAGACAAGCCGTGGGCGTTTTACCTGATCCACTTCTTCGCGCTCTTTTCCGCCGCCGCGTTTCTCTATCTCTGGAAGCGGCTCTTCGGGTAGCAGCGCATGCAGCGTGGGAGCCAAGTTCTCGCAGAGGCGCGGCGGACGCAGAGAAAAGGAGTCATGCTTTGGTTCTCCGCGATCTCTGCGCCTCTGCGTGCGATCATGAATGGGCCGTTCAAGGACAATCCGGCGGGACGGCGTTGGAAGATTGCCCAAAGGCGTTCGCGAAGATCGCGAAGTCGCGGAGGTCGATCGTCCCGTCGCCGTTGGTGTCGGCGCAGATGCATCCTTCGGACGATGACGGGGGCTGAGCCATGCAATTATTCAGAATTGGCACGTCGAACAGCGTCGCATACGAATCCGCGTCGAAATCGCCGCAGGGGCAATCGATGGCCTTGACCGTGAAAAACCCGCCGCGGGCCTGAAGCAATGGGCACCCGCTGCGAGTCAACTCGACCAGCGCCTGATTGGTACCGCCGATGAATTGTTCTGTCGGGCGCCAAACCGTGGAATGCGCTTCCGGCGAAAATGTTCCCAGCGAGGAGCCGCTGGTGCTCAAACCTCGGGCGATGCGCACTTCCGTAAAACGTGACGTGTTATCCGACGCCCATTCGATCGTGTGATCGACGCCGACCGTCCATTGCTCACCCGGAGCGGGTGAGATGATCTCGATGGTGGCCGACGTGGGAATCGGCGTGATGTCGAATGGCGCGTCGCTGACGTCGCAAACTCTGGGACACCCCGTCGGGCTTGCACAGATGGCCAGCCGGTAGCGCCCTTCGACGCCCAGGAACGGACAGGCGTAGAACTCCAGAACGCCGGGTTCGGGTCGATTGCCGAACTGGAACTGTTGAATCTCACCGTAATCCGGGTTTTCCGCGATCAGCAAGAAGTTCAGAGGCACATCCTCCGCCAGTCCATTGAGCGACCAGGTGGCCAGGACTTGGTCACCGGTCATGAAGACCTCGCCGCCGTTGGGTGAGAGGACTTCAACGGTGGGTGGGGCCGCCGTTGGGGTGATCGAAATGGGCACGTCGGTCCGATCGACAATGCCCAACCCGTTGGCCAGGCTCGTGGAAAGCCGCATGCTGAACGTGTCGCCGGATAAATACGGGCAAACGTCATAGTCCAAACAGGATGAGGATGCCTCGGCGAAGCCCACCGCCACCGATTGTGCCGTTGTCGGTCCCAACAGCGCGGCATTCACCGGAGCGTCGTTCGGTACGTCACCCGACCAGCAGACTTGACGGCTCTCGCCCCCGATGAACGTTTCGCCGCCCACGGGCGTCGTCAGTTGCAGAACCGGTCGAGCCGTGGAGCCGAAGATCTCGAATTCGGTTGAGGTGTCGATCAAAGAAACCTGTTTCGTGCCCCGGATGGCCGAGTCGCGGGCGGTAATGGCCACGCGATAATCCGTCGCGTTGCCCATGTTGGGCGGGATGGGCCAGATGATGTAGCCGTCCGCTGCCGAAAGAAACGAGTTGCTGATGAGAGCGCTGGCCGCCGGTCCGCTCACCGTGATGGCAACAACAGCATCGGTAAGACCTGTGGCCGTCCAGGCGACGATCTTGTTGGTGCCCGCCCGCCATCTCGCACCCGGGGCCGGCGAGGCGAGCTCGATCCGCTTGATCGGTCCGGAGCCCATGACCGTTAGCGGCCCAACCAGCTCGGAACGAGCCTGTACGCCACCGATGGTGGTGCCCAACTGGATCGAATAGTCATCGCTATCACCGATCCACGCGGGCAGCTCAAACGTGCCCAGCCCATCGCCGGCGTAAAAACCCGACGTTCCCGTTGTCGTCGTTCCGCCGACCGTGATTCCGGGCCCGTCGACCCCATCACGGAGCTGGATGCCCACCGAGGCATTATCCGGCACGTCCACGGTCGACCAGGTGACGGTTACGTCGGTGCCTGCCATCCAAGCCGCGCCCGGTTTGGGCGTCAGCAACGTAATTTGCGGCGCGGCCTTGGCCGAAGCGGGATAGACGTGGACCAGCCCAATGAGAATGGTACAGCCGGCGAGGCACCGAATGGTCGGCGATTGGTGCATAAGCGCTTAACTCGAAGCCGGCCGTTGAAGTTCCCCAACCTGGAAGACGGCCCGCCAGCATCGGACGAACGCCACGTGATTGTACCGGCTGGTCCTAAGCAGAATCAACGTTGAAAGCAGCCGAATCGCCGCGCGCTGGCGGTCACGGTCAGAGTCCCCTAAACTGATTCACGCTGATGTCAGGACCGTTCACTGAACGGCGAGGGATAATCTGAACTTGCCGCTGATTCGTGTTAGCGGACCGTTCTTTCGTTTCGTCGCACCATCTGAGCCAGATTGATGTCCGAGCCGGTTTTGGGATTCCTCTATTTCGGCGGCCCGCTCAGCGGGGCGTTGATCCGCGATATCCGGCTCGCCAACGAGTTGGCGTCGCGCGGGTTCCGCGTCCACGTTTGGTGGATGATGGACCGGCCGGACCGCTCGCCGATGCACGCCGGCGTGACGGAGCATTTCCTATGCAACGGGATGCGATACCTGCCGGTCCAATGGGGCTTACGAGTGCCGCGGGGCGTCATGGATCGGGTCGGACGACTGTTTTCCTGGTGGTTGTCGGAGCGGAAACGGGCTCGCTCTTTGCAAAAGCGGCCGTATCTCCTTGACCGCATGATATCGGGGTTCATGACCGACGTGTGCGATGGAGTGGAGCGCGACCGGCCGGTGATTCGACGCTTCTCGCGGGAGCTGGACGCGGCGGGCGTCACCCACATGATGCCGATGCTGTCGGTGCTGGCCCCGTGGGTGATGGCGGCCAGGCGATTGATGACCAAGCCGCTCAAATACTTCGTGACGTTTCAGGGATATGAGCTGTATCTGCATTACGCGACGCGAGTTGGGCGACAACGGGAGTTAATCGCCCGGTTGCGGGAGGGCGTGGAACAGTCGGACTGGCCATGCGTGGCGGTCAGCGCCGATTACGCCCGGCGAGTACACGAGGACATCGGCATTCCATTGGAATCCATCGGTGTAATTCCGCCCGGCGTGCCGCTGGAGCCGAGTTGTGAGCGATCGCGGGCGCGCGGGTTGCTCCACTCGGCGCTGGCCCAATGGGATGATCGCCTTCCGCTGGTCACGTACCTCGGTCGTTTGGACAACGAAAAAGGGATTGACCTTCTCTTGATGGCCGCGGCGCTGTTGCGGCGCAGGGGGGAAAAATTTCAGCTGGCGATCTGCGGGCCGACGTTGTTCGGCAGCCAATACGCGGACATATGTCGAAGGATCGCGGACAACCTGGGTCAACCGGTGCTGTGGCGAAACCAGGTTTCGGATGAGGTGCGCTCCGCGCTCTTTTTCGAAAGCCGTTGCGTGGTCTATCCATCGATCCATCGGGAGCCGTTCGGAATGGTGCCTGTGGAGGCAGAGGCCCACGGAACACCGGCGGTGGTGCCGGACTTGGGCGGAGTGGCCGATACCATTCGCGGCAATGGTAAGACGGCGGGCCTGCGGTTTCGGGCATGGGACTCCGGAGACTTGGCCGACCAGATCGCTACCTTATTGCGCGACGATGCTCTGTGGCAAGAGTATTCGAAGAACGGACCAGAAGTAGCGGAGTATTACTCGTGCCCGCGGATGGCGGATCGCGTATTGAGTCACCTCGGTTTGATGACCGGCCGGAGCGAAGTCGCTGTTTCTTCGATCGAGCAGTCGTCGCGAACCGAGGTCTTGGCTGAGTTAGCCGCGGCTCGCAGACATTAAGCCGCGTACGGATTGCAATGAATTCCAACACACGTCTGATCGCGGTGAGTTTGCTGATCAGCAGTTCCATCGCCGCGGGGCATGAAACAGATCAATATACCGTTCCGGTGGGCAGGCGATACGCCGACGTCGGACCTCTTTTCACTCGACACGTCTATGATCGGATGGTCGTGGGCGTGGCCAAGACGAACGCCCGCATCGAGCAGGCCATGCGGCGCGGGGCGCCGCCGGAGGAGCTGGAACGCCTGAGATCCCCGCGTGTCGTCGCGGGCGCGGTTCATGCGCAATTCCCCTCGTTCGTCCACTATATTGACGATCTGGAGCGGATCGTCCATTCCCCGGCAGTTGTGGCGCAGTATCCCGGCCTGCTTGTGGCTCATCGGCCGTTGAATTGGGTATATGCCGCCGGTTTTTTCCTGGATTTTCGGCAGGTGTACAAACTATGGGGTTCATCGACGATCACGATCAACAATGTGCACTTGGGCACGGACAAGATCGGGCACTTCGTCCATAATGGGTATTTCTATTACGTCGAGTATCACAACGCGTTGGCGAGAGGAGCCACTGAGGCCGAGGCTCTACAAGCGGCGATTCGGGTCGGGGCGGGGGACGATTTTTTCCGGTCCGAGCGACAATTGCTGGGCTTCCTGACTTCGGGGGTGTTTTCCAACGCCGACCTCGCCGCGAACTACACCGGTTTAATGTTCTTTCGTCAACTGACGGAAGACATCACCATTGGCAATCATGGGCATCAGTCCATTCTTATCAGGGAGAAGGGTCTTTGGCAGATTCAACCGCACGTGACCGCGGAATCAGATTTTTTCACCTGCTTGGTCACCGAGCACTGGGATGAAGTGCTAAACCCGAACATGTATGGATTGGGAATGAATGACCCAATCCGAAACGCCATTGCCGAACGATGCGAAACCATATTGCAGTGGTATTCCGACGCAAATGGAGTCGTTCGCGATCGCACGTACTTTGAGGCGAAGTGGGAAGAAATGCGAACGTTGTTCGGCGAAAGTTACGGCCACTGCGGTACGCTGGATGAATTAGTCGGTATCCTGAATGTATGTTTTGACACCAAAGGTGCGACGTCGGCTTCGACGGATGTTCCTTCGCCGACACGCCGCCCACCGGATGCCCCGAAGACTCTCCATGAACTGACCCGCCTGCCCGATGAATTGCGCGTTGCCCTTCGAGACGCAGGCGAACTCAACGCCAGAGACGCCCAAGGGAAAACCCCGCTTCGCTGGGCGGTGCGCTACGGCCAGCTTGAAGCCGTCCAACTTCTCCTGCAAGCCGGGGCGAACCCGAACGTCGCCGACAACGACGGTGAGACTCCGTTGCACGACGCGGTTCGCCTCAGGCATCACGACATCATCCAAACATTGATCGATCGCGGCGCGGACGTCGACGTTGCCGCCCGTTACGGTGTCCGCCCTGTCCACCTCGCCACAAGGTACGGATCGCGCGACGACCTTTCGCGCCTTATTGGCCACGGCGCGGATGTGAATGTAACGGATATATTTGGGTGCTCGCCGCTGCACGATGCGGCGCTCGGCGACGTGGCCATGGTGGATGCGCTGGCTTCCGCCGGCGCGAACGTGAATGCATCGGATCGGTTCGGCAACACTCCGCTGCACGCGGCGGCCCGCGCGGGGCGGGCTCCAGCGATTCGGGTTTTGCTCGCTCGCGGGGCTTCGCCGGATACCACCAACCGCGCGGGGCGTACGCCGCGCGAAGAAGCCGAATCGGCTGACCAGCCTGTCGCGGAGGAGTTGTTGGGCGGGGTGGCAACCGCTGGTCGCCACCGAGTTCGCAAGGCACAAAAATGACCGATCGATGGATGACCATCATGGTGGGGACGGTTCCGCGACTCACTTTTTTCCTAATCGCGACGATGGGTTTCGGCTGCGCGTCGCCCAATCCCTGGTCTGCCTGGCGCCACGCCGTAGAGCGCGCCGTCGTCAACGCCCACGGTGATCCCAGCGCGCTGCGCCATTTCCCCGGTGGCTCCAGGACCGACAATCTTCGTCCCTCACCGATCATCGTGAGCGCGTTGGGCAACGTCGGCGGGCGGCGAGACGTTCACGGAATGCTGGTCGACGTCATCGAACACGAGTCGAAAGTGTACTTGGTTTTCCTGGTCGGCGTCGTTCGCCGCGAAGTAACCCTAGGCGGGGCGGTTGGCCCGGCGCCGCGGATCGAAGATATCCGCCTGGCCACCACGACCCTGCACCGTCGCGACTTCGACTGGTCCATGGGGCCGCGTGATCCGGTGGCCATTGAACGCTATGTCGCCCCTAGGTCCGCTCCACCCGGTGCGCCGGTGACGGTTGACCCCCGCCATGTATTTCCCCATTCCTCCGATGACCTTCGAATCCGATCCGAGGGCGATTGGATCACGGTCGAGGAAGCCAACTCCCAGGCGAGTTGGACGATGCGATTGCCGGATTCGCCACTCCTCCACCTCACCGGACGCTAATCGAGCGGCCGCCCGCCTGCGTACCCAAGTCAATCACGGCACCTGGTCGATATCTTACTCGGAGACCGGTCTCGCCGGCACCCCAAAACTCGGTTCCAAGAATCGGCTTTGCGCATCCCGCACCGGGCGGGACGGCGGTCCAACGATGATGGCTGGTCGATGAAGCAGACGAGTTCCAACCCTCAACTATTGGTGTCTCGACCCCCCGTCGCGCCTGTGCGTACGGAGGCCGGTGATCACCCTCGGCGCGTCAACCCGGCGCTCGATGCCCCCCTTATTGCACCGCCCAGCCTTGAGGCGACCTCAAGAGTCCTCGGGTTCCTTCGCGGCGCGCCAGGTCTTTCAGCCGATGACGCCCTCGTCGAGGCCTTGCCTTACATGGAGCCGCAGCCCCAGGCCGTCGCGCTCGAAACACTGATTGCGCGAGGGAATGATGCCAGCCTAGCCGCGGCAGTGGCACACTTCCACGGTGGCGGCCGACCACTGAAAGCTCTCTTGACTGCGCATATCAGGCAGCTGGCGGAGGGCGTGCGCCTTGCACTTTCATCGAGTGAATTCGAGCAGCGAGCCGGGGCCATCGAGGCCGTCGTCGCCGGTGACGACGCGGCGTCGGCATATCATCTCGTCGAGTTGCTGCGATCGCCATGTCTGAGAACGCGCGAGCTCGCGGCTACGGGCCTTCGCTCCTTGACCGCGTCGTGGCTGGAAAAGAGCGAAGTTGCGCGGGCGAAAGATTCGCGATGCGAATCGGAAACTCCACCCGAGGAAGCCTCGGCCGTTCCCACAGCCGATTCTGCCGGGAGTGGAAATGGAACTTTGCAATCCCAAGGGGCGGCCCTGCTGAGCGCAATGAGCGAGGCGGTTCGCACCTGGGACCTTCACCTTCAGCCTCGGGCTTTGGAGGGGGCACTCTGGTTGGGCCGCTCGATCATCCCCGCATTCGGAGCCCAGCTTAATGACGAACGAGGTGGCCTCACCCGAATCGTTCGCCGGCGATTGGAACATGCTTCCGACGCCCGCATGGCCGAGTTCATCTGGTGCGCCCTCGGTATTCCCACGCTGCGCACCGCCGCGGCGAAAGCGATCTCTTCAGCCACCGACGCCGCCCTCATCCACGCCCTCGGCCGGCAAACCCACTGGCTAAGCGACCCACAGATCGCTCGGGGATTTCATCATGTGCGTGAATGCGTCTGGCTTGATTCGCCACCCGACAAACTGCTGCGGGCGTTCGCTGGAGACGCGCTTACGATCGTGAAACTCATCGCCGCCATGGGCGGTGGCCCGGAAGTGAAAGCGAGACGCTTGCGGGCATTGGCTGATTCCGGCGACGAGAGCCTCGTCCACGAAGCGATGCGGGCGATCACGCAGGATCCCGGCGAGTCGGCTATTGAGTTGCTTGCCGTCCTGGCGAGGCGTGGCGGCGGCGCCGCCCGCTTGGCCGAAGCCGAGTTGCGCCGCCGCCAATCAGGAGTCGGCGCCACCGCAGGGCCGACCAGTGGCCATGACCAACTAACAGGGGGCTCCGCACCGGCCGAGCCGTGGGATCGCCTGTTCGAGGAGTGGGATGAACTGTCCGCGGCACAGCGAACCTCGGCCTTAGAGCGTCTAGACGGCGCTGGAGTCAACACCGGGGCGAAATTGCGGGCCGCCTTGAGAAGCTCTCTCTCTGTCGATCGCCGCAAAGCGCTCACGATCGTTCGCGATTGCCGCCGACCAGCGGCTTTTTCCGCGGAAATCTACCGTCTCTCCCACGATGCCGATGCCGTGGTACGCAGCCTGGCCATCGCCACGCTCGCCGACTTGCCGGGCGCCACATCCGAACTGATTCTGCGTAACGCCGTGGAGGACGCCGATCCGCGAGTTCAGGCCAACGCGATCGAATCGTTGGACACCTTGGGCACTCCGAATCGGCGATCGATCACCCGGCGAAAGCTGACCGCGGCTCACAACCGGGTCCGGGCGAACGCAATTCGTTCGTTGCTGCGGCTGGAACTCGGCGAGGCGGGCGAAGCCCTGTTGAACATGCTGGAGGATGAATCGGGGGCCCATCGGATGAGCGCCCTCTGGGTGATCGAGCGGCTCCAACTGAACGCCGTGATCCACCGGGTTATTGAAATAAGCCGCAATGACCCGGACGAGCGGGTTCGCCAACGGGCCCTCCGTGTGGTCGAATCCGTCCGCCCTTCCAGAAGCGAGGCCACAGGCACGACTGAATCAAACCCATGAACAAGCTACTGGCGCAAGTCGACGAATTAACTGCCTTCCAGCACGCCGTCCGCAAGGAGTTCGAGGAGGGTTGGTCGCTTAACGGCACACTGTTGACGGTCGGTTTCGTCGTGACCCTGATCGTGGTTACGTACATCCTCGTGCGCCGGCAGGAACGACAACACCGCGGCGACCCCCCGCGACGGCCGATCAAACTCTTTCGCGACCTGCTCGATCACCTGTCGCTGGGCGGAGCCGAGAAACAACTGCTGCAAAGCGTCGCCCATCGCAACCAACTGGCCAACCCGACCGTTCTGTTGCTGAGCCCGGCGCTCTTTGATCGCCACACCGCGCGCTACCTCGCCCAGCGTCCGGTCGACATACCCAAGACCCGCCTATCGGTGGAGGTCGAACTCATCGCCCGCCTTCGCGAAGAGCTCTTCCCGGGTGCCAGCTAGAACTGGTTGGCTGGAAGGTCGATGCGGTCGTCGATCTGTTGTTGCGACGATTGTTTGCCGTCGTAGGTGAAGAGGATCGGCTCGTCGTCGATGCGGGCGTGGAGGTGGACGGGGCGGCGCCAGATCTTGTGAAGCTGCTTGAGGGTTTCCATCGCGTACTTGATTTCGATGTCGGCGCCCGTGTGACGATGGGCGAGGTATAGTTCACCCCGATTTCGGTAATTACCGTCCATCACGTAGATGTATGGCCGGCCATGGTTGGTCAGCATGAACAGAAGCTGCTGCTTGATCTTGTCGAAGTCGCGGTTGACCACGACCATTTTCCCGGTCGAGGGGTCGTATCGGTAGTGATAAAGGTCCTGATCCTCGACGAATTCGGGGGTGAGGAACTCGTCGAGGAAGGTCACGTCGTTGTAGAGGGCTCGGACCTGGAAGATTTTCTCGCGGCCCGGCGAGCCGCGGCCAACTACGCGGCCGACCGGGGCTTTGTCCTTGCCCCATTCGCGGCGCTTGGCCATGTCGTCGCAGGCGTCGTAAGCCGGGCCGTATCGACCGGTGTTCCAACGGAGTTCGATGTCCCGCAACAATTCGATGCCGAGTTTGTAGGGGTTCAGGCGCCCCGGACTCGTTGCGAGGGTACCGGAATGGTGCTCGCAATAGTCGATGAGTTCGTCGTCGCGCAGGACGTAGTTGGTCATGAGCGTGGAGTGCCAATAGCTGGCCCAGCCCTCGTTGAGGATCTTGGTCTGACCCTGAGGCGCGAAGTAGTACGCCTCCTCGCGGATGATAGAAAGGATATCCGCCTCCCAATCGTCCAGCGGGGCGTGTTGAAGAAGGAACAGCAAGACGTCGCGTTTTGGTTTTTCGGGGAAGCGGGTTTCAGCTTTTTCAGTTTCGCGCTCGGCGGCGGCGCGGTCCCTGGCCATGCGATCGGGCGGGTTGATGTAACGGTCCATGTAGCTCTTGGCCGGGTAGCGAGTGACCTCCTCCGGCCGGCGGCCTTCGCGGCTGCGTTCGCGCTTCCGCTCCGCGGCATTCTCTTCCTCGCGTCGCATGAAGGCGGAGTGGGGGTCGATCAAATCCTCCAGTGACAGGAGGGTGTCGATCAGCTCCTCCACCCGTTCGTGGCCATGGCGCTCGATGTAGCGGCGCATCCGCGTGGCGTGGTTGGCCATGTCGTCGATCATCTTGCGGTTGGTTTTGCTGAACCAGATGTTGTTTTTGAAGAAGTCGCAGTGGGCGTACACGTGGGCGATGACGGTCTTGTGGTCGACCAGCATGTTGTCGTTGAGGAGGTAGGCGTAACAGGGGTCGTTGTTGATGACCATTTCGTAGATGCGGCTCAGGCCGTACTGCTGGGACTTCCGCAGTTGTTCGTATTCCATGCCGAAGCGCCAATGGGGATATCGCTGAGGGAAGCCGCCATATGCCGCGAACTGCGACATCTGGTCGGGGGTGAGCATTTCGAAAATGGTGGGGAAGAAATCAAGACCCTCGCGGCGGGCGTGTTCCGCGATGATCTCGATCTGTTCCTGGATGTCACGTGACAGCAGCATGTTCATAAATCATCGTCGGTGAATTGGTTCGCCATTTGTTCCTTTTTTCTCGAACAGGACGACTAATTGATCGCCCCAGTTGCTCTGATAACGGCTGAGGCGGCGGTACGCGGCGCTCAGCGGCCAGGGCAGTTGTTGGACGCGGCCGAAGGTGAGCGAATTCAGAGCGAGGCGCAGCGACCAGAGGGCCCGAAACGCAGGGAAATAGACGGCCCACGCGACGGGGCTGAGCTCGGCGGGCGCCCGCGATCTGATTTCCTCGAACCGATAATGCCGGTGCCACGGGTCTTGGTCCACGGTGAAGTCGGCGATCATGCCCTGGTTCGACCTTCGGGCATCACCGAACCGTTGTTCATAGTAAGCCTTCCGCCGCAATAGCGTGCGATGGATGAAGCGGTGGAGGCGGGGCATGACGAACTTGACGTTGCCGGGGTCGAGAAAGGTCAGGAGACCTTTGTGCGGGGTGGTCAGCAAGAGATGACCCCCCGGGGCCAACACGCGGCCCAGCTCGCTCAAGACGGCGCGTTCGTCGCGTACATGCTCGATGACCTCGAGGATCACGACCGTGTCGAATGAGCCATTGGGAAACGGCAGTGGTTCGTCCGGTTGGATCGCGGTCAGCCGATGGCGCACCTCGGGGACGCCAACGGCCACGCGCTCGGCATCGATATCCACCCCCGTACAATCGGCGCCGCGAGCGGCCAGGCGTTGCAGGAAAGCGCCGTTGCCGCAACCGTAGTCCAGGACTCGCCCAAGGGGAAAACTCAGCCATAGCTCGGCGTAGTCGTACCAGAGTAAGTGACGGTCTGGGGCGTGGGATCCCAAAGACTCGCGGGTCGGAACTTCGAAAGACCGATCGGCGACCATTTGGCTATTTCCCCGCTTTGAAGAAAGCCTTGATGCTGTCGTAGATGTCGTCCTTGGCGTTGACCCGACTGGTGAGCACGGACTCCAGGTCGGAGAGGTGCTCGTGTACGACGTTGATGAAGTTACCGCTGCCGTAGGCACTGGCCACTTGGCAATAGCCGAACAGGTTGAGCACTGGGACAAGGTGTTCGCGCAGCAAAGTGCAGCACTCGCGGCTGTCGGACTCGCTGCTGTTGTCGCCGTCGGAGAAGTGGAACAGGTAGACGTTCCATTCGGAGGCGGCGTAGTGGTGTTCGATGATCTCACGGGCCAGACGGAAGGCGCTGCTGATCCTTGTGCCGCCGTCCTCGCGGATGCGAAAGAACGTCTCGCGGTCGACCTCTCCGGCGCGCACGTCGTGAACGATGTAGCGACTTTCGATTCCCTGGTAGTTCTTACGAAGCCAGGTGTCGATCCAGAAGGCTTCGAGGCGGACGAGTTCCTTCTGTTCGTCACCCATCGAACCGGAGACATCCATCATGTAAATGATGACGGCGTTCGATTGGGGGCTGAGGATGGTTTTCCAACTACGGAAGAGCTTGTCGCGGCGCTCGAAGATGATCCGCGGGGCGTCGGGGTTGTAGAGGCCGGACATGATTTGGCGGCGCAAGGCCCGGCGGAAGGTGCGCTTGAAGTGGCGGAGTGATTCGGGCCCGGTCTGGCGGATGCCGCTGTAGCGGTCGCGCTCGGAAGTGATCTTGTGACGGCCTTTCGGCTTGATCCGCGGCAGTTGAAGCTCTTCGCCAAGGATTTCGGCGAGCTCATCTAGGCTGACATCGACTTCAAGGAGGTGCTGGCCTTCGTGGACGCCGCCGGGTCCGTTGCCGCTCTGATCGCCGACGGGATCGCCGGCCTTGGCATCGCCCTTGCCCACGCCGGCGTCGCTGTTGTCGCCATATCGGAAGTGGGGGATGTCGATGCCGCGGACGGGGATGCTGATGAACTTCTTGCCCTCGCGTCCGAGCAGCTCGCCGCGGGTGAGGAACTTGCGCAGGTCCTCGCGGATTTTGCCCTTGACGATCTTTCGAAAGCGCTGGTGATCGTTGTTGATCTGGAGAATCATGTCAGCAGTTGACTATTGAATCGCCCCTCCTACCGGCATGGCCACGCAAGCGTGGACCATGCCACGCAGGTTATTTCTCCCGCTTGGTGTCTCCTCTCGCGAAGATGCTGGCCACGTAGTTGAGGACGTCGGTGGCGCTGATCTCGTTGTAGCCGAAGTACTTAATGAGACGTTGTTTGACGACGTCGATCTTGGCCTGGGTCTCGTCGTCGATGACGCCGGAGACCACGTTCTTGAGCTTGATCGTGTCGCGCTGATCTTCAAACAGCTTGAGTTCCAATGCCTTGTGCAGCCGGGCATTGGTGTGGAATTCAAATTTCTTGCCATCGAGCGACAGCGCCCCGATGTAATTCATGATCTCTTGGCGGAAGTCGTCTTTGCGGCTTTCGGGAATGTCGATCTTCTCCTCGATCGAACGCATCAGCCGCTCATCCGGGGCCTCGTCCTTGCCCGTATAGCGGTTGCGCACTTTTTCATGTTGGGTATAGGCGCGGACGTTCTCGATGTAGTTCGAGCATAGTCGGGCGATGGCGTCCTCGTCGGCGCTGATGGCTCGCTGGACTTCCGACTTCAAAGTGTCTTCGTATTCCTCACGGACCATGCCCAGCAGTTCGCGGTATCGCGTCTTCTGCTCCTCGTCGGTGATGAGGCTGTGGTGGGCGAGACCCGATTCCAGTTCGTTCATCACCATGAAGGGGTTGATGCACTTCTGCTGGATGGCCTGGTCGCTGACGAGGGAGTTCGAAAGCTTGTCCTGGATGTATCGGGGGCTGATGCCGCTCATGCCTTCGCGCGGAGCCTCCTCGCGCAGTTCGCGGACCGAGTCCTCGGTGAAGTTCGGGATGCTCTTGCCGTTGTAGAGCTTGAGCTTCTGCATGAGGGTGAGGCCGGCCTTTTTGGGCTCTTCGAACCGCGTAAGGACCGCCCACATGGCCGCCACCTCGATGGTGTGCGGCGCAAGGTGAATGCCGCGGATCCGCTGCTTGTTGAAATCCTTCTCATAGATCGCGATCTCGTCATCGAGCTTGGTGTTGTAGGGCACGTCGATCTTGATCGTTCGATCCCGAAATGCCTCCATGAGCTCATTCGACTGGAGCTTTCGATATTCGGGTTCATTGGTGTGGCCAATGATGACCTCGTCAATGTGGGTCTGGGCGAACTTCTTGGGCTTGATCATGTGCTCCTGCGAGGCCCCCAACAGGTCGTAGAGGAAGGCCACGTCGAGCTTGAGGACCTCAATGAACTCCACGATGCCACGATTGGCGATATTCAACTCCCCGTCGAAGTTGAACGCCCGCGGATCGCTATCGCTGCCGTACTCGGCGATCTTGCGGTAGTTGATGTCACCGGTCAGTTCCGTCGAGTCCTGGTTCTTTTCGTCCTTGGGTTGGAAGGTGCCGATGCCGATGCGGTCCTTCTCGCTGAGGATCAGGCGGCGCACGCGAACGTGCTTCATCACCTGCTGCCATTCGCCGTCGTAGCGGAGGAGGAGGTCTTCAAACACGCGTCGGCAGAATGGGTCGAGCGAGCCGTCGATGCGGATGTGGATGCCCTCCGGGGCGTGCTCGTTGATCCGGGCGAGAACGGCCTTCCGGGCGTCCAGCGGGATGAGCTTGAGCGGTTCCTCGTGCATCGGGCAGGGATGGATGACCTCGCGGCCATTTTCGTCAGGGAGCACCCACGAGAACGTATAGAGCGCCCCCTCGTCAAGGCGGGAGTGATATTCCAGTCCCTTCTTGAGCAGGCGAACGATGGTGCTCTTTGAGGAACCGACGGGGCCATGGAGCAGGAGAATGCGGCGCTCGGTGCCGTACTGATGGGCGGCGGACTTGAAGAAGTCCACCAGGCTCATCAGAGGCCTGTCAAGGCCGAAGATGGCGTCGGCACCATCGTCGATGGGATCTGAGAAGAACTTGTAGCGGATTCGCTCTTCGCGCATGCGGGTGTATCGCTCGTAGCCGAAGTGCATGATCATGTCGTAGAGGCGTTGAAAGGCGTTGCGGGCCACACGGGGGTTGGCGGTGACCAATTCAAGGTAGTCCTCGAAGGAGCCTTCCCAGTGCTGCTCGCGGAAGCGTTCCTTGTTCACGCTCTTATGAATGACCGAGAGGATATCTTGTGCGCGTGCCATGATTCCGTTTGCTCTCCTTAAGTCCAGGGCGTCGTTGGGACGAGTCGGCGGCGACCACGTCGAGGCCGCGTGGGACATGAGTGCGATTTCGGATGGCGCGCTTCCAACGCCTTCGACACTCAGGTCTCCGCTCGTCGGCCGGCACCGCTATTACCGCAAGGGATAACCCTTACCATGTTAGGGGGCCGACCAGGTTCATGTCAACGAAACACACGCTTTCGGTTACCGCCGAGGCTGGGACGGAACCGCGAATGTCAGCGAGCCGGCTGAGCACTTGCGATTGTGAAGCCGCTCCTCACGGTCGCGCGACTGACCGAGCACCAACTTCAGCCGTACACCTGCCGGGCGTTGCCCATTCGGCGGATGTCGGGTCGTGCCTCCTCACCTCGCCTCGGCGCCGTAACACCTTTGCAACATCATTATAGCGCCGGTAGTGACAAGTATCGGCCCCGTGGCGGAAGGTCGTTTGCAAAAATCTCCCGGTAGGCGTCCGGAAACCCATATCGCGGGGACGAAAGCGGAGCTGAGTCCCTATCGGGCGTTGTGCCTGCTTAGCCCCCGCCAAGGCTGTTTTTTCAGTACCGCGCCCGTCAGGAAGCGGGCCTGAGCGACAAGCTCTCGTCGAACTCTTGGCACCTAGCCCACTCCTTTACAGTCGCGGTACTGATCAAACCGTACCTTATTCGGCAGCTTTCCCGGCCGAACCAATTGGAACATAATGAGGCACGATTCGAAACAGAAAAGCGTCATCGGAAAGCAAGGAGCTTTATTATGTTCAGGGCGTTCGCCGCTCTTTTCGTGGGGACGGTCATGGCCAGTGTGATCGCATTTGGGGAATCTAAGCCGGCTGCCTCCTCGGAGGATTTCGTGAAACTTCACGACTCGTATCTGGCAAAGTGGAAACCGCTGTGGCTGGAATCTCAGAAAGCGTGGTGGGAGGCGAATACGACGGGGTCTGACTCGGCGTTTGAACGAAAGAAGGCGGCGGACAAAGCCCTGGTCGAACTCCACGCGGACCGGGAGACGTTTGCCAAACTGAAGGCGATCAAAGACAGCAAGACCATTACCGACCCGATCCAGCAGCGGCAACTGGACGTGCTGTACCGGAGCTACCTCCGGTCGCAGGGGGACCCGGAGCTGCTGAAGAAAATCATCGATCTGGAAAACGAGGTCGAGCAGACCTTTAACACCCACCGCAGCAAGGTGGGCGACAAGGAGCTGACCGAGAACGATGTCCGGGAAATCCTGAGCGAGTCGACGAGTTCCGCCGACGTGGCCGCCGCCTGGAAGGCGTACATGGAAGTGGGCCGCAAGGCGGGCGCGCATCTGAAGCAGTTGGTGGCCATGCGCAACACCCTGGCCAAGCAGCTTGGCTTCGCCAATTACCACGAAATGAGCCTGACCCTCCAGGAGATCGACGGAGCGGAGTTCATCAAGCTGTTTGACGAGTTGGATGCCCTGACGCGGGGACCGTTCGCGGAGATCAAGCGGGGGCTCGACGCGCGGCTGGCGGCGAAGTTCCAGGTGACGCCGGAGCAGCTTCGGCCATGGCACTACGGCGATTTGTTCTTCCAAGAGGCCCCGAAAATCGCGGAGGCGAACCTGGATGACGTATTCAAGGACGCGGACATCCTGGAATTGAGCCGGAAGTATTACGCGAGCCTGGGATTGCCGTGCGACGATGTGATCCAGCGGAGCGACCTCTACGAAAAACCGGGCAAGAGCCCTCATGCCTTCTGCACGCACCTGGACCGCGAGGGCGATATCCGCGTGCTGTGCAATATCAAGCCGAATTTGTATTGGGCGGACACCGTGATGCACGAGCTGGGTCACGCGGTGTATGACAAATACATCAGCCGTGACGTGCCGTTTCTCCTGCGCGAGCCGTCACACAGCATCACCACTGAAGGCATCGCCATGATGTTCGGGGCGTTCGTGAAGAACGAAGACTGGCTGGTGAACGTTCGTCAGCTGGACAAGGAAGACGCGGCCAAGACGGTCAAGGCCGCTCGTGCGACGCTTCGAGCGGAGAAGGTTCTGTTCAGCCGCTGGACGCAGGTCATGGTGCGGTTTGAGCACGGGATCTATACGAACCCGGACCAGGACTTCAACAAGCTGTGGTGGGACTTGAAGAAGAAGTATCAGCTGCTGAATCCGCCAGATTCCATGGATGGGGCGGATTACGCGGCCAAGGTGCACATCCTGACCAACCCTGTGTATTATCACAGCTACCTGATGGGCGATCTGTTCGCGGCGCAAGTGCAGCATTTCGCGGCGAAAAACGTGCTACACATTGATAACCCGTTGTCGACAAGCTTCTACACGAAACCGGAGGCGGGCAAATACTTGCGGGACAAGGTCTTTGGACCAGGCAACCTGCACGCCTGGAATGACCTGACCAAGCTGGCCACGGGCGAGCCCCTGACGGCGAAGTATTTCGCGAAGCAGTTTGTGGAGTAGGTTCTCGATTGGCTGTGACTAGTCTTTCTGTCGCGCGTGACGTTCGAGTCACCGACGACACGTTGAGTGTCGATTTGAGTGACGGCCGTACGATCGCGGCGCCCATCGCCTGGTTCCCTCGCCTCGCGCACGCGAGCCGCAAGGAACAACGGAACTGGAGACTCATCGGCGCCGGCACCGGAATCCATTGGAACGACATCGATGAGGATATCAGCGTCGAGAACCTTCTTGCCGGACGACCGTCCGGCGAAAGTCAAGCGTCCTTGAAGCGGTGGCTGTCAGCGCGGTCGGCTCGTAGGCCAAACCGCCGACGCTTCGCCGCTCCACCCGAGCCAAATGATTACCGGCGTTCGCGCGCAAGCGTCGCGGAGAAAGGCAAGGCTAAAAACGCCGGCCTCGATTGATCAGTTTTCAAATCGAAGGGCCGCCTTTCTTGGCACGCCTTCGGATTGCATGGAAGGCCTTGATAATCCTGCGTATCTCGGAATTGCTCATACCAGCGCCGCGATGGCCTCATCAAACAGTTTGAGACCGACGTCGAGTTGGGTCTCGTTGATGCAAAGCGGGGGGCAGAACCGAATGGCGGACTCGCCGCAGGGCAATAGAATCAGCCCACGTTCAAAGGCCCCTTGCAGAATCTTCGCCCGCACCTTCGGGTCGGGCCTTCCGGTCTTGCGGTTGATGATATCGACGCCGCACATGAGCCCCACACCGCGAGCGTTGGTCACGATCTTCCGCCGCTCGTCAATCGCCCGGAGTTCATCGAGCAAGCGTGGGCCGAGCCGGGCGGCGTTGGCCATGTAGGTCGATTCGATCAACTCCAGGGTCGCTAGGGCCGCGGCGCAACACACTGGGTTCCCGCCGAACGTGCTGCCCTGCGAACCCGGCGGCCAGCTCATCAATTCGCTGGGGGCGATAACCGCCCCGAGCGGCATGCCGCTGGCGATCCCCTTGGCCATCAGGATCACGTCGGGGACGATCCCCGCGTGCTCAAAAGCGAACCATTTTCCGGTCCGGCCGCATCCCGATTGAATCTCGTCGCACACCAGAAGGATGCCGTGCTCGTCGCACAGGGCCCGGAGCCGCCGCAGAAAGGCCGGATCGGCCACGAGGTAGCCGCCTTCGCCTTGAACAGCCTCGACGAAGATGGCCGCGACCTCATTCGGCGACATCTGATACCGAAACAGCTGGGTCTCAATGGCTTCGGCGCTGCCGTAGGGCACGTGGGCGGTCATCGGCACGAACGGTCCGAAGCGCTCGCGTTGGCGGGCTTTGGAGTAGGTAAGGGAGAGAGCACCCATGGTCCGGCCATGGAAGGCACCGTGAAACGCGATGAACCACTTGCGGTTGGTGTGGTAGCGGGCGAGTTTCATGGCGCACTCGACGGCCTCGGCCCCGCTGTTGGTCAGGAAGACCCGCTTGTGGCCCTTGATGGGGGCGATCGCGGCCAGCTTTTCCACGAGTTCGACCATCGGCGGATAGTAAAAATCGCTGCCGCAGATGTGGATGAGGGAACGGGCCTGTTCTTCAATCGCGGCGACCACCTTGGGGTGGCAATGACCGGTGGCGCAGACGGCGATGCCGGCGGCCAGGTCGAGAAAGCGATTGCCGTCGACGTCTTCGACCACCGAGCCGGAGGCCCGCTTGACGACGAGCGGATAATCTCGGGTGTATGAAGGGGAGGTCGTGGACTGGTCGCGTTCGATGAAGGCCTTGGCCTTGGGGCCGGGTAGCGTACCTTGGATACACGGCGCGGGGCCGATCCAGCCGTCGACGGTCGTGGTTTTTTCCTCGTGCTGCTTGATTCCCAGCATGTTGATGTAACCTCCTCTGGCTCGGCGGATTGGAACGGCGTTAGGTTGATGTCAGCACGGGATTTATCGGCATTCCACAACGCCGTTCCGCAATCGCACCAAACCCGACATTTAACAGGCTGGCTCAGGATTTAGCAAGCTTATCGGGTGTTCAACAAGCGGGGTGCGGCGCGCGCCCCAGGGTTTTTGCACCCACGCCACGGCGGGTATATGCTACGGCCATGTGCAAGCACCGTCTCAGCCATTCGGCCGGCGGTGCATGGAAACCCACTGTCCCTGCCGGATGTTTTCACATGACCATTCAAAAACGATTGGGTGCGGCCGTCCTGGTTTCACTGTTCCTGCTGCCGGTTGTGCGCATGGCCGAGGCCCGACCTCTGCCCACCGATTCTCGAATCAAGGTGGGCAAGCTGAAGAACGGGGTGACGTGGATGTATCGCAAGCACGACAATCCCCCCGGCAAGATGGCCCTGATGCTCCACGTCGATACCGGATCGCTCAATGAAACGGATGCCCAGCGCGGCCTCGCCCACTTCATTGAACACATGTGCTTCAACGGTTCGGAGCACTTCCCGCCGGGGCAATTGATTCCCTACTTCGAGAGCATCGGCATGGAGTTCGGCGCGGACCTCAACGCGTTCACCAGCTTCGATCAGACCGTGTACATGCTGTTCACTCCCGACACCAAGGAGGAGCAGATCAGCAAAGCCATGACCGTGATGAGCGACTACGCCTTCCGGGTCAGCATGATCGAGGAGGAGATCAACAAGGAACGTGGCGTCGTCCTGGAGGAATCGCGCCGCGGAAAAGGCGCCATGCAGCGGATCCGTGACAAGCTCTGGCCGGATTTGTTTGAAGGCTCGCGCTTCGCGGAGCGCCTCCCCATCGGCAAAGATGAGATTCTCGCCAACGCTCAGCGCCCGGAGTTCGTCGATTACTACCGGGCATGGTATCGACCGGAACGAATGACGCTCATTATGGTCGGCGACTCCGATCTTGAGCCGAACCTCCCGCTCATCGAGAAGTGGTTCAGTGAGTACAAGCCCTCGGACGCCGCCCGCAAGCCGATGGGTGCCGAGTTTAAGCCGTTTTCCAAAGAACGGGCGATGGTCGTGACCGACCCGGAGGCTTCCTTCTGCCAAGTGCAGATGATGAACATCCGCCCCGGCCGGCCACCGACCACGACGGCCGAGCTCTGGCGGACCGAGTTGGTCGAGACCATCGGAACCTGGATTGTCGGCCGTCGATTCGAGGAACTGGTCCAAAAGGGCAGCGCCAGCTTCCGAAACGCTAACGCCAACGTAGGAAACTTTTTCCAGGAGGCCATTCTCATCACCGGCTCCGCCAACGGTGAGCCGCAGGATTGGAAAAAGATGCTTACCGAAATGGTGACCGAGGTCCACCGGGCCCGGGAGCATGGGTTCAGCCAGCGAGAGTTGGACCTGGCGAAAAAGGAACTGCTGGCCGAAGCCGAACACGCGGTGAAAACCGAGCCCACTGAAAATGCCCGCTCGTTGGCGTTCGGCATGGTGTTCGCCGTGAACGAAAACGAACCGGTGATGTCGGCCCAACAGGAACTTGATCTCTTTAAGGAATTTCTACCGACGATCGATCTTCCGGAGGTCAACGCGACGTTCAAATTCCATTTTGCCCCAGGTACGTTCGCCTATGCCGTAACCATGGTCGAAAAAGACGGCGTGCAAGTGCCCAAACAGGATGATGTGCTCGCCGCCGGCAAATCCGCGTGGGAACAGAAGGTGGATCCGTTGGAGGACAAGGCGGCGCCGACCGACCTGCTGGCCGCCATGCCGACGCCAGGTAAGGTCGGCGACACCACCGTCGAAAAGGATTTGGAGATCACCAGCGCCTGGCTCTCCAACGGCGTTCGCGTCCATCACCGCTACATGGACTACAAGAAAGATTCCGTGTTCGTGAGCATCGCCCTGGCCGGCGGCCCATTGGAAGAGAATGCCGACAACGCGGGCATTTCGGAGGTGGCGGCGTTAGCGGTCAACGAGGCGGCCACCAACCGACTCACCTCCACGAACATCCGCGACATCATGACCGGCAAGAACATCAGCGTCGGTGCCGTCCCCATGGGCGATTCGATCACCATTCAGATCACCGGCTCACCTGAAGACCTCGAAATCGGTCTTCAGGAAGTGCATGCCCTGCTCACGGACGGCAAGATCGAGGACTCCGCCTTCAACAACTGGAAACTTCGGACACTTCAGCGCATCGACCAGATGGAAAAGATGCCGATGTTCAAGGCGTTCGAGGCGGTCGCCGAGCTGCTCGGCGGAGGCGACCCAAGGCTGACGCCGATCAACAAGGGTAAGGTGGAAAAACAATCGCTGGTCTCCGCCCAGAAATGGTTCGACCGGCTTCGTAAGGAAGCTCCGATCGAGGTGGCCATCGTCGGCGATATCAAGCTCGACCAGGCCAAGCCGCTGATCGAAAAATATCTCGCGTCGCTCGGCGAACGAAAGCGGGCCCCGGAACACCTGAACAAATTGCGCAAGCTGGCCCGTTCCACCGGACCATTATCCAAGGCGATCGCGGTCGAGACGGTCACACCGCAGGCGATGGCCATGGCTGGTTTCGTGGGATGCGAAGGAAGAAACTTCCAGGATACTCGGGCGTTGGAATTGGCCGCTCACGTGATGACCAGCCGCCTCGTCAAGCGCATTCGCGAGGAGTTGTCCTGGGTCTATTCGATCCGGGCGACCAGCCAGCCGTCGTGGATATATGCCGATTCGGGCCGGTTTGTCTCCGGCGCTCCGTGCGACCCGGCCAACGTCGACAAGGTCATTGACGAGGTCTTCAAGATGTTCGAGGTCTTCGCGTCTGAGGGTATGACCCAGGAAGAGCTCGACAACGCCAAGAAGCAGGTGGCCAACAACCTCGACACGGACATGCGCGAACCCTCATACTGGTGGGATATTTTGCAGCACCACGACCTGCATGGCCACGATTTGAAGGAGGAAAAGGCCGAAAAGGAGGCGTACGAGAAGTTCACCCGTGAGCAGGTCCAGACCGCGTTCAAGAAGTATTTTACGCCCGAACGGCGCTTCCACGTCACTGCGATCCCAAAGAAGACCGAGGGCGGCGAAGCGGCGGCGCCCAAGGACGAAACCAAGCCCGGAAAGGACGATTCCAAGTCGGCCTCGGAAAAACCGGGTGAAAAAAAGGACAAGAAAGACGGGCAGAAATAGTCGTAACGAGGCCGGTATTCGGTGAAAAATGATAGGGCAGGTCCACGTTCCGCTGAGCGGAACAACGACCTGCCCTATGCTTTGTGTTGCAACCCATCCGAACTTGTCGGAACATGCCAACGATGTCCGGTGCCGCCTTCCAACGTTGCATCATGCCTGCGTGCGCGGCTACCTACGATATCGATGAGGCGTTGTTCGCCTGCCCTGCGTGCGGCTCGTTGCTCGACGTGGCCTACGATTGGTCGCGCTGCGCACTGCCCTCCTCGCTCAAGCACTTCGACTCGCGGCGGGCGTCTGTCGGCGGCACTGAAACCGCCGATGCCGACTACAGCGGCGTCTGGCGCTTCCGCGAATTGCTGCCCTTCGCACCATTGGAAGACCTCGTGACCACCGGGGAAGGCCGCACCATTTTGCAGCCCGCCGATGGACTGGCCTCCGAGATCGGCATGAAGCCCGGCAGCCTTTTCTTGCAATACGAGGGCTTCAACCCCAGCGGCAGCTTCAAGGACAACGGCATGGCCGCCGCCTTCACCATCGCCAAACGTTTCGGCCGCCGCCGCGTGGCCTGCGCTTCCACCGGCAACACCAGCGCGTCGATGGCCATGTTCGCACGACATTGTGCGACGCGCACCGAGGAGCCGATGCAGGCGATTGTCTTTGTCGGGGGCGACAAGATTGCTTTCGGAAAACTGGCCCAGGCGCTGGATTACGGAGCAACCACCATCCAGGTCCGAGGTGATTTCGACGCCTGCATGAAGCTGGTGCAGGCCGCCGCCGACCGACTCGGCCTATACCTCATGAACTCGGTCAACCCCTTCCGCCTCGAAGGGCAGAAGACCATCATGTACCGTGTGCTGGAGGGGCTGGGCTGGGAAGTGCCCGATTGGATCGTGGTCCCCGGCGGCAACCTGGGCAACAGCAGTGCCTTCGGAAAAGCGTTCATGGAGCTGCGCGAGCTGGGCCTCGTTGATCGCGTGCCGAGGCTGGCCATCGTCAACGCCGAAGGCGCCAACACCCTCCACGAACTGTACAACGAGCGCGGCGTCCGATTCGGCGGCGGCCGAGTCAATCGCTCCGCGATCGATGAATACTATGCGAAATACGCCGCCGAAAACCGATCCGCACGGACCGTGGCCAGTGCCATTGAGATCGGCCGCCCGGTGAACCTAACCAAGGCTTTGCGCAGCCTGGAATTCATGAACGGCGTGGTCTGCGAAGTCTCCGATGCCGCGATTCTCGACGGCAAGGCCCTAGTCGGCCGATTCGGGTTCGGCTGCGAGCCGGCCAGCGGAGCATCGGTGGCCGGTCTGCGGGCCTTGCTCGAATCGCGGGTGATTTCACGATCGGATCGGGTCGTGTGTATTCTCACCGGACACGCGCTGAAAGATCCGAATGTGACCGTTGATTATCATCGAAGCTCAAGCGGCAAGCGCGGAGCAGCCTATGCCAATCCACCGCGGCAGGTCGTTGCGGATATCGATGCCATCGCGGCGATGCTGGAGCACGATTGACTTAACAGAGCCGCGACTGTGAGGGAGCGGTCTTCCGTGCCGAGGAACTGAACGATGATTCGTCTAGCGTTGGCCGGTGCGACAGGGCGCATGGGAAAAAGCGTCCTGGAATTGCTGGAAAGCGATGAACGCTTTCTCTTGGCAGCCGCGCTCGAAGCAGCGGACCATCCTCAATCAGGCGAGTGCTTGCGGCTCCGTGGCAAGGAAGTTCGCATCGCATCCACGTCGGATTCCCCCTGCGACGCGCTGGTTGATTTCACGCTCCCTGCGGGCACGGCCACGTGGTTGCCCATTTGCCGAAAACGCCGAATCCCGATGGTCATCGGCACGACCGGACACGACGAAAATCAGCTTCGGGCGATTCGCGACGCGGCCGGCGAGATTCCCATCGTCCTGGCGTCCAACTTCAGCGTAGGCATTCAAGCCGTCTTGCGGGCGCTGGGCCCGCTCATTCGAGACCTTGGCGACGGATACGACATCGAGATCGTCGAATCGCACCATCGGAACAAGATCGACGCCCCCAGCGGCACGGCCATCACCCTGGCCAAGGCGATCGCCGAGGCCCGTGGACTTGATCTCGACAACGACGCGATCTACGGCCGCCGTGGGAAAACCGGTGTTCGACCGGCCGCGCAGCTCGGGATTCATTCGATCCGCATGGGCGAAATCGTCGGCGAACATGAGATTCACCTGAGTGGACCGGGCGAAACGATCACGATTCGCCACACCGCCCATTCCCGAGCCACTTTCGCCGCCGGCGCCCTCCGAGCGGCTGCTTGGGTTGTCGGCCGTCCGCCGGGGCTGTATACCATGATGGGCGTGATGGACGGGGCCAAGCAAGGGAGCGTCCAACTATGACGACGCAACGGGGTTTCATGTTCAAATACTTGCCGTGGATATTCCTTTCCTGGATAGCGCCCATGGGATGCCAATCCGCCACCGACCCGGCTCAGGAAATGATCGCCCGCGTCGATCAAATGCCGCCCGACAAGCGCCCGCCCGATTGGGAGCGAACCAAGTCGCTCATGCAGCGACCCGCGCCAAAAGTCGGCGACCCGGCCCCGGACTTCACCCTCAAGACGACCAAGGGCGGCGAATCCATCACGCTGAGCCGGTTCCACCCCGACCGCCCACGAGTTCTCATCTTCGCAAGCTTTACCTGACCGCCGTTTCGGCGCCAGGCTGGCGCCCTCGAGAAAATGGCCCGGCAATACGCCGACCGCGCCGCCTTCCTGTTCGTCTACATCCAAGAAGCTCATCCCGAAGGCGGCTGGCAGATGCCCGACAACGTCAAGGAAGGCGTCGTCTTCGCGGAGCCGGATTCATTGGAAAAACGGAGTGACATCGCCAAGGCCTGCTGCACCCGCCTGGACCTCACGTTGCCCACGGTCGTCGACGAAATCGACAACCGCGTGGACAAGCTCTACGCGGCCTGGCCAGAGCGGATTTTCATCGTCGACAAGGACGGCAAGATCGCGTTCCCGGGCGCTCAAGGCCCGTGGGGATTCAAACCGGATGAGGCCGAACAGGCCCTCCAAAAACTGCTCAAGTGACCCGCCGCTAGGTGTGCGCGTCGGCACGTTCCGATCAGAACCGCGACTGCCAAGGAGCGGCTTGGGCTGTTGAGGTCCGGGGAGCATTTGCACTTGGATGAGGAAATAAAATAACGTGCGGACGAGGGGTGGGGGCCTTAGGTCACGGGAAGCGTGTGACCCGGCAGGCCCACTCCTTGTCCGCACGTCCAGTTGACTACCGCATGCGTCAGGCAAGCGTAGCGTCGGGGCCTGTCCCCGGCGATCAACGCGACCGGGCGCCTTTCAATTCGATCCGCTCAGCGCCGCCCCGCCTCGGCAACGCCGGCGACCCGGCTCGCAGTCCTTCCGCGGGTGACACGTCTCCCGGCCATTGCAGAAATTGCCGTCGTCACACGAGCGATGGTTCAGCAAGTGTTCGCAGCGGTTGGTTTCGGCGTTGCACTGATCCACCGAACACTCAACCCCGTCGTCACACTTCGGCGGCTTCCCGGCTTGGCACACGCCCTGGACGCAGACCTCTTTGCCGTTGCAGAACTTCCCATCGTTGCATTGGGCATCGCTGTAGCAGTTGACGCACACGTCGCGACGTTCGTTGCAGCGCACCGCCGTCTGGCACGGGTTCTCGCCCGCTTGGCATCCGACGGAGACGTCGCACGTTTCCTCGCCATTGCAGAACCGCCCGTCGTCACATTTGGCGTCGACCGGGAAATGGTGGCAGCTACCGTCACCGGTGTCGCACCGGTCCACCGTGCAATCGATCCCGTCGTCGCATTTGTTATTGTCCGGCCGGTGCTTGCAGGTGTCGTTCCCCTCGTCGCAGGAATCGAGGGTGCACGCGACGTGATCATCGCACGGCGGCTCGCTGCTTCGGCAACCCGCTGTCGGGTCACAGGTCTCAACGCCGTCGCAGAAGATCCCGTTCCCACAGCGGGAATCATTGGGCTGGGACGTACACGTATCCGTCGACTCGTCGCATCCATCCTCGGTGCAGTCCACACCGTCGTCGCACGCCGGCGACCCCGTCTGACATCCCAACGCAGCATCACATCGCTCCGCCCCATTACAAAACACCCCGTCATCGCAGGACCGATCGTCCACAACGTGCATGCATTCGTCCGCTTCGCCGTCGCACAGATCAAACGTGCATTCCACGCCGTCGTCGCAAAACTCCGGGCTACCCTCTTCGCAGATGCCGTCCCCGCACCACTCCGCGCCGTTGCAGAACACACCGTCGTCGCAATCGGCATCGCCCAAACAGTCGACGCACGAGTCATTCTGCTCGTTGCATTGAAGGTCCGGCGGACAGGGCGCGGCGCCATTGAAACAACCGTTCGTGGCATTACAACGCTCTCTCCCGTTGCAGTACTGGCCGTCGTCGCACAACCCGTGATCCGCCGTATGCTCACACGTTCCGTTGTTCGGATTGCACCGATCGACGGTGCAGGCCACGGTGTCCACGCACTCCGAATCCATGACGCAGTCCGGGTCCAGTCGGACGACGTAGACCCACAAGTCGTATGTAAAAGTTTCTTGATGGTTGCCG